>WBZX01000996.1_pt1 | contig 22836 bp, 23 predicted proteins | sample 5204211 | NCBI WGS metagenome assembly WBZX01 (sample SAMN12344362, study PRJNA552823) | activated sludge metagenome | biome: Activated sludge suspended growth; feature: Nitrification reactor; material: Wastewater; isolation source: activated sludge from nitrification reactor of wastewater... | reverse complement strand
GTCTCGAACAGGAGCTTGTAGATATGGTCGAGCGTCGGGCTGTCGATCAGGAACGGATTGTAGCGCTTGTAGTCGTAGAGTTCCGCGTTCGGTTTGAACGATGTGATCGTCATCCAATAGAACGGAAAGAGCAGGATGATGACAAAGCAGGCGAGCGGCACATAGATCGTCACCATGCGCCGGGCGCGGCTGTCCCACGCCATCTGCTCCGGCACGACCGTAGCGGTCGACTGCCCTTCGGGCTGGTTGGCAGTGGCGTCAGTCATTGGCCTCTCCCTGCTGCCACTTGCGGCGGGCCAGCGCGAAATAGCTGAACAGCGTGGCGAACACGAGAAACGGGATCATCGCCACGGCGATGGCCGCTCCTTCGCCCAGCTCGCCGCCGGCGATGCCGCGCTGGAAGGCGAGCGTCGCCATGAGATGGGTCGAGTTCACCGGACCGCCACGCGTGATCGCGTAGACGAGCTGGAAGTCGGTGAAGGTGAAGATGATCGAGAAGGTCATCACGATCGCCAGGATCGGCAGCAGCAGCGGGAAGGTGATATAACGGAAGCGCTGCCACGCCGTAGACCCGTCGAGCAACGCGGCCTCGTAGAGCGAGGGCGAGATGGTCTGCAGGCCGGCCAGCAGCGAGATCGCGACGAAAGGAATTCCGCGCCAGATGTTGGCGGCGATCAGCGACCAGCGCGCCGGCCAGGTCGACCCCAGGAAGTCGAAATAGGTGGTGCGAACCCCCAGCACGTCGACTGCGAGATAGGAAATGATCGAGAATTGCGGATCGTAGATCCACCAGAAGGCGATGGCCGACAGCACCGTCGGCACGATCCAGGGCAGCAGGATGATGGCGCGCAGCAGGCTCTTCAGCGGCAGGTGGTTGTTCAGCAGCAGCGCCAGCCAGAGGCCCAGCGCGAACTTCCCGAAGGTCGCCACCGCCGTATAGAAGACGCTGTAGAACACCGCCTTCCAGAACAGCGGGTCCTCCAGCAGATATTCGAAGTTCTCCCAGCCGATCCACTGGCCCGTACGGCCGATCTTGGTGTCGGTAAAGGCGAGCCAGACGCCGAGCCCCAGCGGATAGGTGAGGAACACCGTCAGCAACCCGCCTGCAGGCAACAGGCAGAGAAAAATCAGGAACGCCTTGTTATCGAACAACCGGCCAAGCCATGTCGGTTGTGGCCGTGTGCGCGTCCATTCGGTCAGGGTCGCGGCGGTCATCTTGTCTCCGGAACTCGATCGCCAGGATGTAAGCAGAAGGACGCGGCCGGGATTGTCCCGACCGCGCCTCGTTCCTTTCTCAGCGGTAGTAGCGGCGCGCGCGGCGCTCGGCTTCCTTGGCCGCATCGGCAGGCGTCGCCTGGCCGGCCGCCACGGCAGCGCACATCTGCACCAGGATGTATTCGGCCGCGACCGTGCCGGCCGCCTGGGTGATCGGGCCCTTGTAGCCGCTCCAGAACGGGTTGTTCATGCCCTCGCGATAGACGGCGAGCTTGGGGTCGCTGTCCCACACCTTGCTCTTGCCGTAGGCGGCGAGCGGGTGCGACCAGTAGCCGAGGCAGCCGGTCAGCCACGGATCGTACTGTTCGGCCTCCATCATGTACTGCATGTAGGCCTTGGCGGCGTTCGGGAACTTCGAGTGCTTGAAGATCATGCCGTTCAGGATCAGCGCCGACTGCGGCGGCTTGCCGACGACGCCCGGAGGCAGTGGCGCGTGGTCGGTATCGTCGGCGATCGGCTTGGTCGCCGGGTCGTTCTTCAGCGCGAAGTACATCGACACGCCGTTGGCCGTCAGGAACAGCTCGTTGGCGGCGAAGGCGCGGTTGTTGCTGACGTCGCCCCAGGCGAGCGTGCCCGGCACGAAGGTCGGGTAGAGTTCCTTCAGGTAGTTGAGGGCCGCCACCGTCTCCTTGCTGTTGATGGAGACCTTGCCATCCTCGTCGACGAGATAGCCGCCGTGGCTCCAGACCAGCCAGTTGGCGAAACCGTTACCGTCGCCGACCGCGTTGCCCAGCGCGAAGCCCGCCGGCTTGTTGTTCTTTTTGAGTGCCTGGCAGAGCTTCAGGAAGTTGGCGTGATCGCCCGGCACCTTGTCGAAGCCGGCTTCCTTGACGGCCGACTGACGATAGACGATCGGGCCGGTCGAACCGCCGAACGGCAGGCCGATCCAGTTGTTGGTCTTGGCCTTCTTGCCGTACTTCTCGCCGAGGAACATCCAGCCGCCGTACTTCTTGCCGAGATACTCGGCGACGTCCGTGAGTTCGAGCAGCTTGTCGGAGTAGATGTGCGGATCTTCCGCCCAGCCCAGCACGATGTCAGGGCCGGCGCCGGTGTTGGCCGACACGGCCGTCTGCTGGCGGATGTCTTCCCAGCCGACGAAGTCGACGCGGACCTCTACGCCCTTCTCCTTGGCAAACTTCGCGGTATTGGCGCGGAAGATCACTTCATCGGGTTCGACGAAACGGGCCGGACGCAGGATGCGCAGCGAGGCGCCCTTCTCGATGTCGAGCTTGGGCGGCGTCGCGGTCGCCATCGGGATGTTCTGGCCATTGGCCGAGCGGGCCATCGCCATCGCTGCCGCAGCGGCACCGAGAATTACGGCTTCGCGCCGCTTTATGATGAACACCATTGTCGTTTCCTCCTGATTGCCTGTTTTGCTTGTTTTCTTCCCCGATCTCAGAAGCGCTGGCCGGATTGCTGGTCGAACAGGTGGACCAGGGCGGGATCGGGCCGGACGGGCAAGATCTCTCCGGGCTTCGCCGAAACACGTTCACGGAAGGCGCCGACCATTGACTGGCTTCCGACCTTCATCAGCACCTGGGTCTCGGAGCCTGTCGGTTCGACGACCTGGACGGTTGCCTTGATGCCCTCGCTGTCGATCCTGAGATGCTCGGGCCGTACGCCGTAGATGGCCGGCCCCTCCTTCGCCCGGACGCCGTTTGTCGGCAGCGGCCAGTTCGTGCCGTCGTCCGTGCGCAACGTACCGCCGCTCACAGTGCCCTTCAGCATGTTCATGGCCGGCGAGCCGATGAAGCCTGCGACGAACAGATTGGCCGGGCGGTCGTAGAGCTCGAGCGGTGGTCCCGCCTGCTCGATATTGCCGTTGTTCATGACGACGATCTTGTCGGCCATGGTCATGGCCTCGATCTGGTCGTGGGTGACGTAGACCGTCGTCACCTTGAGCCGCTGATGCAGCTCCTTGATCTCCGAGCGCATTTGCACGCGCAGCTTGGCATCGAGGTTCGACAGCGGCTCGTCGAACAGGAAGACCTGCGGGTTGCGCACGATGGCGCGGCCCATGGCGACACGCTGGCGCTGACCGCCCGAGAGCTGGCGCGGGAAGCGCTGCAGCAGTTGCTCGAGGCCGAGAATCTTGGCCGCTCGCCCGACTTCCTCGTCCATCAGCGTCTTCGGCGCCTTCGCAAGCGTCAGCGAAAAGGCCATGTTGTCGTAGACGGTCATGTGCGGATAGAGCGCATAGTTCTGGAAGACCATCGCGATATCGCGATCCTTGGGCGGCACGGAGTTGACCACGCGCCCGCCGATTGCAATCTCGCCCGACGTGATGTTCTCGAGCCCGGCCAGCATGCGCAGCAGGGTGGACTTGCCGCAGCCCGAGGGGCCGACCAGTACGACGAACTCACCATCCGCAATATCGACGCTTACGCCATGCAACACTTCGACAGGCCCGAAAGCCTTCCGCACGTTGCGGACTTCGACCGTCGCCATCTTTCCTCCACGCCGGGCGGCGATGCCGCCTTGTACTTGTACAACTGCCGGCTCTTTCGACCGATCAGGCGCCGCGGATCATATGTAATGTGTATGCAACGTGCGAGCGCATACTGAGGGATCGGTGACCTGGTTACCGACATCCGCTTGTCGAAAGTACGAGCCGCATTCAGGATGGATCGTTGCAACGACGTTCGGGGGAGTCTTGACGATGAATTTCGACGCGCTTGCCACGTCCTGGGCACCACGCCTGCTCAGCATCATGCGCATCATGAGCGGATTGCTGTTGCTGCAACATGGCACGGCCAAAATCCTCAAGTTCCCAGCCATGCCGGCATTTGCCAAAGTCGAAGTCGCCTCGCTGCTCGGTGTTGCCGGCATTCTGGAACTGGTCGGCGGCATATTGCTTGTCATCGGCCTGCTGACGCGGCCGACCGCCTTCATTCTCTCGGGATTTACCGCCGTCGCCTACTTCATGGTTCATGCGCCCAAGAGTTTCTATCCGATCCTGAACGGCGGCGAACTCGCGGCGCTTTATTGCTTCGTGTTCCTCTATATCGCGGCGGTCGGCCCCGGCCCTTGGACCATATCTGCAGGCCGCAAGAAAAATACTTAACGCGCTTTCTCCAGCCCTGTAGGGAATGGTGGGCGGTTGCACTCTTGGCAGCGGTCCGGCATATGTTCCGCTGTGCAAAAAAACAAATACGTATGGGAGGAAGCGCCGTGTCCAAGCCGTTCATCGTCAATCGTCGTCGTTTTGCCGCTCTTGCAGCCGCCACCACCTTGGCCGCCCCCATGGTCGCGCGCGGCCAGGCACGCTGGAAGCCCGAGAAGCCGATCACGATCTACAATCCCTTTGCCGCCGGCGGCGTGACCGACGTCCATGTCCGGCTGCTGGGCGAAACGGTCAGCAAGGTCCTGGGTCAGCAGGTCGTCGTCGACATCAAAGCCGGTGCGACCGGCACCCTGGCGCCGGCGATGCTGCTCAGCCACAAGCCCGATGGCCAGACACTTTCCATCATGTCCATCAACAGCCTGCGCTATCCCCACTACCAGCAGACCAACTGGGATCCGCTGAAGGACTTCACCTACATCACCGGCCTGTCGAGCTACACGTACGGCATCGTCGTGAAGTCCACGTCGCCCTGGCAGACGCTCGACGACATGATCGCTGCCGGCAAGAAGGAGCCGGAGAAGTACAATTACGGCACCAGCGGCATCGGCGGCACCGGCCAGCTCATGATGATCGAATTCGAGCAGACAACCGGCACCAAGTACACGACCGTCCCCTACAAGGGCGGCGCGGAGTGGATGCAGGCGCTGCTCAGCGAACAGGTGCACTTCCTGGCCGACGCTGCGCAATGGGCACCGTTCGTCGACGACGGCAAGTGCCGCATCCTCGCCATGGCGACCGAAAAGCGCGTTCCCAGATACAAGGATAAGCCGACGCTGATCGAACGCGGCATCAACGTCGTGGGCCAGAGCCCCTATGGCCTGGTCGGCCCCAAGAACATGCCGCCGGAAATCGTCGATTCGATCTACCAGGCCTTCAAGCAGGCTTCGACCGAACCGAAAGTCACCGAGTATCTCGACAAGTTCATCCAGGTTCCCTGGGACAAGAACCCTGCCGAGTATCGCGCCTTCGCCGAGAAGTACTTCGTCGACGTGAAGCCGCTGCTGGTGAAGGCGGGCCTCGCCAAGTCCTGAGGGACAAAGAGTCGTAAGGAGGAATCCATGGCGCTGAAGAAAGTGGCTCTGGAGATCGGCATGGGTACCGACATACGCGGCGGCGACTACACCAAGGCCGCCGTGCGAGCGCTGCGCGATGCGCTTTGGCACAACTCGCTCACCGTCGCCACGGCGCTGGGCAAGTCGAGCGACGACATGCAGGTCGAAGTCCTGATCGGCGTACCGAAGCCCGATCAGGTCGACACCGGGGAAGTGCTGGCGGTGCTGCCGCACGGCAGCGGCACGGTAAAGGTCGTCGAAGGCGGCCTCGAAATTCCCAACGAGGCCGGCACGGACAAGACGGTGATCGCCCAGGCGGCGGCCATCGTCCGGCTGGACCTGTAGGCGGAGGCAGCACCATGGCGGCGAAACGCGTCATTCTCGAACTCGGCACCGGCAACGACCTGCACGGTGGCGACTACACCAAGGCGGCCCTGCGCGCGGTGCAGGATGCTCTGCATCACTCCTCGCTGGCGATGATCCGCACACTCAAGATCAATCCCAAGACCGACATGTTCGTCGATGTCACGATCGGCGTGCAGCAGCCGGACAAGGTCGACGCCGAAAAGGTACGGGCCTCGCTGCCGCACGGCATCGTCACTGTGACAGTGGTGAAGGGCGGCCTCGACATTGCCGACCCAGACCACAACGACCCTGCCGTGATCGCCAGCGCTGCAGTCGCCGTCAGGCTGGAGCTGCCCTGAGTCTCGGGGAACTCGATGCCACGCAGCTCCATGAAGGCTTCGGGAGCGGCTCGCGTCGGGTGCGATCAGGCATGAGTATCGCAATCATCGTCTGGAATGGATGGTGAAGGCGGGCGGCCCGCAGGTCGTTCCAGACGGCCTGGCCGAAAACAGCACCCGCTTCAACTGGCCTCTCGGGAATGAGCGCCGCCGAGCATCAGCCCTGGGCCCGACGGCCCATGAACAGCAGACCGGCGCCAGCGACCACAGCGATCACGCCGGCAATGGTCGGAACCGGGATGGTGCGCTGCTCGTCTGCCGTGACCTTGAGCGGGCCAGCGTCGACGATGGCCTTGCGCTCGGTGAACGAGATATTGTCGATCGCCAGACCGGCGACACCGATCGCAATCAGCAAAACTCCGAAGATTGTCAGCGGCTTCATGCCCTGAACTCCCTTTCCTTGCGGCTGACCAAGGCAACGTAGGTTGCTGCCCGAGGTTGCGTGCAAAGACGGTCGTTCAGGCCCTGAGCAGCATGCTTCTGCCCTGCTCGATCGCCGTGCGTGCCATGGCACGCAGCTCGTCGTCGGTGGCGCTGCTGACCGGATGGCCGATCTGCGCGAAACGATAGTCCGGCATGCCCAGCACCCGGCTCATCATCTCGGCCGCGCTGGCGAACCGGGTGGTCATCACGCTGAAGGCGGGAACCTGGAGTCTTTCAGCCGTTACGGAGTCGTGCAGACTGCACGATGAACAGCTTCCTCAATCTCCCAGGCCTGAGACGACGGCATCCCAGCCTTTGATCTCCGCCACGATATGGGCATCGGCCGGAGCGCTGTAATTGGACTTGGTGCGGCTCACGACCTTGGCCACACCGTATTCCTCACGCAGGATCTGATCGAGATGCGTGAAGAATCCCTTGGTACCTTCCTTGCCGTTGGAGATGAAGCCGACGGTCTTGCCCTGGAGCGTATCGAGACGCGGCGCGAGCTGGCCGAGCGGAGCAGCCGTTCCGGGCGTGGGGTCGAGAACACGGAAGGTCATGGCAATCCTCTACTCACTAAGTTTCTGTCACTTTTTCGGCGGTTCGCAATCGACGCAAACGCCGATCGGCAGGGTCACGGCATGGCTCTTGTTGCCGAGCCAGGGCGGGATGACCGCGCCGAAACCGCCGGCCGGTCCGCCGGCCGCAACGACCAGAAGCTGGTCTGCCGACTCCATGGCCGGATAGACGCTGTCGCCGCGGTCGCGCACGACGGCGCCCTTGCCTACCTCGGCCCATTCGCGACGATGGATGCGCGCCCGCTCGTGAATGAAGCCCGCGATATCGCTCTTGGTCCATCCTCCGGCCTGCAGATGCTCCCGCAGCTGCTTGGGAATGATCAGCGCATAGTTGCCGGGATGGATCGAATAGTGCCGCAGGTTGGCGCGCATCTCGGCCGCGAAGGTTTCGAGAATCTCTTCGGGCTTGGTCGTCCACTCGTTCATGAGCTGACGCGGCGCGCCGGCCGCCATCACCGTCACGGAGGACGCCCCCTTCGGAACGCCGCGCTGCTCGGCGAGCGGCAGCCATGTCGTGTCCTCCTCGTCCTCGGCAACGCAGTAGCTGAACTTGCCGGGATGCCCCAGGGTCGACCGATCGATCACGCCCGGCCGCACGTCCATCAGATTGATCAGGCAAAGCCGGATGGCCCGTCCGATCACCGCCGTGGCACGATCGGAATTGCCCAGCGCATTGAACGTGCCGCCCGCCCCCAGCTCGAGCCGGATCGGACCGTTCAGAACGACCAGCACGGCACATCCGCCGGTGCTCGCCGTGGCGCCATGCATCAGGAACTCTTCCTGCATCATCGCCGTCCAGGCCGTCACAACGACCGGGAAATGCATGGGCAGGCAGCCTGCCATCACGGCATTGATCGCCAGCTTTTCGGCGGTGATGGCGAGCCCGCGCACCGGCTCGATGCCGATGAGCTGGTCCGGCGGCATCATCACCCAGTCGAGACAGGCTTCGACCGCCTCTTTCGTCGGCGGCACGACAGGCAGCCCATCCGTCCATCCGTTGGAATGGTAAAGCTCCTGAACGGCGGAGATGTTGTCGACGTCGTAGGTGCGCGAGGCAAGTTGCACGATGATCCTCCACGGCCAGCATAGCCATCGTGGGCGCTATGCCAAGATCAAGCTGATAGACAGGATTGTTGCACCGAACGCATCAATCGGCGCGCGCCCATTCGCGCCGCAGGAAGGTCAGCAGGCCGGATGCCGCCGGGGTCGGTTCGCGCTCGCGCAGGGCAATCAGGCCAAGGCGATGGACAAGACGCGGTTCGCTGAGCGGCACCGCCCGTAGACCGCGCGCCAGCGGCCCGCGCGTCGTGCCTCGCGGCACGAGGCCGACACCCACGCCGGCGCCCACGAAGGCGAGCATGGTGGCAAGCTGGGTAACCACGACCATCTGGCGCAGCGGCACGCCGACCGTCGCGGCCGCGGCATCGATGGTGCGGCGGGTGCGCGAGCCGGTCGGCAGCGCCACGATCGTCTCGCTGGCCAGGTCGGCCAGGCTGACCTTCCGCCGGCCCGCCAGCCTGTGACGCACCGGCATGACGGCGCAGAAGGTCTCGCGACCGAGCGCCGTGCCGCCCACGAAGTCGGGTAGCTCGTCGACATAGCCGATGCCGAAATCGGCGACGCCGCTCCTGACATCCTCGAGCACCGTCGCATGCACGCCTTCGCGGATATGGATCTCGACGCCCGGCCGGTCCGCACGATAGGCGGCGACGATCGACGGCAGACGCCCGCCGGCAACCGACATGATCGTCGACAGCACGACAAGACCGCGCCGTTCCTCGGCGACTTCGCGGACGCTCTGCACAGTGATGCCGAGATCGTTCAGCATGCGCTCGGCGACCGCCGCGAACTCGCGGCCGGCCGCGGTGATCTGGACGCGTCGCGTGCTGCGGTCGAACAGGCGCACGCCGAGCGCCGTCTCCAGCCGCTTGATCGCCCGCGTCAGCGTGGGCTGCGACAGGCGCAGCCGGGCTGCCGCAGCGACGAAGCTGCCATATTCGGCGAGAGCCAGGACGGCCTCGAGCTGGCGGGCGCTGAAATCCGGAAGAGACGCCCGCCGCATCCGGCCGCCCGCCTCAGGCCGCGAGCATCCGTTCGCGATTACGCTCGCGCAGGATCGGCATCACCCACTTGCCGAAGCGCTCCGCCTCCTCGTCGTGCAGATAACCCGACAGGCAGAAGGAGTGACAACCCAGGTCGATGAACTTCTGCAAAGTGTCGGCGCACTGCTCGGGGTCGCCGACGATCGCGATCCCCGCACCGGGCCGCACCTGGGTGATGCCGGTCCACAGATGCGGCTCGATGGTCTCGCCGATCGCCGCCAGCTCGCGCACGCGACGGTTCGCTTCCGATGTCGCGAAATGCTGCTTCACGAACTGCTTCTGGCCTTCGCTTGCATGTTCGACCAGCCCGTGCGCGAACTCCCAGGCCTCTTTCTCAGTCGGCCGGCAGACGATCTGCAGGCGCATGCCGAAGCCGATCTCGTTCTCGCGGCCGTGATGGGCCGCCATCGCCTTGATCTCGGCCATGTTGGCGCGGATGCGCTCGTAGGTATCGCCCCAGAAGAGATGCACATCGGAGTGCTTGGCCGAGATTTCCCAGGCCTGCTTTGAGCCGCCGCCGAGATAGAACTTCGGATAGGGCTTCTGCAGCGGATAGGGCCGGATCTGCGCCCCCTTCAACTGATAGAACTTGCCGTCGAAATGGAGCGGCCCGCGCGTGGTCCACAGCGCCTTCAGGATCGAGACTTCCTCGTCCATGATCTCGTAGCGCTCTTCCTTGCCCCACTTGATGCCCTCGGCGGCGTTTTCGGTCTCGCTCTGACCGGCGATCAGGTTGATGCAGATGCGCCCGCCCGAGAGCTGGTCGAAGGTCGTGATCATCTTGGCCAGCAGCACCGGATTGATGTAGCTCGGCCGCGCCGCCACCAGCATGCGCATCGACTTGGAGCGCGCCACCATCATGGCGCTGGCAATCCACGCCTCCCAGCAGGCGGTCTGCACCGGCACCAGCATGTATTCGAAGCCGGCCGCCTCGGCGGCATCGACGATCTTGTCGAACAGCGGCATCGACGGCGCCACCTGCGCACTCGCCAGCCCGTAAGCCGTGGTATCGCCTGCGGTCGGCAGGAACCAGCCGAACTCCAGACGCTTTTCTCTACTCATCTCTACTCTCCCATCACTCCGGCCCATCGCTCCGGATCCATGCCGGCCGCCTTGACCAGCATCGCCCATCTTTCCTTTTCCGCCTTCATGAAAGCGCGGATCTGCTCCAGCGCCGTCGGCTCGATTCTCTTGTTCATCACAGCCGAGAGCAGTGTGGCATGTGACCGACATGGCTGCATTTAAACAAGTGCAGGACAGGATACGCAATTCGCTCTGGTGACGGCGTTCCGAAATCGGCACGATCCGTTCCTTGCGCTCATGGGGGAGACATCGAGGAATGCTGCAGCACGGCAAACGTCCGACAATCGCATCGCGGCACGGCATGGTCGCTGCGGCCCATCCGCTGGCTGCCGCTGCCGGAGCACGCATCCTGTCGAACGGCGGCAATGCCTTCGACGCAGCAGTCGCCACGGCGGCAGCTTTGAATGTCGTGGAACCCTACATGTCCGGACTGGCCGGCCGCGGCGTGGCGACCTGCTACATCGCCAAGGAGAAGCGCGTCCGCACGCTCGACTTCGTAGGCCAGATCTCCAAGAACTTCCCGATCGACAAGCTCAGCAACCGCAGCCAGCTCCAGCGTGGCGCCGTGGCGGTCGGTGCGCCGGGCAATCTCGCGGGCTGGTGCGAACTCAACAAGGCGCACGGCAAGAAGAAGCTGCCGGAGCTGTTTGCCCCCGCAATCGCCATCGCGCGTGACGGCTTCCAGCTCATCGAGTTCAACCTCGAAGAAATCCAGGGCGTGGCCGGCGAGCTTGCGGGCTACAAGGCCCTGCATCCCGAATGGTCGCGCGTCTACACCGCAGGCGCCGGCACGGTGAAGCCGGGCTTCGTGCTGAAGCAGCCCGACCTCGCCCGCACTTTGGAAGCACTGGCTGCCGAAGGGCCTGGCCTGCTCTACGGCGGCGCGCTCGGGCAGAGGATTCTCGACCGGCTGACCAAACTCGGCGGCTGTATGGTGATGGACGATATTATGGCGGCCAAGGCCACGTGGCGCGATCCGGTGGCGGTCACCTATCGCGGCCGCACCGTTCATGTACCGCCGCCGCCCTGCGAAGGCTTCCAGTTCCTGCTGACCCTGCGCATCCTGGATGGCTTCGACCTCGCCAAGATGAAGCGCAACTCGACGGAGCATCTCGACACCGTGCTGCGGGCCATCCGGTTGGCCGCCGGTGTGCGCATCGCAACCGGCGTTCCGGCGCCGCAGAAGCTCGCGGAAATCCTGTCCGACAGTCATGTCGAAAGCCTGCGGGCCCGCGTGCGCGACGGCAAGCCCGTGATCGGGCCGACCGAACAGTGGACGCCGTCGAACGAGCCGGTATCGGCCGTCGACGAAAGCCATACGACCTCGTTCTCGGTGGCCGACAACGAAGGCAATCTCATCTGCCTGACGCAGAGCCTCGGCAGCGTCTTCGGCTCGGGCGTCGTCGTGCCCGGCACCGGCCTTTGCCTCAACAACTTCCTCTACTGGGCGGACGTCAACCCGAAGAGCCCCAACCGCGTGAAGCCGGGCGAACAGCTTCCGATGTGCATGGCGCCCTCGATCTCGATCAAGGATGGCCATCCCGTCCTGGCACTGGGTACGCCGGGCAGTTACGGCATCCTGCAGACTCAGGTGCAGGCGATGGTTCAGTACGTCGACTTCGGCCTGCCGTTACAACAAGCGATCGAAGCGCCGCGCGGCCGCCTGACCGACGGCGCCGAGGTGTTGCTGGAGTCGCGGCTGCCGGCCGACATACACGCCGACCTGCGCAAGCTTGGCCACAACGTCACGACCGGGCCGGAGTGGACCATGAAGGTCGGCGGCATGCAGGGCGTGGCGATCGACCCCGAGACCGGCATGTTCACCGGCGGCTGCGACCCGCGGCGCGACGGCTACTGCGTGCCGGCCTGACCAGCCTGTTCAGCGCGCCGTCTTCTCCATGTTCCAGAAGACGGTCGCGGCGGGTGTCGCAAGAATGCCATGGACCTTGGTGCTGTAGGCACCGATGTTGAACCACTCACCCAGCGGGAAATACAGGCCCGCCCTGACGGCGAGCGCCTGAATTTCAGCAGCGATCGCTTTGCGCTTGGCCGGATCCCGCTCGCGCGCGAAGCGGTCGCGAAGCTCTTCCATCGTCTTGTCGCAGGGCCAGCCGCCCGTCGCCTTGTCGCAAGCCGCATTCAGGAAGGCGGAGACCACGGGATCGACCACGTCGAGGGCGCCCCAACTCGCCGTCACCAGATTCCAGCCGCGCTGATCGGGCGGATCGCGACGCACGAAGCGGCTGATCTGCGTCTGCCAATCCATCGACTGCATGTCGACCTTGAACCCCGCACGCTCGAGCTGGGCCTTCGCAACGGGCGCCAACCTGGCGATGGCGGGAATATCCGTGGCGTGCAGCAACACGATGGGTTCGCCCTTGTACCCTGCCTCGGCCAAGAGTTCCCTGGCCTTGGCGACATTTCCCTCCAGGCGTCCTTCCATCCCGGCATCGCTGGCGAGCGGCGTGCCGCAGACGAAGTAGGATTTGCAGAGCCGGTAGAAGCGCGGATCGCCGATGGCAGCTACGACGAAGTCTGGCTGATTTAGCAGATAACCCAGCGCCTCGCGCACCTTGGGATTATCGAAGGGTGGATGCAGCCAGTTGGGCCGCAGGCTGAACTGGTTGGGAAGAGTGCTGCGCACGATGGCCAGCGACTTGTTGCCCTCGATCAGCGGCAGCAAATCGACCGAGATCAGTTCGACGGCATCGATCTCACCGGCCTGCAGGGCGCTCACGGCCGTTTGCGGATCGGGAATCGCCACCCACTCGACCCGGTCCAGCTTGGCGACCTTGCCGCCGGCGAAATTGCTGGGCGGTTCAGACCTCGGCTTGTAGGCCTCGTTCCTGACGTAGACGGTCTTCTCGCCGGGCTTCCACTCGTCGGCCTTGAACTTGAAGGGCCCGGAGCCGAGCGACTCGGTGATCTGCTGATTGCCGGGTGTCCTGGCCAGTCGCTCGGGCATCATGAACGGCACGACGCCACCGGGCTTGGCCAGCGACTCGAGGACGAAGGCATAGGGGCCGGACAGCGTGAGCCGGATCGTGCGAGGATCGACGGCGACCAGTTCCTTGAGGTTGGCCTGCAGCTTCTGCCCCATCGTGTCGCGCGGCATCCAGCGCTGCAGCGACGCCACACAGTCGACTGCCGTCACCGGCGTACCGTCGTGCCAGGTGAGGCCTTCGCGCAACGTGAAGGTATATTGCAGTCCGTCCGCACTGACGGCGTGGTGCTCCAACATCTGCGGCTGGGGCTTGAGATCGGCGTCGACGCTGAACAGCGTGTCGTAGACGAGATAGCCGTGCGTGCGGCTGATCTGGATGGACGACCATACCGGATCGACGATCTTGAGATCCGAAGACATGACGATCCTGAGCGTACTCTCGGCCCGTCCCTCGTCCGGCAATGCCGTGGCGCCCAGGGCAACGGCGCACAACGCCGCCTTCACCCACTTTGTCGACTGCTTGACCACGCGTTGGCCTCTCCTTTGCAAGTCTTCATTTTAGCACGGCTGGCCCACACCCCAACGAGGATCGATGCGTTCGGCACTTGCGGCATGGGGGTGGGCAATGTTCAGATCACCCCAACAAGAACGGAAAAGGGATGGGAGTTATGAAATCTTGGAGTTGGCTGGCGGGAGCGGCGTTGGCCGTTCTCGCATTCGGAACCGCAGAGGCGCAGGAAACGCCGCGCAAGGGTGGCGTGCTCCGGATGACGGCGCCCTATGCCGCGAGCTTCGGCAGCCTCGACCCCCATGTAACGCCGCGCGCCCAGGACGACATCGTCAACAAGGCGATCCATCGCACTCTCTACAATTGGGACACCAAAGAAGGAAAGCTGGTCCTCGAACTGGCGAAGTCGGTGTCCGTTTCGGCCGACGGCCTCACCTATACCTACAAGCTGCGCGACGACGCCTTCTTTCATAACGGCCGCAAGATGACGGCCGACGACATCATCTGGTCGTTCACCCGCATCATGGACGGCAGCAAGGGCTATCCTGCCGCCCGCTACGTCCGCCTGATCAAGGGCGCGGTCGATGTCGAGAAGGGCCAGGCCAAGGAAATCTCCGGCCTGAAGAAGATCGACGACTTCACCCTCGAGATGACGATCACCGATCGCGTCGATCCGGGTTACTATTTCTTCGCCGGTTCGACCGCCATCTTGCCCAAGGAAGAGGTCGAGAAGGGCAATTTTGCCTCCAATCCGGTCGGTCTCGGCCCCTTCAAGTTCAAGGAACACATTCCGGGCTCGCGCGTCAGCACAGAGCGCTTCGACAAGTTCTACAAGACCGGCAAGCCCTACCTCGACCGGGTCGACGTCATGATCATGGCCGAAGCCGCCGCGCGCGACGTCGCCTTCCGCAACAAGGAGATCGACACCTCGATCCTGGGGCCGGCGCAGTACGTCGCCTACCGCGCCGATCCGCAGCTCTCCAAGGGCATCCTCGAAGTGGCGGAGATGTTCACGCGCTCGACGCACATCAACCTGTCCTCGATCAAGCCATTCCAGGACAAGCGCGTGCGTCAGGCGATCAACTATGCAATCGACTCCAACCTGATCATCTCGCGCCTGGTCAAGGACAAGGCCTATCGCGCGACGAGCTGGCTGCCGCCTTCGGCTGCTGCCTTCGACAAGACGATGAAGCCTTATCCGTACGACCCCGAGAAGGCCAAGAAGCTGCTGGCCGAGGCGGGCTATCCCAACGGCTTCGAGTTCGAGTGGACGACCAGCCAAAACGAAAGCTGGGGCCTGCCGATCGTCGAAGCAGTGATCCCGATGCTGGCCAAGGTCGGCATCAAGGCCAAGCCCAAGCTGGTGGAAGTCACGGTGCTGACCGAGCTGCTGATGAAGGGTGAACACCAGACGCTGATCGCTTCGAGCCTCACCGGCCCCGATTCGCTGGCGACGCTGCGCTGCTACTACTCCAAGACGCCGCGCACGGCCTGCAACTACACCGGCTTCAGCAATCCGGCGTTCGACAAGCTGCTCGACGATGCCGCCCAGGAAGGCGACATGGCCAAGCGCGAGGAACTCCTGAAGAAGGCCAACAATCTGCTCTACGAAGAAGCGCCGGTGTGGTTCTTCAACTACAACAAGGCCGTGCTGGCCTATCAGCCCTGGGTGCACGGCCTGCAGGCCAACCCGACCGAGATCACGCACCAGTATCCCGAGGACATCTGGGTCGACGCCAAGTCGCCCGCCAAGTAGCGACATGAGTTAGCAGAGGTCTCTCCCGCCGCTCGTGATGACAGTATCGATGTCATCACGAGCCTTGGAGAAGGGCCTTTATTCCTCTATTTGAATAGTCGGTAATGTTACTCGTCCTCGGCCGCCGCCTCGCCAACGTCATCCCGACGCTGCTTGCCGTCATCGCCCTCGTCTTCCTGTTGTTCTCCGTCCTGCCGGGCAGCTTCATCTCCGGCATGAACGAGGACGGCCGCTCGACCATCGATCCTGCCGTGATGGAACGCATGCGCAAGGAGATGGGCCTCGACGATCCTTTGCTCGAACGTTTCGGCAAATACGTCGCCGCCACCGTCACGGGCGATCTCGGCACGTCTTTCCGCACGCGCGAACCCGTGACCAAGATGCTGAGCAACCGCATCTGGCCGTCGCTGAAGCTGGTTCTCGCTGCCATGACCTTCGCCATCGCAGTCGGCGTCACGCTGGGGTTCCTGGCCGCCCTGAAGCCCGGCAGCTGGATCGACACGGCCTCGATGGTCGGTGCCATTTCAGGCCTGTCATTGTCGCAGTTCTGGTTCGGCCTGATGCTGATGTATCTGTTCGCACTCAAGCTCCAATGGCTGCCAAGCTTCGGCTATGGCGACGGCGGATTGCGCCACCTCATCCTGCCGGCAGTTGCGCTGGGGGTGGGACCGATGGCCCTGCTGGCCCGCACGACGCGCGCCGCCGTGCTCGACGTGCTGAACGCCGACTTTGTCCGCACCGCGCGCAGCAAGGGCATGAGCGAGCGCCGCGTCGTCGAATGGCACGTGCTGCGCAACGCCCTCGTCCTGGTCATCACCATCGTCGGCCTGCAGTTCGGCTCGCTGATGGGCCAGGCCGTCGTCGTCGAGAAGCTATTCGCGTGGCCGGGCGTCGGGTCGCTGATGGTCGACTCGGTGTTCCAGCGCGACATGCCGACCGTCCAAGGCTGCATCCTGATGATCGTGCTGTTCTTCCTCGCCATCAACACACTGGTCGATCTCGCCTATGTCGTGATCGATCCCCGGATTCGCTATCAATGAGCACCGCGATCAAGCTGCCCCGCCTCAGGCTGAAAGGCGGGACATCCCTCTGGATCGGCGGCGGCCTGGTCGCCACGGCGATCATGGCGGCGGTCCTGGCACCGTGGATTGCCCTCACCGATCCGGTGATGGACGCCAATCTGATGAACGCCGAGATCCCGCCCGGCCTCGAATATCCCTTCGGCACCGACGCGCAGGGACGCGATATCTATTCACGCATCGTCTACGGCGCGCGCATTTCGCTGAGTGTCGGGATCATCAGCCAGATCTGCAACAGCCTCATCGGCGTCACCCTGGGCCTCACGGCCGGATACTGGGGCGGTTGGTGGGACGATCTGGTGAGCGGCCTCACCAACCTGATGCTGGCGATCCCCTCGCTGGTCTTCGCGCTCGCCATCATGGCGATCCTCGGACCCGGCCTGGTGAGCTTGGTGATCGCACTCGGTCTCACGAGCTGGTCCTACTCCTGCCGCATCGCACGCGCCCAGGTTCTATCCCTGAAGAGCCAGGGCTACGTCCAGGCCGCCCGCATCCTGGGCTACGGCGACCTGCGCATCATGTTCACGCAGGTACTGCCCAACATCCTGGGACCGCTGATCGTAATCGCCACCCTTGGCATGGGCGGCGCCATCCTGTCCGAGGCGGCGCTGTCGTTCCTCGGCCTCGGCATCCGCCCGCCCTTCCCGAGCTGGGGCAGCATGCTCTCCGAGGCACGCGACCAGATCACGACGGCACCGTGGCTCTCCGTATTCCCGGGGCTTGCCATCTTCTTCACCGTGCTCGGGCTCAACCTGCTGGGCGACGGCCTGCGCGACATTCTCGATCCGCAGTCGACCACGAGGCGGACATGACCGTCCCCCTCCTCAAGGTCGACAATCTGCGCATCTCCCTCGCCGGCGACGGTGCGACCTACAATGCCGTCGAGAACGTGTCGTTCGAGATCGGCCGTGGCGAAGCCTTCGGGCTCGTGGGCGAGTCGGGCTGCGGCAAGAGCATCACGGCGCTGGCCGTCATGGGCCTGCTGCGGCGACCGCTGTCGTTGGGCGGTGGCCGCATCCTGCTCGACGGCGAGGAAATTCAGGACGCCTCCCCTGCCGAAATGCGGCGCCTGCGCGGCAAGCGTATCGCCATGATCTTCCAGGAACCGATGACGGCGCTCAATCCACTGTCGCCGGTCGGAAAGCAGATCGCCGAGATGTTCGTGCTGCACGAAGGCATGGGCTGGAGCGAGGCCATGGATCGTGCCGAGGATGCGCTGCGTCAGGTGCGCGTGCCCTCGCCGGAGCGGCGCATCAAGGATTATCCGCACCAGCTCTCGGGCGGCATGCGTCAGCGCGTGATGATCGCCATTGCCTTGGCGTGCGGTCCCGACCTGCTGGTCGCCGACGAGCCGACGACGGCCCTCGACGTCACGGTGCAGGCCGAAATCATCGACCTGATGGCCGAACTGTGCGCCGCGAAGGGCACGGCAATCCTGATGATCAGTCACGATCTCGGCCTGGTTGCCAACATGTGCAAGCGCGTGGCCGTGATGTACGCCGGGCGCATCGTCGAGAGCCAGGCGGCGGAGGCCATTTTCGCCACGCCGAGCCACCCCTACACGCGCGGCCTGGTCGACTCCCTGCCGCGGCTCGGCGAGCGCTCCAAGCGCGGGCGCCAACGGCTGCGCGAAATCTCGGGCGTCGTGCCCTCGATCGCCGCCTATCCGGCAGGCTGCCGCTTCAATCCGCGTTGCCCCTCCGTTACCGAGATCTGCCGCGAAGTGGTGCCCGAAGCGACGCCGCTGCCCGCCGAAGGTCTTGTCAGGTGCCATCACCATGGCTGAACCGCTGCTTTCCCTCGACGATCTCGCCGTCCATTTCAAGATCGGCAACGCTCTGGGCGGCGGCATCAAGACCCTCAAGGCCGTGGACGGCGTCACTCTCGATGTGAAGCCCGGCGAGTGCCTGGGGTTGGTGGGGGAGTCGGGATGCGGCAAATCCACCCTGGCGCTCGCCATCATGGGCCTGCTGCCCCCGACCCGCGGCACGATCGGTGTCGATGGCCAGGAGATCTCCGGCACCAAGGCGCCGGACCGCATGAGGATGGCGCGCACGGTGCAGATGGTCTTTCAGGACCCTTACGCGTCGCTCAATCCGCGCCAGACGGTGCGCCGCACCCTGGCCGATCCGCTGCGCCTGCATGGCGTCACCGACAAGGCCGAAGTCGAAGCCCGCGTGATGGACATGATGGCCAAGGTCGGCCTGCGGCCCGAGCAGGCCGATCGCTACCCTCACGAATTCTCCGGCGGCCAGCGTCAGCGTATCGGCATCGCGCGTGCCTTGATCCTGAAGCCCAAGCTCGTGCTCTGCGATGAGCCGGTCTCCGCGCTCGACGTCTCGATCCGGGCGCAGATCATCAACCTGCTGCTCGAACTCAAGGACGAGATGGGCCTAGCCTACATCATGATCAGCCACGACCTCGGCGTCGTAGAGCATGTCAGCGACCGTGTCGCAGTGATGTATCTCGGCCGCATTGTCGAGCAGGGTGGCTGGCAGGAGATCTTCGAGAATCCGCGTCATCCCTATACACGCGCCCTGATCGCCGCGATCCCCGATCCCTTCCATCGCGCCGCCATCAGCGCCAAGGCCAAGGCGCGCGGCGAGATTGCCAGCGCACTCAACCCGCCGTCCGGCTGCCATTTCCACCCACGCTGTCCGCTCAAGGCCGATATTTGTGTGTCACAGGATCCCGTCCTTGCCGCGGTCGCCGAGGGGCATCGCGCAGCTTGCCATTTTCGAGATCGCGTGAATTGATGGGGCAGTAGCCCCATGAAAGCCACAGACGTCGACCGCATCACCAACTGGATCGTCCGCCGTGGCCTGGAGGGCGCGCAGGAATCTGATCTGCTGCGCGAGTTTTGCGAGAAATGCAACGAGGCCGGCCTGCCGGTGACGCGGGCACTCGTCCTCATCGACACGCTGCATCCTGTGCACGAAGGCACCGTCTTCCGCTGGCGCAACGACGATATCGAGGAGAATGCGACTCTCACCTATGGCCGTACGACCGAAGGTGCCATCGCCAGCTCCTGGCACAGCAGCCCTTTCTACCACCTGCTGCAGGTCGGCGACGAAGAGCTGCGCCGCCGCATCGGCTTCGGCGAACCCGCCGACTTCCCCAGCATCGAAGAGATAAAGGAACTGGGCCACACCGACTACATTGCCTTCGTGTACCGCTTCGCAAGCGATGCCACGATCGGCGAAATGGATTGCGTCTATTCCGGCTGGTCGACACGCCACCCCGATGGCTTCGGCGATGCAAGCATTGCAGCGCTTCGCCAGCTCGCGCCGGTCCTGGGACTCGCAATCAAGAGCGCAGCACTGGCGAACGTCGCCCACACGCTGGTCGAGACTTATCTCGGCCGCGACGCGGGAAGACGCGTGCTGGCGGGCCGCACCCAACGCGGTGTCGCCGACCGTATCGAGGCCGCGCTCTGGTTTTCCGATCTTCGTGGCTACACGACCATCACCGACACCGCAGCGCCCGGCGAGATCATCCCGCTGCTGAACGACTACGCCGAGGCGGTCATCACCGCGATCCACGAGGCGGGCGGCGATGTGCTGAAGCTGATCGGCGATGGCACGCTGGCGCTGTTCCGCGGCGACGATCCGGCAGAAGCATGCCGGCGCGCGCTGCGGGCGGAAGAGAATCTCCGGGTGCGCATCGAGGAACTGAACGAAAAGCGCCAGGCAGAGGAACGGCCCATAACGTCCGTCTATATCGGCTTGCATGTCGGCGCGGTGTTCTACGGCAATATCGGCAGCGTCGACCGACTCGACTTCACCGTGGTGGGGCCCGCCGTCAACGAAACCAGCCGCATCGCCTCGATGTGCCGCTCGGTCGACCGGCCTGTGTTGGTCTCATCGGCCTTCGCTGCTTCCCTACCGGCGCGCGAGCGGGCCGGGCTCGTTTCAGTCGGCCGCTTCGCGTTGCGCGGTGTCGGCCGCGCACAGGAACTCTTCACGCTCGATCCGGAGCTGATCTAGCATCGTGAAGGCAAGTGGCGATCCGGCCGCCCACTTGTTCACGCAAGACCTGACGATGCATGAGGCTGTCGCCAGAGAAAGTCCGCATAGCGACTCCAATTCCCGCTGGTAAAAATTCCGTATCCCGGCTTGCATCGCCTCCCCCCAGATGCCTACGATGACGGCAACAACGAAGCCGTCCAACGAGACGGCAGTCCTGGGAGGACAGCATGGCCAAGACCAAGCGTCGTAGCGTGCTTAAGCTTGCCGGCGGCACCGCCGCCGTTTCGTTGGGAGGCCTGGCGGGAATTCTCGCCACTGGCCGCACTCCCGCATATGCGCAACAAAAGACGGTCCACTGGCTGAAGTGGGTCGATTTCGTTCCGGCCACCGACCAGCTCTTCCGCAAGGAAATGATGCCGGAAGCCGAAAAGGCGCTGGGAATCAAGGTCAACCTGGAGACGGTGAACGGCAACGACCTGCAACCGCGCGTGACGGCAGGCATTCAGTCCGGCGCCGGGCCGGACCTGATCATGTCGTTCAACAACCAGACCTATCTCTACGCCAACAGTGTCGTCGATCTCACCGAGATCGCCGAGGCCGTCGCCAAGCGGGAAGGCGGTCTGTTCCCCTACGCCCGTTCGATCTGCAGCGACGGCAAGATGTTCATGGGCATGCCCTGGGCAGTGATCGGCGGCATGATCGCCTATCGCAAGTCGTGGCTCGAAGAGGCGGGCTACACCAAATTCCCCGACACCTGGGAAACCTATCGCGAGGCCGCCAAGAAGCTGAAGGCCAAGGGACGGCCGATGGGCCAGACGCTCGGCCACACGTTCGGCGATGCGCCAGGCTTCACCTATCCCTACATGTGGTCGTGGGGCGGCAAGGAAGTCGAGGCCGACGGCAAGACCGTCGTCATCAACTCCAAGGGCACGATCGACTCGGTCAAGTTCATGCAAGGCCTGTGGAAGGATGGCATGGACGAAGGCGGTCTTGCCTGGGACGACACCAACAACAATCGCGCATTCCTGTCGCAGACCATCTCTGCGACCTTGAACGGCGCCTCGATCTACATCGAAACCCTGCGCAAGCCCGATCAGTACAAGACCGAGAAGGGCACGCCGATGAACAAGGACATCCTGCACGCGCCCCTGCCCAAAGGACCGGCGGGCCAGTTCGGCTTCCATCTTCTGCAGTCGAACATGCTGATGAAGTACTCGAAGAACCAGGACGCGGCGAAGGAGTTCCTGAAGTGGCTCCACACCGAAGCCAACTATGCGAAGTTCTTCAGTTCGCAGAAGGGCTTCGCCACGCCGTGCACGGTGAAGTGGGAATCCGATAAGCTGTGGGATGAAGATCCCGTGATGACGCCCTACAAGGTCGCCGCCCGCCTCGGCCAGGCCCCGGGCTTCAGCGGCCCACCCAATGCCAAGGCGGCGGAAGGCCTGTCGAAGTACATCATCACCGACATGTACGCCAAGGCGGTGCAAGGCATGCCGGCCGAGGAAGCCGTGAAGTGGGCCGAAGCCGAACTCAAGAAGATCTACTCGGCATGACGTCCCACATGAGGTTCGCAACAACGTTCGCGTAGTCCAACCTGTGAGTGGATCATGGCGGTGACCGCAGTTTCGGGCGCGGTGGCCCGACCAACCCCGCGACTGCGGCGCATGGAGGACGAGCGCTGGCTCGCCTTCGCGCTGCTCGTGCCGACAGCCGTGCTGCTCGGCCTGTTCATCGCCTATCCTTTCGTCGAGGGCGTGCTGTTGTCGCTCAACAGCACGCGCGTCGGCATCAAGGGCGAGTTCGTCGGCCTCAAGAACTTCGACAAGGTCTGGAACGACAGCATCTTCCGGACCGCTGTCTGGAACACATTCTGGTACACGGGCGTCACGACCGTGTTCAAGCTGGCGCTGGGCCTTTGGCTGGCGATCCTGCTCAACCGGCATTTCAGGGGCAAGGCGCTGGTCCGCGCCTTCATCCTGCTGCCCTTCATCATTCCCACGGTGCTGTCGACCTTCGCCTGGAAGTGGATGTTCGATCCCACCTTCAGCGTCATCAACTGGACGCTGTTCCAGCTCGGCTTCATCACCCAGCGCATCAACTGGCTGGGCGATCCCGATCTCGCGATGACGTCGATCATCGTCGTCAATGTCTGGCGCGGCGTGCCGTTCTTCGCCATCAGCCTGCTGGCCGGCCTGCAGACG
>WBZX01000973.1_pt1 | contig 22846 bp, 18 predicted proteins | sample 5204211 | NCBI WGS metagenome assembly WBZX01 (sample SAMN12344362, study PRJNA552823) | activated sludge metagenome | biome: Activated sludge suspended growth; feature: Nitrification reactor; material: Wastewater; isolation source: activated sludge from nitrification reactor of wastewater... | reverse complement strand
ACCGATCCCGGCAGCTCGAGCAGCACCGATCCCGGCAGCAGCAGCTCGGGCGGCATGCAGGGCAACTACAGCTGCGACGGCTACGCCGCGCTCATCGTGATGTGCAACCCCGAGTACGCCAACTATCTCGATCAGATCGAGGCCGAGTGTCTCGGACAGGTGGGGATGTTCGTCGACGCCGATGGTCCCGAGTGCGGCGCCGCGCTCGAGGATCTGCTGGCGTGCATCAGCGGGATCGACTGCGCGACCTTCGAGGGCGGCGACTTCTGTCCGACCGAGTCGGCCGCCGCGCTCGATGCGTGCCCGAGCCTCATGGCGATGAACTAGCAGCAGCCGCTGCAGTCCTGCGTGACCGTCACGCTCGATTGCAGCGGTGCGGGTGTCTGCGGGGCGTAACCTCGACGCGGCCCGTCGCCGATCGAGGTCCGCATGAGCGCCAGCTTTCCCCAGATGTTCGAGCCCACGCGTCGCGACGAGCGGCGCTTCGATCTCGAGGTGCAGCCCGGCTGGGCCCAGGGCCGCGGCACCTTCGGGGGCTTGGTGCTCGCCGCGCTCGTGCGCGCGATGCAGCAGTGCGAGCCCGAGCTCGAGCGATCGCTGCGGTCCGTGACCGGCGAGCTGGTCGGGCCGGTGGTACCGGGCGCCTGCGAGATCACGGTCGAGCTGTTGCGGCGCGGCAACGCGGTGTCGAGCTTCTCGGCGTCGTTGCGACAGCCCGCGCACGCCGGCGACGACGTGCTCGCGCGCGCGACCGCGGTGCTCGGTCGGACCCGCGCGGTCGATCGCACGTGGGCGCCAGCGCTCGAGACTGCGCCGCCGCCGTGGGCTGAGCTCACGCCGCTACCCTACGGCCCGTTCGTGCCCGAGTTCACGCAGCACCTCGAGTTCCGGCTCACCGGCCCGCTGCCGTTCTCCGGCGCGACCGAGGCGATCGCCGCGGGGTTCGTGCGCCCGCGTGCGCCCGGGGCGGTGATCGACGCCGCCACCGTGGTCGCGCTCGCCGACGCGTGGTGGCCCTCGGCGTTCTCGATCGAGCCGCGACCACGGCCGATGGCGACCATCGCCTACACCCTGCAGAACCTGCTGGGCGATCGACAGCTGCCGGGCGACCTGCCGCTGTACCACCGCGCCCGCGCGATGGCCTCGGACCAGGGCTACTTCGTCGACATGCGCGAGCTGTGGACGCCCGATGGTCAGCTGGTCGCGCTCAACCAGCAGACCTTCGTGTGGATCAAGTAGCGCGCCCGGCCCCGCGCAGCGCGTCGACCAGGCCTTCGACCACCCGCTCGAGTCGCATGCCGCGGCTGCCCTTGAGCAGCACCGCGCTCGGGCCCGTCATCCGCGCGAGCACCCACGCGGCGGCCTCGTCGACGTCCTCGGTCGCCAGCGATTCGATGCCCGCCGCCGCGGTCTCGCGCACCAACTCCCGACTGCGCGGGCCGAACCCGACCACGGCGTCGACGCCGGCCTCGACGCAGCGACGCCCGACCTCGGCGTGCAGCGCGAGCTCGTCGGGGCCGAGCTCGAGCATGTCGCCGAGCACCGCAATGCGTCGGCGATCGCGGTGCAGTGCCGCGATGCTGCCCAGCGCGGCCGCGACCGATCCGGGGTTGGCGTTGTAGCAGTCGGCGATCACCAGGTGCGGCCCGCAGGCGATCGCCCGCCCGCGATCACCGACGGGTTCGACCGCCGCGAGCGCGTCGAGCATCGGCGACAGCGGGAGCCCGGCGAACAGACCCACCGCGAGCGCAGCGGCAGCGTTGCGCGCGTTGTGCAAGCCGAACAGCTGCAGCGTCAGCTCGAACTCGCCGTACTCGGCGGTCGCCAGCCTCACCTTCGTGCCGGCGTGCTGTTCGACCGCGACCACGCGCACGTCGGCGTCGGCGTCGGGGCCGACGCGCAAGAGCGTGAGGGCCTCACCGCCGGCACGGGCCAGCACCGCCGGGGTGACGTGGGGGCGCAGCAGCGGCTCATCCGACGGCACCACGACCGCACCGCCCGGGCGCACGTGGGCCACGGGCTCGGCCTCGGCGGCCGCGATTGCCTCGATCGACTTCATGAACTCGAGGTGCTCGAGCGCAATCGAGGTCACGACCGCGATCGTCGGTCGCACGATCGACGCCAGCAGAGCGTTCTCGCCGGGGGCACTCATGCCCAGCTCGATGACGGCGGCGTCCGGGTGCTCGGGCTCGCCGAGCAGCGTCAGCGGCACGCCGAGGTGATTGTTGAGGTTGCCGCGCGTGCACAGCACGTCCTCGAAGCCGGTCGCCAGCACCGCGGAGATCATCGCGCGCGTGGTGGTCTTGCCGTTGCTGCCGGTGATCGCCACCACCGGGCCGTCGACCGCCTCGCGGCGACGGGCCGCCAGGCGCTGCATCGCAGCCAGCGTGTCGTCGACCTCGACGATGCTGAGCAGGGTCCGGGATCGCAGATCGGCTGGCACCACGTAGCCGCGGCGCACGAGCAGTGCGGTCGCGCCGCCGGCGACCGCGTCGGGGATGAAGTCGTGCCCGTCGCGCGCCGCGACGATCGGCACGAACAGCCCGCCGGCCAGCGGCCGGCGGCTGTCCAGAAACGCGCCCACGATGCCCGCACGACCGCTCTGGAGCACTCGACCGCCCGCACCCGCCGCTAGACTCTCCGCCGTCCACCGCATCGCCCGCCCCGTCGCCCGCTTCACTGCGCCCGCAGCATGCTCGCCTTCCCAACCCTCCCCACTTCATAGATGAAGTCGCCCCTTCGCCGCAAACGAAACGAAGCGATCGACCAACCCGCTCGCCGCCGTGCTACCTTGGGGGTTCGACTACGGTGGGGCAAGATGGCCTTGCGCGATACGTTACTGCTCGATCAGGGCTACCAGCCCATCAAAGTCATCCCCTGGCAGCGTGCGCTCTGCATGCACTTCGTCGGCAAGGTCGAGGTGCTGCGTGACTACGAGTGGCTGATCAGCACGGTGTCGCGTAGCTATGCCGCGCCAGCGGTGGTCCGCCTGCTCCGCAAGCAAGTGGTGCGGCCGCTGCACGTCCGCTTCTCGCGGGAGAACGTCTACCTGCGCGATGGCCATCGCTGCCAGTACTGCGGCATCCGCTGCGGTCCTCGGGAGCTCACGCTCGATCACGTGGTCCCGCGCAGCGAGGGCGGCAAGACCACGTGGCGCAACGTCGTGACCGCGTGCGTGTCGTGCAACCGTCGCAAGGGCCGTGACTCGCCGGAGGAGGCGGGCATGCGCCTGCGCTCGGTGCCGAACAAGCCCGACTGGCTGGCCCCGCGACTGCTCCACCTCGGCGACGAGGCGGTGCCCGAGCTCTGGCGCGACTGGCTGCACTGACGGGTCGTGGCATGGGCGACGGACCCGCCGGCGCGATGCCGGTGGGCCGACCCAGGCGGGGGCACGGGCCGATCCGCGCCGCCCTGCGCAGGCGCACGCCCCGAGTTCTTGCGCCCACACGGCCGGTCGTGCCACGACTACCGCGTCACGACCGGCCGCCGCTTCGGCGTGCGCGGTCTGCGAATTCGGGGCTTTGGTGCTCTACACGCTGCTCTACCCCTTGAGTGCCAAGTACGCCGCGTTCGGCTGGCTGAACGTGCTGCGCTACACCTCGACGCGGATCATCGCGGCGACGCTCACGGCCCTGCTGCTCTCGTTGGTGCTCTACCCGTGGTTCATCCGCGCGCTGCAGCGGATCCAGCTCGGCCAGGTGGTGCGCGAGGACGGCCCGCAATCGCACCTTTCCAAGCGCGGCACGCCGACCATGGGCGGCAGCCTCATCTTGTTCACGCTCATCATCCCCACGCTGCTGTGGGCCGACATGAGCAACCCCTACGTGCTGCTCGCGAGCCTGACGACCGCCGGCTACGGCGTGATCGGCTTCGTCGACGATTTCTTGAAGGTCCGGCGCAAGCACTCGGGCGGCATGCCGGCCAAGGTGAAGTTCGCGCTGCAGATCCTGGTCGCGTGCTCGACCATCATCTACCTGTACGAATCCGGCGTGATGCCCGAGAGCATCCGCTACCGACTCGCAGTGCCGTTCCTCGACTTCTACGAGTACGAGCTGGCGCTCGACAAGTGGCTCTACATCGGCTTCGCGGTGTTCGTGGTGGTCGGGTTCTCCAACGCCGTGAACCTGACCGACGGCCTCGACGGGCTCGCGATCGGCCCGGTGATCATCTCGGCCGCGACCTTCCTGGTGCTGACCTACGCGGCGGGCACGATCATCAATCGCAACTTCGACATCGCGTTCTACCTGCACATCCCCCACATCCCGCAGGTCGGTGAGCTGGCGATCTACTGCGGCGCGATGGTCGGGGCCGGCATCGGCTTCCTCTGGTACAACACCTACCCAGCGAGCGTGTTCATGGGCGACGTGGGCTCGCTGCCGCTGGGCGCGGGCCTGGGCTTCCTCGCGGTGGCGTCGAAGAACGAGCTGACCCTGCTCATCGTGGGCGGCATCTTCGTGCTCGAGACCGTGAGCGTGATCGTGCAGGTGACCTCGTTCAAGCTGACGGGCAAGCGGGTGTTCCGCATGGCACCGATCCACCACCACTTCGAGCTCAAGGGCTGGGCCGAGCCCAAGGTGATCGTGCGCTTCTGGATCATCAGCATCATCTTGGCCCTGGTCGCACTGGCGACGCTCAAGCTGCGATGACGGCCGTCGACACGCCGCTGCCGTGGCACACGGCGATCGTGATCGGCCTGGGCGCGAGCGGGCTGTCGGCCGCACGCGTGCTGCTGCAGCTCGGGCTCGAGGTGCGGGCGTACGATCGCAAGCGCGACGCCGCACTGCCCGAGGGTGCGGTCGACCTGCGCGGGCTCGACGAGATCCCCGCCGCGGGCATGCAGGGCGTCGACGTCGTGGTGCTGAGCCCAGGCGTGCCGCCCGGGCCGGCCCGCGAGGCCGCGCGCCACTACGCCCCCGATGCGGCCATCACCGGTGAGCTCGGCCTGGGCCTGCAGCTGTGGTTCGGCCGACACATCGCGGGCCTGGCCCCGGTGCCGCTCGTGCTCATCACCGGCACCAACGGCAAGAGCACCGTCACCGCGCTCACCGGCGAGCTGCTGCGCGCGGGTGGCTTCACGCCGTTCGTCGGCGGCAACCTCGGCACGCCGCTGTGCGACGCGATCGCTGCCAGGCTACAGGGTCACGGCGAGGCCCACGACGCACTGGTGCTCGAGTGCTCGAGCTTCCAGCTCGAGACGCTGCCGGCCGTCCCCAACGACGTCGGCATGGTCTTGAACGTCACCCCCGATCACCTCGATCGCTACCCCACCATGGAGGCCTACGCCGACACCAAGGCCGAGGTCTTCCGCAACCTCGTGCCGGGCGGGCTCGCGTTGCTCGATCACGGCGGTGAGTTCCGCGAGCGCCTGCAGCCCTCGCGCACCGACGTGCGCGTGCTGGCGATCGGCGAGCCCGGGCACGCGTACATCGAGGGCGACGGCTCGGGCCGCACGCTGGTGCTCGGCGACGAGCGCTTCGATCGCGCGTTGCTGCGATTGCCTGGCCGTCACAACGCCAGCAATGCGCTGTTCGCCCTGGCCGCCGCGCGCCACTTCGGCGTACCCCACGACGCCTGCGCACGCACGCTCACCACCTTTGCGGGTCTGCCCCACCGCATGGTGCTGGTGCGCGAGCTCGACGGCGTGCGCTACTACAACGATTCGAAGGCCACCAACGTCGCCAGTGCGATCGCCAGCCTCGGCGGCCTCGACGAGCGCTTCGTGCTGATTGCCGGCGGCCGCGGCAAGGGCGACGACCTCGCGCCACTCGCCGAGCTGCTGCAGCGACGCGGCCGCGGCGTGGTCGCGATCGGCGAGGCCGGCCCGCTCTTCCACGCGCTCGGCGGCGACACCGTGCCCGCCGCCTTCGCGCCCGACCTGACCGCGGCGGTGACGATCGCCCGCGGCATGGCGCGAACCGGCGACGCGGTCGTGCTCGCGCCGGCGTGCGCGAGCTACGATCAGTTCCGCAGCTACGCGCACCGCGGCGACGTGTTCACCGCCGCCGTGCACGCGTTGCTGTGATCCGCCGCGGGCCCCCCAGTCGCAGGGGCTTTTGAGTTCGGTGGGCTCCTTCCGGTACAAGGTCCGCGTGCCAGCCCTCCCCGAGATCCTCGCGCCCGCGGGCGACGCCGAGAGCCTCGATGCGGCACTCGCCGCCGGGGCCGACGCGGTCTACTTCGGCCTCGACGAGGGCATGAACGCCCGCGCCCGTGCGACGAACTTCTCCGTCGATGCGCTACCGGCCACGCTCGACCACATCCATCGCGCGGGCGCCCGCGCGTACGTCACGCTCAACACGCTCGTGTTCGAGGACGAGCTGCCGGTGGTCGAGCAGCTGCTGCGCGCGTGCGCCGAAGCGGGCGTGGACGGTGTCATCGTGCAGGACCCCGCGGTCGCGCTGCTCGCCCGCGAGGTCGCGCCCTCGATGGAGGTGCATGCCTCGACGCAGATGACGGTGTCGTGCCCCGAGGCGGCTCGCTTCGCACAGTCGCTCGGCGTCACGCGGGTGGTGGTGCCGCGCGAGCTGTCGACCGACGAGATCCGTGCGTTTGCAGCCGGCACCTCGCTCGAGCTCGAGGTCTTCGTCCACGGCGCGCTGTGCATGTCGTGGAGTGGCCAGTGCCTCACCAGCGAGGCCTGGGGCGGGCGCTCGGCGAACCGCGGGCAATGTGCACAGTCGTGCCGCCTCCCGTATGCGCTGATCGTCGACGGAATCCCGCGCCCGCTGGGCGACGTCGCCTATCTACTGAGCCCGCTCGATCTGGCCGGCGCGCGCGCGCTGCCGGCGTTGATCGACGTCGGCGTCGCGAGCCTGAAGATCGAAGGCCGTCTCAAGGGCCCCGCGTATGTGATGACCGCGGTCGAGGGCTATCGTCGCTGGCGTGACGCCGTGGCCAGCGGTCACCGCGACGACGCCGAGGCGCACGCGCAGCTGCAGCGCGACCTCGGCGAGATGGCGGTCGCCTACTCGCGCGGCTTCTCGGACGGCTTCTTCGCGGGCTCCGATCATCAGGACCTCGTCGAGGGCCGCTTTCCGAAGCACCGCGGCGCGCTGCTCGGCGTGGTGACCGAGGTGCGTGGCCTCGACGTGCGCGTGCGACGTGCGGAGCGTCGCAGCAGTGGCGGTGCTGCGAGCGGTGGCGGTGCGCCGCGCGGCGCGACCAAGGTGGCGTTGCCGGTCATCGGCGGCGCGTCGCCGGCCGATGCGCGCGGGGTGCCACTCGCGGTGCCCGAGCCGATCCCCGGCTGCGGCGTCGGCTTCGACACCGGGCGACCGCAGCAGACCGAGCCCGGCGGCGCGCTGTTCGGTGTCGACGCGCTCGCCGATGGTTGGTGGCTGCGCTTCGGTCGGCCCGGGCCCGATCTCTCGCAGGTGCGCCCCGGCGATCAGGTGTTCCTCTCGTCGGACCCGCGACTGCACGCCGAGGCGAAGGCGGCGGTCGATCACGGTGCGCGGGGCGTGGGCGGGCGCGTGCCGGTGACGATGCACGTGTGCGGCTCGCTCGACGCGCCATTGCAGGTTTCGCTGCGCGCCGAGGGCCCAGTGGGCCGCGGCGCGACGGTGTCGGGCGAGAGCGACGCGAGGCTGACCGCCTCGACCGGCACCGGCCTCGATCGCGGGTTGCTCACCGACAAGCTCGGCGGCCTCGGTGGCACGCCGTTTCGCCTCGCGCAGCTCGACCTCACGGGGCTCGACGCCGGGCTGCACCTGCCGGTCTCGTCGCTCAAGCAGCTGCGCCGCACGCTGGTGGCCACACTCGAGCAGCAGATGCTGGCCGCCGCGCGCCACCGCGTGCGCGAAGGCGATGCGACCACGCGGGTGCGCGACGCCGCCGCGATCCTGACGCAGCCGCAGCGCTGGCAGCCACCCACCACGCCGCAGCTGGTGCCGCTGGTGCGCACGCCGGCGCAGCTCGAGGCCGTCATCGCAGCGGGCCTGCCCGAGGTCGAGCTCGACTGGATGGAGCTCGTCGGCCTCGAGCACGCGGTGCGCCGCGCGAAGCAGGCCGGGCTGCTGGTCACGATCGCGACCACGCGGGTGCAGAAGCCGGGCGAGGCCGGCATCGACGCGCGGCTGATGCGACTTCTGCCCGACGGGATCCTCGTGCGTCACTGGGGCGGGCTGGTTCACTTCTCGCAGGCGGTCATGGCCTCGCGGCCCGTCGTGCACGGCGACTTCTCGCTGAACGTCACCAACAGCGTCACCGCGCGGCACCTGCTCGCGCGGGGCTGCGACTCGCTCACCGCCGCCCACGATCTCGACGAGACCCAGCTGCATCTCCTGCTCGCGCACGTGCCCGCCGAGCGCATCACCGTCGTCGGCCACCACCACATCGCCACCTTCCACACCGAGCACTGCGTCTACGCGCACACGTTGTCGACGGGTCGGGACTACCGCACGTGCGGCCGACCGTGCGAGCAGCACCGCATCGCGCTCGGCGATCGCGACGGCCGGCAGCACCCCGTCGTGGTCGACGTCGGTTGCCGCAACACCGTCTTCAACGCGCAGGCGCAGACCGCCGCGCGCGCGGTGCCGCGGCTGCTCGCGGCGGGCGTGCGACGATTCCGACTCGAGTTCGTGTGGGAGGACGAGGCCGCCTGCGCCAACGTACTGGCGGCGTGGCGTGCCTTGCTCGCGGGCCGCAAGCGCCCCGAGGAGGTCGTCGCGCAGGTCGCCGCGCACGAGCAATTCGGCGTCACCGCGGGCACCATGCGCGTGTTGTCGCCGCTCGAGGCTCGACGATGACCCCCGCGCAGCAAGCCCAGCTCGAGGCCGCGCGCGCGCAGATCGACACCCTCGACGACGCGCTGCTCGACCTGCTCGAGCGGCGCGCGACCGCGGTCGCGGCGCTGTGGGCGTGGAAGCACGAGGAAGGCCTGCCACGAACCGACCCTGCGCGCGAACAGGCCGTGATCGACGCGCTGGTCGCGAAGGGCCTCGAGCGCGGCCTCGAACCAGACGCGCTGCGCAGCGTGCTCGCGACCATCATCGGACGACGCCTGCGGTAGATCGGTTCGGGAACGCGATCGCGGTCGCGCTCAGATCGGGACGAACGCGATCGCCTCGACCTGCAGGAACTGGCCGTCGAACGCCGCGGGGGCCGGATCGAGGGCAGGCACGACGAGGCCGTCGTCGTTGCGGCGCTGCTCGTCGTTGCGGGGATCGATCTGCAGCGACACCAGCGCGCCGCTCTCGATCACGACGTCGTGCTGCATGTCGACCAGCACGCAGGCTTCGCCCTGGCCGTGATTGAGGCGCACGGCGAGCGGCGGCATGCCGATCGCGAGCTCGGTGTCGCTGCGATTGTCGCCGGCTTGGCCGTCACCCTTGGTGCACCAGTTCCCGTCGCGCTGGGCGCAGGTGTAGGGCTTCTCTTCGACCACGCCGCGGATCCACAGCGTGACGCGAAAGCGCTGACCCGGCTCGCCCTCCAGGACCACCTCTTCGCTGGCGTTGGTGGCCTCGCACTGCCCCTCGTCGGCATCGACACCACAGGGCACGTCGACCCGCAGCACCGGCAACGTGGGCACCGTCGTGCACAGCTGGCCATCGCCGATGAGCTCGGGCGCGCAGGTGCACACCGGCTGCAGGCCGGTCGCGTCGGGGGCACAGCTGGCGTCGGGATCGCAGGCACCCGGGTCCGCACAGGGATCGACACCGCTGGTGCTGCCGTCACCCGAGTCCGCACCCGCGCCCGAGCTGTCCACGCCCGGCCCGGCACCGCCCTCGGCACCGCCCGAGGACCCGCCACCTTGCGTGTCCATCGCGGTGTCCGCGGTTGCGCTGCCGCCCTGCGTGTCGGTGTCGCCACCGACATCGGTGTCGACGCCCGAGCTGGCCATGCCGCCGCTGTCGAAGCGACAGGCCGCGACCGCCAACAGCCATGCGATGCGTCGTGCCACGCGCGTCCCCGACCCCGCGGCAGAGCATACCGCAGTCGCGAAACGGCGGCGGGTTGCAGTAGCATGTCGGTGATGCCGATCGAGCCCAGCGACGAAGAAGAGAAGTACTTCCACGAGGTGGAGATCGAGGCCCGACGTAGGCTGCGCGAGCACCTCGAGGACAACGCCCGCAAGCTCGAGGAGGCCGCCAAGGTCGCCGAGCACCTCGCCACCGACGACCACGGCCTCGCCGAAGAAATCCGCGCGCTCGGTTTCGCGGGCGACAACGCGAAGATCTTCGATCTGCTGCCGCTGGTCCACGTCGCCTGGGCCGACGGCAAGATCCAGCGCAGCGAGCGGGCCGCGATCCTGAAGCTGCTCGAACAGCGCAACGTCGCGCGCGACTCGCAGCCGTTCCAGACCATGGAGGCCCTGCTCGAAGAGCGTCCGACCGACGCGTTCATGCGCGAGTCGCTGTCGCTGCTGCAGCGCGTGGTCGCCAAGCAGGGCGGGCGCGCCGACGAGATCGTCGAGCTGTGCATGCACGTGGCCGCGGCCAGCGGCGGCCTGCTCGGGCTCGGCAGCCGCATCGACGACGCCGAGCGCAAGCGCATCCGCGAGATCGCCGAGCAGCTCGGACCCGCCGCGAACACCGCGGTGACCTCCCAGCTCGAGTAGCCCACGCCCCCCAACGGGGCGAGCACGCCGATTTCTGGCGTCCGGCACGGCGGTCATGCCACAGCTGACCGCCGTGCACGTGAGCGCGGCGCTGACGAGTGAGGGCCCGGAGGTCGACCCCCGCGAGGTCGAGGCGCCGCTGCGCCGCCCGATGGACCCGTGGCTGTTCGCGGCGGTCTTCGCCCTCTCGGCACTGGGCCTCGTGATGGTCTACAGCGCCAGCACGTGGCTGGGCTTCCACCAGCACCACGACTGGGGCTACTTCCTGTGGCGGCAGGCCGCGTTCCTCGGGGTCGGCTTCGTGCTGATGCTGGCGGTGAGTCGCGTCGACTATCGCCTGCTGCGCCGCTTCGCGCCGCACCTGATGTTCATCGCGATGGCGATGCTCGTCGGGGTGCTCTTCGTGGGGCAGGAGATCAACGGCGCGCGTCGTTGGGTGCGCTTCGGCTCCTTCGGCCTGCAGCCCTCCGAGCTGGCCAAGATCACCCTCGCGGTGTTCCTCGCGTCGATGCTCGCCCGCCAGGGTGAGCGCGTCCGCAAGTTCCGCACCGGCTTCCTGCCGGTGACGATCGTGGCGGCCATCACGATGCTGCTGGTGCTGTTCGAGAAGGATCTCGGCACCACGCTGCTGATGGGCGCGTTGACGCTGGTGATGCTGTTCGTCGCCGGCACGCGCGCGAGCTACGTGGTCGCGGCCGTGATGCTGGCAGCGCCGCTGATCTGGTACCAGATCCTCGGCGTCGACTACCGCCGCGGTCGCCTCGAGGAGTTCCTCGCCGGCGACAGCTACCAGGTCCAGCAGGGCTTGATCGCGATCGGCTCCGGCGGCACGTGGGGCCTGGGGCTGGGCAACGGCAAGCAGAAGCTCGGCTTCTTGCCCGAGAACCACACCGACTTCGTGCTCGCGACCGTCGGCGAAGAGCTCGGCTTCGTCGGCATCGCAGCGGTGATGATCCTGCTCGGCGTCGTGGTGTGGCGCGGCATCGCGATCGCGCGGGTCGCCGAGGATCGCTTCGGCACCTACCTCGCAGCGGGACTCTCGGCGCTGTTCGGCCTGCAGGCGCTGGTCAACATGGGCGTCGTGCTCGAGGTCATCCCCGCCAAGGGCATCACGCTGCCCTTCCTCAGCTACGGTGGCTCGTCGATGCTCGCCGGCATGGGCGCGATCGGCATCCTGCTGTCGATCTCCCGCAGCCCCGACGCGTGGCGCTGGAGCGACCAACGCAGCCGCAACCGCGTCAAGCCGCTGCGGCCCGGCAAGCGCGAGCCCGAGGGCCCGCGCAAGCGCAACGTCCGTCGCGCAGCGCCGCAGGTCGGCGACGCGGTCGCGTGATCGCGGGCCGTTCCCCCGACAATCGCGATCACTTCGGCGAGACGGCCTGCTCGGCGGGCGCGCTCGTCTTCCTCAACGCGCTCAGCAGCGCGACCGCGGCCACCAGCTGCGCGACGACCTGCGTCCCGTGTTCGTCGAGGCCGGCACGGACGCGGTAGGCCGCGACGCGCTGCGAGCGGGGATACGCGCTCGCGAGCGCGCCGTAGGCCGTTGCCGGATCCGCCGTGTGCGCCGCAACGGCGCGTCGTGCAGCCCGCGCGGCACGGCCCTCCGCGGTGCTGTCATCACCGAACGATCGCCAGGCGGTTCGGATGATCGAGCCTTCGCCGTGCGGCGTGGTCCACATCGATAGCGACGACAACGACGACGCCACGTGAAAGCCCGCTTCGATCTGCTCGGCGTCGAGCGCTGGCCCAGCCGCGCTCGACGACAACATGTCGCGCATCGCCGCTTGCACCCGTGGCGACTGCAGCGCATCCAGCTCCACGTGTGCAGCGAGCGAGGTCGTCCCGTCCCGCAACGCCGCCGCCAGCTCGGGCGGTAGCGCAGCGAGGAACGCCGCCGAAGGCCCCTCGGGATGGGGAAGGAGCGCGCCCACGGCCGAATCCTCGGATCCCAAGGTCGACACGAGCACGCGATCGCTGACCCAGACGATCGCCTCGGGTGCCAGCCCGAGCGCGACGAACGGTGCGAGCACGCGCCCCGGTTCGAAGTGCAAGCGCAGGATCGGTTGCGGCGCCGCGGCGCCCACGTCGATGGCTTCGATGCTCGCGCGCATCGTCGTGCCATCACCGAGCTTCGGCGCGCGGTTGGCCGCCAGCGACAGCACCGGGAGCAGCTGCTCGAAGGTGCTGCGATCCGAGATGCCCCAGAACGACGCGACGCCGCCCGCCGACCCCGCGGCCGCCAGCGAGAATTCACCGGTGAACGCGCGGGCGAGGTCGGGCGCCAAGGCGGGCGGCGGGGTCGTCATGCTCGCGGCGATCGACACCGGGTCCAAGCGCGCCCACACGAAGCTCGCGCCTGGCTGGAGTGCTGCGAGGGTCCACGCCGGCTCGCCGCTCGGCACCACGAAGTTGCGATCGAACGTGTCGCTCGCAATGTCGAGCTGCAGCACACCGGGCGCAATCGCGGCCGCAACGGTGCTGCGCGGTCCGTCGCCGGCACCGCTGAACAACACGTTCGCGCGCTCGATCGTGGCGCCATCGAGATCCGCCTCGAGCCAAGCCCGCAGCCCCTTCGCATCTCGACCCGGCGTGTAGCTCGCGAGCACTTCGGCCTGCGCCGCGCAGGCGACCATCCCGGTCCCCGCGATCACCTTGCACCGCACGCGCCGCGTGAGGTCGTCGTTGGGCGCGATCTTCCACAGCGCAGTGGGCACCGCCTCGACATCGTCGGCGCCGACGATCACCACGACCCCATCGACACCGCCGAGGGCCAAGCCGCGCTCGAGATGCACCCCCGACTCGACGAGCGCGTCTCGTAGCTGCTCGATCCCTGGCAGCCTGTCGCCGAAGCCCGGCGCGACCTGCTCGACCCCCTCGCCCCCCTCGCCCCACCAGTCGCCCAGCACGATCGCGAGGCCGTCGAGCAGCGTTCGCGGGTCGCGGACGATCAGCAACCCCCCGCTACCCTCGGGTACCAAGTCGAGCAGACGATCGAGGTCGCCGGTGCGGTCGGGCGCGATCGTCGGTGCGTGCGACCGCACCGGCGACTTGCAGGCGGACAGCGTGAGGCTGCCGCCAAGGATCACGGACACGAGAGCGAGCGGTGCAGTGCGCATGCCCGCACTACTTCGGCGCTGCGGCCTTCGACCTTGCGATGTACTGCTGGAACGCCGGCACCGCGATCGCAGTGAGCATGCCGACCATCGCCGCGCCGGTGGTCCCGCCGCCCTCGGTCATGCCGGCGCGGGCGCGGTAGCTCGCGATGCGACTCGAGTCGGGATACGCGGTGACGAGCGCGCCGTAGGCGGTCGCGTGATCCTTGCGGCCGGCGTCGACGTCGAGGCGCGCGGCCTGGGCAGCACGGCCCTCGTCGCTGGCCGGGTCGCCGAAGGAGCGCACCGCGAAGTGCATGACCATGCCGTCGGCGACGGCGGTGTTCCACATCGAGAACGACGACAGCGGCGAGGCCGAACGCAGCGCGATGCCGGCGGCCTCCGAGCTCGGCATCGGGCCCGACGCGGGCACGCCGGCCAGCGAGGCAGCGATCTGCTCGCGCAGCTTGGGCCCGTGCAGGCCGTCGAGCTCGACGTGCACCACCATCGACGCGGTGTTCTCCTTCAGCGCCTTCGAGAGCTCGCCGGGCAGCTCGGCGAGCAACGCCTCGGAGGGGCCCGCGAGCTCGGCACGGGCGATGTCGGGCACGATGCCGACGCCGGTGCCGAACGAGACCGCCGCGTACTGCGAGGTCACGAACGACACGACCTCCGGCACCAGGCCCGCGTCCTTGATCTTCGCCAGCTCGGTGCCCGGCGTGACGATCGCCCGCAGCACCTGCTGCTTGCTGCCGCCACCGTCGTCGATGTCTTCGATCTTGAGCGCGACCGTGCTGCCATCGGGTAGCGGCGGGATCTTGTCGGCGGCGAGGCCCGCCATCGGGATGAGCCCGGCGATCGGGGTCTTGTCGGTGATGCCGACCAGCAGCGAGACGCCGCCGAGCTTGCCGGGGCTCGCGACCAGGAACTCACCGCTCAGCGCCTTGACCATGTTGGCCACCATCGCGGGCGCGGACGCGGCCTGCTTGGCGAGCGCGGCGGCGTCGAGGCGCGTCCACATGAAGCTCGAGCCGGGGGACAGCAGCGCCAGCGTGTTGGCGGGCCCCGGTGCGTCGACCGCTGCGAACTCCTTGCCCTGCGGTATCCGCAGATCGAACTGCACCACGCCCGGGGCCGTGAGCACCGAGAACGCGATCGCCCCGTCCTTGCTCGGCACCAGCGCGACGACGTTGCCGTGCGCGAGGTCGGCGGTGTCGAGATGCGCCTCGAGCGAGGCGCGGGCGCCCTTGGCGTCCTTGCCCGGGGCATAGGCGGCCAGCGCTTCGGCGTTGCTCGAGCACGCGACCATGCCGGCGACGTCGAGGGTCTTGCACTTCGTGTCCTCCTCGTCGGGCTTGGTGCTGAGCGCACGCAGCATCTTCGGCACCGCGTCGGCGTCGTCGGCCGCGAGCACCGCGATGGTCGGCTTGTCGTCCTCGCCGTCGCCACCGATGACCACGAGCCCGCGATCGAGGTGCACACCGGCGGTGCCGAACGCGGTCTGGACCAGCTCGTACTCCGTCAGCACGCGGCGCATCCCGGCATCACCGTCGGGCTTGGCGGGATCCTTCGTGGCATCGAGCACGCGGGTCCACATGTCCTTCTGCTCGGCGATGAGCCAGCCGAAGCCATCGATGAACTCGCCGGGGTCGCGCACGACCGCGAAGTACTTCGCGCCCGCCGGCACCAGCTCGAGCAACGGATCGAGCTCGGCGGTGTAGCTGGGCTCGGGCGTCTGCGTGCGGGGCACCGCCGCCACCGACGTGGCTTCGACACCGGTCGGCGTGGGCTTGGCGTCGGCCTTCGTGTCGCCCGCGGCGAGCTTGGTCTCGCCCTTGGCGTCGGTCTTGGCGTCGGTCTTGGCGTCGGTCTTCGCCTCGCCGCCCGCGGCCGGTGTGTCCTGCTTGCAGGCGGGTCCGAGGCACAGCGCGAAGATCGTGGACAGGGCGGTGACGCGTCGCATGGGGCGGCGCAACCTACCACGGGCCGGGCGTTCTCAATCCCGGGCCCGCACCGGACGCAGGCGGGGCCCATGTTCTCGCGGCCCCGCCGCCCATGCGCGCCGGCGGCTAGACCCGGCGCATGCAGGCTTCGGCGCCGGTGACCTCGATGCCCTTGCCGGGCTCGACCTCGATCGAGGTGACGACGCCGTCGTCGAGCACCGCCGAGAAGCGGCGGCATCGCTCGCCCATCTTCGGTCCGGTGAGGTCGACCTGCAGGCCCATCGCGCGGGTGAGCTCGCCGTTGCCGTCGGCGAGCATGTCGATCTTGCCCTCGGTGCCGAGGTTGTCGGCCCACGCCCGCATGACCCAGTGGTCGGAGATCGCCATGCACACGATGCCGGCCACGCCCTTGGCGGTGAGCTCGGCATGCTTGGCGAGGTAGCTCGGCACGTGCTCGGCGTGGCAGGTCGGCGTGAACGGACCCGGCAGACCGAAGAGAATCATCTTCTTGCCCGCGAACTCCTTGGCGGTGTCGAGCTCGACGGTGGTGCCATCCGCGAGGATGCGCTTGAAGGTGACGGAGGGGATGCGCTGACCAACGGCGATCATGGAAACCTCGTGTGGGACCGCCCGTCGCGAGCGGCCGCGCGGACCCTAGCAGATGTACCGAGATCTGCCGTCACGTCACCCGTGGCGGGACTCACCGGCGTCGGTGATTCGCTGTCAGATGTGGCCGTGTGAGGACGAATTCGTGGTTCCCGGGGCGACGCGCGCGGCGTCCGAGCGCCGGCGGGCGCCAGCGCCGGTCCCATCGGACAGTGGCCATATGGCCAGTTCAACTGCCGACGCGGTCGGACGGTCACCTGCGGTGCGATCCGCGGGCTGGACTTTCGCGCGCGGTTGCGGTGCGATCGGATCCTCAGCACCCGCACCGCTCGCAATCAGGAATTGCAACGGTGCACCGCCTCCGGTCGACCAGGGCCGCCGCTCCCCATGCATTGCACGCACCCCGTCGTCGTTCGCCCTCGACCTGCGTTCGTCAGCCGCCGGCTGACGTGGATCCTCACCGCCGGCGTGCTCGCGATCGCGCCGCTGGGACCAGCTTCGGCCAACGCCCCCGCCCGGGTCGCCGCCGGGGCCCGCAGCGCGACCGCGCCGGAGCCCACCAAGCAGATGAGCATGAAGGTCGAGGTCTCGCTCGGCGGCGCGCAGGACGACAACTTCGTGCAGCAGATCGAGTCGAAGGTGACCGCAGGCGCGGCCGCCCACGGCATCGCGATCGAGCCCGACGCCGGGCCGCAGTTCTTGGTCGCGATCTCGTGGGCCAATGCGGGGCGCTCCGACATCGAGCTGCGCTACTTCGCGGTGTCGAAGGAGGGCAAGTCCGAGAAGCTGCGCAACACGATCTGCAAGACCTGCGGCTCGGCCGAGGCGATCGGGCGGCTCGACATTGATCTCGAGGCGCTGTGGCCGGCGCTGGGCAAGGCAGCCGAGCCGATCCCCGCCGAGCCCGAGCCCGCCACGGAGCCCACGCCGCAGCCGACGGTGGCCACGTCCGCGACGGCTCGCGACACCGCGGATCTCGGTCCGCAGCCCAACCCCTCCCCCGAGGCCGACGCGCCGCGCGGCGGCGTGTCAGGCATGGGCATCGCGGGCGCGGCCCTGGGCACCTTGGGCCTGGGCGTGGGTACCTGCGGCGTGGTGTTCGTGTCGCTTCGCTACGGGCACCCGTCCTCCGACCTCAGCAGGACGTTCGACTACAACCCGGCTGGCTTCGCGATGATCGGCGTCGGTGTGGCGCTGGTCGGCACCGGCGTGGCGCTGCTCGCCGTCGATCTCACGCGCGCCAAGAAGGCCCGCAAGCTCGCCGCCGCACCCAGCATGCTGCCCCGTGGCGCCGGGCTCACGCTGGCCGGCCGCTTCTGACGCTGGCGCCCGCCCGCGCGCGCCTTCCACCCCACGCCACGCACGCCTTCGACGATGCTGCAGTTCGGCAAATACCAGCTCATCCAGCCGCTCGGCAAGGGCGGCATGGCGCAGGTGTGGCTCGCCCACAAGCCCGGCATCGCTGGCGCGCTGAAGGTCTGCGCGATCAAGTTCCCGCGCGACATGTTCACCGACGAGCCCGCGCAGCGCGACGCGCTGCTGCGCGAGGCGAGGGTCGCGATGATGCTGAACCACAGCAACATCGTGCAGGTCAACGACATCGGGCTGGTCGGCGAGCTGCCGTACCTCGAGCTCGAGCGCATCGACGGCGTCGACCTCGCAGCGCTGACCGAGCAGATGCGGATGTTCGCGATGCCGTGGTCGTTCTCGCTGGCCGCGTACATCCTGCAGGAGATCCTCGAGGCGCTGGCCTACGCGCACACCTTCAGCATCGACGGCAGGCCGCAGGGCATCGTGCACCGCGACGTCAGCCCCCACAACGTGCTCGCGAGCACGGCCGGCGAGGTGAAGCTGATGGACTTCGGCATCGCGGCCGCCCACAGCGAGCACTCGTCGGGCATGCACGCGCGCGGCAAGCTGCGCTACATGGCGCCCGAACACCTGCTCACGCGCGCGGTGCCACAGTCGGACCTGTTTGCGGCGGGCGCGATCTTCTGGGAGCTGCTCGAGGGCCACAAGTTCCGCGAGGGCCGTTCGCAGGCCGATCTGCGCGTCACGGTCATCAACCACACGGTGCCACGGCTGACCCGACCCGACGTGCCGCTGGAGCTGGCGCGCCTGTGCTACGCGCTGCTCGAGCCCGATCTCGGCAAGCGCGTGGCCTCGGCCGACGAGGCGCTCAAGCTGCTGCGCCTGTGGCCCGGCAGCACCAGCGAGCGCGCGGGCCTGCGGGCCTTGCTCGCGCGCCATCACATCAACCGGCGCTCGGGCATGACCCAGGCCGACGTCGCGGTGCCGCCGTGGCTGAGCGCAGCGCTGGTCGAGCTCAACCGCGAGGCCGGCATCACGATCCGAGCCGAGGCCGCCGCAGCCGCCGGACGCGGCTCGTCGCCCGACGAGGGCTGGGGCACGCCGACGCCGATGGCTCGCACGCCCTCGGGCATGAACGACGCCCGCACGCCGGGCATGCACGAGGCCGGCGTGCCCGAGGCGATCGCGTCGTCGTCGAGCGACGCGACCGCGGGCATGCGTGCCGCGGCCGATGCTCCGGTGGCACCGCGCAACGATCGGACCTCGCGCTACGGCGACGACCGCAGCGCCCGCGCATCGGGCCTCGATGGTCGCTCGATGAGCGTGCGCGACGAGGTGACCGCGACCGCGACCGGACTCACCGGCGGCGGCGCCAAGGCGCGCCCGTTCGTGTTGTGGGCGGTGGCGTTCTTGGCGACGATCGCCGGCGTGGCCGCGCTGGTGAGCTGGCTGGTCGCCACGCTTCGCGAGCGCAACGGGGCGAGCCCGGCTGACGATGCGGCCGTGACCGATCAGGCGGCGATCGTGGCCGACGCCAGCAAGCCCACCGAGACCGCTCCGGCGACCGCACCCGCACCCGGCCCCACGCCCACGACGAGTCCCGCGCCGTCCGCGGCCGCGGTCGCGGCCACGCCCACCGCACCGAGCGTCGCCTCGGATGCAGGCACCGCGGGCGCGGACGATGGCGCGGCGGCGCCGACCCACGTGGGCACGACCTCGGCGACAGCCCCCGAGACGCCAGTGTCACAGCCCTCGCCCTCGGAGCCCACCGAGGCCACACCGACGCCGACCGGCACGACCCCGAGGAAGACCCCCACCACGCCCAAGAAAGAGAAGGCCGAGGTCAAGGTCAGCGTGCGCCTGATGTTCGTCGATCGTGCGCAGCTCAAGATCGGCAAGCAGACCGTGACGGTCGCGCCCAGTGCCGAGCTGCGCATCGCCGCCGGCAAGCACGCCGTCAGCTGGCGGCTCTCGGACGACGCGAGCTGGCAGTCGGCGGGCAATCACGTCTTCGGCGAAGGGCTTTCCCACGTGGTGCGCATCGGCAAAGATGGCCCGAGCTTCGCAGCCTCGAGCGAGGCGAGCCCATGAGCGGCGACGAGACCACCAGCGCGAACCTCGGCCTCGGCGGGGGCGTCGAGGGCGAGTTCCTGCGCGGCCAGCAGATCGTCGACGGTCGCTTCACCGTCGAGGCCCTGCGCGGTCGAGGCGGGATGGCCACGGTCTACCTGGTCTACGACCACACGCGGGAGCGCGAGGTGGCGCTCAAGATCATCGGCGAGAAGTACGTCGGCAAGCCCGCCGCCGAGCAACGCCTGCGCAACGAGGGCGCCTTCGCCCAACGTCTGGGCGAGCACCCCAACGTCGCGCGCCCGCTCGAGTGCGATCGACTGCCCGACGGCCGTCTGTACCTGCTGACCGAGTTCGTGCGTGGCCCCTCGCTCGCCGATCTCCTCGCAATGGAGCGCGTGCTGCCGCTCCCGCGCGCGTGCCGTGTGGCACGCGACATCGCCGACGCGTTGGTGGCGATCCACGCCGCGGGTCTGGTGCACCGCGACGTGAAGCCCGACAACATCCTCGTGGCGCCCCACGGCGAGGGCGGCCGCGGCGCAGAGATCGCGAAGCTGATCGACTTCGGTCTCGCCGGCGAGATCGAGCCCACGGGCGACCGCCTCACGCAGCTGCACGAGCGGCCGGGGACGCGGCTGTACATGGCGCCCGAGCAGCTGGTCGGCGCCCCGACCTCGCCCTCGTTCGACATCTACGCCCTGGGCATCACGCTCTACGAGGCGCTGTGTGGCTTCGCGCCCAACGAGGCCCGCTCGGCCGAAGAGATGATGCGGCGCAAGCTGCAGGGCGAGCCCAGCATCGCGCAGTTCCGACCCGACTTGCCGGCATCGTTGGTCGAGCTGGTCGACGCCTGCATCCGCCCGGACCCGCGCAACCGCATCGCCGACGCCCGGAGCCTGCGCGCGGGCCTCGATGCGGTGCTCGACGAGCTCGAGCAGGAGCGCATGGGTGCGCCGCGGGTGATCGTCGCCAGCGGCCTGAACCCGGTGGCCGGTGACGCCCATGCGGTGACCGACGCGGCACGGCACGCGCAGGATCAGGCCCCGACCCGGCCACGCATGCGTGCCGCCCCGCCGGTGCCATCGCATCGTTCGACGCAGCCGGGCTCGAATCGAGCGCCGATCGTCTTCGCGGCCGCGGTCGCGGTGCTGGTCGCGGTCGGGGTCGCGTGGTGGCTGTTGCGACCGCCCGCATCCTCGCAGCGCGCGGCCGATCACGCGACGATCGGCACCGGCACGGATCCCGCGGAGGTGCTGCTGGGCGACGACGGCTCGACGCCGAGTGCCGCGCCGAAGCCCTCGACCCCGACCCCCGCGCCGGAGATCGCCGTGGCGGCGCCGCTGCCCACCGAGGCCACTGCGGCGTCCCCGACCCCGACACCGACACCGACACCGACACCGACCGCGAGCGCGGCGACCCCGAGCGCCGACGGCGGCACCGCGCCGGCGACCGGCCCCGACGACGGCCCGGGCCCGAGCGACGACGGCGGCACCGCGCCGACGCCGAGCGAGCCGACGCCCAAGCACCCGAGCGCGCCCACCGTCGATCCCGAGTCCGATGCTTGCCGCGCTGCGCGGGAGCAGGCCGAGCGCGCCTACGAGGGCGAGAGCTGGTCGGAGGTGCTCACGCACACCAAGCAGCGAGCGTGCTTCACCGATCGCAACCGTCGCACGTTGCTGCGCGTGACCGCGTTTTCCGAGCTCGAGCGCTGGGCCGAGTGCCTGCGCGAGGGCGAGAAGAAGTCCGATCCGAAGACCGAGCGCCTCGTGCGGCTGTGCCGCGAACACGCGTGGCGCGGACAGGAAGAGAACCCATGAAGCTCGCTCCTTCGCGCGGCCGATCGTCGGCACGCCAGTTCGCATGTTCGTCGTGGTGCGCGACCGCGGTCGCGGCGACGATGTGCATGAGCGCGCCGCTCGTCGCCCGCGCGGACGAGCCCGCCGGCAAGCAGCTGGCCGAGTTCACGATCGACACCTCGGGTCTCGAGCGCGAGGGCGAGGACATCGCCGCGCTGACGCGCTCGCTCGACAAGCGACTGGGCGCGGCGCTCGAGCAGCGACACGTCGCGCGCAACGTGGCCACGGCACCGAAGCTGCGGCTGGTGGTGTTGTGGCTCGACTACAAGCGCTCGGACTACATCGGCAAGTACGAGGCGATGCGGCCGGGGAACGGACAGTGGACCGACGCTGCGCGCTTCGAGTGCTTCGCGTGCTCCAACACCGCGCTGTCGAAGAAGGCCGAGGAGCTGCTCGACGAGGCGCTCGAGAACGCGTCGCGTCCGCCCAAGCCGGCCCCGACGACGCACACGCCGGCCAACCCCGATCGCCCGGCGACCTCGCCCACGACGACGCCACCGGTGGACACGACCCCGCGCGACGACGGCAAGCATCCGCTGGGTGGGCTCGGCAAGGCCGGCATCGGCATCGGCGTGGTGGGCATCGCGGTGCTCGGCACCGGCATCGGCCTGGCGGTGCACGGCTCGAAGCTCGACGCATCGGTCTCGGACGAGGCCGACAAGGGCACCGACTCGGGGGCCGCTGGCATCGCGCTCTCGGCTGCCGGCGGCGTGGCGTTGCTCGCCGGCATCACGATGCTGGTGGTCGACCGCGTGCGCGCCCGCAAGTCGCGGGTCAGCGCCTCGATCGGCGGCACCCCCCATTCCTTTGGCTTCCAACTGCAGGGCCGCTTCTAGCGCCCAAGAGGGACGTGAGATGACCATGACACGACGCACCACCTCGATCCTGACGACCCTCACCGCGGCCACCGCCGGCGTGCTCATCGGCGACGCCTGCAAGTTCAGCGAGCTGCGCGATCACTGCGCCAACTCCGACGGCAACGACTACTGCACTCGCAAGTACGTCGACGACGGCGACCCGCGCCCGTACTGTGCCCGCGGCACCGAGGAGTGCAGGTCGGCGTACCCCAGCGAGGCCCGCGACGGCTGCGTCGCCGAGCGCCCCGCCGATGACATGTGCTACTCGCCGTGCGGCGGCATGAAGTCGCTGAGCGAGGATCCCGACTGCGACGCCGTCGCCGACGACAGCTCGAGCACCGCCGACAGCACCGTCTCCGCCACCGCCGGCTCGAGCGACACCTCCGGTCCGACCTCGACCACCTCGAGCATGACCGGCAACACCATGACCACCACCGACCCGTCCAGCTCGACCGGACCCCAGGGCTGTGCCGGCGACGACGCTTGCGGTGAGCCCGGCACGCCCATCTGCATCGACCAGGTCTGCTCACCCTGCGAGAGCGATGCCCAG
>WBZX01000994.1_pt1 | contig 22860 bp, 18 predicted proteins | sample 5204211 | NCBI WGS metagenome assembly WBZX01 (sample SAMN12344362, study PRJNA552823) | activated sludge metagenome | biome: Activated sludge suspended growth; feature: Nitrification reactor; material: Wastewater; isolation source: activated sludge from nitrification reactor of wastewater... | reverse complement strand
CGCGCCCGTCGAAGCCCAGGATCTGGCCCCGCCGCTGCGAGATGATGCCGTTGACCTTGGCCGTCGCCTCCGACGGAACAGCGATCTCCACCTGCATGATCGGCTCCAGCAGCACCGGATTGCACTGGGGCATGCCCTCGCTCATGGCGATGCGCGCCGCCTGCCGGAACGCCATGTCCGAGCTGTCCACCGTGTGGAACGATCCGTCCAGCAGCGTCACCGCCACGTCCACCACCGGGAAGCCCAGCGGCCCGTGCTGCAGGAAGTCGCTGACGCCGATCTCGACCGACGGGATGAACTGGCGCGGAATGGCGCCGCCCGTGACCTTCTCGGCGAAGGCGAAGCCTGCCCCGCGCTCCTGCGGCTGGATGTCGATCACCACGTCGCCGAACTGGCCATGCCCACCGGACTGCTTCTTGTGCCGCCCGCGCACCTCGATGCCTTTGCGGATCGTCTCCTTGTAGGGCACCTGCCGCCGCCGCCGCTCCACCGCCAGCGCGTTCTTGCGCTGCAGCCGCTCGACCGCGACCCTGAGATGCATCTCGCCCTGGCCGAGCAGCACCACCTGGTGCGTCGCCTGGTCGTGCTGGACCGTCAGCGACGGGTCCTCCTCGACCAGCTTGGTCAGCGCCGCCGACAGCTTCACCTCGTCCTTGCGGTCCTTGAGCACCAGCGCCGTGCCGAACACCGGCTCCGCCGCCTCCGGCGGTGGCACCTGCACGATGCCGCCCTTCTCGGCGGTCAGCGTCTCGCCCGTCTTGATGTGCTCGAGCCGGCCCAGCGCCACGGTATCTCCGGCCTTAGCCGGCCCGCGCTTGCTCGCCTCCTCGCCCTTCATCGAGAACACGCCCGAGACGCGCTCGTCGCTCCCGTTCGCACCATGCAGGATGGTGCCGTCCGAGATCTCGCCCGTCAGCACCCTGGCGAGCGTCAGCTTGCCGCCGTGCGCCGTGTGCATCGTCTTGAACGCGAACGCCGCCGACTTGGTGTTCTCGAGCTTCAGCCGCCGCGCCGTGTCGCCCACGAACCCCACCTCGTGCCGCAGCGCCTTCAACAGCCGCAGGATGCCGTTGGAGTTGGCCGCGCTGCCGAGCAGCACCGGGCAGATCAGGCCCGATTTCAGCTCCAGCGCCAGGTCGTCGAAGATCTTGTCGCTCGGCGGCGGCATATCGGAGAGCAGCTGCTCCATCAGATCGTCGTCGTAGTCGGCGAGCTGCTCCAGCATGTGGAACCGCGCCTCCTGCTCGCGCTCCTTGAGCGAGCCCGGCAGCTCCACGATCTCGGACGGCGCGTGCTCCCGGTAGACGTACGCGCGCTCGGACGCCAGATCGACGAACCCCGTCGCGATGCCGTTCTCCCAGATCGGAATCTGGCGCAGCACCAGCGGCTTCGTGCTCGCCGGCTGCAGCATCGGCACGATATCGCGCACATGTGTGGTGAAGGTGTCGATCTTGTTGAGGAACAGGAAGTGCGGGATGCCGCGGTCCTCGAGCTGCTTCAGGATCACCTGCAGCGCCGGCACGCGCTTGGGATCAGGCTCCGTCACCACGATCGCCGCGTCGCAGATCGTCAGCGCCGTCGCTCCCTCCTGCTGGAACTCGATCGAGCCGGGGCAGTCGATGAAGGTGAACGTATCGCCCAGGAACTGCACGTCCGCGACGTTGAGCGAAACGCTCATGCCGTGCTCGCGCGCCTCCGTGCTGCCGTCACCGACCGTGTTCTTGCCCGGAATGGTGCCCGCGCGCTGGATCGTGCCCGTTCTCTCCAGAATGGCCTCGAGCAATGTCGTCTTGCCGGAGAGGTACGGGCCGATCAGTGCGATGCATCGGGAGCTGCGGGCCGAAGCGGCTCTCTGGCCGTCGGATTGCCCCATGGTATCCTCCTGTTCTTGTCCTGGCCGGGCGGAAATGAGGGCCGGCCGGCGCTCAGGCATGCGGGCGAGTGCCGCGCCCCGCGCCTGAACAGGAGCGCGACAGCCGGGCGATCACGCACCCTGGATTGCGATCGAACGGCGCTGCCATGTTCGCGCCGGTGGCGAGCGAGCGCAAGGGCCGCCTTTGTCGGGGGACGCATTCCGCTGCGGCGAAAGTCGAAAGCAGAATTCAGCGCGCAAACGCAATATTTTGCGTCGCAATATTAGGTGCGAATGCGAAATGGCACGATCGGCAAGCATTCAGGCAAAAATAACTTGACCGCCTGTAGTATTGCATCATGATGGAACCATAAATCTGCACGGCACGTTGACTGGCATGTGGTTCCATGCCGGCGCCGACAGGCTCCGCAGATGCAGAGGCCCCGCTCATGAGTATCCAGAACCTGATGTCCGCCGCCCACGCCGCCGGTTTCGCCATGGCGGTCGCCGACGAGTACGTCGTCGAGGAGGAGAAGGTGGACGCCCTGAAGTCTGAAGCCCATCCGGAGCATTCCGTCCGCAGCGGTCCGGGCCGGGCCTTGGCCCTCCCGATGCCTGTCCAGCAGCGCGGCGCCTGGATCAAGGATTGGCTGCTTGGCTGGCGCGCCGGCGCCCCGGCCTGAAACGCCTCACCTCGACCGCGAGTTTTTTCGGGAGCGCTGGAATTTCCGGCGCTCTTTTCGTTCGTAGGGCGCGGCATTGCGCTTCAACCCGCGAGCCAGGCGAGCCCGAGTAGCGCCGCCACGCCCGTCAGCACCAGCCACGGATGATCGCAGATCCGGCAGCGCGCGGTCGCCCGGGTCCCCGACTCTGGTCCCCTGATCTCTTGCCCCATGCCCGCCGTATTCCCCCAGCACACGTCGAATGCTTTGATGTGCCTTCCGATCGACTTTTCGGACGGCATATCTGGATCATCTCGCCAACGCCGGCTCCTGTCGAGACCGGTCCCCCCAACGACGAGGACCTCCCTCCATGCATCGCACGCTCACGGCCATCCTCCTCGCCACCGCCTTCGCCCTTCCCGCCGCGGCCCAGAACCTCGCGCCGATCAAGGAGCGCCAGAAGATCCTGAAGACCTTCGGCGACGCCACCAAGGAGCCCGGCAAGATGCTGAAGGGCGAGGCCCCGTTCGAACTCGCCAAGGTCAAGGCCGCGCTCGCCGCCTACAAGGAGGGCGCGCCGAAGCTGCCGGCTCTCTTCCCGGCCGACAGCAAGACCGGCGGCGACACCGAGGCACTGCCCGTCATTTGGGAGAAGAAGGACGACTTCGAGGGCCGCTTCAAGAAGCTCGCCGAGGACGCCGCCAAGGCCGAGGCGGCCATCACCGACGAGATCAGCTTCACCGAGGAGTTCCCCAAGGTCGCCGGCAACTGCGGCGGCTGCCACAAGATCTACCGCGAGAAGAAGTGACCTCCGGCCCGTCCACCGCTGACGCCGCCGCCAGGCGCGTGTGGGACCTCCCCACGCGCCTGTTCCACTGGACGCTCGTCCTTCTCGTCATCTCCGCCTGGGCGACCGCCTACTACGCCGAAGAGCTCCGCGACGCGACGCTGCGCTGGCACCGCTGGAACGGCTACGCGGTGCTCGTGCTTCTCGCCTGGCGCCTCCTCTGGGGCTTCGTCGGCTCGCCCGCGTCCCGCTTCTCGAGCTTCATCGGCTCGCCCGCCGCCGCTTTGCGCTATGGCCTCGATGTCGCCCGCGGCAAGGCACGCCGCTTCCTCGGACACAATCCCCTCGGCGCCTGGATGGTGATCGCCCTCATCCTCGCGGTCCTGGCACAAGCCGTGGTCGGCCTCTTCACCACCGAGCACAACGATCTGGCCAGCGGCCCGCTCGCCCGTTGGGCCGGCGACGATCTCACGAAGCCGATCCGCCGCTGGCACCACTTCGTCTTCGACAAGGTGATCCTGCCGCTCGCCACGCTGCACATCGTGGCCAATCTCTTCTATGCCCTGGTCAAGCGCGAGCCGCTGATCCGCGCCATGGTCACCGGCGTCAAGCCGGCCGGCGACTACGAGGACTCCCCGAGGCTCGCCACCGCCGGCGACTCCAGCACGGACACCGGCACCGGCCGCGTGCTTCTGCGCGCCGTCCTCTGCCTCGCCGCCGCGGTGGCCATCGTCTTCGCGCCCCTGCTCGCCTTCGGCGGCCGGCTCTGACGTCTCACCGGCTTACGCCGCGCGCCGCAGCCTGCTCCCTGATTGCGTGAAGACCAGCCCGATCTCGCCGATGCCCTCGGCGACCAGCTCCGCTTTCCTGTCCCAGCCCTCGCCGGTCACCGCGGCCCTTGACGCCTCGGCGTCGTGCGGCCCATCGAGAGCCGCGCGGATCGCGCCCGCGAACGCCTCGAGCCCGGCCGCCGTGCGAACGAAATCCCGCCAGCCGTCCAGCGCCGGGAAGTCGGTGCTGATCACCGGCCGGCCCACCGCCAGGTACTCCTTCAGCTTCACCGGATTGCACGCCTTGATCCAGTCGCTCTGGTTCCACGGCATGATCAGCGCGTCCATACCCGCCATGGTGCGCGCCACCTCCTCGTAGGGCTTCCGCCCAGTCAGGTGGACGTTGGGCAGCGGGCACCAGCCCTCGGGCAGCGAGCAGGCGCCGACCAGCACGAAGCTCACGTCGGGGAGCCGCGCCGCCACCGCCTTGAACAGCTCCGGGTCGAACGTGTGCCGGTCGATGCCGCCGATGAAGCCCACGCGCGGACGCGGAATGCCGGCGATGTCGGCGGGATCGGAGGAGGCCCGCCCGGCCGCCGCGAACATCTCGAAGTCGACGCCGTGCGTGACCAGCAGCGATCGCCGCACCTCGTGAGCCTCCTCCTCCATCAGATGCGGCGCCGCGTAGAGCGTAAGATCGGCCCTCGCCTTCATCGCCGCCACCTGCGCGCCGACGATCGCCGGATCGGCCTCGGGATACGCTTCGAAGCGGTCGGTGCGCTGGAACAGGAGGCCCGCGTGCGGCAGCCGGTCGACGAGATCGGCGCCCGCCGGGCAGTGGATCCAGAGCAGCGGATTGTGAATGCCGGCGCGGGCGGCGGCCAGCCTGATCTGCGGCGCCAGCGCCCAGCCCGTCAGCCGCTTCCCCGTCTCGCCCGGCACCGACAGCGGCGAGAATACCCAGAGCCCGTTCTCGACATTGACCACGCCGCGCGCGATCGACTTCAGCTTGCGCGAGATGCGCCCCGCGAACTGCGCCTTGTGGGCGAGGCTCGGCATGCGCACCGCGATCGAGTTGACGAACAGCACCGGCCAGCGCCGCGCCAGCCTGCGGAGGATCTGCGTGTCGAAGTGACCCCGGTTGTGATACCACCAGTCCTGGCCGCCCATGCAGACGATGCCGTCGAACGGACGCGGGTCGGGACGCGGGGACATGAGGGCTGGCTCCGGCGGAAAAGCGAAAATGGGGTGCACCCCCGCGCGGCGGGGGGACCGCGCGAGGGTGGGTCACGAAGCTCGCAGGGCTAGTGCCGGGCATCGGACACGCCACATCATCGCCGGGTAGCGTTAGGAAACGATTGCGGACCAATCCGCGCGACCCGCCGTTAAGCCGGGATTAGCCCTGAGCGCGTAACCATCTCCGATGGCTCCCGGGTCGCGCGTGACACCGGGGCCGGAGGCTCCGGGCGATGCAGCCCCATTTCGACGTTTCCATCCTGGTCGTCAGCTACGAGACGCGCGACATGACGCTCGCTGCGCTCGCCTCCGCCGTGCGCGAGACCCGCGACGTCTCCTGCGAGCTGATCGTCGTCGACAACGCCTCCTCGGATGGTTCCGCCGACGCCATCGCCGCCGCCTTCCCCGAGGCCCGCCTCGTCGCGTCGAAGGAGAACCTCGGCTTCGCCGCCGGCAACAACCTCGCCGCCACCCTGGCGCGCGGCGACTATCTCCTCCTGCTCAACCCCGACACCGTCGTCCTCGACCACGCCATCGAACGGCTCGTCGCTTTCGCCCGCTCGCGGCCCGAGGCGCGCATCTGGGGCGGCCGCACCCTGTTCTCGAACGGCAGCCTCAACCGGTCGAGCTGCTGGCGCCGCATGACGCCCTGGAACCTCCTCTGCCGCGCCACCGGCCTCACCGGCCTCTTCCCGGCGAGCGCCCTCTTCAACGGCGAGGCCTACGGCGGCTGGCCGCGCGACAGCGTCCGCGAGGTCGACATCGTCTCCGGCTGCTTCCTGCTCATCCGCCGCGATCTCTGGCAGCGCCTCGGCGGCTTCGATCCCACGTTCTTCATGTACGGCGAGGAGGCCGATCTCTGCCTCCGCGCCCGCGCCCTCGGCGCCCGCCCCGCCGTCACGCCCGAGGCCACCATCGTCCATTACGGCGGCGCCTCCGAGCGCACCCGCGCCGGCAAGATGGTCAAGCTCCTCGCCGCCAAGGCATCTCTGATCGAGCGCCACTTCACGCCTGCGACCCGCCGGCTGGGTCTAGCCCTGCTTGCCGCCTGGCCACTGTCGCGCTGGCTGGCACTGTCGGCCGTGGCGCGCGTGACCCGCAAATCCTCTCACGCGGAGGCCGCCCGCGCCTGGCGCGAGATCTGGACCCGGCGCGCGGAATGGATGCACGGCTGGTCCGTCGCCGCGACACCGCCCCTCGGCACTCCGCTTCCGCCCCCCTCGATCATGCGGTGCGTGCGATGAGCGGCAGCTTCCCCGGCCACGTCACCGTGCTCGACCCGGCCCGCGAGCCGGACACCGGCGTCGCCTTCACCATCGCCACGCTGGTGACGCGCCACGACGAGCACGCGGAGATGCTGGCCGCCTTCGAGGCGCGCGGCTTCACCCGTCCGTCCTGCGAGTTTCTGGCCATCGACAACACCGGCGCGCGGCAGACGTCCGCCTATGCCGGGCTCGACGCGGCTCTGGCCGCCGCCCGCGGCCGCTACGTCATCCTCGTGCATCAGGACGTGCGGCCCATCGATCACCGCGCGGCGCTCGAAGCGCGCCTCGCCCACCTCGCCGCGCTCGACCCCGCCTGGGCCGTCGCTGGCAACGCCGGCGCCGTCGCTCCCGGCGTTCTCGCCATGCGCATCTCCGATCCTCACGGCCGCGACCGCCGCCTCGGCGACCTCCCCGCCCGCGTCATGAGCCTCGACGAGAACCTGCTCATCGTCCGCCGCTCGGCCCGCATCGGCTTCTCTCGCGACCTCACCGGCTTCCACTTCTACGGCGCCGACATCTGCCTCGCCGCCGAGGTCATGGGCCGCACCGCCTACGTCGTCGACTGGCACGTCGAGCATCTCTCCTCGGGCCGCAAGGGCACCACCTTCGGCGCCGCCGAGGCCGCCTTCCGTGGCAAGTGGTCTCGTGCGCTCCGGCCGCGCTGGATGCAGACCACCTGCGCCCTCCTGCGCCTCGCCGGCGGCATCGATCACTGGCCCGGCCAGCTCGCCGAGCCCGTCTACCGCCGCCTCGCCAAGCGCCTGCCCGGCGCCCGCGGATGGAACGCGCGATGACCGCTCTGGCCCGCCACTCCGCCGCCGCTGACGGCACAGTTCCCGCGCCCAATCTCACCCGACGCGTCGCCGGTCAGGGCGCGCTGCTCCTCTCCGGCTTCGCCGCCTCGCAGGGCCTCTCCTTCGCCCGCAACGCCATCCTCGGCCATGCCCTCTCGAAGGGTGACTTCGGCATCGCCGCCACGCTGACCATGATGCTGCAGCTGACCGAGATGCTGAGCGACCTCGGCGCCGACCGGCTCATCGTCCAGGACCGCGACGGCGAGAACCCGCGCCTCGCCGCCACCGTCCAGGGCGTGCTCATCGCACGCGGGCTCGCCACCGGTCTCCTTCTCGCCGCTACGGCCCCCATCATGGCCGCCTTCTTCTCCATCCCCGAGGCGGCCCCCGCCTTCGCCCTCGCCGCCCTCGTGCCGCTCATCAAGGGCTTCCTGCATCTCGACATGCGCCTCTCCCAGCGCCGCCTCGACAACCGCCCGCAGATGGCGGCCGAGGTGCTGCCGCAGGTGGCAGCCCTGCTCGCGCTGTGGCCGCTGCTCGCGTGGGGCGCCGGCTACGCGGTCGTCGTCTGGGCCGGCATCGCCCAGGCCGCGGTCGCCGTCGCCGTCACGCATCTCATGGCCGCGCGCCCCTACCGCCTTGCGCTCGACCGCGACATCCTCCGCCGCGTCATCGCCTTCGGCTGGCCGATCTGGGCCTCGGCCTTCCCGCTCGTCGCCGTCTACCAGGGCGACCGCATCATCGTCGGCCGCCTCCTCGGCATGGAGGCCCTCGCCGCCTACTCCGCCGCCTTCATGGTCGCCATGGTTCCCGGCCTGCTAGCGGCCAAGGTCGGCAACGCCCTGATGCTGCCCCTGCTCGCGGGCGCTCCACGCGGCGGCGCCGAGCAGGCACGCCGCTTCGGGCTCCTCTGCGATGTAACGGCGGTCGCTGCCGGTCTCTACCTCGCCGGCTTCGTCCTCGCCGGCGGACCGGTGCTCGCCGTCGTCTTCGGCCACAACTACGCCGGCCTCGGCCCGCTCGTGTCCTGGCTGGCGCTGATGTGGGCGCTGCGCATGGTCCAGGCGCCGGCCGGCGTGTTGCTCATGGCGGCCGGCGACACGAAGCCACTCCTCACCGCCGGCATCCTGCGCGCCGTCGCGCTCGTCCCGGCGCTGACTCTCGCGCTGTCGGGCCACGGCGTCGAAGCCGTCGCCGCCGCTGGATGCCTGGGCGAGCTGGCCTCTCTCCTGTTCGTCGCGATGGCCGTCGATCGCGTCGCCGCCGGCATGGCCCGCGAGCTCCTCACGCGCGCCGCTTGGACCGGCGCGGCGGGCCTTCTCGCGCTCGCCATCCTGCCCGGTGTCGCGGGCGCCCAACACCTCTGGCCCGCCCTCGTCGCCGCCGCCGCCGCCGCCGCGCTGATCACCATGGCCGCGCTCATTACGATGCCCCGCCTCTGGGACAGCGCCCGCAAGCTCGTGTAGCCCTCGCGCCGCCAGCATCACTGAATGATGCGAGCCGTCATCCCGGACAAGGAGCGGCCTCTATGCCGCGATCGAGTAGGGACCTAGCGCAAAACGTGTGCGCAGCACCCCTTCTCACGCCGGAGCCACTCCCGTCCCAGACTCCCCGTAGTGAGGCTCACCATACTCTGGCCCGCCATATCCCGGCGTCTCCTCCGGCCAGGCGGCCGCCGGAACAGCTTCCCTGGCCCGCGCCGTCCGCGTCTTCAGCCCCGCCGCGTGCCGCTTCGGATCCGCCAGCCATCCGCCGAGACCGAGGAAGAAGAACATGTACGCATGCATCACGTTCCAGTAGTGCACCGTGACGCCGATCAGCATCAGCACGATGAGCGAGATCATCCACCCCGTCGCCAGCCGCCGGCACTCCCTGTCCCACACCCGCCGCTGCTTCACCGCCACCGCCCGCATCAGGAGCATAATCGCCAACCCCAGCAGCGCCAGCGCCGGCAGCCCCGTCCGCATCGTCATCACCAGCCAGAACGCGTCGACCGTCGACGAGTACATCCATGCCGGCCGCTCCCATTCCGCGAGCCCGATGCCGGTCCACAGGTTGTTGAGCACGCTCGCCGTGCCGTGCTCCCAGATCTGCACGCGATAGAAGCCCGTCCAGCTGTCGAGCGTGAAGCCCGTCGCGATGATCGTGAACGGCGACCGCGTCGCCACCATCGACACGCCGATATAGAGCCCCGCCAGCACCGCCAGCGTCAGCGAGACCCGGCTCGGAACGCCCCGCGTCCCGTACTCCCAGGCGATCAGCCCGCATTGCAGCGCCACCACGAGCAGCGGCGCCGAGGACAGCCCGAGCATCGTCGCCCCGGAGATCAGCGCCAGCCGCTGCAGCGCGCTCGTGGTATTGCGCGCCGCGAACCAGAACAGCGCCAGCATGCTGGCGCAGAAGCCGCCGTAATGGATCGGGTGATCGAACGTGCCATAGGCGCGCGTCAGTCCGAGCCGCGTCTCGACGCTGGTCGGATGCACATAGCCGGTGATGTCGCGCAGCATGTCATGCGTGAAGATCCGGCCGAAAAACGTCTCCGGCGCCGCGATGAGCGCCGCCACCGCGATTGCCACCAGCATCACGCGCATCGTCCCGAGCAGAGCGTCGCGCCCGCGCACGAACGCCCTCGTGACGACGTACGTGCCGAAGCTCTCGACCGCCAGCGAGCCGCCGAACACGATGCCGTCCCAGCCCGAATGCACCCAGTAGGCGAGCACGGTCCAGATCGCGAACGACATCACCATGAGGTCGAACGACCGGATGCGCATGCCCTGCTGGCTGGCGAGCCGCCACAGGGCGATCGGGAACAGCACCAGCACGGCGACGCGATGCGGCGGCAGGCGCAGGCCGCCAAGATACAGCGACAGCTCCGTCGGGCAGAGGAAGCTCAGGATCAGGATGACGATCGGCAGCGGCGCCGCCGGGATCTTCCGTGCCATGGCAGCTTTCCGGCCGGCGCGCCCGGCCAAGCGATGGGCCAAGCAGAATTTGAAAATCCTGCTCACTCGAAGAGATCTAAGCACGCATTCGTTGGCGAAGCCGAGAAGGCCTGCTTAGAGAGGCAACTGCCCTGATCCCGTGATTCCGGTTAACCCCCGGTAAAGCCCCCAAGAGGGCGCCGCAATCGCGATCGAGTTGCCGAGCCCCCTTCTCTTCGCCGGGCCCCCTTGCCCGGCAAGGCCGCGACCGCGGCCCGGCGCAAGCGCCGGACTAAAACAAATCAGTGCGCGTTGTGGCCGGTCAGAACGGCCCAGATGGTCCACACCAGGATCTTGACGTCGAGCCCGATCGACCAATTGCGGATGTAGGCGAGATCCTGCTCTACCCGCGCCTCGATGCTGTCCGGCGTTCGCGTTTCGCCGCGCAAGCCGCGAACCTGCGCCAGCCCCGTGATCCCCGGTTTCACTTGCGAGCGCACCGGATACTGCTTAACCGCCTCGCCGAACATGTCGTCGTGGATCAGCGCGTGCGGCCTCGGCCCGACGAGGCTCATCTCGCCCCTCAGCACGTTGACGAGCTGCGGCAGCTCGTCGAGGCTCGTCGCCCTGAGCCACCGCCCCACGCGCGTCACCCTGGGGTCAGCCTTCTCCGCCTGGCGCACGTCGTCGCCGTCCTCGAGCACGCTCATCGTGCGGAACTTGAGCATCTCGAACACTTGCTGGTTCAGCCCGCGGCGGCGCTGGCGGAACAGCACCGGCCCCGCGCTGTCGAGCTTGATCGCCGCCGCGATCACGAGCCACAGCGGCAGCGACAGCGCCAGCAGCACCGCCCCCGCCACGATGTCCTCGGCCCGCTTCGCCACCGCGCTCCAGTCGGCGAGCGGCCGACGCTTGACGTCGATCAGCGCCACCGGCCCGATGTGCGAGGTGCCGATCACGTCGCGCCCCACCACATCTGTCTGCACGTGCGAGACCACGTGCACCGTGGCATCCAGCGGCGCCAGCTTGCCGATTACGTGCGCGATGCGCTTCTCGGCGCCCGCCGGCAGCGCGATGATGATCCGGTCGATCCGCGACGTCCGCGCGAGCCGCATCAGGTCGCCGAGATTGCCGTCGATCCTGAGCCCTTCGGCGTTGACGCGTCCCGCCTCCGTGCGGTCGTCGTAGACGCCGGCGAAATGGATGCCGCGCACGCCGCCCGCGAGATGATCGTGGACGTGCCGCGCGATGCTGCCCGCCCCGAACACGACGACGCGCTCGTCGAACAGCCCGAGCGCCGTCCACCGCGCCAGCAGCACCTTGGCGATGAGATGGTTGCCCCACAGCGCCGTCGTCGCCAGCGCCAGCCATAGGAGATACCAGATGCCATTCTCGATCGGACTCAGGCTGTCCGGCTGACCGAGCCCAGAGACACCGAGCACGCCCATCGCCGCCGCCAGCGTCGTCTCCGTCGCCCTGAGCGGCAGGTCGTGGATCGCCGAAGGGTCGTAGAATTGGCGTGTCTTGAGCAGCAGCACCGTGAGCACCGCGGAGAGTGCCGCCGCCTGCGCGGCCGTGCCCCAGCTCACCTCCACGCCCGCCCGCTGGAAGACGAGCGCCGGAACGAGCCCGGTCGCCACCATCGCCAGCGCGTCCACGATCGCGAGCAGGTCGGCGGCCACCTGCCGCGACCATCCGCCCTTTGTGGAAAGCGCCGCGCCCGAGGCCCCGAAGGTCCCCGTCGCCTGGACGGCAGGAGCTGACGCTGTTTCACGCATGAGGATCAGCCTGACCGGGCTGTACGCCACTGAGCACGACTTTGATTACGGGGATTAAACCCTAACTCTCTGAAGATTGACTGAAGTCAGAGTGCCGTCTGGCTTAATTCCAACCGGCCGTGATTCCGGACGGACAGCGCGCAGCGCGCACCCTACGCCGCCTCGAGCCGCCCGAGCGTGTCGCCGTAGCCGCCGCGGTCGTCGGCGATCACCGCCGGATCAACCTCGTTGACGATCACGCCCGCCACCTTGCGCTGGTTGGGTCCGAGCGCCGACAGCGCCTTCTTGGCGAGCTGCTTCGGCGTCTGCCGCCAGACCATCACCATAACCACCTGGTCGGCGTGGTCCGCGAGCACGCGCCCGTCGATCACCGGCAGCAGCGGTGGCGCGTCGATGATGATCGTGTCGAACTGCCGCTTGAGCCGGCCCAGCGCCTCCGTCATCGCCCGCGACGACAGCAGCTCCGGCGCCGACGCCGAGCTGGGCGCCGGCCCGGAAGCGGGCAGGAAATGCAGCCCCGTCGTCGCGTCGCGCAGCACCGCCTGCTCCACCGGCGCGCCGCCACTCAGCGCTTCCAGCAGTCCCGTCGGCCGCTGCGGCGCCAGCTGCCGCGTCAGGCCTGACCGCCGCAGATCGCCGTCGATCAGCAGCACGCGCTGTCCCGTCAGTCCGTAGTGATGCGCGAGGTTCGAGGCGACGATGCCCGAGCCCTCATTCGGCAGGCTCGACGCGATCAGCACGATCCGCCCCGCGCGCCCCGCCCGCTTGATGTCGATCTCGCGCCGCGCCGCGCGAATGGCTTCCGCGAACACCCCGTTGGGCTCGGCGATGATCTGGCGCACCGATCGCAGCGGATCGGCCGCCGCGCCGCGCTCCGTGAGCCTCGGCAGCGAGGTCAGGTGCGCCAGCTCGAGCAGCCGCTCGACATCCTCCGGCCGCCCGATTCCGGTCGCCATCAGCTCCAGCGCCAGCGCCAACGCGAGGCCGAGCGCCAGCCCGCCCGCGAGGCCGGCCGCCACCATCGGCTTGCGCTTCGGGAACGACGGGAACAGCGGCACGTCGGCCCGCTCGACGATGCGCGCGTCCGGCAGCTGCAGCCCCTGCGTCTCGGCCGTCTGCTTGTAGCGCGCCAGCAGCGCCTCGAAGAGCTGCTTCGATGTCGCCGCCTCGCGCTCCAGCTCCTTGAGCTCGACGCCGGCCTCCTTGTCGACGACCTGCTGCTCCTTCGTCTTGGCCAGCGTCGCCGCGATCTGGCGCTCCTTGTCGACCGCCACTTCCATCTCGTTGCGCAGGTTGTCGACGAGCCGCTCGATCTCGACCTTCAGGCTAGCCTGCGCATCCGCCAGCTCCGCCCGCACCTTCTGGATCTCGGGATGCTTCGGGCCGTACTTCGTCAGAAGCTCGGCCTCGCGCCGCGACACCGCCGCTACCTGCTCCTTCATCTGCCGCACGGTGTGGCTGGCCAGCACGTCGGCCAGCGTCGTCCCGCCGTCACCCGCCCGCGTCAGCTTCTGCGCCAGCTCGTACTTCGCGCGCGCCTCCGCCGTCGCGTTGCGCGCCGCCACGTGCTGCTCCATCACGCGCGCCAGCTGCTTTTCAGAGAGCGCCTGCCCCTCGCTGTCGAAGATCGAGTTCCGCGCCTTGTACTGCTCGACCCGGCGCTCCGCCTCGGCGACGCGCTTCCGGAGCCCGTCGATCCTCTCTTCGAGCATGTCGGTGGCCATGGTCGAGGCCTTGGTCTTCGCCTCGAGCTGGCTCTCCAGGTAGACGTCCGCCACCACGTTGGCGATCCGCGCCGACTGCACCGGGTCCGACGCCAGCGCCTTGACCTCGATGAGCAGCGTCGTGCGGATGCGCTGCACCTTGATCAAGTCGGCGAACGCCACCGCCAGCGGGTCCGCCTCCGGCTTGTAGCTACCCGGCGCCTCGGCCACGAGATCGTCGATCCGCGAAGGCGCCCTGGGTTTCGCCGGTCCGGCGTCGGGCACCCGGACGAGCCCCAGCGACGCCCCGAGCTTCTTCCACCACGGCTCCGCGAGGCCGAGCCCCGTCTGCCGCAAGCCCAGCACCTCGATCGCCCTGAGCGCGATGGCGCGCGAGCGCAGGATCTCCACCTCGCTGTCGATGGTCGACGCGTCGGCCTTCATGTCAGCCACCACGGGATCGATGTTGGAGACGATCTTGCGCCTCGGATCGATCTGGATGACGGCCGTGGATTCGTACCGGTTGGGCAGGCTGTAGACCACCACGCCGACCGCCACGGCACCGAGCACCGCCGTCACCGCCACCAGCGTCCAGCGCCGCTTGACCGCGGAAAGCACGAAAGCGAGGCTCAGCCCGCCTCCGGGCTCCTCGTCGTCGCCGTCGCTTTCGTTGTTTCTTCTTGTCACGGCACCACTGGAACGCAGCTTTTTCTTCAGAAACGCAGCTTGGCGCCGACCGTGATCCGGTTCCGGGTCATGTCGAACGCGTCATCCGTCGAGTCTCGGACCTCATGTTGATAGGCAATGGTAAACAGCCAGTTCTTGCTCAGGTGCCAATCGACCCCGGCGCCCGCGGAATATTTGCGGTCTGTCCGGTGGACCGCGCTGAAATCCGCCTCGCTGAGCTTCAGCCCGGCGTTGAAGACGACGTTGTGCCAGACCTCGTACTCGAGCCTGGCGGCCAGCGACGTCTCGACCCGCCCGCCGTTGGTGTCGGCCGTGATCTCGTCGATGATGGCCCGCTTGGCCGTGGCGTAGAAGGTGAGCTGCTTCGTCGCCAGCCACGCCACCTGCGCCTCCGCCAGCGAGCTCGTCACGTCGGCCAGCCCCGCCTGGTCGTACTGGCGCAGGCCGTAGCCGCCGAGAACGTGAAAGCGGAACAGCGCCGACGGCTCGAACGCCAGCCCTGCCAGCGCCTCGTAGCCCCATCCGTCGCGCGATATCGTCCCGTCGCCCTCGTTGAACTGCCGCGACACGCGCAGCTTGGTCACGAGCTCATAGCCCGGCGAGAACCGGTAGCCGATCTTCGCCTGGCCATTGAAGACCGTCAGATCGCGCACCCCCTCGTTGATGATCGAGCCGTCGGTCGCCTTGACGTTCGAGTAGCTCCAGCTCTCCGCCCCCGCGCTCAGCGTGCCGTAGAGCCGGCCCACGTCGCGCGTGATCCCCACCTGGGCGCGGTTGTGGAAAATCTCCACCGGCTCGGCCGCGAACTTCGTGGCCAGAGAATCCGCCCGCTCCTCGTGCTCGATCGCCGACATCACCTCCGCCGACAGCGTGTGCGCATGGTCGAAATGCAGCGCCCCCCGCAGTTGCCCGTGCACGTTCTCGTAGCCCTGCTCCGGATGGTCGAGGTAGCTGACGATCTTGCCCCCGAGCGACAGGTCGATCTCGTGCCGCGGCAGCCGCGACAGCACGCGGATCTCTGGAGCCACCTCGCTGCGGATGTCCTTCTGCTTGTTGAGGTCGCTGCCGAAGATGTTGTCGTCGAACACCACCGCCGCGCCGAGCGTCGAGAAGACATCGAAATTTCCCACGCGCACGCCGTCCGGCACGAACGGCCGCCGGTCCCGCTCCGCCACGGTCAGCGCGCCGGCCTCCCGCCGCAGCGGGTCCCAGACGCGCTTGCGGTCGCGGCTCGCCACCGTGTCCGTGATCAGCCCCTCGTCGCTGCTGAGGTCGAGCGCCAGCGCGCGCTGGATGCCCATAGCCACCAGCGCCATCGCCGATGCGAGCCCGACCAGCGCCGAGCGCACGAGGCCCGCGGCCTCGCCATTCGGCCCCGGCCGGCCCGCCACGGCAACGGGTGGTCCCGCGATCATCAGAAGATCCGTTCGGGCACGCGGATATTGTCGCCGGGAAGCAGCGGGCTCTCGCCCGTCATCCGCACCGCCCGCTCCGCCTCGCCGCCGCGCCCGAGCGACACATAGCTCTCGTCGGCCCGATAGGTGTATCCGCCCGCCAGCGCGATGGCGTCGCGCAGCCGCATGCCCGACTTGTAGGGCACCTCGCCGCCCGTCCGCACCTCGCCGTGCACGTAGATCGGCCGGTAGTTGACGACGTCGACCGTCACCTTGGGATGCTTGAGGTAGCCGTCCTTGAGCCGCCGCGACAGCTGCTCGCGCAGCTCGGCCACCGTCATGCCTTGCGCCGGCATCTCTCCCGCCAGCGGCAGTGCGATGTTCCCCGTCGGGTTGACCTCGAACTGGCCGGAGAGGTTCTCCTCGCCGAACACCGCGATCTTGAGCTTGTCGCCGACGCCGAGGCGATAGGCGGGCGCCTGGCCCGGCTGCGCCTCGCCCACCGGCAGCGAGGCACCCGACATGCCGGCGCAGCCGGTCAGCATCGCGCTCACGGCGAGCACGGCGGCCAGCGGAGAAAGGACTGCGAGCGACAAACGCGAGAACATGAGCTCGACCCGGAACAGCGGCCGTCCGCGCCTCGGATCGGGCGGCGGCCGCACCGCTCAGCAAACACCCGGCCTGGTTAATTTCGCGCTAAGCCGGCGACATTCGCCTTCACCTTGTCGCGCGCCGCTCTCTTTCCGCCGCCGCGTTATCGCGCTGTTCAGCATCCCCGCGCCAAGATCGCGGCTCCGCCAACCCGGCATCAGGAGCCCCCCGTGACCGCCGAAGCGCTTGCCCCCTCCCGCGGCCTGCACCGCCTCTACGACACCAAGGGGGCCTCGTACTTCTCCGGCGCCCGCGCCGACTTCGTCGACCGCCTGCCCTCCGACGCCGGCGCCGCCATCCTCGAGATCGGCTGCGGCAGCGGCGCCACCGGCGCCCTCGCGCTGGCCCGCGGCAAGGCCGGCCGCTATGCCGGCATCGAGGTCTGCGAGAGCGCCGCCGCCCACGCCCGCGACGTGCTGACCGAGGTCGTCGTCGGCGACGTCGAGCGCATCGAGCTGCCCTGGCGGCCCGCCACCTTCGACGCCGTCATCCTCTCCGAGGTCCTCGAGCACCTCATCGAGCCCTGGGCCGTCCTCGAGAAGCTGCACCGCGTCGTCCGCCCCGGCGCCATGGTGCTCGCCTCCTCGCCCAACATCGCCCACTGGCAGGTCCTGCGCGAGCTCGTCCACGGCCGCTTCGAGCTCGCCGACCGCGGCGTCTTCGACCGCACCCACCTGCGCTGGTTCACGCCCGCCTCGTTCGCCGCCATGTTCGAGCGCTGCGGCTATCGCGTCGAGGCGCTGGGTCCCGTCAAGCCGTTCTCGGGCAAGGCCGAGCTGATCTCGCGCTGGACCAACGGCCGCTTCGACCACCTCCTGATGACCCAGATCTCCATCGAGGCCCGCCGCCGCTGATCTCCCTCTCCCCGGGGCGAGAGTCGGGTTGAGCTGCTCTCCCTCTCCCCGCTGGCGCGAGAAGATCGCGGCATGCCGGAGCTGACGTGCCTGCCCCGGACCCGGCCACGGAGTGGCCGGAAGCGATCCCGAACCAGGGCTGCTCTCCCTCTCCCCCGTCCTTGCGGGGAGAGCGCCGGAAGCCTGCCCCCTCCTCCCCCTCGAAGGGGGAGGACGCCGCGCCATGAGTTGGCGTGCGGCTCGCACGGCGTCCCCCACCGCGCACTCGCCACCGCACGCCAACTCATCCTCGGCGCGGCGAGGTGGGGGTGTCCGCGGCAATCGGCCGTCAGGCGCAGCCACCCCCAATCCGTCGTCACCCCGGCGCCGATCACGCACGCCGTGCGTGATCGGGAATCGGCCGGGGCCCACCCAAGCCAATGGAGCCTCTGCCCTCTCCAATCGCGCCGCCGCTTTCCCCTCCCCCTTGCGGAGTGGGGTCAGGAGTAGCGGCTCTCCCATGTCCTTACGGGGGCAGGGTCGGGAGCCTGCCCCGGACCCGGCCACGGCGTGGCCGGAAGCGATCCGGGGTATAGGTCGACTTCAGAACGTTGGCGACCTTCACCGTGTTGAGCCGGTTGCGCTTGTTGTAGAGCCTGCCCCCGCGAAGGCGGGGGTGTAGGCATAGGCGGTGCCCGAGCGGGTGTCCGAGTTGATGCCTGCCCCGGACCCGGTCACGGAAGTGACCGGAAGCGATCCGGGGTTGCCCGCATTTTGACTGGCTCGGCTCCGCCGAGACGTCGTGGACGAAGGTGCGCTCCGACTTTTTAGGCGCACGCCTCCGGCATCACGTGCCGATCTTGACGTTGGACAGCCGGTTGGAGCCGGCCGGATAGGCGAAGACAGCGAAGACGCGCGTCCTGCCGGAGGCGGGCCAGCAACGACGCGTCGCGCCGCCCGAAGGCGTCGAGATGTCGCCCCGTTTCCCGACTGAGAACGAACGCTGCTGAATTGGACAGGCGATCATGTCATCAGCCTACCGCAATCCCCGCCCGGTTTCAGCCGGGAAACAGAACAAGCGAGTGCGATTTCCCCCGCCGTTCCCCGGGTCAAGCCCGGAGAGGCTGCGTCGTTCGTCGTGCCGGAAGCACGCCTGCAGAATGACGCGCCCCGCGGGCCGCGCGCTCCGGTCGTCGCACCTCTCCGCGCGGCGTTAATCGGCAGCGCTAAACAGATGTTCTACAGCCGGTTGGCGGCCGTCTTTCCAGAGGCGAGCGCGAAAATGTCGAGTAGGACTGGTTGTTGGCCGCCGTGAAAGGCAGGCTAAGCATAGATCACGACTTTAGCTCAGTGCCTTGAGTATAGGCATGGACCACCTTGACGTGCTTTCCAGCATGTCCCTGGATAAGCGCAACGTCGATTTCGGGTATTACCTCGATTGCGACCTTCTCGACAAGGATTTGTACGTCGGCCCGCGCAATGCGCCGGCCGGGCCAATGCCATAGAGAAAACCACCGGCGAATTGCGGGAAGAGCATAGAATTCGAAAAAGATCGGCAACTGAGCTGCCCAGAGATCTTCCGCAGGAACGGGGCCGAAAAGGGGATGCACAATCCCGCGCGTCGAAACGACGCCTGCGGTGATCGTGAATGCCGGCGCACCATAGTCTGCAAGCTGGATGTCAAGAACATCCCAACATTCGCCGCGAACGCGGCGCAGTCTGCCAAATGGACAGACGGCAGCAACGTCGCTTCGCCGCTCTCCTTCCGTCAAGGCTATGAGTGCGAACCCTCTGGCAAGGAATCCCGGGATCAGTACTTCACGGATGAATTCTACCAGCCAGCGCCTTTCTTGTCTTCTAGGGTTCACGTTAGCACTCTCCGAATTTCAGCGACAGTCGCAACCTTGCACCCCGCCCTGATTTATAACAGCCGCGGCCGCACCACCCAGATAGGCCCCGATTCGGCCAAAAAAGTCGTAGCCCCAACGCTCGACAACATATCTATCGCCGAGCGCTTGCGCTGCAGCAAGCTGCGCCGGCCTAAGTCTGGAATTGCCAAATTTTGACTCGAAATAATAGATGTTGCCCATGATGGAACTCCATGTGCTATCCGGCCTTGTTTTGAATCCAATGATCGTTTGCTTGTTTGTTGCAAGAAGCGAGCTCCCCCTCAAGTAGTTATTGGCTATTGAAAGTCCCTCACCGATTTTTTGTTTGGTGCTAATCGACAATCCGCTCAGCCAGCCTGGTAATCCAGCACCACCTAACGCACCACCCAACGCTCCGAACCCGGTCGCCGTCAACAGCTGGCCAAGATTGACACATTCCAAACTGCCGCCGTTCAGAATTAGTTGGGTCGTTAAATCAAGACCAAATCCAATTCCAGCCCCGATCACGATGTTCCAGAAGCGCCCGTCTTGATCGACATATGCCTGCGAGTTTCCTCCCGCATACCCATACACGCTAGGCCCATCCACGAAGCCCAGTGGATCGGGCTGGGTGTAGCGGCCGAGGGTGGGATCGTAGTGCCGGTGCCAGTTGCAATGCAAGCCGCTTCTTGTACTGCGCTTCGGATGCCCACTCCGCATCCGCGCCGCGAGCTGGTACCACTGGCCGTCCTGCGGCATCGGGCCAGCAAAATTGTAGACGCCGAGCAGGTCCAGCTCGTCGTGTCGAAGACGCGCCTCCGGCACGATGTTGGACGTGTAGGTGTTCCAGTTGGTGAGCCCGTTGCCGGCCGTGAGCGATTGCACCAGGCTCGACATCGGCTGCTAACTCGATGAGATAGCGGCAAGCCAAGTCTCAGCCTTTTCTCTGGAAACGGGCGTGATATTGCTGGATGCGATTGCTTGTTTCAGCAAGTTGCGAATGCGTTTATCGTTTCCGTGCCTCCCGAGTGCGGCGATATACTCGGCATATTCCAATGCTGCGTCGCCGTCACCGAGAGCGACTGCGCGCCTGAACCAGAACTCTGCCCTTGCCGTATTATTCATTTTTGAGTACGCATCCGCGATATTTGAAGCCGCTGCTCCTTTGCACCCACCCCTGAATGCTCGCTTATACCATTTAAGCGCCTCATCGAGTGATTGGCGCCCCCCTAATCCAGACTCCAAAAAAACTCCGAAATTTAGCTGACAGCTAGTATCGCCCCGTTTGGCGCCTTCCTCGAAAAGAGCGTGGGCGGCCTTCAAGTCGCCACGCTCCCATGCCGACATTGCATCGCCAAGTGTTGTGTCATCTGTGCTCTTGATCATTGGACACCCAAATTGTACGGAAGCGTCCACCAGAGACTGGGCACAAGGGACGGGATGAGCCGCACGCATCGATACACGATGTAAATTGTACCACCTGCAACGACCGTTTGCGTGACGACAGACTGGCATCCGGGGCCACAGAACTTTGACTTGTACTCATCCCAATCTGCGGGCTTCTTCTTTCGGGTCTTCTTTCCGGTCTGATGATCCCGACAAATTATATATGTTGGGTCGTTTGGATCCTCTTTGCAGTGTTTATATGGGTTATCAGTTCCTTGGCCGCTTGAGCCTCCTGTGGCCCCGCGCTCGCCAGTGGGCGGCTCAAGGCCCGTCAGGTCGACAACGACAATAGGCCTGCTGCCGACATACCCATACACGCTCGGGCCGTCGACGAAGCCCAAGGGGTCGGGCTGGGTGTAGCGGCCGAGGGTGGGATCGTAGTGCCGGTGCCAGTTGTAATGCAAGCCCGATTCGAGCTGGTACCACTGGCCGGGGAAGCGGGCGTCCAGCGTCGCGGTGCCCGAGATCGAGTACACGTTGCCCGTCCTGCGGCAGCAGGCAAACCAAGGAGCCGCCCAGACGACGTCCCACACCGAGGCCTTGGCGGCATCCGTCATGCGGATCGGGCGGTTGAGGTGGTCGACGTGGACTCTCTTGGTTTGTGAGCCTTCGCTCACGGGCCAGATCACCGGCGTCCTGCGGCAGCGGGCAAACAAGAACGTGTTGACGGCGTTGACCACGGCGACCGGGCGATCCACCACGGTGCGCGAGCCCATGGTCGGCGCGATCTCGGTCTCCGGCAGGTAGATGTACTCGCGCACCGTGCCGGTCGACCCGGTGGCGCCGCCGCCCGCCGTCTCGGCGATGAGGTTGCCTGTTTGCTTGCGCGCCTTCGGCACGACGCGGTCGTAGATGAAGTGCGCCTTGCCGGAGGCGAGCAACAAAAAAGCTGCCCGACGGCGTCATGTTGGAGAGCACGCGGATCGCCACCTGCTCGAGACCGTTGTAGAGCCTCCCCCGGACCCGGTCACGGAAGTGACCGGAGGCGATCCGGGGTTGCCGGCATTTTGACTGGCTCGGCTCCGCCGAGACGTCGTGGACGAAGGTGCGCTCCGACTTTTTAGGCGCACGCCTCCGGCATCACGTGCCGATCTTGACGTTGGACAGCCGATGGAAATGTAAGGCGCATCCAGGGACTTATGCTCTACTAGCCAAAATCTTGGATATTGCTTCGATGATATAGTGGTGCTCCAAACCGTAAAGAAACATGTGCGCCCGCAATGCCGCCTCGAGTTGAGCGGCATCATCGAATCTCATGTAGCACCAGGCAAAACCTGGCACAGTTTCATTATACTTGATGGGCACCCCTCCTCCGCCGCCAAGAGATTTTTTTGCTCTTCCGGCATACTGGAGCGAGCAATGCATAACAAGATCACCGCCACTCCGATACAGTCTTTTGGCTGTCAGCGCTTTTTCATCCAGCTGAAATTGAACCGACCAATCGCGCTCAAGACTAAGCTCCCAAGACGTCCCCTTCTTCGTTTGCGCGCGCCTGTATCCGAGTTCCGTGAGCTTGGCATTTAGTGCCTCCACGGCTATGCTGAGCCAATCCGACCCATTTTCGACCCTCGGCAAGGCACTAGCCTCTACTCTGCGGGCAAGCGAAAGTCTATTTAAGAACCCCTCCCAATTGTTTATGTATGTGGTCGCATCCAGCATCCTGCAGCGCTCCTCCTCCCTCCGCCAGAGCGCCGGCCAGTAGCGCCACCTGTCCTCGCCCGCCGCAACCCAATCTCTGTTGGTTAGAACTCGGCCTAATTGAGCATTACGCTCTTGCCGCCGTCCCTCAAAGAGGGGGGAGCGATACCCATCCTCCAGCCCATATAGAGTTTGACTATCCTTGTCGTTGCCTACGAGCTCTTTGACCTCCTCCTGAGTCTCAAAAATAAAATCCCGCTCCCCAAGACCGGCCGGCCAATACACTCTTTTGTAGTCAAGCCATGTCATACACCGCCCATAACCCGAAATGGCCAGTTTCTCCAGATTTTCAAACGCGCAATCACCTAAAGACGCCAGCGCCAGCAGCACCATACGACTGACCTCGTCATGCATGACACTGCCTCGCCGGAAAAACGGGTAATTTCCTGCAGCGATAGAACAGAAGGCCATCCACGAAGCCGAGTGGGTCGGGCTGGGTGTAGCGGCCGAGGGTGGGATCGTAGTGCCGGTGCCAGTTGTAATGCAAGCCACTTTCGAGCTGGTACCACTGGCCG
>WBZX01000087.1_pt2 | contig 22920 bp, 22 predicted proteins | sample 5204211 | NCBI WGS metagenome assembly WBZX01 (sample SAMN12344362, study PRJNA552823) | activated sludge metagenome | biome: Activated sludge suspended growth; feature: Nitrification reactor; material: Wastewater; isolation source: activated sludge from nitrification reactor of wastewater... | reverse complement strand
AACCGCACCCCGGAGGAGTTTCGGCTGACCCTCGCCCTTGCCGCGACGACCGGCAACGGCCACAACTTCAACCCAGGACTCTCCCTTTGAGTGGAGGAACGAAGGGTCTCAGGTCATCCGATCATCATGATCTCGGCCAAGGCCGAGGATGTGGACCGCATCGTCGGGCTCGAGGTCGGCGCCGACGACTATATCGTCAAGCCGTTCAACCTGCGCGAGGTGCTGGCCCGCGTGCGGGCGGTGCTCCGGCGGAGCGAGCGCGGCGCGGGATTGTCGCCGCCGGTCGAGACGGCCACCCACTTCCAGTTTGGCGATTGGGTTCTCAATCCGGGCAGCCGCGACCTGCGCAAGACCGACGGGACCGTCGCGAGCCTGACCTCGGCCGAGTTCAATTTGCTGGAGGCGTTCTTGAAGCGTCCGGGCCGGGTCCTCACGCGCGACAACTTGCTCGACGTGACCAAAGGTCAGGATGCCAGCCAGTTTGATCGATCGATCGACACCTTGATCGGCCGTCTGCGCAAGAAAATCGAGCCCGATCCCGAAGTGCCGATCTACCTCAAGACCGTGAGGGGAGCCGGCTACATCTTCGCAGCCAGTGTCGTCAAACGATAGTCGCCTGCTCCTATCGGAACATCCTGGGCGCGTGATGCAGCAAGCCGTTCGATATCACGGCAGAGCGATAGCGCCACTTGCTGCAACAAATCGGTCGTATCCTCCTCGAGGAGCAGCTGGAGATACTGCGACTTGATGTGAAGCTCGGTCAGGCTGTTTGCCGGACGCGCCGCAACGAGCTCGGCGAGAACGGTTAGCTGGTTCATGACCTTATCGAGCATTTCGATCTGCCCGATGTCACCCGCGCCCGGGTGATCGAGTGTGCTTCGGGCAAATTGCAGCTGCTGTCGCGCATCATCGAACCAGGAAGAGGCCACTGCGTCTGCGGACTTGCCCTCGAGGATCGGCAAACTCCCTTTCATTATTCTCCTCCCAACGCGTCTTTGCCCGCCAATTGCACAGACAGTTGGTGATTCGCTCATCGAGCGTTTGTCCGTTCGTGGCAATCTTTGTCTCGCTCGTGTCAGTCCAAAAGTGTGAATGCCGCTGAACTCGGCCGCCTGCCGGTGATGTCGGCGCCTTCGCCGATCCGAGCTTGCAGGCGGGTGACCTGCACGGTGATGTCCTGCGTCTTGCGCTTCAGGTCCATCGCCTTCGAACGAAGCGGTGCACTGGTCGGCAGCTCGGTGTCGGCTGCTTCCTGAGCCGGGGGAGGCTCCGCCGGACGGCTCGGCTTCTTCGGCTGGCTGCCCTTGATCGCGGCCGGCGGCTCCTGGGCGAGCGCGGCCGCGGTGTCCTTGGCTATCCTTGTTCATGTCGCCGGTGCAACCCGCCAGCAACACACCCGCAGTCACGACCGCCATCAGCGGTCCCGCAGACCCCGTATCTCCGCGGGAGTCAAGCGGGGCTGTCAAGCGCGAGTGCAAAATCGATAATCAGACCAGACGCATCGAATGCGTGTGAGTGAAGCCGCGTCGTGTCGCCCTTCCGGCCCAATCCCGGCCGTCGCGACAGGCCTGCGTCGAATTAAGGCCGCCTGTAAAAGCGGTCTGGCCGGGCGCGCACTTGTCGCGTAAGGAGTGCGCTCACCCACGGCCGCATTCGTCCTCGCGCATCCGCGTCGGCGCTCAGCGCCGCGCAATCCTTGCTCGAGACCCGATGCCATGACCTTTCCAACCGTTCATCCTGCGCTGGCGCGCGCGCTCTCGGCACGCGGCTACGAGACGCCGACGGCCGTGCAGCTGGCCGTGCTCGATGACGCCGCCGCCGGCCGTGACTTGCTCGTTTCTGCCCAGACCGGCTCCGGCAAGACGGTCGCCTTCGGCCTGGCGCTCGGCGCGACGCTGCTCGGCAGCGATGAGCGACTGCCTGCTCCCTCGATTCCGCTGGCGCTGATCATCGCCCCGACGCGGGAGCTCGCCATGCAGGTCTGCCGCGAGCTCGGCTGGCTCTACGAGGCTGCGGGCGCGCGCGTCGTCAGCTGCGTCGGCGGCATGGATGCGCGCGCGGAGGCGCGTCAGCTCGAGGCCGGCGCCCACATCGTCGTCGGCACCCCGGGGCGGCTGCGCGATCATCTCGAGCGGCGCCGCCTGGACCTGTCCGGCCTCGCGGCCGTCGTGCTCGACGAGGCCGACGAGATGCTCGATCTCGGCTTCCGCGAGGACCTCGAGTTCATTCTCGACGCGACGCCGGCCGGACGCCGGACGCTTCTCTTCTCGGCCACCGTGCCGCACGACATCGAGGTGCTGGCCGGGCGCTACCAGCGCGACGCCGCTCGCATCGAATCCGGCCGCCGCGACGAGCAGCACGCCGATATCGCCTATCTCGCACACCGCGTCGTGCCCCACGACGTCGAGAACGCCCTCGTCAACGTGCTGCGCTTCCACGAGGCGCGGGCGGCGCTGGTCTTCTGTGCCACGCGCGAGGCTGTCAGTCGCCTCACGGCCCGCCTGGGCGAGCGAGGCTTCGCGGCCGTGTCGCTGTCGGGCGAGTTGACTCAGCACGAGCGAACGCAGGCGCTTCAAGCCCTCCGTGACGGGCGCGCCCGCGTGCTGGTCGCAACCGACGTCGCGGCGCGCGGGCTGGACCTGCCGGACCTGGCGCTGGTCGTCCACGCCGATCTGCCGAACGACGGCGAGACCTTGCTGCATCGCTCGGGCCGCACCGGCCGGGCCGGCAGGAAAGGTCTGTGCGTGCTGATCGTGCCGCTCAACCGGCGGCGCAAGGCCGATGCCGTCCTCGCCTCCGCGCGCATCCAGGTGACGTGGCGACCCGCCCCGGCGCCGGAGGAGATCCGAGCCCGCGACCAGGAAAGATTCATCGCCAGCACCGCGTTGGCCGAGCCGGCGTCGGAGGACGAGAGCCAGCTCGTTCGCGCGCTCCAAGCGGCCCGCACCGCCGACGAGATCGCGCTGGCGCTCGTCCGGATGCACGGCGCGCGATTGCCCGCTGCGGAGGAGCTCGCCGTCGATCAGGGCCCGCCGCCGCGGCGCGAGTGGCAGCCGCGCGCCGAAGGCCAGCGTGGGGAGCGGTCCCGCCAGCCCTGGAAGCGCGAAGCACGTGAGGACCGCGGACCCGCTCCGCGCCACGACTCTGGCAAGCTGGGCGGCGACGGCGCCTCGCGGCCGTGGCAGAAGACCGAGCCGGCGGCAGCGGATGCGAAAGCCACGGATGGGAAGCCGGATGTGCGCCCGCCGCGCCTGCGCCGCGAGGACAGTCGCCCGATGGCGTGGTTCCGTATCAACATCGGCCGCAACCGCAACGCCGATCCCCGCTGGCTGTTGCCGCTGATCTGCAAGGCCGGCGGCGTCACCAAGTCGGAGATTGGCGCCATTCGCGTCGACGAGCGGGAGACGCGGTTCCAGATCCTCGCCGAGGCCGCCGACCAGTTCGAGCATCACGCGCGGACGGCCAAGGAGAAGCAGGGCCAGATCGTCCGCCTCGGCGCGGAGGCTGCGGCCGGTTCCGCGGTGGGGCAGTCCGTCGAGACGGACCACGCGACGGCAACTCGGCATGAAGGCGGCAAGCGCCCCCACCGCGAGGCATCCGGCAAGGGCCACGAGCGCGAAGGTAAGCAAAAGAAGCCCTGGCGCGACCGGGCCAAGCCCGGAGGAGCAGGGGGTGGATGGTCTGCACGCAAACGTCAAGGCGAGGACAACGCGACCCGAGGCCCATCGGGCTTCAAGCCTCGGGCGGACGGGACTGCGCAGACCGCCCCGGGTCGCTCCACCTCGAAATATGCGAAAAAGAAGAAGAGCCGTTCCGCCGCTGGGGAGCCCGGGCGTGGATGACAGCACCTCGGCGGTGCTGTCGGCCGGGCCCGCGGTTCCCTCTATCTAGCAGTCTCTGTCGAGCGTGCCGGTACGGAGGCGTTGGCCTTCGGCACGACGCTGTCGAGGTATCCGGTGAGGCCCTTGCCCTGCTCGGCGGCCATGCTCTCGACCAGCTTCTGATACTCCTCGTTGGCCTTGGGCGGCAGCTTGTGGGCGATGCCGCGGTGACAGTCGATGCAGGTCTTGCCGCCGTTCAAGGCCTCTTCGTGCGTCTTCGATGCGCGAGGCTCCTGCCGCGTGTAGTCCATGAACTCGAACTTATGGCAGTTGCGGCACTCGCGGCTGTCGGTCGTCTTCATGCGCTTCCATTCGTTGCGCGCGAGCTGGATGCGCTTCTCGTTGAACTTCTCCGGCGTGCCCACGCTCCCGAGGAAGTGATGCCAGAGCTCGTTCGAAGCCTGGATCTTGCGCACGATCTTATGCTGCCAGTCCTTCGGAACGTGGCAATCGGGGCACGAGGCGCGAACGCCTGAGCGGTTCGAGTAGTGCGGTGTCGAGCGATACTCCGCGTAGACGTTATCCTTCATCTCGTGACAGGTGATGCAGAAGGTTTCCGTGTTGGTCATCTCGAGCGCCCAGTGGAAGCCGCCCCAGAACAGCACGCCGGCGACGAAGCCGCCGATGACGAGCGTTCCGAGCGCGGCCTTCGCCGCCGGGCTCCACAGCCGGGCCCACAGTCCCTTGCCGCCGGGTTTGTCGTTGGCCATTGTCTTCCCCTCCGTCGGGCGCTGCGGTCAGCGCGCCTGCGTGGCGTTCTGGAACACGTTGTTGACGAGCGGCTTGGCATCCGCCTGGGGCACGTGGCACTGCTGGCAGAAGTAGCGTGTGCCGGCGATCTTATCGAGGCGGACACCCTCGCGGTCGACGTAGTGCGTCTCGGAAACCTTGGGCGCCTTGGCTTCGACGTGACCGGGCCAGTCGTGGCAGTTCATGCAGGCGTTGTTGGTGGTCGAGATCTGATAGGTGTCGATCTTGTGCGGGATGAGCGGGGGCTGCTGGCGGTAGGCGCGGCCGAAACCGCCCATGGCCGTCGACTGCCGCTCGGTCTCCGGCGCCATGTTTGTCTGCTCGAGCGTCTTCTCGCCGCCGAGCGCCTTGACCGGTGCGCCTGCATCCTGCGCGACGGTAGCGCCGGCCGCCAGCAGCGCCGCGATACCTGCCGCAGCGACGGCCAGCCCCATGCCCTTCAGGCCCATGCCTTTAAGCCTCATGCCCGTCCAGATCCTCAGCATCGGCTCCTCCATTGGTCGGCCGCTCGTCATGCGGCTTGTTTCTCGAGCTCTTTCGTTGCCGCCCCCGGACGGGCCGGGAGGACCGGGACGAGGCGCCGGTCGAAGCGGTGCGTGAAGCGGAAGACGCGCTCCGGGCAGACGTCGATGCAGCGGCCGCACGCGGTGCAGTCGGCATCGAGAATGAGTGGGCCGCCGCCGGTGCGCTCGCCTTTCAGGGCCGGCGAGATGACGTGCATCTCCGGGCAGACGGCGTAGCAGTCCATGCAGTCGTCGCATCGCGCGCGGCCGGAGGCAGAGACGCGGAGAGCCGCGGAGTGGTTGATGAGGCCATAGAAGGCGCCGACCGGGCAGAGGTGGCCGCACCAGGCGTCGCGCGCCACGATCACGTCGAGCAGAAAGATGGCCAGCACCGTCAGCATGCCGGCCGAGAGGCCGAACAGCAGCCCCCGGTGCAGAGTGGTAATGGGATTGACGATCTCCCACGCGATCGTGCCCGTCAGCGCCGAGGCCGCGAGCACCGCTCCGAGCACATAAAGGCGCGCCTCGGGGCGGATCTTCCACGACTTCTCGATGCCGAGCCGGCGGCGTGTCCAGGCGGCGAGTTCGGCAACGGGGTTGATCGGACAGACCCACGAGCAGTAGGTGCGGCCACCGATCAGCAGATAAGCGCCGAGGACAATGGCGACGCCGATCAGAGCCGAGGTCTCCGGCACGTGGCGGGCGAGCACGCTCTGCAGAGCCACCAGCGGGTCGGTCAGAGGCAGCACGTCGAGGGTCAGCGACGAGGCCAGCGTGCCCTTCGTGATCCACAGGCCGAGCCAGGGGCCCGTCGCGAACAGCAGGAAGAATCCGAGCTGAGCCGCGCGGCGGGCGATCAGCCAGCGATTGGCGACGAGCCAGCCGTGGCGCTGGCGGGCTTCGAGACCTGGATTGCGCTTGGCGCTCATTTCGGCACCTCCGGCAATCGGGTGGGCAGTCCCTGCAGGCCGGGAACCAGCTCACCGCCGGCTTTCTTCTTCTCCTCCCAGCCGAGGCGGTAGTGGGACTGCATCTCGCCCTTGGCCAGCGCGAGGGGAAGCACGCGAATGGCGGCCTTCTCCAGCACGCACGACTTCTCGCACTTGCCGCAGCCCGTGCAGGCGTCCGAGTGGACGACCGGCTCGAAGACGGCATGCTTCTGCGTGCGCGTGTTATGCGTCCGCTCGAGCGTGATCGCCTTGTCGATGGCCGGGCAGACGCGATAGCAGACGTCGCAACGGAGCCCCTGCAGGTTGAGGCAGGTCTCGCGGTCGACGACCGCGGCGAGTCCCATCCTCGCCTTCTCGATCTTGGTCAGCGATTTCTCAAGTGCACCCGTCGGGCAGGCCTTCACGCACGGGATGTCGTCGCACATTTCGCACGGCACATCGCGGGCGATGAAATAAGGGGTTCCGATCGCCGGGCCGTCGCCGATCTCGGCCAGCCGGAGTGTCTTGTAAGGGCAGCCCCGCACGCACAGCCCGCAGCGGACGCAGGCGGCGGTGAAATGCTCCTCGGCGAGCGCGCCCGGCGGCCTCAGGGTGTGAGCCGGCAGCGCCTTGGACTGCCGCGCCGCGCCGGCCAGCAGCAGCCCGGCCGCACCTGCTCCGCAGGCATAGCGCGCAATCTCCATCAGCGCCTTGCGGCGCTTGGGATCGATGCCGGTGCTGTTGTTGCTGGCCATGGTCGGCGCTCTGTTCGTCCGGTTTCCCTCTCCCCCTTCAGCTGTACTTGCGAGGGGGAGAAGGAGCTCTTGCTACGCCGCAACGACCTTGCAGGCGCATTTCTTGAAGTCGGTCTCCTTCGAGATCGGGCAGGTGGCGTCGAGCGTGAGCTTGTTGACCAGCTGCGTCTCGTCGAAGAACGGGATGAACACGAGGCCCTGCGGCGGCTTGTTGCGGCCCTTGGTCTCGATGCGGGTGACGACCTCGCCGCGGCGCGTCTGCACCTTGACGACCTGGCCGCGGTGGAAGCCGCGCTTCTGGGCGTCGTCGGGGTGCATGAACAGCATCGCCGCCGGCGCCGAGCGGTGCAGCTCGGGCACGCGCCGCGTCATCGAGCCGGAATGCCAGTGCTCGAGCAGGCGGCCGGTGCACAGCCACAGGTCGAAGTCCTTGTCCGGGCTCTCGGCAGCCGGCTCGTAGGGGCAGAAGATGATCTTCGCCTTCTTGTCCGGGTAGCCGTAGAAGGCGACGCCTTCGCCCGATTTGACGTAAGGATCATAGCCCTCGCGGAAGCGCCACAGCGTCTCCTTGGAGCCGACCACCGGCCACCGCAGTCCGCGCGCCTTGTGATAGAGCTCGAAGTCGGCGAGGTCGTGGGCGTGGCCACGCCCGAACGCTGCGTACTCCTCGAACAGCCCCTTCTGCGCGTAGAAGCCGAACAGCGTGCTCTCGTCGTTGTCGAAGCCCTTCTGCGTGTCCTCGACCGGGAACTTGTTGACCACGCCGTTGGCGAAGAGAATGTCGAACAGCGTCTTGCCCTTGTACTCCGGCTTCTTGGCGATCAGCTCCTCGGGCCACACCTCCTCGACCTTGAAGCGCTTGGCGAACTCCATCGTCTGCCAGAGGTCCGAGCGGGCATCGCCCGGCGGCTTCACCTGCTGCCGCCAGAACTGGGTGCGCCGCTCGGCGTTGCCGTAGGCGCCCTCCTTCTCCATCCACATCGCGGTCGGCAGGATGAGGTCGGCGGCGAGCGCCGTGACGGTGGGATAGGGATCGGAGACGACGACGAAGGTCTCGGGATTGCGATATCCCGGATAGCCCTCCTCGTTCATGTTGGGCGCGGTCTGCATGTTGTTCGTGCACTGCACCCAGTAGGCCAGCAGCTTGCTGTCCTTGAGCATGCGGTGCTGGAGGACGGCGTGGTAGCCGATCTTGTCGTTGAGCGTGCCTTCCGGGAGCTGCCACAGCTTCTCGGTCGCCTCGCGGTGCTTGGGATTCATTACCACCATGTCGGCGGGCAGACGGTGCGCGAAGGTACCGACTTCGCGCGCTGTGCCGCAAGCCGAGGGCTGGCCGGTGAGCGAGAACGGACCGTTGCCGGGCTCTGAGATCTTACCGACCAGCAGGTGCACGTTGTAGATCAGGTTGTTCACCCAGGTGCCGCGGGTGTGCTGGTTGAAGCCCATGGTCCAGTAGGAGACGACCTTCTTCGGACCGGCATAGAGCTCGGCCATCTTCTTCAGCTTCTCGGCCGGGACGCCGCTGAGCTTCGCCGTGTACTCGAGCGTGTAGGGCTCGACCGACTTGGCGAACTCCTCGAAGGTGATCGGCTTCATGCCGCCGGCGGTGGCGGCGTTCTTCTGGTCCTTCTCCAGCGGATGGTTGGGCCGCAGCCCGTAGCCGATCTCGAGGTGCGTGGTCTGAAACGTCGTGTGCTTGTCGACGAAGTCCTTGTTGACCGCGCCCGACTGGATGATGTGGTTGCAGATGTAGTTGAGGATGGCGAGGTCGGTCTGCGGCACGAAGATCATGCCGTTGTCGGCGAGCTCGAAGGACCGGTGCTCGAACGTCGACAGCACGTGCACCTCGCAGCCCTCGTGCGTCAGCTTGCGGTCGGTGAGGCGCGACCACAGGATCGGGTGCATCTCCGCCATGTTCGAGCCCCAGAGCACGAACGCGTCGGCCTTCTCGAGGTCGTCGTAGCAGCCCATCGGCTCGTCGATGCCGAACGTGCGCATGAAGCCTGCGACGGCGGACGCCATGCAATGGCGCGCGTTCGGGTCGAGATTGTTGGAGCGGAAGCCGGCTTTGTAGAGCTTCGACGCCGCGTACCCTTCCCAGATCGTCCACTGGCCGGAGCCGAACATGCCGACACCCGTCGGGCCGAGCTTCTTGAGCGCGGCCTTCCACTTCTCGGCCATGATGTCGAAGGCTTGGTCCCACGTGACAGACGTGAACTCGCCGGCCTTGTCGAACTTGCCGCCCTTCATGCGCAGGAGCGGCTTGGTCAACCGGTCCTCGCCGTACATGATCTTCGACAGGAAGTAGCCCTTGATGCAGTTGAGCCCGCGATTGACGGGCGCATCAGGGTCGCCTTGCGTGGCGACGACCTTGCCGCCCTTGGTGCCGACGAGGACGCCGCAGCCGGTGCCGCAGAAGCGGCAGACACCCTTGTCCCAGCGGATTCCGTCTGACTTGCCGCCGGCCGCCGCCTGGGCGGCGGCCTGTGTGGCGGGGAGGCCGGCGGCGGCCGCCGTGGCGGCGATGGCGCTCGCCTTGATGACGTGGCGGCGGTCGAGCAGCGGAGCATTCCCGGTCATGTGGGCGGACCTCCTCAAGAATTGCGGCCGGCGGCGGCGCCGGGATCGAAGTGGTGGTAGACGAGCGCGGCCGCGACGATGCCGTCGAGCCGGTGGATCTGCGTCAGGGTATCCAGCGCTGTCGTGCGCTCGGTATCCTCGACGGTGACGACGACGCGGCCATCGCCGGAGCGGTCGTGCACCTCGACGCCGTCGAGGGACTCGAGGCCGGAGAGCACGGCCGACATTCGGGCCGGATTGGCATGGACGAGCACGCCGCAGATGTTCATGCCGCGATCTCCTCGGATTGGGTGTTGGCGATGGCCAGCGCGCCGGCCGTACAGGCGGGAAGGCAGGCGCCGCAGCCCGTGCAGGCCTCGGCGATGATCACGGTCGAGCCGCCGCCGAGCCGGGGCCGGAAGCGGATGGCGCCGGCATCGCACGCCGCCTCGCATAGCCGGCAGGCAACGCCCTTGGCCTCGATGCAGGCCGCCGAAACACGCGCCGCCAGCGTCCAGGGACGCGTGGTCTGGCGGCCGGAGACGAAGCAGCCCTTCTGGCAGGCATCTGCGCAGGCACCGCAGAACGTGCACGCGCCCTTTGAGAAGTCGATGACAGGGAGGCGTCCGCGGCCGTGCGTCAACAGGCTCGAGGGGCATGCCCGGAGGCAATCCCCGCAGCCGTCGCAGAGCTCGGTGAACTGGCTCTCGCCGACGACCCACGGCGGACGCAACTCAGGCGCTCCGCCGCGAAAGCGGTCGAACAGCGCGCGTCTCGTGAGCCCCCCAGCCATCTCGCGACCACTCCTGATCAGCCATTGCTAGCTGGTGGGTGGAGCGATGCTCTTGACTTTGGTTAGGCCGTCTTCGCACCGGGGGCGATGCGGCTCAATGAGCCCTGGAGGGCGCCTGCGGAAAGCCGCACTAGTATTCCGTCTCAGACATTTGCTTCCCTCCGCGGCTAGGTTCCGAGCAAATGTCTGAGACATCAGGAACACTAGCAACTCTTTGATCCTAGTGTTGCTTTTGTCACTGCCGCTTGGCAGACCACCTTGCGGCAACCGGGGACCAAGCGTCAGTGACGCAACACTAGCAACCTGACGTATTCAGTCGATTTGCTGCAGGCTCGAAGGGGCTTCCTCGCACCGGAACCCTCGCGAGGGATCGGCGGGCGGCATTCGCGCCGAACAAAATGGTGCCGGCTGAGGGATTTGAACCCCCGACCAACGGTTTACAAAACCGCTGCTCTACCACTGAGCTAAGCCGGCCCGTCTGCGCCGCGCCGGACTAGGCGCGCGGCGGGCACGCACGCTTATAGCGGCCTGGGCCGGACTGAGGAAGAGCCTCCGCGCCAGCCCGTCTCCGGCCCTTCTGTTCAGCAAATTCCTCAATGTAAGCGGTTCGTTATCAAATCTCGGATAATGTTAACTTGGAACTCAAGGCATCTGTCGCCAATAGGAGCAAAGTCATGCGTCTCAGGAATATCCTCGGGCTCGCCGCCGCCGCGTTGGCGGTCGCTTTCGCTGCCGCGCCGCAGCCCGCGGAAGCCGGCGGCACGCTGCGCGAGGCCCGCCCGGCTGGCTTCGATCGCGTCCGCGTCGTCCGCCACTGGGTCTACCGCCCGCGCTACGTCCATCATTATGCCGTCTCCGAGCTCGGCGACCCCTACGCCTACTACTATGAGCCGCGCGGCTACTACCCCTACTACAACTCGGGCTACTGGGTGCCGCGATGCTGCTACACGCGCCCGGCGTATCCCTATCGCATCCCGGCCTATTACAAGGCGTGGGGCGCCAACAAGAAGGGCTACCACCACTACAAGTGGCACGCCAAGCATCACGGCCGTCATTGGCATCACCACTGGTGATCCGGACGCGTCCTTGAGACCGCATGAGCGGCGGAATCCTCCCCGGGGTTCCGCCGTTTTCATATCGTCGCCCCAATCGTCTCGCGTTCATGCCGCATTCACGTGGCATCGGGCTGAATTGCAGCCCATGAGGACGGGCCCTCGAAGTCTGCCCGGGCGAGTTTCGTTGTGACGGCGGCGCCTGCCATGGCGCCGGAATGGGAGCACTGACATGATGAAGAAGATGGCACAGGGCCTGATGGCCCTTACGCTTGGCGTGGGCATGATCTCCGCCTCCTATCAGCCGGCCGAGGCTCACGGCCGCGGCGTCGGCATCGCCGCCGGCATCATCGGTCTCGGCATTCTCGGAGCGGCGGCGTCGGCGCGCCCCTACTATCGCGAGGGCTGCTATCGCGGACCGGAGCGTTGCGAGTGGACCGATCGCCACTGCTTCTACAATCGCTATGACGAGTACGTCTGCCGCGGCGGCCGCTATCGCTGCTGGCGCCCGACACATTGCGATTGATCTCTCCCGGCTGGGAGCGAGGCTCGACGGGCGGCGCCACTGGTGCCGCCCTCATTGTTTTGTCGCTCCAATTGATTTGTCGCCCTACTTGTTTTGTCGCATGGGAGCCCGCGGCCGGATCGTGCCATCATGCCCGCCGCATCAGGAACAGGAGGGGGCCGTGGTGAGGGACGGCGGCAGCTCGAGCCCCGAGGAGCCAGGCCGCCTGCCGCGCATCGTCCGGCTGCTTGCCTATCATGGCGCCGTGGGCGTCGGCCTCGGCGTTGCCTTCGCCATGCTTCTTCTCCTCACCAACCCCGCCGGATTGACCGATCTCATAATGGAGAGCGACCAGCCCTGGCTGCCGATCGTCATGCTCTCTGCAGGCTGCGCGCTGACGTTCGGGAGCGCCTCCATGGGCGCCGCCATCATGACCATCCATTGGGACGACGATCAGAGCTGATCCTGCCGCTCAACCGCTCGCTGCCCGACGCGCCCTCTCGTTGCGCCGCATGGCCGCGAGATGCAGCGTCACCGCCGCGGCGTTCGAGACGTTGAGGCTGTTGAGCAGTCCCCCGGTGGCGATGCGCACCAGGCGGTGGCAGGTTTCGCGCGTCAGCTGCCTGAGGCCCTTGCCCTCTGCCCCGAGAACGAAGGCGACCGGCCCCGCCAGCGGCTCGTCCTCGACCAGCGTCTCGCCTTGCCCGTCGAGACCGATCAGCGTGAAGCCCAGCTCCTTCAGCTCGCCGAGCGTGCGCGCGAGGTTCTGCGCCAGCAGGATCGGCACCAGCTCGAGCGCACCGGACGCCGACTTGGCGAGCGTGCCGTTGAGCGGCGCGCTGTGCCGCCGCGTCATGACGAGGCCGGCGGCGCCGAACACGGCGGCTGATCGCAGAATGGCGCCCACGTTGTGCGGGTCCGTCACCTGGTCGAGGATGATGAGAGGGTGTCCGTCACCGGCGCGGGCGGTCAAGGTTTCGAGCGACGGTTCCGGCAGCGGCGCGGTTTCCATCAGCACGCCCTGGTGCACGGTATCGGCGCCGAGCAGGCGGTCGAGGTCTCGCGGACTGACCCGCTCGACGGCGGCCTTGCGCCCGGCGATGAGCTCGGCCAGACGCCGCTCGGCGTTCTCGGTCATGGCGAGGCGCAGGACAGGCCGCTCCGGATTGCGCAGCGCGGCCTCGACGGCGTGCATGCCGAACAGCCGCAACGGGCCGTCGTCCTCCTCGCGCTCGCGTTGCTGCCAGGGCTTGGAGCCGGCATCGCGCCGGGGCTTGCCGAAGGGCTTTTTGCTGGTGTGCGGCGGCATGCAGGACCATGGCTGGGGCCGCGCGCGATGGCCCTGGGATGGCCGCGGCGCGACGGATGGACGGGCCCGCATCATGCCGCTTTTCGTGTTGACATTGAAGGACCGCCTCACCATAAGAGCGGCTCTGCCCCGCCGGCTCCAAGGCGGGGCGTTTCCTGTTTCCCGAGGCGGCCTTGGCCGCGCCGTGGGACGGTGGGAGGGGTGCCCGAGTGGCTAAAGGGGACGGACTGTAAATCCGTTGGCTTCGCCTACGCTGGTTCGAATCCAGCCCCCTCCACCAAATCCCATCCGAGCCATTTGCCTGAATGCCGGCGCAGGGTGTGTCACAGCGCCCGCTGACCTGCGCGCCGTGGCTCCATCCCCGGGATCTCGCCGCCGGAAAAGTGCTCGCCGTGGAACCCGAACGGGATGTGGTGCGGCACGGTCGCCCGCCCGCGCTCGGTCAGCGTGGCCGCGTCGAGCACGAGCAGGAACGAGCGCCCCGCGACCGAGTCGAGCACCACCGAGAGCAGCAGCCCATCGTCCTCGGCCGTGCCGCCGGGCCGCGCCACGAACACGGGCTCGCCAGGATAGCAGCCCCTCGCCCGCCATGTCCTCACTGCCACCTCGCCGCCGGCGCGCAGCTCGAGCTTGGTGATGGTGTCGAGGAAGTCGCCGCCCCTGCTCTGGCCGTTACCCCAGACATATTGATACCGCCGGCCCGCTCGCCGCGTGTAGTCGATGCGCGGCAGCTCGAGACGCGCGTCGCCGAGGAATTCGTGCTCGACCCACTCTGTCCGCAGCGGGTTCCTCTTTTCGAGCGGCACCCGGAACCGCGTCAGGCGCCCGGCCGGGCTCATCGGCTGCCCCTCTCTGAGTCGCGCAAGACGGAGCTGGTCGATGATGCGGGCGTCGGGGTATTGCAGCAGGTCAACGGCGAGAAAGCCGTCCTCCTCGAAGGCATTGACGTGGTGGAAGGCGAAGCAGGGGGAGGCGCACGCCCGCGCGGCGATGCTGCCGTCGCGCTTGTCGATGACCGTGATGACCGTCTTGCGCTCGGGGCACCAGCGGTAGCGGTGGATGAACGGCTCTTTGGAAAGGGCCAGCCGGAGCGGGTGCACCCTGAGCGGAAACTCGGTCAGGACGAGGTAGTTCTCGGACATGCCGAACGAGTGCATGTAGGCCGGCTCGTCGACCGGCAGCTCCGCCAGCACGCGCTGGCTGCCGCCCTCCTCTACGAGCAGGCGGTAGCTGCTGCGGCGGCCGATGCAGATGGCATAGGAGTAGCCGCGCTCCCCGTCGTGGTGCGGGTGGGCGGTGGTCATGTGGCCGCGCAGAGATGGCGGTGGCGCGAGCGGCCCCAGGGTCTCCAGCGTGGCGGGATCGAAGGCGATCGGCATCGGCGTCTCGGTCAGCGCGACCATGTGGCCGGCCAGCTTCGCGACGTTGACGCAGCCATTGTCGGTCGCCTTGGGATCGAACAGCGACATGACGCGTCCGAAGAGCCCGCGGCACGGGTCGGTCATGAACTCGCTGCGCGCGATGCAATTCCGCTCCTCCGCCTCCTGGAACGCCCGCGAGCGCAGGAAGCGGCTGGAGTAGGTCACGCGCCCGCGATCGAGCGCGAAGCTGTGCAGCATGGCGAGCCCGTCGAACCAGTGCGCGTAGGATCGTCCTCCGACCTCGAACCTGGCCGGCCCGGTGCGGAGGAGAACGCCGTCGAGCCAGAACGGAATGTCGCCGCTGACGGGCAGGGGGATCTCGCGCGCCTCGCGATCGAGGCTTTTGAACCCGAGTTGATACGCAGGCTTTGCGGGGGGAGCCCCGACAGTCGTCATGCGATGTCCTCCGGAGATGCCTTGGCGCAACCGGCATCCTCGAAGGTTTGTTCCTTTTCCGAGCCGGCTGCTCGGCTCGGGCGGAGGTAGCCGGCCTCCCAGCGGGTGGGGGTGGAGCCGGAGAAACAGAATTCTCAGAAGGACCGGAGAGGGTGTAAGCGGGGCACTATCCAGCAGGTACAAATCAATTGACATGAAGTATCGAGCAATACGCAGTTGATTCGAGATGTCGCTGTGAAAAGCAGCCCGGGAGCGTCGGCGGGACAAGTCGAGAGCGGATTTTGCGGCCCTGGCGCGGCGGAATTGATTGCAAACGCACCAAAAGATGACTTCGGCAACGGCGAGAAGATACGGATGCGCAACCGTTTTTCTAGCCCGAATGCGTCATTCTTGCGCAGGGAACTTGACGGTTGTGGCCAGCAGAGCGCACCTTTCATACGTGAGCTGAGGCGCAAACGAAATGGCGTCGAAGGGGCGTCAAGGAGAATGCGATTGCAGCTCATGCAGGCAAAAGCGGAACAATAACGCTCCTGCACGGTTGGTCTGGTGAGCACGGGCCGCCGAAGACGAAAAGGAGATTGAGATGATGAACGACACCTGCGAACGGTTGCCCTGTAACGGCTGCCCCACGATGCTGGTCGAGGTTGCCACGCTGATGGCCCTGTTCGGCCTGACCATCTTCGCAAAGGTTCTTCCGCTCATCGTGAGCTGAGTCCGGCGGGTGGCAGGCGCCGCGCAAGGCGGCGGAACCACCGTGGACGTCACCGACGTATTCGAGAAGAAGCCGGCGCGCCCAGATCGAGATCCCAGCGGATCCATGCGGCACGCCGGCTTCAACTGTTTCCGGCGGCCGGCTCCGTGCTGCTCGCCGGCCTCACTTGGACCGGCGGTAGGGGCAGGGGTGTCCCGCGGTCTTCTCCTCGAGCACCTTGGCGCGATCGGCGTCGATCGGCTTGATCACCTCGGCGAGACACGCCGCAAGCCCGGGCTGTGGACCCTTGAGGTGCTGCAGCGCCGCCTCGTAATACTGATCGGCGGCCTCCTTCTTCTGACCGAGCGCGTAGTAGACGTTGCCGAGCTCGCCGCGCAGCTCCACCACCTGCGGATGTTTCGCGATCAGCTTGCGGTAGGCCTCGACGGCCTCCGCCTTGTTCCCAGCATAGGCCTGCCGGGCCGCCTGCCACTCGGACATGAGCGCGGCGAGCGGCGGTGCCTCCGCTCCCGTTGCGGGAGCCGCGGCGGTCTTCTCTTGAGCCTGCGTGCCGGGCTCGGCCGCGGGCTTGGGCGCCGGAGCGGGCGCCGCCGCCTCGGTGGGGGCTTCGCGCCTCGCGGCAACGGCGGTGGCGGGCGCGGTCTCCGCCGCTGGCGCCGGCTGGACGGGCTCTGCTGGTTTCGCTGCCACCGGCTCGCCCGCGCTGGCGCTGGCTTCGGGCGCCTTGGCCTCGGGAGCTTTGGCCTCGGTCGGCTTCACATCGGGTGACTTGACCTCCAGGGACGCCGCGGGCGGAGCGGCAGCCGGGGCCACATCGGACGGCGGACTTGCGGCCGGCACGGCGGCCACCTGCGGCACCGCCTGAGGTGGCGTCTGCGCGGCGGCGGGAGGTGGGGCCGCCGGCGCGGGGCTCGCGGCCTGCGGCTGCGGCGTGACCGAGGGCTGCGGCGCGGACGTCGTCCGCTCGAGCGTGACGGGCGGCGCCGGTTGTGGCGCGCGGGCCTTCGTCATGTAGCCGCCGAGCCTGTCGTCGGTGCACAGCTCGTCGCCGAGGCGATTGAAGATCTGCTTGTGGTAGACCAAGCCGAATGCCGCGGCCACCATGATCAGCGCGAAGATGAGATGGCTGATGAGGGAGCGCACGAAGCGCCGGACCGGGCCCGGCCGCGGCTTGACGTAGACCTGATCACTCATGGGGCTCTGCGGGGGTGGGGCTTTCTGGGATGGGGCAGGCGTGCGTGCCTGGCCCGCCGTTGCCGTACCGGCGGCGGGAGCTGAGCTCGCCGCCGGCTGGCTTGCGCTCTTCTCAGAGCCTGTCGTCATTGCTTCTGTCCCTTGGGCGCGGGCTGCGCCGGCGCTGCTGGCGGCTGCGCGGCCGGAGGCTGCGCGGTGGGCGGCTGCATGCCGTAGGGGCCGAAAGGCGGCGGGGCCATGCCCTGGCCGTAAGGACCGGCGGCTCCCACGCCAGCCGGCGGGACCGGGTATGCCCCGCCCTGGAACGGGGCCTGGGCGAAGGGCGGGAAGCTCGGCGGTCCGGGCGGCTGGATCGGAGCCGGCCCCTGGGCAGCCGGCGCGGTGCTCTTGGAGGCGTCCGCCTGCGGTACGGCCTGGCCCTGGGGTTGGCTCTGGGTCTGGCCCGGCATCGGATGCATCATGCCCGGATGCTGCATGCCTGGGTGCATCATGGGGCCCTGCATCATGGGGCCCTGCATCATGGGGCCCTGCATCATCGGACCCTGCATCGTCGGACCGGGCATGCCGCCCTGCGCCTTCTGATCCGGCTGCGGGGCTGCCGGGACACCGGCCTGCTGCCCGCCCATGCCCTGCTGCGGCATCATCGGCGGTTGGGTCATCTGCGGCATCTGGCCGGGCTGCATGGCTTGCGGCGGCATCTGCATGCCCGGGTGCATCATGGGCGGCTGCATCATCGGACCCTGCATCATGGGGCCGGGCGTCCCGCCCTGCGCCTTCTGATCGGGTTGTGGCGTCGCCGGGGCAGCGGGCTGCTGGCCACCCATGCCCTGCTGCGGCATCTGCTGCATCATCGGCGGTTGCGGCATCTGCGGCATCTGGCCAGGCTGCATGGTAGGCGGCTGCATGCCCGGATGCTGCATCATCGGGCCCTGCATCATCGGGCCCTGCATCATCGGGCCCTGCATCATCGGCCCCTGCATCATGGGACCGGGCATGCCGCCCTGCGCCTTCTGCTCGGGCTGCGGCATCGCCGGAACGCCCGGCGGCTGCCCGCCCATGCCCTGCTGCGGCATCTGCATCTGCGGCATCTGCGGCATCTGGCCGGGCTGCGGCGCGCCCATCCCGGGATGCATCGGCCCCATCATCGGCCCAGGTTGTCCGGGGCCGCCCTGCGCCGACGCGTCGGGCCGGCTCTCGGCGGCGACTTTCTCGGCTGGCTGGTAGCCTTCGGGCAGGTCGAACAGCTTGGCGTCGGGCGCACCGGCCTGGACGTTGCGCAGCTCGCGCATGACGCCGTCCGGCTGCTGCTCGACGACGGTGAAGCCGAGGTCGGGCGCATAGAGCGACATGCCGCGGCGGAACTGCCCAGCCGGAGACATGTAGAGCACTTCCCAGTTCTCGACCGCGCGCCCGTCGAACGGCATCGATCCACGCAGCGTCGCCTGCATGACGCGGCCGTCGCTCATCTCCTGGCGGATCGTCATCTTGCGCTTGGCGTCCCACCACACCGTCATGCCGCCGCCGCTCTTCGGCGTCACCGTCCAGCGCTCGATCTGTCCGGAGAGGCCGGTCTGGTCCGCGTCCTTCTTGCATTCGACGTCGGCCGACGGCTTGCAGGGCGCATCCGCCTGCAGGTCGGGCATGGCACCGGCTACGTCCGACTTGCTCTCGACATAGGTGCGCGTCAGCGGGTACAGCGTCAGTGTGCGGCCTTCGCTGGGGCGCACGATCTGGACCACCGGTTGCCCGGCCTGCTGGAACTCGAAGCGCGAGCCCTTCTCGCCGACCATCAGCTTGCCGTAGCGCATCTCCTGGCCCGGCTGGGTCTGCACGGCGTCGGCCGTGAATTGCGGCCCGGCGAGCGCCGCTCCGCCGCCGGTCACTGTGAGGGCCGCGGCGGCCACCAGTCTCGACCTCATGGAAACGTCTCCTTTGTCTGCGGGCTCGTGGTGTCCCGGGATCGCTGTCTCAGGCGCGCGACGCTCCTCGGACGAGGGCCGCGCTACCGTGGAATTCTGTAATTGATCGGAAGCCGTGGCCGCGCTCGGCGCGGCCGGGAAGGGTGTGGCGTAAGCCGGCGGCGCCGGTGGCCATTGAAAGGCGCTGGGTGGCGGGCCCCAGCCGGGCCGGTAGGTATAAGGGGGCGGCGCGAAAGGTGGCGGGCCTGGGTGCCGCGGCGAGCCGAGGCAGAACGAGAAGTTGAAACCGAACGACGCGACGCCGATCGGGGCGAACGAGGCTCGAGCCTCCTCCGTTGTCGGGAGCATCGCCGCCGTTGCCGCCAGCCCGGCGGAAAACAGCCGGTTTCTTCTCATCGGGGCTGCTCCATGCTACCGAGCGAGGTGCGAGGCGGACCAGGAAAGGCGGAAAGCTTTCGCTTCCCGCGTTCCCTGTCGACACTGACGCGCCGGTCCCTTGTCCGGTAGGCGCGTTCGCGCGCCGGCTCGCCCTGCGGCCTGAGGAGCTGGGCGCTACGCCACGGGTCCTGCATGACCCTGGCGGAGCAGCCCGGCTCCGCAGCTGTCAGACGAGGCCGGCTTGCACGGTCTCAGTTGGCCTTGGGAGCCGGAGCCGGAGCGGCCGGGGGCGCCGGGGGAGCGTAGCCGTAGGGCGCGCCGTAGCCCGGATAGCCGTAGCCGTAGCCCGGATAGCCGCCGTAGGGGCCGCCCCAGTAGCCCGGACCGCCGCCCCAGCCGGGACCGCCCCAGCCGTTGTTCCAGCCGTTGTTGCCCCAGCCGTTGCCGAAGCCGTTGCCCGAGCCGCTCATGTTGAAGCCGAAGTTGCCCGAGCCCGAGCCGTTGCCCCAGCCGTTGCCGTTGCCCCAGCCGCCGTCGTTCCACGGACCGCCGCCCCAGCCGGGACCCCAGCCCCAAGCCTTGGCGTCGCCGGCGGTGAGCGCGGCGGCGCTGACGCCGATCAGGCCGGCCATCATCATGCCCTTGAAGAGCTTGTGCATGTTTTCCACTCCTAATGGGCCCCCCTCGGGGCCGCTTGCCATTTTCTGCCTTCGCAACTTCGTCTTCGAGGACGCTTCGCGGCCGAAGGCCTTGCCGCGAGATCCCCATCCTGTGGCTCTACCAGCCGTAGGGGCCCGGCATCCCGTACGGCGTCGCATAGCCGCCGTAGGCTCCGGTGCCCCATGGGTTCGTAAGCGTGCTCGGTCCGCTGAGCAGCGGGTCGCGAGGCGCGTAGTAGGGGCCCGCGCCCCGAGGATCTGGCTGCCCGTTTCGGTAACCGCCGTCGCGGCCGTAGGGCTGGACCGGGCGCTCGCCATAGCGCTCGCTGTAGGCCGGTCCGTAGCTGTCGCCGTAGGACGGGGCCGGGCGCGCGCGCCATTCGCCCTCGGGCGGCGGCTCGCGGCGTGGCGGCTCCAGCCGCTCGCTGCTCGGCAGCCGGCGCTCGCCCTCCAGCGGCGGGAACTCGCCGAGCATGATGCGCGGCTGCTGCGGCGGGCCTTGTTGCGCGCCGTTGCCGGGCGCCTCGAGATGGCGGTCGCTCGGGAAGCCGCCGTAGCGGGGGGCGTCCTGGCGAGGCTGCGATCGCGCCGCGCCGGTGTCGCTGGAATAGGGGGACGTGTAGGTGTCGGTCATGCTGCGCTGGCCGGGAACGCCGCGCTGCAGGCGGTCCGGCGGCAGCGCCGCATAGCCGCCGCTGTCGCCGGAGCGCCGCGCCGGAGCATTGTCCCAGGCCGGCTCGTTCCGCGGCGGCGGGGTCCAGCCCTGGCCACCGGAATATGTGCCTGCCTGACCGTGCGCCGTTCCGCTGCCCGCCCAGTTCCCGGTCTGGCCGCCATAGGGCTGCGGAGCGTTGCCGGAGCCGAACCAGCCGTCCGTCGGGTTGCCCGGCACGCGCCACGGATTGTCCTGCGCCGCCACGGGCGAGATCCCGAGGCAGAGCAGCAGTCCGATCATCTGGCGCGGCGCGTTCGCGGGCATGGCCGGCAATGGGCTCCTTCAGCGGTTCGGCACTACGCCGCCCCACCATGGCGGCTGCTGTCCGTAGGGACTGCCGGGGTTGACGAGCCACGGCCGCGGCTGGCCGTGCGGGGTGGCGAGGCGCGGATCGGCATAGCCCTGGGGCGGGGCGGCGGCCGGGATCGGCGCCGCCGCGGCGGGGGCGGGTGTCGCGGGCTGCGCGGCGGGCGCCGCAGCCTGGACCGGAGGAGCCGCGGGCTTGGCGGGTTGCGGCGCGGCCGTGGACGAAGCCGGCTGCTGCGCCGCCGCCGGGGCCGTGCTTGCCGGTGCGGCCGGCGCAGGTGCGGCCGGGGGCTGCTCGCTCGGCCACTGGGGATGCTGGGCCGCTGGCGGCCATGTCGTCGCCGGCCGCGGCGCCTGCCAGGTGCCGGCCATGCCGAGCTGCGGCGGGGCCCCGGCCGGACCGGGTGGCGCCCAAGCCTGTCCGGGCGCCTGTGCTGCGGGCGGCGTCGGCCACGACGGCTGAACCGGAGCTTGCGGTGGCTGTGGTGCGCTCGTCTGCGGCGGCGGATAAGCGGGAGCGGCGGCCTGCGGCTGCGCCGGCTGTGGCCAGCTCTGGCCGCCCTGGCCCCAGCCGCCCTGTGCCGGCGCCGCGCCCTGCGGCAGCGGCTGCGCGCCGGGAGCCGCCCACTGCGGCTGTGCCGCCGCTGGAGGAGCGGCCGGCGTGGCCGGCGCCGCAACTGCGGGTGCGGCCGGCGGCGGCGACGGAGGCACGGTTGCCGGCTTCGTCATCGGCGGCGTCGCCTGCTGCGGCATGGGCTGGGCCTGCTGTGGCGCCGGAGCACGGGGTGCGGCGGGCGGCTGCGCCTGCGGCATGGCTGGAGCCGGTGCGGTCTGGGGGGCCGCCGTCGGTGCGGGTTGAGGGGCCTGGTAGCCGCCCCAAGGTCCGGCCGGAGGTGGTGCCCAGCCTCCGGGGGGAGACATGCCGGCCATGCCCTGCGGCTGGCCCGGCGCCGCCGGATCGTAGCCCATCGGCGGGAACGGGTTCGCGTCGCCCCCGCCCCAGGCCGGCGCCGCCTGCGCGGTCACAATCCCCTCGGCCTTTGCACTGGAAACCAGGAGACCGGAATTGAGCCAGGCGGCGGCGAGGAGTGCCGCGACAGCGCTCGCTGAAAGAAGTTCCTGTCGATGACCGCCACGGCGCATGCTTTTCATCCCCTCTCAGTGCTCGGTCGGCTTGGTTCCGTTGGCTCCGGACGCTGGCGCGACCGTGGCCTCCGCGGCGAGCCGACGGGCCTGCTCGATCCAGCCGTCGCGCTCGATGCGGCCGGGCTCGGTCACTTGCGACCCGATGCGCGCGATGTCGTCCGCGCTCCACGCCGCGATCTGGGCGAAGCGGGTGATGCCCATGGCGTTGAGCTGCCGTTCCACCCAAGGACCGACGCCGCTGATGCGCTTGAGGTCGTCGGCCGGTCCGGCGATGGCCGGCGCGGAATGGCCCGCCACCGGCGCTGGAGCGCCCGCCTTCGGCATGATGAAAGCCTGCACGCTGGCGTCGGCCGTCGGCTTGGCGGCAGAGGGCGCGGGTGCGGTGGCGCCATTGGGCTTGACCGGAGCAGGCGCCTCGGCCGCGGTGCCCGCCGCGCCGGACGAGACGGGTGCCGGCAAGGCCGCCACGGCGCTGGGCGCCGCACGCGCGGCGGCCGAGGCGGCGAGGTCCGCGGCGAGGGAGGAGGCCGTCTCGCTCGTGCCCGCCGTCACCGCGGGCAGCGTCGTTGCGGGGGCCGCTGCGCTGGGAGCCGCAGCGGCGGGTGCCGCCGGAGCCGCGGGCGCGGCCGGAGCGGACGATACAGGAGCAGACGAGCCGGGGGCAGGACCGGCGCAGCTGTCGCCGGGTGTCTCGGTGAAGAGCTTGGTGTCCCCGCCGCCGAACAGGCCGGAGAGGCCGCGCGCCACCCAGCGGGCGAGCGCCTGCACGAGGTCGTCGATCAGCCGGAACGGCGCGATCACCTTGTCGCCGTAGAGCTTGCGGATCGGCTCGGCGACGAGCGTGAAGGGCAGCCGGGCGACGAAGTAGACGAGTGCCGCCGCTTCGGCGAGGCGCCGCCCGATGCCGCGGCCGCTCGCTTTGCGTCCGGTAGAAACAGTGGAGCCCGAGGCCGAGCGCGACGTCGTGGGTGCCGCCAGCGCCGGCATCGGCGCGGAGGCTTTCTGCGCGGCGGCCGGCGCGGCGGTCTCCTCCGCGTG
>WBZX01000992.1_pt1 | contig 22930 bp, 21 predicted proteins | sample 5204211 | NCBI WGS metagenome assembly WBZX01 (sample SAMN12344362, study PRJNA552823) | activated sludge metagenome | biome: Activated sludge suspended growth; feature: Nitrification reactor; material: Wastewater; isolation source: activated sludge from nitrification reactor of wastewater... | reverse complement strand
GCCGGCCTGACGCCGCTGCACGCGGCCGCGATCTCGGACCAGCTCGCCAAGATCGACGCGCTGCTCGCCGCCGGGGCCGACCCGGCGCGCCGCACCACGACCGACACGCACTGGCGCGTCAGCGGCATGTCGCGCGCATTCGGCCCGGGCCTGCCGGTGCCGCGCGGCGCCACCGCCTACGACCTGGCGCGCGAGCGCCATCAGGCGTCGCGCTGGAGCACGCAGACCCACGAGGCGACGATGAAGCGGCTGGAGGCCGTGACGCCGCGGCGCGGCTTCTTCTCGCGCTGAGCGGCGCGAACCTGGGGCCGGAGTCGGAGCGACATCGCGCGCGAAGTCGCGCGCGCGCCCCGAAGGCTAGGCCGCCATCTCCGTCACCACCTCGGTGGTTGCCTTCGTCATCAGCTTGTGCACGGGGCACTTGTCCGCCACGGCCAGCAGCTCGGCGCGCTGCGCGTCGGTGATCGGGCCGGTCACGGACAGCAGCACCTTCAGGCGGTAGGTGCCCTGCCGCTCCTGGCTGTCGTCGCGCTCCACGGTGGCGCGGATGTCTTCCACCGGGATGCCCTTTCGGTTGGCGTACCACAGCACCGTCATCGCCTTGCAGGCGCCGAGCGCGCTGTCGTACAGGTCGTGCGGCGTCACGCCCAGGTCCTCGCCGCCCACCGCGGGCGGCTCGTCGGCCGACAGCTCGTGCTGGCGCACGTGCACCGTGTGGCGCATCTTGTGCGCGCGGTCGCGCACGACCTCGATGGCGGGCCCTGGCGATCCGGCGGCCATGGCGCTCAGCCCCTCACGAACAGCGTCTGCAGCGGCTCGCTGCCCACCTGCCGGCTCCAGTGGCCGTGCACCTTGGGGTCGAAGGTGGCGCCGTCGGGCAGCGTGTCGGCGGAATAAAAGTGCTGGCCCGGCAGGAACACGCGGCTCGTGCCGTCCTGCAGGCCGATCTCCATGCCGCCGCGCAGGATGACCACCCACTGCGGCGTGACGCTGCAGTGGAACTCGCTGCGAAAGCCCACCGGGCTTTCGCGCAGCTGCGCGCCGCCGCTGGGCATCAGCGCGCTCAGGCGCGCGGCGGGCTTGCCCTCGGGCAGCGGGATCGCGGCGTCGCGCCAGCGCGCGCGGCCGTCGGGGCCGGTCTCGAGGATGACCTGGGTGAACACGGGGAGGGCGTCGGACATGGCGGGGCTCCTGGTCGGGGGGGTCGGCGGGGCCGGGGTGCGCCGCTCAGCGGCACTCGGGCACGGGCGTCCGGGGCGCCTGGCCGGCGAAGTGCCGCACCAGGTTGTCGCGCGCCAGGTCGGCCATGGCCCGGCGCGTGGCGCGGGTGGCGCTGCCGATGTGCGGCACCAGCACCACGTTGTCCAGCGCGCGCAGCGCCTCGGGCACGTTCGGCTCGTTCTCGAACACGTCGAGCGCGGCGCCGGCGATACGGCCCTGCTGCAGCGCGGCGATCAGCGCGGCCTCGTCGACCACCGAGCCGCGCGCCACGTTCACCAGATAGCCCTGGGGGCCCAGCGCGTCCAGCACCGCGGCGTCGATCAGCTTGCGCGTGCCGGCGCCGCCGGGCGTGATGACGACGAGAAAGTCGCTCGCCGCCGCCAGCTCGCGCGCACTGGGGTGATAGGTGAACGGCAGCGCGGGCCTGGCGTTGCGCGCGGTGTAGGCGATGCTCATGCCGAAGGCCTGCGCGCGGTGGGCGATGGCCTGGCCGATGCGGCCCATGCCCACGATGCCCATGCGCGCGCCGCTGAGCTTGGTGGCCAGCGGCATCGGGCCGTCGCTGGCCCAGCGGCCGGCGCGAACGTAGCGGTCGGCCTGCGGCAGGCGCCGCGCGATGGACAGCGCCAGCGCCAGCGCCAGGTCGGCCACGTCGTCGTTGAGCACGTCGGGCGTGTGCGTCACCATCGCGCCGCGCGCCTTGGCCGCGGCCACGTCCACGCCGTCGTAGCCCACGCCCATGATCGACACGATCTCCAGCGCGGGCAGCTGCGCCATCAGCTCGGCCGGCACCTTGCTTTCGCCGCTGCCGACGATGCCGCGCACGCGTTCGCGCGGCGCGGTGTCCAACGCGGTGTGCACGTTGAAGGCCGCCTGCAGCGGCTCCATCAGGAAGGGCGGCAGCTTGGCCACGGCGAGCAGGTCGGGCTTGGTGGTCATGGGGGTCCTGACGTCAGCGCCGGCGGGCCCGGCGCAAGTTGTGTGATGACCGTACGATATCGCACCCTTCTCCGCAACGACCCCGAGGACCCACCGCCATGAGCACCCCCCTTCGCAGCGCCATCGTCACCGGCGCGGGCAGCGGCATCGGCCGCGCCTGCGCGCAGGCCCTGGTGGCCGACGGCTGGCAGGTGGCCTTCGTGGGCCGCCGCCGCGACGCGCTGGAAGAGTCCATCGCCGCCAGCGCGGCGCCCGCGCACGGCGTCGCCGTGCCCACCGACGTGGGCGACCCGGCCAGCGTGGCCGCGCTGTTCGACACCGTGAAGGCGCGCTTCGGCCGGCTCGACCTGCTGTTCAACAACGCCGGCGTGTCCAGCATGAGCGCGCTGCTCGAGGACCTGCCGTTCGACCAGTGGCAGGCCAGCGTGGCGGCCAACCTCACCGGCACGTTCCTGTGCACGCAGCAGGCTTTCCGGATGATGAAGGCGCAGCAGCCGCAGGGCGGCCGCATCGTCAACAACGGCTCGATCTCGGCCTACGCGCCGCGGCCCAACTCGGTGGCCTACACCGCCACCAAGCACGCCGTCAGCGGCATCACCAAGACCGCCTCGCTGGACGGTCGCAAGTACAACATCGCCGTGGGCCAGATCGATATCGGCAACGTGGCCTCCGACATGACCGCGCGCATGGTGGCGGGCGTGCCGCAGGCCGACGGCAGCGTCAAGCCCGAGCCGCGCATGGGCATGGACAACGTGGTGGCCGCGTTCATGACCATGGCCCGGCTGCCGCCCGAGGCCAACATCCTGAACGTGACGGTGATGGCCACCGCCATGCCCTTCGTGGGCCGGGGCTAGCCCGAAGGAACCTCAGGCCGCGCCGGGCCGCCCCGAGCGGCCTGAGCTCCCGTGGGGGGACGCGAGCGCAGCGCGCCAGGGGCTGTCAATCCCCACCGGGGATGTCCTTGCGAAGGTGCACCGGCGCGCGGCGCGCCTTGCGCATGCGGATGTTGATCATCTCCACCGCGAACGAGAACGCCATCGCGAAGTAGATGTAGCCCTTGGGCACGTTGGTGCCCAGGCCCTCGGCGATGAGCGTGGCGCCCACCAGCACCAGGAACGCCAGCGCCAGGATCTTGATCGTGGGGTGCGCGTCCACGAACTCGCCGATCGGCTTGGCGGCGAACATCATCACCCCCACCGCGGCCACGATGGCGATCACCATCACCATCACCTGGTCGGCCAGGCCCACGGCCGTGATCACCGAGTCGAGCGAAAACACGATGTCGATGATGGCGATCTGCACCAGCACCGCGGAGAAGCTGGCCTTGGCCACCGCGCCCGCGCTGCCGTCGGCCACGTCGGCCTCGCCTTCCAGGCTGGCGTGGATCTCGTGCACGCTCTTCCACAGCAGGAACAGGCCGCCGCCGATCAGGATGAGGTCGCGCCCGGAGATCGCCTGCCCGAGCACGGTGAACAGCGGCGCGGTCAGCTTCATGATCCACGCCAGGGTGAGCAGCAGCGCGATGCGCGAGCCCATCGCCAGCGACAGGCCGAGCCGGCGCGCCAGGTCGCGCTTTTCGGGCGGCAGGCGGCCCACCAGGATCGAGATGAAGATGATGTTGTCCACGCCCAGCACGATCTCCAGTGCGGTCAGCGTGGCCAGTGCGACCCAGGCATTGGGGTCGGCGATCCAGTCGAACATGTTCCCTCGCTCCCCGGTGATTCCGGTGTGGAGCCGAGTGTAGGAAAGCCCTGCCCCGCGCGCGGTTGTCCGGCCCGGTCGGGTGGGAAAACCATGAGTCATCTGGCGGGCCGCGCGGCCAAACTGCGGCCCTCGCCGAATTGGTCAGGCCACTTGGCCGCCTTGCCGGCGCCGGTCCCCCTGCCACAGCCCGAACCGCCCGCGATGCAGCTCCAAGCCGTCGAGTCCAAGCGCCTGTATCGGCAGATCGCCGACCAGCTGCGCGCGCTCATCGGCCGCGGCGAGCTGCCGGTGGGCAGCCGCCTGCCGCCCGAGCGCGACCTGGCCACGCAGCTCGGCGTGTCGCGGCCGTCCGTGCGCGAGGCGCTCATCGCGCTCGAGGTGGAAGGCATCGTCGAGGTGCGCATGGGCTCGGGCATCTATGTCACCGCGCTCGAACCGGTGCCCGCCGCGCGCCCCGCGGCGCAGGCCATGTCCGAGGCGCTTGGGCCGTTCGACATCATCCGCGCCCGCGCCCTGGTGGAAGCGGAGCTGGCCGCGGTGGCCGCGCGCGAGGGCACGCCTGCGCTGGTCAAGCGCCTGCGCGGCGCCATCCGCATGATGGAAGACGACATCGCCCGCGGCGTGATGCCCATCCGCGGCGACCGCGAGTTCCACGTGGCGCTGGCCGAGGCGAGCGGCAACGCGGCCCTGGTGCGCGTGGTGACCGAGCTCTTCGACGAGCGCAACAACCCGCTGTTCGAGCAGCTCGGCCGCCACTTCGAGAACGCCCGCAGCTGGCGCCACGCCGTGGCCGAGCACCGCACCGTGGTGCGTGCGGTGGCCGGGCGCGAGGTGGCCGCCGCGCGCCGCGCCATGCAGGCGCACCTGCAGAACTCGCACGACCGCTTTGCCGCCGCCCTGGTGGAGCCTGCGCCCGTGGCCAGCGCCAGGGCGTCCAGCCTGCGCGCCGCGGAGGTGTCCTGATGTCCGACCTGGCCTGCACCCTCCACGGCGCGCTGGACCTGCGCGTGCAGCCGCGCGCGCCGCGCGCGCTCGGCCCGCACGACGTGCGCCTGCGCCTGGGCGCCGGCGGCATCTGCGGGTCCGACCTGCACTACTGGCAGCACGGCCGCGCCGGCGCGTTCGTCATCCGCGAGCCGCTGGTGCCGGGGCACGAGGCCTCCGGCGTGGTGGAGACCGTGGGCGCGGAAGTCACCCGCGTGCGCCCCGGCGACCGAGTGGCGATCGACCCCTCGCACCCCTGCGGCGTGTGCGACCGCTGCCGCGAGGGCCGAATGAACCTGTGCCGGCGCATGTTCTTCGTCGGCAGCGCCAGCGTGTATCCGCATGCGCAGGGCCTGTTCGCGCAGGCCTTCGTCATGCACGAGCGCCAGCTCACCGCCGTGACCGAGCCCGAGGTGTCGCTGGGCGAGATCGCCTGCGCCGAGCCGCTGTCGGTGGGGCTGCACGCGGTGCAGCGCGCCGGCGCGCTGCTGGGCCGGCGCGTGCTGGTCACCGGCGGCGGCACGATCGGCTGCATGTGCGTCATCGCCGCGCGCCTGGCCGGCGCCGCCGAGGTGGTGGTGGCCGACATCGCCGACCGCCCGCTCGCCATGGCGCGCACCGTGGGCGCCGACGCCACCGTGCGCAGCGACCAGGACAGCGCCGCGCTGGCGGACCGTTTCCACGTGGCCATCGAGGCCGCCGGCGCGCCCGCGGCGCTGGCGCTGTGCCTGGCCGCGGTGGAACGCGGCGGCCGCGTGGTGCAGGTGGGCACGCTGCCCGAGGAACTGCCCTTTCCGGCCAACCGCGTCATGGCACGCGAGCTCGACTACGTCGGCGCGTTCCGCGCCAACGGCGAGTTCGACCTGGCCGTGCAGGCCATCCGCACGCGCCGCGCCGACGTGCGGCCGCTGATCAGCGCGCAGGTGCCCCTGGCACGTGCGCAAGAGGCTTTCGAGCTGGCGGCCGACCGGTCGCGCAGCACGAAGGTGCAGCTGGTGTACGAGTGAACCAACCCACAGGAGACAGACAGACCATGAGCAAACGCACCCTTCTGAAGACCCTGCTGGCTGCCGCCGCCGTGGCCATCGCCGGCCCCGCCGTGGCGCAGACCAAGCTCAAGTGGGCGCACGTCTATGAGACCAGCGAGCCGTACCACACCGAAAGCGTGTGGGCCGCCGAGGAGATCAAGAAGCGCACCAACGGCAAGTTCGAGATCCAGGTGTTCCCGGCCAGCTCGCTCGGCAAGGAAACCGACATCAACCAGGGCATGCAGCTCGGCACGGTGGACATGATCATCAGCGGCCCGTCGTTCGCGGCGCGCAGCTACCCGCGCCTGGGCATCGCCTACTACCCGTTCATCTTCCGCGACGGCGAGCACCTGCTGGCCTACAGCAAGAGCGCGGTGTTCAAGGAGATGGTGGACGGCTATCGCGCCAAGACCGGCATCCAGATCCTGGCCTACACGTACTACGGCGCGCGCCACACCACGTCGCAGAAGCCGTTCACCGACTGCGCCGGCATGAAGGGCCTGAAGATCCGCGTGCCCGACGTGCCGAGCTATCGCGCCACGCCCGAGTCGTGCGGCGCCAACCCGACGCCGATCGCTTTCGCCGAGGTGTACCTGGCGCTGCAGAACGGCACCGTCGAGGCGCAGGAGAACCCGCTGACCACGATCGAGGCCAAGAAGTTCTACGAAGTGCAGAAGGCCATCATGCTCACCGGCCACATCGTCGACGGCCTGACCACGCAGGTGGCGCCGCACGTGTGGACCAAGCTCACCGACGCCGAGAAGAAGATCTTCGGCGACGTGGCACAGGAAGCCGCTGCCCGCGCCAGCGCGCAGATCAAGAAGCGCGAGGCCGAGCTGGTGGACGAGTTCAAGAAGAAGGGCCTGCAGGTCGTGACCGTCAACCGCCAGAGCTTCGTGGACGCGGTGCTCAAGGCCAAGTCGGTCGAGTCGATGGGCTTCGACAAGAAGGACTACGACAGGATCGTGGCGATCAAGTAGTTCCCCCCCCCCGCTGCGGCTTCGCCGCTCCCCCGGAACCTGGAAGGGTTCCTTTCGGAACCCGGGGGCCACGTCTGCGGACCGGCTCAGCCGGATCCGCGACGTGTGCTGGGATTGCCGCCGGCTGCGCGGCGGCGCGGTGCGCCGCGGACGTTGTCTGCGCCTTGACGGCAGCTCTTTCTTTGACTGCGTATGACCATCGACATTGATTCCGGGCCCAAGGTGATGGGTGACGACGGCGAGTTCCATGCCGTCGACGAGGTGGTGGACCTGTCGGACACGCCGATGGAGGCCTGGGCGTCGGTGCTGCTGTTCTGGGCGCTGGCGGGCGTGGTGTTCACGCAGTTCTTCACGCGCTACTTCCTCAACGACTCGGCGTCGTGGACCGAGGAGATCGCGCGCTACCTGCTCATCGGCGTGGTGTTCGTCGGCGCGTCGATCGGCGTGGCCAAGAACAACCACATCCAGGTGGACCTGCTCTACCGCTACCTGCCCGCGGGCGTGTCGCGGGTGCTGGCCACGCTGGTGGACGTGCTGCGCGTGGGCTTCTTCGGCTCGATGACGGTCTACACGGTGCAGATGATGCAGAAGATGGGCAACTACCAGATGACCATCATCGACCTGCCGATGAACATCGTCTACGGCGTGGTGCTGTTCGGCTTCGCGGCCATGACGCTGCGCTCCATCTGGGTGGCGCGCGTGCACTGGCGGCGCGGCTACTCGGTGCTCGAGCGTCCCGAATCCACCATGGCCGACCGCTGAGGCGCACCGATGCTCAAGATCATCTTCCTGTTCCTGATGGCCGGCGGCATTCCGGTGGCCATCGCGATGGCGGGCTCGTCGCTGCTCTACATCTTCTTCAGCGGCAACCTGCCGCCGTTCGCGGTGGTGCACCGCATGATCGGCGGCATCGACAGCTTCCCGCTGCTGGCGGTGCCGTTCTTCATCCTGGCCGGCAACCTGATGAACAACGCCGGCATCACCAACCGCATCTACAACTTCGCGCTCGCGCTGGTGGGCTGGCTCAAGGGCGGCCTCGGGCACGTCAACGTGGTGGGCTCGGTGATCTTCGCGGGCATGAGCGGCACGGCCATCGCCGACGCCGCCGGCCTGGGCACGGTCGAGATCAAGGCCATGAAGGACCATGGCTACGCCACCGAGTTCGCGGTGGGCGTCACCGCGGCCAGCGCCACGCTCGGGCCGATCATCCCGCCCAGCCTGCCCTTCGTCATCTACGCGATGATGGCCAACGTGTCGGTGGGCGCGCTGTTCCTGGCCGGCATCCTGCCCGGCGTGCTGATGGCCGTGCTGATGATGATCACGGTGGCGTACTTCGCGCACAAGAACAACTGGGGCGGCGACGTCAAGTTCTCGGCCTCGCGGGTGGGGCGCGCGCTGATCGAGCTGGCCGTGGTGATCGCCTGGCCGCTGGGCACATGGGCCGCGGTGGCCAAGGCCGGCCTGCCGGCGCAGCCGGTGATGCTGGCCGCGATGGTGTCGCTGTTTGCCTGCGACCGCTTCTTCAAGTGGCAGGCGGTGCTGCCCATCATGACGCCGGTGCTGCTGATCGGCGGCATGACCACCGGCCTGTTCACGCCCACCGAAGGCGCCATCGCCGCCAGCGCCTGGGCGCTGTTCCTCGGCCTGGTCTGGTACCGCACGATGAGCCTGAAGATGTTCGTCAAGGTGAGCCTGGACACGGTGGAAACCACCGCCACCGTGATGTTCATCGTGGCCGCGGCGTCGATCTTCGGCTGGATGCTCACCGCCACCGGCGTCACCGCCGCCATCGCGCAGTGGGTGCTGGCCTTCACCAAGGAGGCCTGGGTCTTCCTGCTGCTGGCCAACCTGCTGATGCTGTTCGTGGGATGCTTCCTCGAGCCCACCGCGGCCATCACGATCCTGGTGCCGCTGCTGCTGCCCATCGCCACCCAGCTCGGCGTGGACCCGGTGCACTTCGGCCTGGTGATGGTGCTCAACCTGATGATCGGCCTGCTGCACCCGCCGATGGGCATGGTGCTGTTCGTGCTGGCGCGGGTGGCCAAGCTGAGCGTCGAACGCACCACGATGGCGATCCTGCCGTGGCTGTTCCCGCTGCTGGCCAGCCTGGTGGTGCTGACCTACGTGCCGTCCATCGTGCTGTGGCTGCCTCGCACGATGGGGTTGTGATGGACCACCCCCGTTGCGGCTTCGCCGCTCCCCCTCAAGGGGGCTCCGCCAGCGGACCGGCGGAGCCGGATCCGCGGCGTCTGCTGGGCAGGACCCTCGCATGACACGCATTGTTTCGGTGGACGTGTGGCGGGTGGACCTGCCGCCGCCGGTGCCGCGCAGCGACGCGATCCAGAGCTTCGTGGTGCAGGAGACGCCGATGGTGCGCATCACCTGCGACGACGGTTCGCAGGGCACCGGCTACAGCTACACCATCGGCACCGGCGGCTCGTCGGTGACCGCGCTGCTGGCCGAGCACCTGGCGCCGCGCCTGGTGGGACGCGACCCGGCCTGCATCGAGCAGATCTGGCGCGACCTGCTGTTCGCCACGCATGCCACCAGCGTCGGCGCCATCACCAGCCTGGCGCTGGCGGCGGTGGACACCGCGCTGTGGGACTGGCGCTGCCGCCGCGACGGCCAGCCCCTGTGGAAGGCCGCCGGTGGCGCGAAGCAGCGCACGCCCGTCTACACCACCGAAGGCGGCTGGCTGCACCTGGACACCGACACCATCGTGCGCGAGACGCTGGCGGCGCAGGCTGCCGGTTTCCAGGGCGCCAAGGTCAAGGTGGGCCTGCCGCGCGTGGCCGACGACGTGGCGCGCCTTTCGGCCGTGCGCCGCGCCGTGGGCGACGCGTTCGAGATCATGGTCGACGCCAACCAGTGCTTCACGCTGTCCGAGGCGCTGCGCCGCGCGCCGGCCTACGCCGACCTGGGCATCGCCTGGTTCGAGGAGCCGCTGCCCGCCGACGACATCACCGGCCATGCGCGGCTGGCCGCGGCCAGCGCGGTGCCCATCGCGGTGGGCGAGTCGCTCTACTCGCCGACGCAGTTCGCCGCCTACGTGCAGGCGGGCGCGTGTTCCATCGTGCAGGTGGACGTGGCCCGCGTGGGCGGCATCACGCCCTGGCTGAAGGTGGCGCACCTGGCCGAGTGCCACAACCTGGCCGTCGCGCCGCACTTCCTGATGGAACTGCACGCCAGCCTCACCGCCGCCGCGCCCGCCGCCGCGTGGGTGGAATACATCCCGCAGCTCGACGCGGTGGCTTCCAGCCGCCTCGTCATCGACAAGGGCCACGCCGTCGCTCCGGACACCCCCGGCCTGGGCATCGAGTGGCTGCCCGACGAGATCGCCCGCCGCGCGAAGGACCTTCGCCGCATCGCCTGACCCCCGCATCACCGCCATGAGCCCTGCCGTCATCCGCATCCATCCGCGCGACAACGTCGTCATCGCGCGCTCGCAACTGCTCGGCGGCACCGTGCTGGCCGACGAAGGCGTCACCGTCTCCGGCCTGGTGCCGCCAGGCCACAAGGTGGCCACCGCGGCCATCGCCGCCGGCGAGGCGGTGCGCCGCTACGACCAAGTCATCGGCCATGCCACGCAGGCCATCGCGCCGGGCCAGCACGTGCACACGCACAACCTGGCCTATGCCGACTTCGCGCGCACGCACGAGGTGGGCGCGGGCGCCATGCCCACGGCCTATGCCAACCCGCCCGCCACGTTCGACGGCATCGTGCGCGCCGACGGCCGCGTGGCCACGCGCAACTACATCGGCGTGCTGACCAGCGTGAACTGCTCGGCCACCGCCGCGCGCGCCATCGCCGACGCGTTCCGCCGCGACGTCCATCCGGAAATGCTGGCCCCGTTCCCCAACGTGGACGGCGTGGTGGCGCTCACCCACGGCATGGGCTGCGCCACCGACAGCGAGGGCGAGGAGCTGCGCGTGCTGCGGCGCACGCTCGGCGGCTACGCCCGGCACCCGAACTTCTTCGCCGTGCTGGTGGTGGGCCTGGGCTGCGAGACCAACCAGATCCAGGGCATGGTGGCTCAGGAGGGGCTGCAGGAAGGCGCCCGCATGGTCACCTTCAACATCCAGGACACCGGCGGCACCGCCCGGACGGTGGCGCGCGGCGTCGATCTGATCAAGCAGCTGCTGCCCGAGGCGAACCGGGTCCGGCGCCAGCCGGTGCCGGCCAGCCACATCACGGTGGGCCTGCAGTGCGGCGGCAGCGACGGCTACTCGGGCATCAGCGCCAACCCGGCGCTCGGCGCCGCGATCGACCGCCTGGTGCGCCACGGCGGCACCGGGATCCTCAGCGAGACGCCCGAGGTCTACGGCGGCGAGCACCTGCTGACACGGCGCGCGGTGAGCCCCGCGGTGGCCGACAAGCTGCTCGCGCGCATCCGGTGGTGGGAGCAGTACACCGCGCGCAACGGCATGCGCATGGACAACAACCCCTCGGCCGGCAACAAGGCGGGCGGGCTGACGACGATCCTCGAGAAGAGCCTGGGCGCGATCGCCAAGAGCGGCACCACGAACCTGGTCGACGTGCTCGAGTTCGCGCAGCCGGCCACCGCGCGCGGCCTGGTCTTCATGGACACGCCGGGCTACGACCCGGTGTCCGCCACCGGCCAGGTGGCCGGCGGCGCCAACCTGATCTGCTTCACCACCGGCCGCGGCTCGGCCTACGGCTGCGCGCCGAGCCCGTCGCTCAAGTTCTCCACCAACACGGCCCTGTGGCGCAAGCAGGAGGACGACATCGACCTCGACTGCGGCGCCATCGTCGACGGCGCCGACACCGTGGACGCCTGCGGCGAGCGCATCTTCCGCCTCATCCTCGACACCGCGTCGGGCCGCAAGACCAAGAGCGAGCTGCACGGCTACGGCCAGAGCGAGTTCGTGCCGTGGCAGCTTGGTGCGGTAATGTGAACCCCCACGCTCGCTCTCGCTCGCTGCCCCGAGGGGGCCGTCCGCCGACGGGCCGGCGAAGCCGGCCCGTGGCGGGAAGCTGGGCTTTGTGCTCGCTGGTCGCGCGAAGTCCGGTGAAGCCGCACCGCACACCACTGGCGATGCCTGCCGAGGCCCGGGCCTCGGCTCGCGCCGAAGCCGAAGCCCGCGTCAACTCGCGCTCAGGCCCGCAGCGTGCGGTTGAACAGCGCCAGGGTGCGGCTCCACGCCTGCTGCGCCTGCTTCTCGTCGTAGCGCGGCGTCGTGTCGTTGTTGAACCCGTGCTGCGTGCCGGGGAACACCTGTGCCGTGTACCTGGTGCCCGCGCCCTTGAGCGCGGCCTCGTAGGCCGGCCACATGGCGTTGATGCGCTCGTCGTTCTCGGCGTAGACGATGAACAGCTCGGCCTTGATCTTCGGCACGTCGGCTGCCGGCGCGGCGGCGCCGTAGAAGGGCGCGCCGGACACCAGCTCGGGCACGCGCGTGGCCAGGAAGTTCACGATGCCGCCCCCGTAGCAGAAGCCCGTGGCGCCCAGCTTGCCGTTGCCGCCCGCCACAGTGCGGGTGTACGCCGCGGCGGCCAGCCAGTCCTCGCGCGCCTTGGCCTGGTCGATCTTGGCGAACGCCTCGCGCGCCTTGTCCTCGTCGCCGGGGTAGCCACCCGCGGTGGTGAGCAGGTCGGGCGCGACGGCGATGAAGTTGTCCACGGCCAGGCGGCGCGCGATGTCCTCGATGTGCGGGTTCAGGCCCCGGTTCTCGTGCACCACCAGCACCACCGGCAGCGCACCGGCGGCCTGCGCCGGACGCGCCACCAGCGCGTTGATCCTGCCGTGGCCCGCGGGCGACGCGATCTCGACCTTTTCGGTGCGCACGCGCGGGTCGGTGGGCGCCACCTTCTGGCCGTAGGCGAAGTCCGGGCTCAGCGCGGCCAGCAGGCCGGCGGCCGTGGTGCCGCTGGCCGCGGCGAAGCGCGAGCTGCGGTCGAGGAACGCGCGGCGGTCGATGCCGCCGTGCACGTACTGGTCGAACAGCCGCAGCACTTCCGGATGGAAGTCGGCGGCGGTCAGGCGGGCGGGGCGGGGGGCGTTCATCTTCCGGGCTCCTTGCGGGGGTTGCGGGGGTTGGGTGGGCTGCGAAGTGGCGGGTTGTACTTCGACCGTCATTCCACGGCAGGTTCAGGGGTTTAAGTCAGCAAACGTTCGAACACATGAAGATCACCAGCGCCAAGGTCATCGTCTGCAGCCCAGGCCGCAATTTCGTCACCCTCAAGATCGAGACCGACCAGGGCCTCACCGGCCTGGGCGACGCGTCGCTCAACGGCCGCGAGCTGGCGGTGGCCAGCTACCTCACCGACCATGTCATCCCCTGCCTGATCGGGCGCGACGCGCACCAGATCGAGGACATCTGGCACTACCTGTACCGCGGCGCCTACTGGCGGCGCGGGCCGGTGACCATGAGCGCCATCGCCGCGGTGGACACCGCGCTGTGGGACCTGAAGGCCAAGGCCGCCGGCATGCCGCTGTACCAGCTGCTGGGCGGCGCCAGCCGCGAGAACGTGATGGTCTACGGCCATGCCAACGGCCGCGACATCGAGTCCACGGTGGACGAGGTGCTGCGCTACAAGGCCATGGGCTACAAGGCGATCCGCGCGCAGAGCGGCGTGCCGGGCCTGGAGAAGGTCTACGGCGTGGGCCGCGGCCGCATGCAGTACGAGCCCGCCGAGACCGGCCTGCCGCCCGAGCACGACTGGGACACGTCAAAGTACCTGCGCCACACGCCCAAGCTGTTCGACGCCGTGCGCGCGGCCGTGGGCGACGACGTCCACCTGCTGCACGACGTGCACCACCGGCTCACGCCGATCGAGGCCGGGCGCCTGGGCAAGGACCTGGAGCCCTATCGCCTGTTCTGGATCGAGGACGCCACGCCGGCCGAGAACCAGGAGGCCTTCCGCCTGATCCGCCAGCACACCACCACGCCGCTGGCCGTGGGCGAGGTGTTCAACACCATCTGGGACTGCAAGGACCTGATCGAGAACCAGCTCATCGACTACATCCGCACCACGGTGGTCCACGCCGGCGGCATCACGCACCTGCGGCGCATCGCCGACCTGGCGTCGCTCTACCAGGTGCGCACCGGCAGCCACGGCGCCACCGACCTGTCGCCGGTGTGCATGGGCGCGGCGCTGCACTTCGACCTGTGGGTGCCCAACTTCGGCATCCAGGAGTACATGCGCCACACCGACGAGACCGACGCGGTGTTCCCGCACGCCTACAGCTTCAAGGACGGCACCATGCACCCGGGCAACGCGCCGGGGCACGGCGTGGACATCGACGAGAAGCTGGCCGCGAAGTACCCCTACGAGCGCGCCTACCTGCCGGTGAACCGGCTGCAGCACGACGGCACGCTGTGGCACTGGTGAACCTCATGCGCCGCCGCACGCTCTTTGCCGGGTTGACGGTGGGTGCGGCCGGCATGGCCGGCCGCGCGGCCGCGCAGCTCGACATCGACGTGCCCTTCGTCGTCACGCCCGACCACGTCACGCGCGCGATGCTCGATCTGGCCGGCGTGAAGCCGGGCGACTTCGTCATCGACCTCGGCTCGGGCGACGGCCGCATCGTCATCACCGCGGCGCGCCACTACGGGGCGCGCGGCCTGGGCGTGGAGATCGTGCCGGACCTGGTGGACAGGAGCCGCGAGGCGGCCCGCATCGCCGGCGTGACCGACCGCGCCGAGTTCCGCGTGCAGGACCTGTTCGCCACCGACCTGTCGCCGGCCACCGTGATCACGATGTACCTGCTGCCCGACGTGAACCTGCAGCTGCGCCCGCGCCTGCTGGCGCTCAAGCCCGGCACGCGCATCGTGTCGCACGACTGGGACATGGGCGACTGGAAGCCCGACCGCATGATCACCCTCGACGTGCCCGACAAGCTCTATGGCCGCGAGAAGGTGTCGCGGATCTATCTCTGGACGGTGCCGCCCCGATGACGCAGCGCCTGCAACCCGGCCTGCTCGCCGCGCTGCCTGCCGGCGTGCGCCGTCCCGCGTTCGACCGCAAGGCGCTGCGCCCCGGCATCGTGCATCTGGGGCTGGGCGCCTTCGCGCGCGCGCACCTGGCGGCCGTCAACGACGACGCGCTCGACGCCGGCGCGGCGGCCGACTGGGGCATCACCGGCGTGTCGCTGCGCCATGCCGACGTGCGCGACGCGCTGGCGCCGCAGCAGGGGCTGTACTCGCTGTCGCTGCGCGACGCGGCCGGCGTGCGCACGCGCATCGTCGGGTCGGTGCAGGGCGTGCTGGTGGCCCCCGAGGACCCGGGCGCCGTGCTCGAGCGCATTGCCGGCGCCGACACGCGCATCGTCAGCCTCACCGTCACCGAGAAGGGCTACTGCCACGACCCGGCCACGCGCGCGCTGCGGCTGGACCACCCGGACATCGCGCACGACCTCGCGCACCCGGACACGCCGCGCAGCGCCATCGGCTTCCTGGTGCACGGCCTGGCGCGGCGCCGCGCCGACGGCGCCGGCCCGATCACGCTGATGTCGCTGGACAACCTGCCGTCCAACGGCGACACGCTGCACGGGCTGGTGATCGCGTTCGCCGAGCGCGTCAGCTCCGGCCTGGCGCGCTGGATCGAGCACGAGTGCCGCTTCCCCAACAGCATGGTCGACCGCATCGTGCCGCGCAGCACGCCCGACGACCTGGCGCGCGCCGACGCGGCGCTCGGGGGCGTGCACGACGCGGCGGCGGTGGTGGCCGAGCCCTTCCTGGCCTGGGCCGTGGAAGACCGCTTTGCCGCCGGTCGGCCCGATTGGGCGCTGGGCGGCGCGCAGTTCGTCGGGCACGCCGGGCCGTTCGAGAAGCTCAAGCTGCGCCTGCTCAACGGCGCGCACTCGGCCATCGCCTACCTGGGCGTGCAGGCCGGCTGGGCCACGGTGGACGCGGCGATGGCGCAGCCGGCGCTGGCGCGCTTCGTCGACGCGATGCTGCGCGACGAGGTGGCGCCCACGGTGGCCGACGAGCTGCCGGGCTTCGACATCGCGGCCTACCGCGCGCAGCTGCTGCAGCGCTTCGCCAACCCGGCGCTGGCGCACCGCTGCCTGCAGATCGCGATGGACGGGTCGCAGAAGCTGCCGCAGCGCCTGCTGGGCACCCTGCGCGACCGGCTGGCCGACGGCGCGCCGATCGACCACCTGGCGCTGGCGCTGGCCGCGTGGTGCACGCACCTGCGCGGCCGAAACGAGGCCGGCACCGCCTACACGCTGGACGACCCGCTGGCGCCCGCGCTGGCGGCGCTGCAGGCGCAGGCCGCCGCACTGTCGGACGCCACCGCGCGCGCCGACGCGTTCACGCGATTCGCGCCGGTGTTCGGCGACCTGGCCGGGCAGCCGCGTCTGGTGCAGGCGCTGGCGCGGGCGCTGGACGACCTGGCCGCGCAGGGCGTGGCCGCCACCCTGGAGCAACGCACCCGATGAGCCAGCAACCCACCCGCGACGACGCCCGGCCGGTGCCGGCCGAGCCGCTGCGCACCTGGGCCGCGCGCTGCTTTGCGGCGGCCGGCATGCCCGAGCCCGACGCCGCGCTGCTGGCCGACAGCCTGGTGCAGACGAGCCTGTGGGGCATCGACTCGCACGGCGTGGCGCTGCTGCCGCACTACCTGACGCGGCTGGACAACGGCAGCATCCGTGCCCGCCCGGCGCTGGCGGTGCACCGCACCGGCCCGGCCACGGCGCTGCTCGAGGGCGACCAGGGCCAGGGCATCGTCGTGGCGCACCGGGCCATGGCCGAGGCGGTGTCGCTGGCGCGCGAGCAGGGCGTGGGCGCGGTGGGCGTGCGCAACGCGTCGCACTGCGGCGCGATCGGCCTGTACACCCGCGCCGCGGCGCGCCAGGGCTGCGTCGGCGTGGCGTTCACGCATGCCGACAGCGTGGCCGTGCCGCACGGCGGGCGCCGCGCGTTCCTCGGCACCAACCCGATATCGTTCGCGTTCCCGCGCGTGGCGCCGGCCGGGGCCGTGGCCGGCGTGCCCACTGGGCAATGGGGCGAGCCGGTGTGCCTGGACATGGCCACCACGTCGATCCCATGGAACCGCGTGCGCAACGCGCGCCGCGAGGGCCACCCGCTGCCGCCCGACGTGGCGGTGGACACGCGCGGCGAGCCCACCACCGACGCCGACGCCGCCGCGGCCGTGGTGCCGCTGGGCGGCGCCGGCTACGGCCACAAGGGCTACGCGCTGGCGCTGGTGGTGGACCTGCTGTGCGGCCCGCTGATGGGCAACCCCTACGGCAAGCACATCCCGTCGATGTTCGGCGCGCTTGACGAGCCGCGCCGGCTGGGCGCGTTCTTCATCGCGCTCGACCCCGAGCGCTTCGCCGGCGGCGCGTTCTTCGCGACGCAGGTGGAGGCGATGGCGCGCGACTTGGCCGACGAGCCCGGCGCGCCGATGATGCCGGGCGACCCCGAGATCGCCGTGGCCGCCGTACGCTCGCGCGACGGCGTGCCCATCGAGCCCGGCCTGGCCGAGCAATTCCGATCGTGGGGCGCCCGCCTGGGCGTTCCCGCACCTTTGTAGATAGAAAGAGAAACCATGAGCCAACGACTGTCCGGAAAGACCGCCTTCGTCACCGCCGCCGGCCAAGGCATCGGCCGCGCCACCGCCGAGGCCTTCGCGCGCGAAGGTGCGCAGGTCATCGCCACCGACCTCAACGTGGAGCTGCTGGCCGGCCTGAAGGGTCGGCCCGGCATCACCGTGGAAAAGCTCGACGCGCTCGACGCCGCCGCCATCGCCGACGCCGCGCGCCGCCACTCCGGCGTGGACGTGCTGTTCAACGCGGCGGGCTTCGTGCACCACGGCACCGTGCTCGACTGCACCGAGGACGAGTGGCAGTTCGCGTTCGACCTCAACGTGCGCAGCATGTACCGCACGATCAAGGCGTTCCTGCCCGGCATGCGCGCCAGGGGCAACGGCAGCATCATCAACATCGCCTCCGGCGCCAGCAGCGTCAAGGCGGCGGCCAACCGATTCGTGTACGGCGCCACCAAGGCGGCCGTGATCGGCCTGACCAAGAGCGTGGCGATGGACTTCATCAAGGAAGGCGTGCGCTGCAACGCCATCTGCCCGGGCACGGTGGAGTCGCCGTCGCTGCGCGACCGCATGACGGCGCTGTCGCAGAAGAGCGGGCAGACCTACGAGCAGGTGGAAGCCATGTTCATCGGCCGCCAGCCGATGGGCCGCCTGGGCACCGCCGAGGAGATCGCCGCGATGGCGGTGTACTTCGCCGGCGACGAATCGCGTTTCACCACCGGCACCGCGGCCCTGGTCGACGGCGGCTGGTCACTCTGAACATTTCGACGGAAGGAAGACAACCATGAAACTGATGCGAGTCGGCCCCAAGGGCCACGAGAAGCCGGCCCTGCTGGACGCCCAAGGCAAGGTGCGCGACCTGTCGGGCATCCTGTGCGACATCACGCCGCACAACCTGACGCCCGAAGGCCAGGCCGCGCTGCGCGCCATCGACACGACGAAGCTGCCGGTAATCGACAACCCCGGCCGCATCGCGCCGCCGTGGTCCGGCGTGGGCAAGTTCGTGGCCATCGGCCTGAACTACAGCGACCATGCCGCGGAGTCGAACCTGCCGGTGCCCAAGGAGCCGGTGGTGTTCACCAAGGCCATCAGCTGCATCGTCGGCTGCAACGACGCGGTGGTGCTGCCGCAGGGCTCGGTCAAGGCCGACTGGGAGGTGGAGCTCGGCATCGTCATCGGCAGCAAGACGCGCTACGTGAGCGAGGCCGACGCGCTGGCGCACGTGGCCGGCTACTGCGTGGTCAACGACGTGTCCGAGCGCGAGTACCAGGTCGACCGCGGCGGCTCGCAGTGGGACAAGGGCAAGGGCTGCGACACCTTCGGCCCGATCGGCCCGTGGATGGTCACGCGCGACGAGATCGCCGACATCCAGAGCCTGGGCATGTGGCTGGACGTGAACGGCAAGCGCTACCAGACCGGCAACACCAGGACGATGATCTTCGGCGCCGCGTTCCTGGTCAGCTACGTCAGCCGCTTCATGACGCTGTACCCGGGCGACCTGATCACCACCGGCACGCCGCCCGGCGTGGGCATGGGCATCAAGCCCAGCCCGGTGTACCTGAAGGCCGGCGACGTGATGACGCTGGGCATCGACGGCCTGGGCACGCAGCGCCAGGTCGTGCACGCCTGGGACCCGGCGCTGATCGACAACTGACCCGTCCCGCCGCTGGGGCGTCGGCCGGCGTCAGGCGGGCCGGCGCCCAGTCGTGCTAAAAAGAAGCTGTCAGCCGGCACGCGGTGCCACGCGTTGTCGAACGGCGTGAATTGCTCGTCCTTGGGGCCGCATTTCATGGGTTCGGCGCCGCGCCGCCGCGCCATGCTGGCGCAGACTCGTCACCGAAGAACGAGAACCATGGTCCGTTGATCCTCCGACCGGAAAGCTCTGATGCCGCCTGGGCCCGTACAGCCGGGACTGCATCAGAACTTCCCGGCCTCGCAGGGGTCGGCAAGCGTCTTGCTTGCAGTCCCGCTGCCCGGTCGAACCGTCAAGGAGGTCCGTCAATGGACGTCATCGCCAGCTTCGCGCAACGCTACGAGCGCACCCGCGAGGAGGAGCTCTCGCTCGAGGACTACCTCGCCGAGTGCAAGCGCAACCCCCTGGCCTACGCCACGGCCGCCGAGCGCATGCTCAAGGCCATCGGCGAGCCGCAGATGGTGGACACGCGCAACGACCAGCGCCTGTCGCGCATCTTCGCCAACAAGGTCATCAAGCTGTACCCGGCCTTCGCCGAGTTCTACGGCATGGAAGAAGCCATCGAGCAGGTGGTGTCCTACTTCCGCCATGCCGCGCAGGGGCTGGAGGAGAAGAAGCAGATCCTCTACCTGCTGGGCCCGGTGGGCGGCGGCAAGAGCAGCATCGCCGAGCGCCTGAAGCAGCTGATGCAGGACGTGCCCTTCTACGCGATCAAGGGCTCGCCGGTGAACGAGTCGCCGCTGGGCCTGTTCAGCGCCGCCGAGGACGGCCCGATCCTCGAGAAGGAGTACGGCATCCCGCAGCGCTACCTGCAGCGCGTGCTCAGCCCCTGGGCCGTGAAGCGCCTGGAGGAGTACGGCGGCGACATCCGCAGGTTCAAGGTGGTCAAGCGCTTCCCGTCGATCCTCAAGCAGGTGGGGGTGGCCAAGACCGAGCCGGGCGACGAGAACAACCAGGACATCAGCTCGCTGGTGGGCAAGGTGGACATCCGCAAGCTGGAGACCTACGCCCAGGACGACCCGGACGCCTACAGCTACAGCGGCGGCCTGTGCCTGGCCAACCAGGGCCTGCTGGAGTTCGTGGAGATGTTCAAGGCGCCGATCAAGGTGCTGCACCCGTTGCTGACCGCCACGCAGGAGAACAACTACAAGGGCACCGAGGGCTTCGGCGCGATTCCCTTCGACGGCATCGTGCTGGCGCACAGCAACGAGAGCGAGTGGAAGGCGTTTCGCAACAACAAGAACAACGAGGCGTTCCTCGACCGCATCTACATCGTCAAGGTGCCGTACTGCCTGCGCGTCAGCGAGGAGGTGAAGATCTACGAGAAGCTGATCCGCAACTCGTCGCTGTCGCAGGCCAAGTGCGCCCCCGGCACGCTGAAGATGATGAGCCAGTTCGCGGTGCTCACGCGCCTGAAGGAGCCCGAGAACTCGTCGCTGTATTCCAAGATGCAGATCTACGACGGCGAGAACCTGAAGGACACCGACCCGCGCGCCAAGAGCTACCAGGAGTACCGCGACTACGCGGGCGTGGACGAAGGCATGAACGGCATTTCCACCCGCTTCGCCTTCAAGATCATCTCCAAGGTGTTCAACTTCGACTCCACCGAGGTGGCCGCCAACCCGGTGCACCTGATGTACGTGCTGGAGCAGCAGATCGAGCGCGAGCAGTTCCCGAAGGAGACGGAGGACAAGTACGTCGCCTTCATCAAGGAGCTGCTGGCGCCGCGCTACGCCGAGTTCATCGGCAAGGAGATCCAGACCGCCTACCTGGAGAGCTACTCCGAGTACGGACAGAACATCTTCGACCGCTACGTCACCTACGCGGACTACTGGATCCAGGACCACGAGTACCGCGACACCGACACCGGCGAGGTGTTCGACCGCCAGGCGCTCAATGCCGAGCTGGAGAAGATCGAGAAGCCCGCCGGCATCGCCAACCCGAAGGACTTCCGCAACGAGATCGTCAACTTCGTGCTGCGTGCCCGGGCCGGCAACCAGGGCAAGAACCCGAACTGGACCAGCTACGAGAAGCTGCGCACGGTGATCGAGAAGAAGATGTTCTCCAACACCGAGGAGCTGCTGCCGGTGATCAGCTTCAACGCCAAGGCCAGCGCCGACGAGGCCAAGAAGCACGAGGACTTCGTCACCCGCATGGTGGCCAAGGGCTACACCCACAAGCAGGTGCGCCTGCTGTGCGAGTGGTACCTGCGCGTGAGGAAGTCGAGCTGATGCTCCAGCAGATCATCGATCGCAGACTCGCCGGCAAGAACAAGTCCGTCGGCAACCGCGAACGCTTCCTGCGCCGCTACCGCGACCAGGTCAAGGACGCGGTCAAGCGGGCGATCGACGGGCGCGGCATCCGCGACATCGAGCGCGGCGAGGACATCACGATTCCCAGGCGCGACATCAGCGAGCCGGTGTTCCATCACGGCCAGGGCGGCGTGCGCGAGGTGGTGCACCCGGGCAACCGCGAGTACATCCGGGGCGACCGCATCGAGCGGCCCAAGGGCGGGCAGGGCGGCGGCAGCGGCAAGGGACAGGCCAGCGACTCCGGCGAGGGCGAGGACGACTTCGTCTTCTCGCTGTCCAAGGAGGAGTTCATGCAGGTCTTCTTCGAGGACCTGGCCCTGCCCGACCTGGTGCGCACCCAGCTCGCCGAGGTGCCCGAGTGGAAGAGCCACCGCGCCGGGTTCACCAGCGACGGCACGCCGAACAACCTGCACGTGGTGCGGTCGATGCGCGGCGCGATCGGCCGCCGCATCGCCATCGGCGCCGAGTCGCGCCGCGAGCTGCGCCTGCTGGAAGCCGAGCTGGAAGCGCTGCTGCGCGACGCACCGGTGGGCGACGCCGCGTCGCGCGAGCGCATCTCGGCGCTGCAGGAGCGCATCGACGCCCTGCGCATCCGCATGGGACGCATTCCCTACCTGGACCCGATCGACCTGCGCTTTCGCAACCGCGTGCGCGTGCCGGTGCCCACGTCCAAGGCCGTGATGTTCTGCCTGATGGACGTGTCCGGCTCGATGGACGAGGGCCGCAAGGACCTGGCCAAGCGTTTCTTCATCCTGCTGTACCTGTTCCTCACCCGCCACTACGAGAAGATCGACATCGTGTTCATCCGCCATCACACGCAGGCGGCCGAGGTGGACGAGCAGAACTTCTTCCATGCCACCGAGACCGGCGGCACCGTGGTGTCGTCGGCGCTGGTGCTGATGGAAGAGGTGATCCGCGAGCGCTACAACCCGAGCGAGTGGAACATCTACGGTGCCCAGGCCAGCGACGGCGACAACTGGCACCACGACAGCGGCCGCTGCCGCGAGCTGCTGGACCAGAAGATCCTGCCGCTGTGCCGCTACTACGCCTACGTGCAGGTGGCCGAGGAGGAGCAGAACCTGTGGCAGGAGTACACCCAGCTGCTGGAGACGCGCCCCCAATTCGCGATGCGCAAGGCCACCGAGGCGGGCCAGATCTACCCGGTGTTCCGCGACCTGTTCCGCAAGGACGGCGCGCAGTCGCAGGCGGCATGACGCGCCGCGCCTTCACTGACTTGAAATGGCCGAGCCGCTGATCCACCCCCTGCCGCCGGGCCCGCGCCCGGCCGAGCCGCTGCCCGGCCCGAGCGACTGGAGCTTCGAGCTGGTGGAGCGCTACCACGAGGTGATCCGCGACACCGCGCGGCGCCATGGCCTGGACACGTACCCGAACCAGCTCGAGATCATCACTGCCGAGCAGATGATGGACGCCTACGCCAGCGTGGGCATGCCGGTGAACTATCGCCACTGGAGCTACGGCAAGGAGTTCATCTCCACCGAGAAGAACTACAAGCGCGGCGCGATGGGCCTGGCCTACGAGATCGTCATCAACTCC
>WBZX01000991.1_pt1 | contig 22940 bp, 18 predicted proteins | sample 5204211 | NCBI WGS metagenome assembly WBZX01 (sample SAMN12344362, study PRJNA552823) | activated sludge metagenome | biome: Activated sludge suspended growth; feature: Nitrification reactor; material: Wastewater; isolation source: activated sludge from nitrification reactor of wastewater... | reverse complement strand
GGACAGGCTGGAAATCGTTGCGGGCATCACCTTTGCCAATGACCGGAACGCCTATCTACAGACCCTCGATCCGGCGGCAAGCGCGAACAACGCGGCGTTCCTGGCCTATACCGGTGGCGTGCCCGACGTCGTCTACCGCCAGGTCGCACTCAACTTCAGCGGCAAGTACGCACTGGACAAGAAATCCGCACTGCGGCTGGATATCGTCCACCAGCGCAACAAGCTCGACGAATGGACCTGGGAGAACCCGGACAACGGCACTCCGTTCACCTATTCCGACGGCACCACGGTATCGATTCAGCCCAACCAGAACGTGACCTTTGTCGGCGTGGGTTACAGCTACCGGTTCCGCTGAGCCGGCCGGATCCCTTCGAGAGAGAAGCGCCATGACGCTATCGCGCCACCTCGCCGTCCCGGCACTGCTGGGTCTGCTTGCGAGCCTGAGTGCGTCCGCACAACAAGTCGTGGTGCCGGTCGCCGGCCCGCAGATGGTGGTCAATCCCTATCTGCAATTCGCGCCGCCGCCGATGATGGGCGTGCCGATGTTCATGCCGTTTGCGATGCCGCCGCAATTGCAGGCACCGCGCAAGCCCTACACCATGCGACCGCCGATCGCGCAGGAATCGAAGCGGCAGATGATGCAGGCCATGATGCCGATGATGACGGGCATGATGCGCATGTCGATGCCGGACGCGATGAACTGGATGGCGTTCAAGATCAAGGCCAAGCCCGGGCTCAGCTTCGACGAGGTGATCGAATCGATGATGCTGCGGGCCAACCGGCTCAATTTCAAGCACGTCGGCAGCAACCTCATGTACAAGGATTTCCAGGCCGTGCTGGGCGACACGGAGGCGCCGCGCATCGAAGTGCACAGCTTCTGCGACATCGCCGTCGGCCGCGACCTGCTCAGGATCGCACCGGAATTCCTGGTGTTCCTGCCGTGCCGCATTGGCGTCATGGAGGACGCCGACAAGAACATCTGGGTGATGATGATCGACTGGAACCTCGACTGGATCGCGGGTTACGAGAACCAGATGGGCGTGACGCCCGAGCTTGCGCGCGGCGCGATCGACATCCGCCGCAAGATGGAGGAGATCATGCGGGCAGGGGCCGACGGTGACATCTGATCTGCCGGCGCGCTCCGGCGGCCTGCGCAACCCGTCAAAAAGGCCGGATTCTTGATCCGCGTCAAGGAATTGCCCGCGCGGCTTGCGTACCGTGCAGCGTGCAATGCGCCAACAACAAGTCGAGGGAGACGTCCATGCATTACCGTTTAATCCTGGGAATGGTTCTGGCAGGCATGTTGGGCACGGCCGCGGCCGCTGACCGGATCGAGAACCTGGCCAACACCTGCAACAACTGCCACGGTGCAAGGGGGGTGTCGTCTGGCCCCACGATGCCGTCGATCGGCGGGCAGCCGGAAGGCTATCTGAAGAAGGTCATGCTGGAATGGAAATCCGGCGCGCGCTACTCGGCCACCATGGGGCGCCTGCTCAAGGGCTATGCGGACGAGGATATCGCCGCGCTGGCGGCGTACTTCGCCAGGCAGCCGTGGACGCCCGTTGCGCAGAATAGCGATGCCGCGCTCGTCAAGGCGGGCAAGGAGGTCGCGGTTCGTTGCGCCGGCTGCCACGGCGACAGCGGCACGGCCAACGACGGCGAGACGCCGGCACTGAGCGGCCAGTGGTCGGGCTACATGGCGCTGGAACTCCTGAAATATCGCGATGACAGCACCGGCATGCCCGAGAAGAAAATGGCCAAGGCCGTGAAGAAGCTGAGCGAAGAGGAACTCAGGGCGGTCACCGCGTTTTTTGCCAGCCAGAACAAATAAGGAGATCAGCATGAGTCCGTTTTCCCGTCGCGCGTTTCTCAAGACCCTTGCGGCCGCCTGCCCTGCCGCGGTGCTGCAGGTGCCGGTGGCGCACGCCGCCGGCGCCAAGGCCCGCATCGTCGTGGTCGGCGGCGGCTTCGGTGGCGCCGCCGCCGCGAAATATCTGAAGCTGATGTCCCCGGCGCTGGAGGTGACGCTGGTCGAGAAGAACCGGGTTTACACTTCGTGCCCGCTGTCCAACGAAGTGATTTCCGGTCATGGCGACATCAAGGACCTGGAGATCGGCTACGACGGCCTCGTCCGCCGCGGCATCACGGTCGTATTCGACGAAGTGACGGCGATCGATCCGGTCAAGAAAAGCGTGGCGCTCAGGGGTGGCACTGCGCTTGCCTACGATGCGCTGGTGGTCTCGCCCGGCGTCGAGTTCAACTACGCCGGCGTCGAGGGCTACAGCGAAGAGCTCGCCAACGGCGACCTGCCGCATGCGTGGAAAGCCGGCGCGCAGACGCTGGTGCTGAAGAAGCAGCTCGAAGCGATGGAGGACGGCGGCAACTTCGTCATCACGGTGCCGCCCGGTCCGTTCCGCTGTCCGCCGGGCCCCTACGAGCGCGCCTCGCAGGTCGCCTCGTACCTGAAGGAGCACGGCAAGACCCGCTCCAAGGTGATGATCCTCGACGCCAACGACTCGTTCTCCAAGAAGGGGCTGTTCGAGCAGGCCTGGAAGATGCTGTATCCGGGCATGATCGAATGGGTGCCGGGCGCGTCCGACGGCAAGGTCGTCAAGATCGACCCCAAAACCAGGACCGCCTATACCGGTTTCGGCGAACACAAGGCCAGCGTGCTGAATGTCATCCCGCCGCACCATGCCGGTGCGATCGCCAAGGCCACCGGACTGACCAACGAGAAGGGCTGGTGCCCGGTCGACATGCTGACCATGGAGTCGACGCTCCACAAGGATATATGGGTCGTCGGCGATGCCTGCGTGCACGGCGACCTGCCGGTCTATGCGGCGCCGAAATCGGCGCATTCCGCGGTGACGCAGGCCAAGGTCGCGGCCGGCGCGATCATCGCCAGGCTCAGCGGCCAGCCCGCACCGGAGCCGTTCTTCGTCAACACCTGCTACAGCATCGCCGGTCCCGACTGGGGTTTCTCGGTCGTCCACGTCTACCGTGTCGAGGCGGGCAAGCTGGTCTACGTCAAGGAAGCCGGCGGCATTTCGCCGGTCGAGACGCCGGCGCTGGCGACGCAGCGCAAGCTGGAAGCCGGGTATGCGGCCGGCTGGCTGAAGAACATCATGGTCGACGCGTTCGCCTGAGGGCGACCGCCAGGCACGACAAAGACGCCGGGCAATCGGTGCCCGACGGCAAGCAGCAATTTCCTCAGGGATGTCAGGGAAACGCGGCGTGAGCCGCCTTCCCTGTTTTTTTTCGCGGCGGGAACCGGGCGCACCCAGGCGCAACCCGTGGCGCCTCGATGCCTGCCGTCATAGCGTGCGCGCATGGTGTACGCAGGACGCCTGACATCAAGGCATGGACGAACCGGGGCGGCAGGCGGCCTCACCGGGGCGCCACCGGGGGAGGAAGGGACGTCAGCCGCAGGGAGAGTCCGCCCGCGGCGGGCAGCGGGGCTGGCCCGGCCCCGGGGGCGTCATTGAGCCGTCCCGGTCGATGGAGTAGAATCCGTCATCACCCGCCCCCGCCAACCAACATGACGAAGTACGTGTTTGTCACAGGTGGGGTGGTTTCTTCCCTCGGGAAAGGGATCGCCTCCGCTTCTCTCGCTGCGCTGCTCGAATCGCGCGGTATCCGCGTCACCCTCTTAAAGCTCGACCCGTACATCAACGTCGACCCCGGAACGATGAGCCCGTTCCAGCACGGCGAGGTGTTCGTCACCGACGACGGCGCCGAGACCGACCTCGACCTGGGGCACTACGAGCGCTTTTCCAGCGCGCGCATGAGCAAGCGCAACAACTTCACCACCGGCCAGATCTACAAGTCGGTGATCGACAAGGAGCGGCGCGGCGACTATCTCGGCGGCACGGTGCAGGTCATTCCGCACATCACCGACGAGATCAAGCTCTCCATCCGTGAAGGCGCGAAGGGGGCCGACGTGGCGCTGGTGGAAATCGGCGGTACCGTGGGCGACATCGAATCGCTGCCCTTCCTGGAAGCCATCCGCCAGATGGGTTTCGAGGATGGTCCGCGCAATACCTGCTTCATCCATCTCACCCTCCTGCCCTACATTCCCACGGCGGGCGAGCTGAAGACCAAACCCACGCAGCACAGCGTGAAGGAGCTGCGCGAGATCGGCATCCAGCCCGATATCCTGCTGTGCCGCGCCGACCGCGAGATTCCGGTCGACGAACGCCGCAAGATCGCGCTCTTCACCAACGTGCGCCCCGAGGCGGTGATCGAGGTGCGCGACGCCGACTCGATCTACAAGATCCCCGCGATGCTGCACCAGCAGATGCTCGACGAGATCGTCTGCCACAAGCTCGATATCCTGGCGCGTGCCGCCGATCTCTCCGTGTGGACCCGGCTGGTCGACGCGCTGGAACACCCGCAGCACACCGTCGACATTGCCTTCGTCGGCAAGTACGTCGACCTCACCGAATCCTACAAATCGCTGTCGGAAGCGATGATCCACGCCGGCATGCATACGCATAGCAAGGTGCGCATCCATTACATCGATTCCGAGCAGATCGAGAAAACCGGCATCGACGTGTTGAAGGGCATGGACGCGATCCTGGTGCCCGGCGGCTTCGGCAAGCGCGGGGTCGAGGGCAAGATCGCCGCGATCCGCTATGCGCGCGAACACAAGGTGCCCTATCTCGGCATCTGCCTCGGCATGCAGCTCGCCGTGGTCGAGTATGCGCGCGACGTCGCCGGCATGGCCGACGCGCATTCCACCGAATTCGAACCCGCGACCACGCATCCCGTCATCGGCCTCATCACCGAATGGCTGGACCGCACCGGCCAGGTCGAGAAACGGAGCGAGCAGTCCGACCTCGGCGGCACCATGCGGCTGGGCGGCCAGCCCTGCAACCTCAGGGCGGGTTCGCTCGCGCGGGAAGTCTACGGCGCCGACAGCATCGTCGAACGCCACCGCCATCGCTACGAAGTGAACAATACCCTGCTGTCGCAGCTCGAAGCCCGGGGCCTGGTGGTGGCGGGCCGCGCGCCCGGCACCGACCTGTGCGAAATGGTCGAGCTGCCGACCGACGTCCATCCCTGGTTCGTCGGCTGCCAGTTCCACCCCGAATTCACCAGCAATCCGCGCACCGGCCATCCCTTGTTCAGCGCCTTCGTGAAGGCGGCGCTGGCCTACCAGCAGGAGAAGCGCGCATGAAGCTCTGTCATTTCGAAGCCGGACTGGACAAGCCGCTGTTCCTGATCTCGGGCCCCTGCGTGATCGAATCCGAGCAGCTGGCGATGGATACCGCCGGCCAGCTGAAGGAAATGTGCGCGGCGCTCGGCGTGCCCTTCATCTACAAGTCCTCGTTCGACAAGGCCAACCGCTCGTCCACCCAGTCCTTCCGCGGCCTGGGGCTGGAAGAAGGCCTGCGCATCCTGTCCGAAGTGAAGAAGCAGCTCGGCGTGCCGGTGCTGACCGACGTGCACGAGGACACCCCGCTGGACGAGGTCGCGTCCGTGGTCGACGTGCTGCAGACCCCGGCCTTCCTCTGTCGCCAGACCAACTTCATCCAGAACGTGGCGAAGACGGGCAAGCCGGTCAACATCAAGAAGGGCCAGTTCCTCGCGCCGTGGGACATGCAGAACGTCGTCGACAAGGCGCGCGCGGTGGGCAACGAGCAGATCATGGTGTGCGAGCGCGGCGTCAGCTTTGGCTACAACACCCTGGTGTCCGACATGCGGGGCCTCGCGATCATGCGCGCCACCCAGTGTCCGGTGGTGTTCGACGCCACCCATTCGGTGCAGCAGCCGGGCGGGCAGGGCACCAAGAGCGGCGGCCAGCGCGAGTTCGTGCCGGTGCTGGCGCGCGCGGCGGTGGCCACCGGCGTGGCCGGCCTCTTCGCCGAGACCCACCCCAACCCCGAATGCGCCCTGTCCGACGGTCCCAACGCCTGGCCGCTGGGCATGATGAAGGAACTGCTGGAAACGCTGAAGGAAATCGACGCGCTGGTAAAGCAGCGCGGCTTCGCAGAACACCAACTGATGAAAATCTGAACGGAGGAGCCGGCGGGCTGCGCGCCCGTCTTCTCCAAGACTTGAAACTGAAGGAAACCAATTGAGCGCAATCATCGATGTCGTCGCCCGGGAAATTCTCGACTCCCGCGGCAATCCCACTGTTGAAGCCGACGTGCTGCTGGAATCCGGCGTGATGGGCCGTGCCGCCGTGCCGTCCGGCGCGTCCACCGGCTCGCGCGAGGCGATTGAGCTGCGCGACGGCGACAAGAGCCGCTACCTCGGCAAGGGCGTGCTGAAGGCCGTCGAGCACGTCAACACGGAAATCTGCGAAGCCATCATCGGGCTCGACGTGGAAGACCAGGCCTTCATCGACAAGACCATGATCGAACTCGACGGCACCGAGAACAAGTCGCGCCTGGGCGCCAACGCGCTGCTCGCCGTGTCGATGGCCTGCGCCCGTGCCGCCGCCGAACAGGCCGGCCTGCCGCTCTACCGCTACCTGGGTGGCGCTGCGCCGATGCAGCTGCCGGTGCCGATGATGAACATCATCAACGGCGGTGCGCACGCCAACAACAACATCGACATGCAGGAATTCATGATCATTCCGGTCGGCGCGCCGAGCTTCCGCGAAGCCCTGCGCTACGGTGCCGAAGTGTTCCATGCCCTGAAGAAGCTGCTCGACGGCCTCGGCATGGCGACCACCGTCGGCGACGAGGGTGGTTTTGCGCCCAACCTCGAATCGCACGAGGCCGCGCTGAAGCTGATCGTGCAGGCCATCGAGAAAGCCGGCCTGCAGCCCGGCATCGACGTCGCCATCGGCGTCGACTGCGCGGCGTCCGAGTTCTACAAGGACGGCGCCTATCACCTCGAATCCGAAGGCAAGAAACTCAGCTCTGCCGAAATGGCCGACTACCTTGCCGCCTGGTGCGACAAGTATCCCGTCATCAGCATCGAGGACGGCATGGCGGAAGGCGACTGGGACGGCTGGAAAGTCCTCACCGAGAAACTCGGCACCCGGATCCAGCTCGTCGGTGACGACCTCTTCGTCACCAATTCGAAGATCCTCAAGGAAGGCATCGACAAGGGCATCGCCAACTCGATCCTGATCAAGGTCAACCAGATCGGCACGCTGTCGGAAACCTTCCAGGCCATCGAAATGGCCAAGCAGGCCGGTTACACCTCGGTGATCTCGCACCGTTCGGGCGAAACCGAGGACAGCACCATCGCCGACCTGTCGGTTGCCACCAACGCGCGCCAGATCAAGACCGGCTCGCTGTCGCGTTCCGACCGCATGGCCAAGTACAACCAGCTGCTGCGCATCGAGGAAGAACTCGGCGACACGGCGAGCTACCCCGGACGCGATGCGTTCCGCCAGCGCGGCTAACAGCGGATTGCGCCGCCTGGGTGCGCAGTTGCGTACCCGCGGGCTTACCTGGTCCTTGGGTATTGCCATCGTCTTGCTGCAATATCCCTTGTGGCTGGGCGAGGGCGGCTGGTTGAAAGTGCGCGAGTACACGCAGAAAATCGCAACCCAGCAGGACTTGAACGATCGCCTGCAGATCCGCAACGACGGCCTGCTGGCCGAGCTGGGCGATCTCAAGCAGGGGCGCGATGCCATCGAGGAACGTGCACGCAATGAATTGGGCATGATTGCGCCGAGCGAATGGTTCGTTCGTGTCGTGACGTCCCATCCGGTCCAGACGAGAAAAGGCGAATGAGTGATTTGCAGATTGGCTTGCTGGTGGTCGGCGTCCTGGTCGTGGCCGCGGTGGTGCTGTTCAACTGGTTCCAGGAGCGGCGTTTCCGCAAGCAGGCCGCCGCCGCATTCCAGGCCCCCCCGTTCGACCCGCTGATGCCGTCCGGCGTGGCGCCGCGCGAACGCCACGACCGCGTCGAGCCGGCCCTGCATGATCCGGTGTTCGACGCCGACGGTCCGGACGTCGTCGTCGAGATCGGCGAGCCGCATCTGCATCTCGATACCCAGCCGGCCCCGTCCGCGGTACCCGTGCCGGACGTCGAGCCCGCCTTTACGCCGCGCGAACCGGCGCCTGCGCCGCGCCCCGCGGCACCGCCGCCGGCACCCGCGCGCGCAGCCGCCATGCCGGCCATGGCCGCTGCGGCGCCTTACGACGAACTGATCGAATACCGTGTGCGCCTGCAGGGTGACGGCATCCTGGCCAGCGTCTTCGCCGACACCTTCAACCAGGTGCGCTCACTCGGCAAGGTGGTGCGCTGGTACGGCCTGCCGGTGGGTGCGACCGAATGGGAGGAGGTGCATCCCTGGCGCGATGCCCATTACCAGCAGGTCGTGGTGACGCTGCAGCTGGCCGACCGCAACGGCGCGGCGGCCGAGGAGCAGCTTTCCGGGCTGTGCGGCGCCCTGACCGCCGTGGCCCATGCGCACGGACTGCGCATCGCCTGCGACGACATGGCCGACGCCCTCGAGCGCGCGCAGTCCATCGACCGCTTCTGCGTCGACGTCGACGTGCTCATCGGCCTCAACGTCGTGGCGCGCGGCGAAGGTTCGGTCAACCTCACCCGCATCGTGCGCGAAGCCGAGGGCGGCGGCATGGTGCTCGGCGTGGACGGCGTATTCCAGCTGCTCGACAGCCGCGGCGAGCCGCTCTACGCGCTGTGCAACCACGACGCCGAACCCTTCACCGGCGACGTGCACGAGGACCAGGCTTCGCAGGGCGTCACCCTGCAGTTCGACGTGCCGCGCGTGCCGGACGGCGTCAAGGTGTTCGACGGCATGGTCACCTTCGGTCGCCGCCTCGCCAACGAAGTCGGCGGCATCCTGGTCGACGACAACCTGCGTCCGCTCACCGACGCCGGCATCGACAAGATCCGCAGCCAGCTCCTGCAGATCTACGAGCGCATGGAAGCGCGCGGCGTGCCCTCCGGATCGCGACGCGCGCTGCGCCTGTTCTCCTGATGGTGGCACCGGAGGTCCTGGCCCGCGCGACCGCGCTGCGCCAGGAAATCGAACGCCACAATTACGCCTACTACGTCCTCGACGCACCGACCGTACCGGATGCGGAGTACGACCGGCTGTTCCGCGAGCTGCAGGCGCTCGAGGCCGCGCACCCCGAACTCGCCACGCCCGATTCGCCGACCCAGCGCGTCGGCGGCAAACCGCTCGAAGGTTTTGCGCCGGTACGCCACGCGGTGCCGATGCTGTCTATCCACACCGAGACCGATACCGAAGCCAGCGGCGCACTCGCCTTCGACGCACGCGTGCGCAAGGAACTCGGCCTGGAGGATGGCGATGCGCCGGTGGAATATGCGGCCGAACTGAAATTCGACGGCCTGGCGATCAACCTGCGCTACGAGCACGGGGTGCTGGTGCAGGCAGCCACCCGCGGCGACGGCGAGACCGGCGAGGACGTCACGCAGAACGTCCGTACCGTGCATGTCGTGCCGCTCCGTCTGCGGTCCGCGCAGCCGCCCGCCGTGCTCGAAGTCCGCGGCGAGGTCTACATGCGCCGCGACGATTTCGAACGCTACAACGCGAAGCAGCGCGATGCGGGCAAGCCCGCCCTGGTCAACCCGCGCAACGGCGCGGCCGGCAGCATCCGCCAGCTCGATCCCCGGCTCGCCGCGCAGCGGCCGCTGTCCTTCTTTGCCTATGGCCTGGGTGAGGTACAGGGCTGGGCCGGGGCGCCGGCCACCCATAGCGCCACCCTCGATGCGCTCGCGGCCATGGGCGTGCCGGTGTGTGCAGAGCGCATCGTGGGACACGGCGCGGCGGCGCTGGTCGCCTTCCACGGCGACATCGCGGCGCGGCGCGACCGGCTGCCCTTCGATATCGACGGCGTGGTCTACAAGGTCAACCGTCTCGATCTGCAGCGTACGCTCGGCTTCCGTTCGCGCGAGCCGCGCTGGGCCGTCGCCCACAAGTATCCTGCGCAGGAAGAGATGACCACGGTCGAGGCCATCGAGGTGCAGGTCGGCCGCACCGGCGCGCTCACGCCGGTGGCGCGTCTGAAACCGGTTTTTGTCGGCGGCGTCACCGTCACCAATGCGACGCTGCACAACCAGGACGAGATCGACCGCAAGGACGTGCGCGTCGGCGACAGCGTCATCGTGCGGCGCGCCGGCGACGTGATTCCCGAGGTCGTGGCGGTGGTGGCGGATCGCCGTCCGCAGCCGGAACCGCCGCGTTTCAGCATTCTCGCGAGCTATCCGGTCTGCCCCGAATGCGGTTCGCACGTGGTGCGGCTCGAAGGCGAGGCGGCGGTGCGCTGCACCGGCGGCCTCTACTGTCCGGCGCAGCGCAAGCAGGCGCTGCTCCATTTCGCCGGACGCCGCGCCATGGACATCGAGGGCCTGGGCGATAGGCTGGTCGACCAGCTGGTCGACCGCGGCCTGGTGCACTCGCCCGCCGACGTCTACGGCCTCGACCAGGCCACGCTGGCGGGGCTCGACCGCATGGCGGAAAAATCCGCCGCCAATCTCGTCGCCGCCATCGAGGCCAGCAAGGCCACCACGCTGGCGCGCTTCATTTTTGCGCTGGGCATCCGTAATGTCGGAGAGACCACGGCCAAGGATCTGGCGCGGCATTTCGGCGCGTTCGATGCGCTGGTCGCCGCCGGCGAAGACGACCTGCTTGCGGTGCGCGACGTCGGGCCCATCGTGGCGGAGTCGATCCGGCAGTTCTTCGCCGAGGCGCACAACCTGGAAGTCGTCGCCAGGCTGCGCGCCGCCGGGGTGCACTGGAGCGAATCCACCGGCCTGCAACAATCGTCCGGTATCCTTGCCGGCAAGACGCTGGTGCTGACCGGCACGCTGCCGACGCTGACGCGCGATGCCGCGAAGGAAAGGATCGAGGCGGCGGGCGGCAAGGTCGCCGGTTCGGTGTCGAAGAAGACCGACTACGTGGTGGCCGGCGAAGAAGCCGGCAGCAAGCTGACGAAGGCGCAGGAACTCGGCGTGGCGATCCTCGACGAAGCCGGGTTGCTGGCCCTGCTGGCAACGGACAGGCAGGCGAAGCAGCAAGACCTCGATTTTTGACCAAAGCTTTTCAGGGAAGAGACTGATGCAACAAGTGAAGAAAGCCGTATTTCCCGTCGCCGGCCTCGGCACCCGGTTCCTGCCGGCCACCAAGGCCAGCCCCAAGGAAATGCTCCCCATCGTCGACAAGCCGCTGATCCAGTACGCGGTCGAGGAGGCCATGGACGCCGGCATCACCGACATCATCTTCATCTCCAGCCGCACCAAGCGTACCGTCGAGGACCACTTCGACAAGGCCTACGAGCTGGAAACCGAACTCGCCGCGCGCAACAAGCACCGCGTGCTCGAACTGGTGCAGTCGATCCGCCCCGCCGGCGTCAATTTCATCTACATCCGCCAGGCCGAGGCGCTGGGCCTGGGCCACGCCGTGCTGTGCGCGCAGCCGGTGGTGGGCAACGAACCCTTTGCCGTCATCCTCGCCGACGACCTGCTCGACGGCAAGCCCGCGGTGATGAAGCAGATGGTCGACCAGTACAGCTACTACCAGTGCTCGGTACTTGGCGTGCAGCAGGTGCCGCGCGAGGACACCGCTGCCTATGGCATCGTCGACGCCTCACCCATGGCCGAGCGCGTGTCGCGCGTCAATGCCATCGTCGAGAAACCCAAGCCCGAGGAAGCGCCCTCGACCCTGGGCGTGGTGGGCCGCTACATCCTCACCCCGCGCATCTTCCACCACATCCAGCATCTCAAGCCCGGCGCCGGCGGCGAACTGCAGCTCACCGACGCCATCGCCGCATTGCTGAAGGAACAGCAGGTGCTGGCCTACGCCTACGACGGCATCCGCTACGACTGCGGCAGCAAGCTCGGCTACCTGCAGGCCACCGTCGAATACGCGCTCAAGCACAGCGAGGTCAGCGAGGATTTCGCGGCCTACCTCAAGGCACGCATGTGCTGATGCACGCATTGCCCGGGCTGCCGGGCGAGACTGCGCGCACCTGATTCGGACCGGTTCCGTTCATTCGTCGTGCCCGGTGTCGGCATGCGGCGCCAGGGTCATGCGCGGAATCCGCGCCTTGCAATTGGGATAGGCCTGCGCGACCGTCACGACCACGTAGCGCAATGCGCCTGGCCAGACCGTGGCGTGCGCTGCCGCGTCTTCGACGATGCGCGCGTGCCCGTTCACCCGCACGCGCATCCGCTGCTGGAAATCGACGAACAGCAGACCGACGTGCGGGTTGACCAGGATATTGCCGAGCGAATTGTAGAGCTTGTTGCCACTGAAATCGGGGAACACCAGCGTCCGTTCGTCCAGTACCCGCAGCAGGGGGTAGGGCTCGCCCGAGGCATGGGTTTCGCGCCCGCGGAAGCTGCAGTCGCACTCGCCCCGCGCGTTTGCCGTGGCCAGGAAGAAAAAGGGCTGGTTCTCCAGGAACATTGCCCAGGCGGGCGGCAGGCGATCGCGCAGCATCGCCGCCAGCCGTGCCTCGTCCCAGGTCGGGCCGCCATGAAAGCGGTTTTGCACCTCGATTTCGCCCTCGTGCAGCAACATGGGGGTGTCCGCATCGCGCATGGTTCGTGATCTCCCTGAATCCCTTACAAACCCAGGTCGGATAGTCCGGGATGGTCGTCTGGCCGCCGACCCAGCGGCCAGAAGAACTTGCGGTCGGCTTCCTTGATCGGCAGGTCGTTGATGCTCGCGTAGCGGCGCTGCATGAAGCCCTGCTCGTTGAATTCCCAGTTCTCGTTGCCGTATGAGCGAAACCAGTGGCCTGAGTCGTCGCGCCATTCGTAGGCGAAGCGCACCGCGATGCGGTTGCCGGTGAAGGCCCATAACTCCTTGATCAGGCGGTAGTCGAGCTCGCGCGCCCACTTGCGTTCGAGGAAACGCTGCACTTCGGCACGGCCGACCGGGAATTCGGCGCGGTTGCGCCAGCGCGTGTCCTCCGTGTACACCAGCACCACACGCGCGGGGTCGCGCGTGTTCCAGGCGTCCTCGGCCATGCGCACTTTCTGCCTGGCGGTGTCTTCGGTAAAGGGGGGAAGGGGCGGTTTGGTTTCCATGACGTCTCCATGAGGGGAAGTAGACAGGTCTGTCTACATGAGCCCAGTCTAGCCGGTGTAGACAGATCTGTCTACAATGTGCGCATGCCATCCAATACGCCGACTGCCGATGCGTCGTCCGCCCGCGACCGCATCCTGCGCGCCGCACACGACCTCTTCTACCGGGACGGCGTGCGCGCCACCGGCATCGACCGCGTCATCGCCGAGTCCGGCGTGGCCAAGCTCACCTTCTACCGGCATTTCCCCAGCAAGAACGACCTGATCCGCGCCTATCTGGATTATCGCCATCGGCGCTGGATGGCCTGGTTCGCCGACGCGCTGGCGCGCCATGGCGGCGGGGCGGATGCCATCGTGCCGGCGGTGGGCGAGTGGTTGCGCGATCCGGGCTATCGCGGCTGCGCCTTCATCAACAGCGTGGGCGAACTCGCGGGCAGCCTGCCCGAGGTCGTCGAAATCGCGCGTGCCCACAAGGCCGACGTGGCGGCCGCCATCGCTGCCGTGCTGCCGGCGTCGCGCCAGCGCGCCAGACAGGCGCAGGCCATCGCGCTGGCCATCGACGGCGCCATCGTGCGCGCGCAGTTCGACGAAACGCCCGACGCGGCACTGGATGCGCTGAAGCGCATCGTCAAGGCGCTGCTGGAATAAGCGGCTCGCCGCCGTGCCGCCAGACGGCGGCTTCGAGCGCGTCGCCCGCCGCCATGCCCTGCGCCAGCAGCGCGGCGACCAGGCCGGTGAGGCGGTCGCCCGATCCCGCCTGGGCGAGATACGGGCCCCCCGTGGTGTTGAGCGCGTAGCGGCCCTGCGGGTGCGCGATCACCGTCCCCGCGCCCTTCAGGGCCACATGGGCGCCAAAACGCGCTGCCAGCGCCGCCGCCGCCGCGATGCGGTCGGCCTGTACCGCAGCCGTGTCGCAGCCCAGCAGTCGCGCGGCTTCGCCGGGATGCGGCGTGAGCAGCGTGGATGCGGTGCGGCGGGCGGCCATTTTCGCCAGTGCCGCGTCGCCCGCCAGCAGGTTCAGCGCATCGGCGTCCAGCACCAGCGGGCAGGGCGTGGCAAGCGCGGTTTCCAGCAGCGCGCGGGCGGGCGTGGCCTGCCCCAGCCCCGGGCCGATGGCCAGCGCCGTCAATGCCTGGCCGACCAGGTTCTCCGGCGGTGCGAACATCAGGCGCGGCTCGCCGTAGTCCACCGCCACGCGCGCATCCAGCACGCCCAGCGTGACCAGTCCTGCGCCATGCGCCAGCGCCGCGCGGCCGGCGATGAGCGCCGCGCCCACCATGCCGGGCGTCCCGCCGACGATGCCGACATGGCCGAAATCGCCCTTGTGGCTGTTGCGCCGGCGCGGCGGCAGTTGGTGGCGCGGTTCCAGCCGCGTGAGTGCGAAACCGGGGGCTTCGGTCGCGTCCACGCCCAGCGTGTCGACGAAGATTTCGCCCGTGTGGTCCGGCCCGTCGGCGGTGAGAAGGCCAGGCTTGGCGCCGAGAAAGGTCAGCGTCGCGTCGGCGCGCAAGGCGATGCCGCGCACGCTGCCCGTATCCGCGTCCAGGCCGCTCGGCACGTCCAATGCCAGGCGCGGGCAGGCGAGCGCGTTGGCCTCTGCAATCCACGCTGCCTCGATGCCGGACACCGCGCGCGCGAGCCCCACGCCGAAGAGGCCGTCGATCACCAGGCTGAACGGCTGGCCTGCCGGGAAAGCGGGTGCGTAGCTGCCGCCCGCCGCCTTCCAGGCGGCATGTGCGCGTGCCGCGTCCGGCGGCAGCCGGGCCGGGTTGGCACAGCTCGCCAACACCAACACGCGAAAGCCGCGCGCCGCCAGCAGGCGTGCCGCCACCAGCGCATCGCCGCCGTTGTTGCCGGGGCCGGCCAGTACCAGCACCGGTGTGCCGGTGTCCTGCGCCAGCGACGTCGCAAAATCCGCCGCTGCCAACCCCGCCTTCTCCATCAGCGCATCGTCCGGATGGGCGGCCTGCCACGCCATTTCCATCGCATGGATCGCTGCGGCGGGGTAGAGGGGGGGTGAAATCAGGGCGGTGAGCGGGGTGGGCATGATGCAGTAAAGTGGATCGGCAGTGATTGCAACACTGCGCCCACACAGGCTTCAGCACAAGGGGCGGCTTGCGGGTTGTCCTGAAGCGGGATGAAACCTGGCTTCGCCTTGCTTTTTCACGCCGCCCAGGGCGAATTCCGGTCGCCCCGCCGCCTTTCCATTCCTGTCCCGCCATCTAGACTGAAGATAGTCCATCCCCTCTGGAGGTTGGCATGGATAAACTGCATCTCACGCCCGCCGGTGCAAAAGTCGCGCAGTGCGCCGACGAGGACGCCTGCACGGTGACGCGCTGCGAGGTGTGCCTGAAGGAAGTGCCGCCCGACGCGATCGACGTGGCCGACGCGCAGGATTACGTACACCATTTCTGCGGACTGGAATGCCTCGACATCTGGCGCCGGCAGGGCGAAGTGCCCGCCGAACGCGGGACGCCGGGAGGCTGGGCGAACCGGGTAAAATAGCGCCTTTGCTCCCACTGCAAAGACGCACATGTCTTCCATCGTTTCGCGCCCCGGCAGCGCCGCGCTGTCGCCCTTCCGCATCGAAAAAATCCGCCAGGAGGCCGCCCGACTGGGGGTGACGCTGGGCAGCGTCGAAGCCCGCTTCTGGCATTTCCTGGAGATCGACGGTGTGCTCGACGCCGCCGCCGAACGCCAGATCGACCAGACGCTCGCCTACGGCGTGCCGGCCGATGCGCCTGCGGCCGGGATGGTGCAGGTGCTGGTGACGCCGCGGCCGGGCACGATTTCGCCGTGGTCGTCGAAGGCGACCGATATTCTCAGAAACAGCGGGCTGGCCCAGTTGAAGCGCATCGAGCGCGGTGTGGCGTTCCGCCTGCTGGATCCCGCCGGTGTGCCGCTGGCGGAAGCGGCGCTGAAGACCGTGCTGCCGCTCCTGTACGACCGCATGACCGAGGCGGTGTTGCCTTCGCTTGCCGATGCCGCCGTGCTGTTCCGGCATGTGCCGCCGCGCGAGATGACCGCGGTCGACGTGCTGGCCGGCGGGCGTGCCGCGCTGGTCGCCGCCAACCGCGACCTGGGCCTGGCGCTGTCGGACGATGAGGTGGATTACCTGGTCGAGAATTTCACCCGCATGGGACGCAATCCCAGCGACGTCGAACTGATGATGTTCGCGCAGGCCAACTCGGAGCACTGCCGCCACAAGATCTTCAACGCCAGCTGGGTGATCGACGGCAAGGCCGAATCGAAGTCGCTGTTCGGCATGATCCGCGACACCCACGCCGCGCACCCACAGGGCACGGTGGTGGCGTATTCCGATAACTCATCCGTCATCGAAGGCGCGGCGATCGACCGCTTCTACCCGCGCGCCGACGGCGGCTACGCCTACAGCGAAGAGCTGACCCACGTGCTGATGAAGGTGGAGACGCACAACCACCCGACGGCGATCTCGCCGTTTCCCGGCGCGGCCACCGGCAGCGGCGGCGAAATCCGCGACGAGGGCGCGACCGGCACCGGCTCCAAGCCCAAGGCGGGGCTGTGCGGATTTTCGGTATCGAACCTGAACCTTCCCGGCTGCGAACAGCCGTGGGAAAGCGGGGCCTACGGCAAGCCCGACCGCATCGTCACCCCGCTGGCGATCATGCTCGAAGGCCCGATCGGCGCGGCAGCCTTCAACAACGAATTCGGCCGGCCCAACCTGGCGGGCTATTTCCGCACCTTCGAGGAAACCGTCGCCGGCGAGCGGCGCGGCTACCACAAGCCCATCATGCTGGCGGGCGGCGTCGGCATGATCCGCGACGACCACGTGCACAAGAAGCTGCTGCCGGCGGGCACGCTGCTGATCCAGCTGGGCGGCCCCGGCATGCTGATCGGCCTCGGCGGCGGCGCGGCCTCGTCGATGGACACCGGCGCCAACGCGGCCGACCTCGACTTCGATTCGGTGCAGCGCGGCAACCCGGAAATGGAACGGCGCGCGCAGGAAGTCATCGACCGCTGCTGGCAGCTGGGCGAGAACAATCCCATCCTGTCGATCCACGACGTCGGTGCGGGCGGCCTGTCGAACGCGCTGCCCGAGCTGGTGCACGGCGGCGGCAAGGGGGGGCGCTTCGAACTGCGCGCCGCGCCGTCGGAAGAGAGCGGCATGTCGCCGCGCGAGATCTGGTGCAACGAGGCGCAGGAACGCTACGTGCTGGCGATCCCGCCGGACCGCATCGGCGAATTCCGCGCCATCTGCAACCGCGAGCGCTGCCCTTTCGCCGTGCTGGGCGAGGCGACCGCGGACAATCACCTGCTGGTGGCCGACAGCCACTTCCAGAACGCGCCGGTGGACGTGAGCCTCGACGTCATCCTCGGCAAGCCGCCGAAGATGACGCGCGACGTGGCGCACCGGCACAACCCGCCGGCGCCATTGGTACTCGACGGCATCGCGCTTGCCGACGCCGTGCACCGCGTGCTGGCGATGCCGGGCGTGGCGTCCAAGATGTTCCTGATTGCCATCGGCGATCGCAGCGTGGGCGGACTCACCGCGCGCGACCAGTGCGTGGGGCCGTGGCAGGTGCCGGTGGCCGATTGCGCGATCACGCTCGCCGGTTACCGGACCCTGCGCGGCGAAGTCTTCTCCATCGGCGAGAAGGCACCGCTGGCGTTGATCGACGCGCCGGCCTCGGGGCGCATGGCCATCGCCGAGGCGATCACCAATCTCGCCGCCGCGCGCGTGGAAAAACTCTCCGACGTGAAGCTGTCGGCCAACTGGATGGCGCCGGCCGGCCATCCCGGCGAGGACGCGGCGCTGTTCGACACCGTCGCTGCCGTGTCGCAGTACTGCCAGGCGCTGGGCATCGCCATACCGGTGGGCAAGGATTCGATGAGCATGAAGTCCGTTTGGCAGGCGGGCGACGAGAGGAAGCAGGTGACTTCGCCGATCTCGCTGGTGGTGTCGGCCTTCGCCGTGACGCCCGACGCGACGCGCCAGCTCACGCCGCAACTGCGCACCGACTGCGGCGATACCGATCTGATCCTGATCGACCTCGGGCTGGGCAGGAACCGACTCGGCGGGTCGAGCTTCGCCCAGGCCTACAAGCAGGTGGGCGACCAGTGCCCGGATGCGCCCGAGCCCGCGGCGCTCCAGGCTTTCTTCGACACCGTGCAGGCGCTCAACGCGGCAGGCAGGCTGCTGGCCTATCACGACCGCTCCGACGGCGGCCTGTTCGTTGCGCTGGCCGAGATGGCTTTCGCCGGCCACTGCGGCGTCGAGATTGACGTCGACGAACTGTGCTCGGAAAAGATCCGCCATGACGCCGACGAGGAAGGTGTGCCCGAACCCGACATGGACGATCCGCGCGGCTATTCCGAGCGCGTTTTCAATGTGCTGTTCAGCGAGGAGGCGGGCGCCGTGCTGCAGGTGCGCCGCAGCGATACCCAGGCGGTGATGGAAGCCTTCTTCGGCGCCGGCCTGCGCGGCGAGTTCTACATCATCGGCGAGCCGGGCACGCGCGACCGCATCCGTGTGGCGCGCCGCGAACGCACGATCTTCGATGCCCCGCGCACCGAACTGCAGCGCGTCTGGGCGCGTACGAGCTACGAGATGGCGAAGCTGCGCGACAACCCGGCCTGCGCCGAGCAGGAATACGCGATGCATGCCGACGCCGCCGATCCCGGCCTGCGCTGCGCGCCGTGCTTCGATCCGGCCGAGGACATCGCCGCCCCCTACATCGCCGGCGGCAAGCGGCCGCGCGTTGCCGTCCTGCGCGAGCAGGGGGTCAACGGCCACGTCGAAATGGCGGCCGCCTTCGACGCCGCCGGTTTCGCCGCCTTCGACGTGCACATGAGCGATATTCTCGAGGGCCGCGTGCAGCTCGCCGACTTTGCCGGCCTCGTCGCCTGCGGCGGCTTCAGCTACGGTGACGTGCTGGGCGCGGGCGGCGGCTGGGCCAAGTCCATCCTGTTCAACCCGCGCGCGCGCGACCAGTTCGCCGCCTTCTTCCGGCGCACCGACACCTTCGCGCTGGGCGTGTGCAACGGCTGCCAGATGATGAGCCAGCTGCACGACCTGATCCCGGGCGCGGTGGCCTGGCCGCGCTTCGAGCGCAACCTCTCGGAGCAGTTCGAGGCGCGCTTCAGCCTGGTCGAAGTGCTCGACTCGCCCTCGCTCTTCTTCGCCGGCATGGCCGGCTCGGTCATGCCCATCGTGGTGTCGCACGGCGAGGGCCGGGTCGAGTTCCGCGATCCGGCCCATGCCGGGGCGGCGCGCGCCACTGTGCGCTACGTCGATCACCGCGGTGCGCCGACCGAGGTCTATCCGATGAATCCCAACGGCTCGGCCGGCGGCCTGACCGGCTTCACCACCGATGACGGGCGCTTCAGCATCCTGATGCCGCATCCCGAGCGGGTGGTGCGTGCCGCGCAGATGTCGTGGAAGCCGGAATCGCTGGCCGGCGACAGCCCCTGGCTGCGCATGTTCCGCAACGCCCGCCGCGCAGTAGGGTGATTATGCGAAAATACGACCGTTTGACGAATCGACGCGCGCTGCCGCCAGCCCGCCGCCTGCCATGAACGCACCCCAAAATCTCCTCACCGACGACCACCTGCGTGCGCAGGTCAAGCTCCTGGGCACGCTGCTCGGCCAGGTCCTGCTGCAATTTGCCGGCGAGGACGTGTTCGAGACGGTGGAAACGCTGCGCCGCGGCTTTGCCGAGCTGCACCAGCAGGAAGACCAGCAGCGCCGCACCGAACTGATGGCGATGATCGACGCCATGCCGGCCGACAGGGTCGAGCTGGTGGTGCGCGCGTTCTCCAGCTATTTCAAGCTGGTCAACGTGGCCGAGGAAGCGTTCGCCCACCGCAACCGCCGCCGCATGCTGTCGCACGGCATGCCGCTGTGGGAGGGGTCCTTCGATCGCACCCTGGGCGAACTCAAGGCGCAGGGCCTGTCCGCGCCCACGCTGCAGGAAATGATGGACCGCCTCTACTATGCGCCGGTGTTCACCGCACATCCCACCGAGGCGCGCCGTCGTGCGGTGATGGAAGGCATGCGCCGGGTGTTCCTGATCTGCGACGAACTCTACAGCCCGACCCTGGGCGTGAACGACCAGCGCGAACTGGAAGCGCAGCTGGCCGCCGAAATCCAGGTGATGTGGCGCACCGACGAACTGCGCAGCGCCAAGCTGGAAGTGCGCGATGAAGTGCGCAACGGCCTCTACTACGTGCGCGAAGCCCTGTTCGAGGCGGTGCCCAAGGCCTACCATTTCTTCGAGAAGGCGCTGCGCAAGCATTACGGCGTCAATGCCGACGGCGTGGCACCGGTGGCGGTGCCGAGCTTCATCCGCTTCGGTTCGTGGATCGGCGGCGACCGCGACGGCAACCCCTTCGTCACCGCCGACGTGACCGAATGGACGGTCTACACGCAGATGCAGGCGGCGCTCGACGAGTACCGCACGCGCGTGCTCGACCTGCGGCAGACGCTCACCCACAGCAGCGACTGGTGCACGCCTTCCGCGGCCTTCCAGGAACGCCTGGCCGAATACGAGGACGAGTACGGCGAGCAGGTGTTCCGCGGCACTGCGGTGCAGATCTACAGCCGCGAACCCTATCGCCGCATGGCGGCGATCATGCTGGCGCGGCTGGACGCGAACCTGTCCTACGTGCACCAGAGCCTGGCCGACGTGCCGAGCTTCAAGCCGCACCTGGCCTACGGCAACGCCTCGGCCTTCCTCGACGATCTCTACCTGCTGCGCGATTCGCTGACCAGCCACGGCGACCGCCTGGTGGCGAACCAGGGACTGCAGGCGCTGATCCGCCTGGTCGAGAGCTTCGGCTTCCACCTGCTGCAGCTCGACATCCGCCAGGAATCGACCGTGCACACGCGTACGGTGGCGGCGGTGCTGCAGCAGATCGATCCCGATTTCGATTATCTGGCGGCGCCGGAAGACGAACGGCTGGCCAGGCTGGCGGCGTGGATCGGCCACATCGATCCCATCCAGGTCAACGATGCCGTGCTGGACGAGGAGGCACGCGAGTCGCTCGCGGTGTTCCGCCGCATGGCCAAGCTGCAGGCCGAAGTGGGCGACGAACTGTTCGGCGCCTACGTGATCTCGATGACGCACAGCGCCAGCCACGTGATGGAAGTGATGCTGCTGGCGCGCCTGGTCGGTCTGGCCGGCCACACCGGCGGCGAGTGGTTCTGCAAGCTCCTGGTGGCACCGCTGTTCGAGACGGTGGACGACCTGCAGCACAGCGAGGACATCCTCGACGCGCTGCTGTCCAACAAGGTCTACCGTGCGCTGATCGCGGCCAACGGCAACCGCCAGGAAGTCATGCTCGGCTATTCGGATTCGTGCAAGGACGGCGGCATCCTGGCATCGAACTGGAACCTCTACCAGGCGCAGCTTTCCATCATCGCGCTCACCCAGCACTACGGCGTCGCCTGCCGCCTGTTCCACGGCCGCGGCGGCACCGTGGGGCGCGGCGGCGGCCCCACCCACGACGCCATCCTGTCGCAGCCGCCGGGCACGGTGAACGGGGAGATCAAGTTCACCGAACAGGGCGAGATGCTCTACTACAAGTACGGCAACCCGGAGACCGCCAACTACGAGATCGGCATGGGCGTGACCGGACTGCTGAAGGCCAGCGCCACCGCGCTCGCCCACAGCGAGGTGCGCTACCCGCAGGAATACCTGGACCGCATGCGCGACATCGCGGCGGCGGGCGAGGTGGCCTACCGTGCGCTCATCGGCATGGAAGGTTTCATCGATTATTTCTACGAAAGCACGCCGGTATCCGAGATCGGCACGCTCAACATCGGCAGCCGGCCTTCGCATCGCAAGAAGGCCGACCGCTCGCTCGGCTCGATCCGCGCGATTCCCTGGGTGTTCGGCTGGGCGCAGTCGCGCCACACGCTGCCGGCCTGGTACGGCATCGGCAGCGCGCTCAAGGGCCACATCGATGCGCATCCCGGGGGACTGGAGCAGCTGCAGGCGATGCATCGCGCATGGCCGTTCTTCCGCAGCCTGCTTTCCAACGTGCAGATGTCGCTGGCGAAGGCCGACATCGAGATTGCCGAGGAATACGCGCGCCTGTGCGAGCACTCCAACACCATGACGATCTACCGCGCCATCGCCGACGAGTTCGCGCTGACGGTCGAGTGCGTGAAACGGGTGGCCGGCATCGTGCACCTGCTCGAGGATAACCCGCTGCTGTCGCTGTCGTTGTCGCGCCGCCGCCCCTACATCGACCCGATCAACCACATCCAGGTGCGCATGCTCAAGCGTTACCGCACCGGCAGCGTGTGGGAGGCCGAGCAGGACACCTGGCTGACGCCGCTCAAGCGTTCGATCAACGCCATCGCCGCGGGCATGCGCAACACCGGATGAGCGAAGCGCCCGCAGTGACCGCCCCGCGCCGCCGGGGGCTGTTCGCCGCCCTGCTGGTCGCGGCCGCGCTGTTCATGGTGGTGTGCGGCCTGGCGCTCTACGCCTTCATTCTCAACGTCGATCTCGGCGAAATGAAGCGGCAGCTGTCGAAGGAAATCGAGGTGCGCCAGCAATCCGAACGCTATCTCGACGAGATGCGCAATCAGATCAAGGCCAGCCAGCGCGAAGTCGAGCAGCTCAGGCAGCAACTCAGTTACAAGGAATCGGACTACCAGACGGCGATCTCGGCCAAGCCGGCGATGCCGGTGACCGTGAGCTTCCGCGCCTCGATGCTGGGCAAGGGACTGGTTGCGGTGATCCAGAACAGCAGCGACCGCTATCTGACGGTCGTGCTCTCGGTGCGCAACCCCACGCTTTCGAATGCCCGTCGCTTCAAGCTCGACCTGGAGCCCAGATCGAGCACCGATTTCGGGCATCTGGAAGGCTGGCAGTTTTCCTCGGGCGACGAATTCGCCCTCTTCAACGACGAGTTCGCCGCGATCAGGCTGACCGTGCCTTGAGCTTCGTGTCTGCCCTGGG
>WBZX01000339.1_pt1 | contig 22969 bp, 20 predicted proteins | sample 5204211 | NCBI WGS metagenome assembly WBZX01 (sample SAMN12344362, study PRJNA552823) | activated sludge metagenome | biome: Activated sludge suspended growth; feature: Nitrification reactor; material: Wastewater; isolation source: activated sludge from nitrification reactor of wastewater... | reverse complement strand
ACCTGGACGGGCGGCACGATCACCGGCACGGGTGCCGCTCAGGTCGTGGTGGGCAATGGCGCCACGTGGAGCATCAGCGGTGCCGACAAGACATTGCCGGTCCAGTTGCTGGTGGAAGGTGGCACGGTGTCGGTGGCGAGTGGCACGGCCGTGAGCGCTTCGCAGGTGAGCAACCTGGGTGGCCACATCGATGGCAACGGTGCACGGGCCATGTTCTACGCGGGCCAGGGCAACAGCATCGACGGCAGCTTTGGGGGCGGCCTGACGCTGGGCGGCACCTGGACCCTGGGCGGGCACACCCAGTTGTCGGCGCTCTCGGATGGCCACTTCACCTACCTGGGCGGCAGCGTGATCGACGGTGCGATCACCGCAGGCAAGGGCTCAACGGCCGGCACCCTGCAACTGAGCTTTGGCGAGAACGCCAGCGCGGTGGTGCAGGCCAATTCCGGTGTGATCGTGGGCAACCACAGCTCGGCCAGCGTCCATGGCACCTTGAACGGCGACGTCGTGGTGGACACGCAGCAGGGCAACCCCAGTGGGCTGTCTGCAGGGGCCAATCTGACCGTTGCCGGCACACACAACGGCAGGCTGTCGATGGACGGTGCCGCGAGGGTCACCGTCAGTGGCACCCAGAACGGTGTCGTGAAGCTCGACGCAGGCGCCCTGACGCTGAGCGACAGCGTGCTCAACATCAGCGACGGCTCAACCTGGACGGGCGGCACGATCACCGGCACGGGCGCCGCGCAGATCAACGTGGGTACGGGCGCCACCTGGGCCATCAGCGGTGCCGACAAGACCCTGACCGGCACCGCCTTGAACGTGCAGGGCAGCGTGGACCTGGGCACCACCCGTTTGACGCTGGATCAGCCTCTCAACGCCGCAGCCGGCAGCCACCTGGGGTTCTCGGCCTCGGGCAACTCGGCCGGCCAGTTTGGCCGCATCACCGCGCCCAGCATCACACTGGATCCAACAGGAGTGGGCCTGAGTTTGACCACGGCGGGTGGCTACACGCTGGCCATGGGCGATCAGTTCACGGTGCTGACCGCCACCGATTCACCCGCTGCCAAGTCGGTGTTTTCCAGCGGCACGATCAACGTCAACGGCCCGGCCAATTACCTGATCGCGCCCACCAAGACGGCCACCGATCTGACGCTGGCGGTGAGCAACTTCATTCCCATTGGTCTGCCTGGCACCACGGTGGCTGGCATCGTGGGCGCGGGTGGCATCAGTGGCTATGTAGCGGGCCAGACAGCGGCTGGATTGCAGTCCTTCTTGGCCTCGGCGGGCGCCGCGTCCACCACGCCATTGCCCACCTCGCCCATCACCCTGCCCTGAATTCAAGGTTGGTCATGAACAAGAACCTGTGCGTTTCAAACGGTCGCCTGCGTGTGATGTCTGCACTGCTGAGCCTGGGCATGGGCGCCGCCTGGCCCGCCCATGCGGCGCAGCCCGAGGCCGCAGGCCTGCGCTTCGTGGTTGAGCGATTCAACGTGCAAGGCAGCAACCCCTTGCCTGAAGCGCAGACCCAAGAGGTGCTGGCCGCATTTGTGGGTGAGCAGCAAGGCATGGCCGCGCTGCAGGCGGCGGCCAAGGCGCTGGAGGCAGCCTTGCGGCAAGCCGGCCACGGGCTCTACACCGTGGTGCTGCCCCCGCAGGAAGTGTCTGGCAGCGTGCAATTGCGTGTGGTGCCTCGCCCGCTGCAAGGTGTGGCAGCCACTGAAGGGGCCGATGTGGCCGCGGTGCGCTCGGCCTTGCCGTCGCTGGAGGATGGGGTCACGCCCAATCTGCTGGCACTCGCACGCGCCCTGGCACTGGCCAACGAGAACCCGGCGCGCCAGTTGGGCGTGCGTTTTGCGGAAGCGGCGGATGGTGGCGTCAGCGCCTTTGTGGACGTCCAGCGTGGCCAAGCCTGGTCGCTCTCGCTGCGGGCCGACAACAGCGGGGGTGACCAGCCCGCACCATCACGTTTGTCCACCACGCTCACGCATGCCAACCTGTGGGGGCTGGACCATGTGGCCACGCTCTCGTACACCGGCTCGCCCGAGGCCTGGGCGGCCATTCGCCAGTACGGGCTGCAGTACAAGCTGCCGGCCTATCGCTGGGCGGGCAGCTGGCAGGCCTACTACTTTCATTCGTCCAGCAGCACCGGCAAGGTGGCCGACTTCTTCAACGTCAGTGGCTCTGGCCATTTTGCAGGCCTGAGCTACACGCAGCACCTGCTGCCCAAAGGCGACTGGCGGCCCAGCTTGCAACTGGCTGTGGACGACAAGTTCTTTGGCGACGGCACGGCCTTCAACGGCAGCCCCATTGGCAACGATGTGCGCAGCCGCCCGCTCAGCCTGACCGCCGCAGCACGCTTTGAGGGCCAAGGCGTGCGTGGTGGCTTGAGCCTGTCCTTGGTGACCAACCTGCCCGGTGGCCGGCGAGGGGATGACTTGTCCTACGCGGCGGTTCGGGCGGGCGCAGTCAGCAGTTGGACGCTGGGCCGGGTGAATGGTGACCTCAGCTGGCCGTTTGGACAGGGGTATGCGCTGGTGGCTCGCGGCAGCGCGCAGTGGACCGAGCATCCGCTGATCGGCGGTGAGCAGTTCGGCCTGGGCGGGTCAGACTCGGTGCGCGCGCTGGAGACGCGACAGGTCATGGGCGATGCCGGCTACCAGGGCAGTGCAGAGCTGTGGGTGCCCAGCGATGTACCAGGCATGACGCTGTTGGGTTTTGTGGACGGCGGCCGTGTGCTGCGCCGCCAGGCCGTGGCGGGCACCACGGCGGCCGAAAACACCGCCGCAGCGGGTGTGGGCGTGCGCTGGCAATTGAGGCCAAACGCCAGCTTGTCAGTGGACTATGCGCGGTTGGTGAACGGGGTGACCGGCACCCCCACCGGGCACGACCGCGTCTGCGCGTCGGCTGCCGTGCAGTTCTGAAACATCGGGCCGTTCAACCGGCGCCAATCAGGCTGGCGCATCCCACCAGTCGCTGGCGCAGAGGGCTGCGCGACAGGCAGTTGTCGCGCCACATGGCCGGCAGCGATGCTGCGGCAGACTGCAGCCAGTCGAGGCCACGGTGGGCGATTTGTTGCGCGCGCGCGGGGTTGGTGGCCTTCAGTGCCATGGCCAGATCAGCGGCAAAGTCGGGCCACAGATGGGCGGGGCTGAGGCCGGCGCACTGCAGCGCCCAGGCCTCTTCGGCCCGGGCCGCCGCTTCCTCCGCCCGGCCGGCCCGCGCCAGGTGGAACGCCGCCCGCCCTTCGAGCGACAGCCACAAGCCCATGCCGCCGCCGTCGCGCAGGGTGGAGGTGGCCATCGACAGCACGGGCAGCAACTGCGCGCTGTCGCAAATTGGCGCCAGCTGTACCAGCATGCCCGAACGCAGGATCACATCGTCCAGGGCGGCCACACGCTCCAGCAGCCGGCCGCTGTCGCAGGGCTCGCCCGCCATGGCCAGCACCACGTTCATGGCCAGAGCCTGGGCTTCGATGGTGCCCGAGGCTTGCAGGCCGAGCCGGATGGTCTTCAGCGCCAGGTCCCGACGGCCGAGCGAAAAGTAGAAGGCTGCACGGGTGGCAAACATGTAGCCTTGAACCCGGGTGGGGTGCTGCTCCAGCCTCTGCGCCACCGTTTCCTTCGCTTCCAGTGCCGGGCCCCACATCCCCGCCAGTACCAGCACATTGGCGCGGCTGTCGATGGTGTCCGTGAGGGTGACGTCGTGGACCTCGCCCTCGGTGCAGAGCAGGGCGGCGCGCTCGGCCCACGCCTGGGCCTCGGGCAGGCAGCCTTTGAGTGAATGGGCCTTGGTCAGGGCATTGGCAGAGAACAGCAGAACCATGGCTCGCTGGTAGGCCTGGCCAACTTGCCATGATTTTTCCAACTCCTGGGTGGCATCGGCGACCCGGCCCATCGCCGACAGGATGGTGCCCCGCGCCGACATCTTTTGCAGCAACGTCGTCGCATAGTCCAGGCGGCAATCCTCTGGTTTCATCGAGCGCAACAGGGCCAGCGAACGGTCTACATGCTGCAGCGCATCGGCCACGTTTCTGCGTTCCCAGCAGTACACGCCCAAGGTGTATTCGAGGTCGGACTCGATCTCGCCGGCGCCAGATCGGGTGGCCGCCACCAACGCCTGCCGTGCAAGCCGCTCGGCCACCTCCAACCTGCCTGCGTGGCCCTCGATGTTGGACATCGCCAATCCGGCCATCGCCCGCTGAGTGTCAGTGCTCGACGTGGCTTCAAGCCTGGGGCCCAGATGCGCGAACCGCTCGGCACTGCCCAGCCTCGACAGCACCTCGACGGCGTTGAAATAGGCATCGAAGGCTGCGGTGGATTGCCCGGCCTGCGCCAAGATGTCGGCCGCCCGCTCGAACATGCCCGCAGCTTCATTCAACCTGAGCCGCGCCTCGGCCGCAGTGGCAGCCGCCAGCAATTGCGGGGCCGCACGCAGCGGGTTGCCGCCATCGAGCCAATGCGTGGCGATGCGCGAGGGCTCACCGTGTGCCAACTCGAGCCAGGCGGCGATCTCCAGGTGCATTTCGCGGGCAATCGCTGCGGGCACCGACGCCAGCGCCGCTTCGTAGATCAAATCGTGTGCAAAGGCGCCATCGCGCAGCACCTGTGCCGCTTCCAGTTCATTCCAGGCATCGGCCAGGTCCAGCGCGCCGGTGTGCAGCACCCCGGCGGCCAGCGCCGCACTGAAGTCAGGGCCGGCCACGGCCGCGCAGCGCGCCAGCTTGACGGCAAGGGCTGACAGCTTGCCCAGGCGCAACTGGATCAGGCGACCACTGTGGGGCAGCGAGGCCATGCCAGGCAGGTCGCTGGCTTCGGGCTGGCTGAGCAGCACCTTGACGCACTCGAGCACGTACTGCGGGTTTCCGCCGGTTCGCCTGTGCAGCGCCTCGACCCAGGCGTTGCTGTCCACATCGGGCAAGTCCAACGAAGCAAGCAGTTCGGCGACCTGCATCGGTGTGAGCGGCTTGAGCTCGAGCGCTTGGGCCCGCAGGCGGCTTTGCAACTCATCCACCCACCGCGCAGAGCCCGTGCTCAGCTCGACCTGGCGCATGGCAAAGGCCCAGTGGAGACCCGTGCCGGTACAAAGCTGCCCCAACAGCTCGACACTGCCCTCATCAGCCCAGTGAAGGTCGTCCACCATCACGGCCATCAGGCCCTGCTGTTGCGCGAGTGAGAGTGTGGACAGCAAGGCGTTGACGAACCGCGTCTGGCTGGCGTCAGCGGGCACGCTGGTGGCACTGCCCAGCTCGGGCAGCAGGCGGGCGAGTTCACCACGCACACCCTCGGGCAGCGACAAGGGGCATTGCTGCAGCAGCACGCGCAACAAGCGGCTGATGGTGGCGCAGGGCAGCCTGGCATCGCCCGGCCGGGCGCCCACCAGCAGGGTGTTGCGTTCACCTTGGCACTGCAGGGCGGCGAAATCAGCGAAGAGTCGAGACTTGCCCATGCCGCCTTCGGCGAAGACGATCCCGATGCAGGGGGTGCGCCAGCAGGTTTCCAGCCACGCCCATTCGGCTTCCCGCCCCACCAGCCTCGGGGGACGCAGAACGCTCACAGGCACCTGGCGCCGCACGGTGGCCAGACCCACCGCAGGCACCATGGCGCGCTGCAAGCTGGCCAGCAGTTGCAAGGTCTCGGCCGAGGGGGCCGTGCCGATCTCGTCGTTCAGCAGCCTGGCGCAGCGGTCAAATGCCTGCCGGGCAGCGGCCGGGTCGCCCCGCAGGTAGTGCAGCCGCATGAGCCGACGATGCGCATCCTCAGACAACGGGTCAAGTTGCAAGAGTGTGTTTGCCAGTTGCAGCGCGGTGTCCCAATCCTGGCGTTCCTCCAGCTCCGTCAGTTGCCGGCAGATTTGGTCGCGCTGCAAGATCGAGCGCCGCTGTCGCTCGACCTGCAGCCAATCGCTCAGCTGCGGAAACTCTGAGAGCTTGAGGGCGCCCAACACGCTGGCCGCTCCAGCCAGGTCGTGCGCCACATCGGGGCTCAAGCTCAGCGTGGCCTGACCCACCACCAGTGGGTGGCCGCAGGCCCGACGGAGGTTGAACAGGCGTTGGCGCAGCCGGTTGCGCGACGCCTCGGAGGCATCCCCGGGCCACAGCAAGTCGATCACCCGGGCGCGGGGCTGCGGGCCATCCACGGCCAGCAATGCCAGCATGGCGGCGTCGCGCTCGGCCAGCGCCACTTCTCGCCCATCTTCCGTGAGCACCTGCGCTCGGTTGGCGAGCATCAGATTCACCTGCCTGGGCTGCGCGCTCATGCTCAAAGGGGTTCTGCTCACAATGGCGAGGCCGTGGTTCAGGGTGAACAGCGAAAAAGTTGTGAGGCTCGGGCCCGGCCAGCCTATGCCAAACCGGCTCACCACGGGTTATATCCTCGCACCGTTATCGGTGCGTTACTCTGACGGCAAACCTGGCCAGAGTATTCCAGTCTGCGGATTCGTCGGCTTTGCGGCAGTCCAATCACGCACGTGTACGTCAGCAGTGGGTCGCCATGGAAAGTGCTCACCTGTGCGTGGTTCGCGATCCGATCAGCCTGCCTGACGAGGACCGGTGTGGGCGGCACCGAGATCGCTGCGTTGCATGGTTTCGTCCGCCCACGGCAACCACCCGTTGTCGCGATCAACCGAACGGCTGGGGCATTGGCTTCGGCCTTCCCGACACCTCGGGAAGGCCGACGACGGCGAGATGCCGAAGAACGTGACCGGTGCAATGGCGTGCAGCGGCAGGCGCGCCTGCGGTCCAAGACCCTGTGCAGCTCACGGCTCGTGCCATCGAGGTACTGCAGAACATGCGTTGTCTGCGGGAGTCCCGCCGCCACACAAGGGTCTTTCAACGGTCACAGGCCTGCCATCTGCCTGCGCGAGCATCGCCCATTCGAACGAATGGGCGAGGGCCACGGAGTGCCATCTACATATCCTGACCACCAGGCGAGCGTTGATCGGCGAACGGTGCCGCGCTGGGCTCGCATTGCAGATGCATCGGCCGCGCGCGGTGGTGGCTGACCCATGCCGGTCGGGTTCCATTGGCTGATCGCAGCCCAGTTTCTGTCGGCCTTGGCCGACAACGCCCTGCTCATCGTCACCATCGCCTTGCTGCAGGAGCAAGGCATGGCGGGCTGGTGGGCACCGCTGCTCAAGTTTGCACTGACCATCGCCTACGTGCTGCTGGCGCCGGGTGTGGGCCCGTTGGCCGACGCCGTACCCAAGGGGCGCTTGATGACGGCCATGAACGCCACCAAGACCCTCGGTCTGGCGGCCTTGTTCATGCACGCCCATCCGGTGCTGGCCTTTGCCATCGTGGGCCTGGGCGCGGCTGGCTATGCGCCGGCCAAGTACGGCCTGGTGACCGAGCTGGTGGGGCCGGCCAAGCTGGTGGCGGCCAACAGCTGGATCGAGGTCTCTGTGGTGTGTGCCGTGCTGCTCGGCACGGTGCTGGGCGGCGGCCTGGTCAGCGACACGCTGCGCCAATCCGGCGCGGCCCAGGCCTGCGGGCAATTCGCTGAGGCGCTCGGTGTGCCGCTGAAGTCCGGCCTGGTGCTCTCGCTGTTGCTGCTGCTGGGTGTCTACGCGGCGTCCGGCCTGCTGCAATGGGGTGTGCCCGACAGCCGCGCCCGCTACCCGCAGGCGGCCGTGCACCCAACGGCACTGCTGCGCAACTTCGTGCAGAGCAACCGCACGCTCTGGCGCGATGCCGACGGCGGCCTCTCGCTGGCCGTCACCACCTTGTTCTGGGGCGTGGGGGCCACCCTGCAGTTCACGGTGCTGGGCTGGGCCCACGACTCGCTGGGCCTGCCGCTGGAAAAGGCGGCCTACTTGCAGGGCGTGGTGGCATTGGGGGTGGTGGCAGGTGCGTCGCTGGCGGGCCGCTTCGTGCCCCTGCACCGGGCCAAGCAGGTGCTGCCGGCCGGCGTGGCCTTGGGCTTGCTCATCTCCACCGTGGCCATCACCCACAGCTTGTGGCTGGCGCTGCCGCTGCTGGTGCTGGTGGGCGTGGTGGGTGGTGTTCTGGTGGTGCCGATGAACGCCTTGCTGCAGCACCGGGGCCACCAGTTGCTCACGGCCGGTCGCTCCATCGCCGTGCAGGGCTACAACGAGAACCTCAGCATCCTGGTGATGCTGGGCACCTATGCCTGCCTGCTGGCACTGCAGGCGCCCATCGTGCCGCTGATGACGGCCTTCGGCTTGGTGATTGCCGGCGCCATGGCCAGCCTGCTGGTCTTCAAGCGGGGGCTGTTGCGGGTGCCCACAGGGGCTTGAACCGCCGGGCTCGAAAGGACTTTCTAGCGCGCCACGGAGAGTCGGTTGTAGACACTGTGTGTGCCGTGGGCACCACGGGCAGCCGCGAGTGCCCGTTCGATCTGCTCGGGGGCATCCAGCACCCCCTCGAGCCGAACGTCACCCTTGTGGGTCTCGACGCTGATCGCAGCCCCCTGCAGGGAGGCCTCTCTCTGCAGGGCCGCCTTGACATTCGCCGTCACGTCGGCGTCTGTCGGGTTGCTGGCGGCGGCCGGGTTGGCCGAGGCTGCACTGCCCTGCGGGGGCGGGGGCTCGCACGCTGCGAGCAGCAGACTCAGGCTGGTCAGGGTGGCGCCGATCAGGCGTTTTCCGGTGCGCATGGTGTGTCGTCCTTGGGTGGTCACTGGCCTGGCTGGCCTTGGCCAGAGTGTGGCGCACCAGGATTAGCGCGGCCTGAATCGGCCCAGCCCCTCAGACCGGCTGAACGGCGCGTGGCGCAACCTGGGCCAATCCTTCCGGCAGGGGCCGACCGGCGGTCACGGTCTGGTAGATGACCTCGATCACCCCGATGATGCGGTCCCAGCCCAGGCCCATGGCTGTCTCACGGCCCTGGGCCCCCATGGCCTGCAGGGTGTCGCGGTCGCGGGCAGCCTCGCCCGCCAGGCGCACGAACTCGGGCGCGTTGCCAAACGGCGCCAGCAAGCCGTTGTGTTGGTGCCGCACCAGTTGGTGGGCCGCCGCGTAGTCGTAGGCCAGCACCGGCAGGCCGCTGGCCATGGCCTCGGGCGTGACATTGCCAAAGGTCTCGGTCATGCTGGGGAAGACGAACAGGTCGCCGCTGGCGTAGTGGGCGGCCAGGTCGTCGCCATGGCGCATGCCGGCAAACACCGCCTGCGGGCACTGCTGCTGCAACTCCTTGCGGGCCGGGCCGTCGCCCACCAGCACCAGCCGGGCGCGTGGCTGCGCCTGGCGGATGGCGTCAAAGGCCTGCACCAGCGTGGCCAGGTTCTTCTCGGCGGCCAGCCGGCCCACGTGCAGCACCACCAGGTCGCCCGGCGCGGCACCCCACTGTTCGCGCAGCGCCTGGCTGCGCTTGGCGGGGCTGAAGAGCTGGGTGTCCACGCCGCGCGCCACCACGGCCACGTTGCGAAAGCCGTAGTCGGTGAGCTTGCGGCGCAGGCCCTCGTCCGGCGTCATGGTGCACAGCGTCTGGTTATGGAACTTGCGCAGGTAGGCCATGATGGGCTTGTGCAGCCAGCCGATGCCGTAGTGCTTGCTGTAGGCCTGAAAGTTGGTGCGAAAGTCTGAGCACACCGGCAGCTTCAACTGCCGCGCGGCCTGCAGCGCCGTCCAGCCCATGGGCCCTTCGGTGGCGATGTGCACCACGTCGGGCCGGCGCTGCGACCACAGGCTCACCAGCGACTTCTTCGACGCCAGGCCCATGCGCAGATGCGGGTAGCGCGGAATGGGCAGGCCGCGCATCAGCACCTCGTGGAAGCGCACGTCGCTGCCAGCCTGCTCGCCCTTGAGCTGGCTGGGGCGTATCAGCTGCACCTCGTGGTTGCGTGCGCGCAGGCCTTCCACCACACAGGCGATGGTGCGGGCCACGCCGTTCACTTCGGGCGGGTAGGTTTCGGTCACCACCGCCACGCGCAGCGAGCGGCGCTGGGGAGGGAACTCTTCTACTTCGATGGTGACGTCGTCAGGGTGCTGCATGCCATGCATGGTGCTTGCGCCATGCAACGGTTCGATGACGGCACCGCGTCGTTTGTGTGTCGGTCTTGCCGCCGTCACGTCACGGCTGTTTCACAAACGCTGTTCACCATCCGGTCACCTCAACGCCACTGGAACTTCACGATGTTCAAAGAGTTTCTGTCACAGCTCGCCACCCAGCGCTGGGACGACCACCGCTACTACCACCAGAGCCGCGTGAACCAGACGCTGCACCTTGTCAGCGCCATCAGCTTCGTGCTGGCCTACGGCCTGCTGTTCGTCGACCCGGCCGTGGCGGCGCTGCTGGGCTGGGGCGTTTCGATGGTGACGCGCCAGTCGGGCCACTTCTTCTTCGAACCGCTGGGCTACGACGAAGTGAACCAGGCCACCAACGCGCACAAGGAAGCCATCAAGGTGGGCTACAACCTGCGCCGCAAGGTGGTGCTGCTCTCGCTGTGGGTGGCCGCGCCGTTGCTGCTGTGGCTCAGCCCCAGCTTGTTCGGTTGGGTGGCGCCGGCGCAGAGCGCATCTGCCTTTTGGCACCAGGTGGGTTGGGCCTGGCTGGCGCTGGGCGTGGCCGGGTTGCTGTTCCGCACCGTGCACCTGTTCTTCCTGAAGGGCGTGATGAGCGGCCTGGTGTGGATGACCAAGATCCTCACCGACCCCTTCCACGACATCGCGCTGTACCACCGCGCCCCGCTGCACCTGCTGCGCGGCGAACTGATCGACCCGATGGTGCACGTGCGCCACGGCTGACAGCCCCACCGGGCGCTGCGGCGCCCGGGGTTTCGATCAAGCGCTCAGCGCTCCGAGGGGAAGAGCATTTCCCTCAGCAGGCGGCGGCGGATGGCCTTGTTGCTCTGCCCCGCGCCCACCCACCACCAACCGTCCTGCTTCATCTCGCGGGCCGCCGCCTCGAAGCGGTGCGCCACTTCCGCGAAATCGGCCTCGCTGTAGTTCAGGCTGAAGATGAAGCGGCCGGTGCCCACCCAGCTCAAGGCCAGGCCATGTTCGCGCAGGTAGTACTGCAGCATCCAGTTGTAGCGCGACGCCCGCGTGTACGTCACCGTCCACACCGACGACATGTTGGCCACGCGCACCGGCAGGTCGGCGGCTTCCAGCCGCTGGTTCAGCGCGGCGGCGCGGCGGTCCTGCACGCCGTCCAGATCGGCGTAGCAGGCACGCGCCTCGTCGGTCTCCAGGTAGTCGAGGAAGGCGTCCATCGCGCCCATGACGTAGGGGTGGGCGTTGAAGGTGCCGCGGGCGAAGCAGATGTCGGCCGGGCGCTCGGTGCGAAAGCGCTGCATCAGCGCGCGCTTGCCGCACACCACGCCCACCGGCAGGCCGCCGCCCAGCGTCTTGCCGTAGGTGACCATGTCGGCCTGCACGCCGAAGTATTCCTGCGCGCCGCCTGGGGCCAGACGGAAGCCCAGAAAGACCTCGTCGAAGATCAGCACGATGCCGCGCTCGGTGCACACCTGGCGCAGCTTCTGCAGCCAGTCGGTGTAGGCGGCGCGGTCATAGCCGGCGCGGCGCGAGCTGTCCACCAGCGACGAATCGCCCGGCGCGCCGCTGTTGGGGTGCAGGGCCTGCAGCGGGTTCACCAGCACGCAGGCGATGTCCTTGCGCTGGCGCAGCACGGCGAGGCTGCGCTCGCTCATGTCGCGCAGCGTGTAGGTCTCGCGCGGCGGCAGCGGGTTGCCGGGGCCGGGCTGCACGTCCTCCCACCAGCCGTGGTAGGCGCCGCAGAAGCGCACCAGGTGCTTCTTGCGGGTGTGGTAGCGCGCCAGGCGCACGGCCTGCATCACGGCCTCGGTGCCCGACATGTGAAACGACACCTCGTCCAGCCCCGAGATGCGCTGCAGGCGCTGCACGTTGCGCAGCACGCAGGGGTGGTAGTTGCCCAGCACGGGGCCCAGCTCGGCCACGCGGGCCGCGCCCTCGGCGATGCAGCGCTTGTAGACGTCGACCCCGAACACGTTGACGCCGTAGGAGCCCGCCAGGTCGTGGTAACGGTTGCCATCGAGGTCGGTGAGCATCACGCCGTCACTGCGCTGCAGCACCGCGCCCACCTGCAGGTGCTGGCGCAGGTAGGGGCTGTACTGGTAGGGCACGCGGTAGGCGCCGGTGAACTTCAGGTCCGGGATGCCCTCGCGCAATTCGGCCGTCATGGCCAGCGACTTCGGGCAGCGCGTGGCGAAGCCGGTGGCCAGCTGCTGCAGGCCGGCCTTGCGCTTGGCCACCTCGGCCGCCGGCGCGCCGTCGGAGCCGAAGAACTTGTCCTCGTCGTAGGCGTAGCCGGGCAGCAGGCCGGCCACGCGCTTGGCCATGCGCGAGTGCCCGGTGAGCGAGGGGTGCTTGGCGCGCGAGAGCGCCAGCCGGCGCACAGCGGCCGGCGCGAGCGCCGCCAGGGCAGCGGCGGCCAGCAAGGTGGTGGTGAACAACTGATCCATGAATGTCCGAAATGAAAAGCAATGCCGCACATGTACCCGCTGGAGTTGACAAAGCGATGAATCCCCGCCGCTGGCGCGACCGCCTGCTGCAGCAGGAAGACTTGAACTTCCTGCTCACCAACCGCATCCCGCGCAACACCGTCACCCGCTTCATGGGCTGGTTCAGCCAGATCCGCAACCCCTGGGTGTGCCGGTTGTCCATCGCCGTGTGGCGGTTGTTCACCGAGCTGGACCTGAGCGAAGCGAAACAGCAGCGCTTTGCCAGCCTGCACGAGTGCTTCACCCGCGCGCTGAAAGACGGGGCGCGGCCTTTTGACGCCGACCCCGGCGTGCTGGCCAGCCCCTGCGACGGCATCGTGGGCGAGTGCGGGCCCATGCAGGGCCTGTCGGTGTGGCAGGCCAAGGGCTACCCCTACCGGGTGGAAGAGCTGTTCGGCCACGCCGCCATGGCCGAGCCGTTTCGCAACGGCTGCTTCGTCACGCTGCGGCTCACCTCGGCCATGTACCACCGCTTCCACGCGCCGCATGACGCGGTGCTGCAGCACGTCACCCACATCGCCGGCGACACCTGGAACGTCAACCCCATCGCGCTGAAACGGGTGGAGCGGCTGTTCTGCAAGAACGAGCGCGCCGCCATCCACGCCACGCTGGCCGACGGTGGCCACGCCATCGCCCTGGTGCCGGTGGCGGCGGTGCTGGTGGCCAGCCTGCGCCTGCACTTTCTCGACCTGCTGCTGCACCGCCGCCACCCGGGCCCGCACGAACTGCCCTGCCACGCAGCGGTGGCCAAGGGCCAGGAGCTGGGCTGGTTCCAGCACGGCTCCACCGTCATCGTCTTTGCACCGAGCGGCTTCACGCTGGCGCCGGGCATTGCCACCGGCACGCGCATCCGTGCCGGTGCACCCCTCATGCACCTGCCACAAACCCCACCTTCCAACCACCAAGGAACCCCATGAAGATCACCGTTTTTGGCGCCGGCTATGTCGGCCTGGTCAGTGGCGCCTGCTTGTCCGACATGGGCAACCACGTGCTGTGCCTGGACGTGGACGCGCACAAGGTGCGTGCGCTGCAGCAGGGCCACCTGCCCATCCACGAGCCCGGCCTGCTGGAGGTGGTGCAGCGCAACGCCAGTGCCGGCCGGCTCGAATTCACCACCGACCTGGACCGCGCCGTGGCCCACGGCACGCTGATCTTCCTGGCGCTGCCCACGCCGCCGGCCGAGGACGGCTCGGCCGACCTGCAACACGTGCTGGCCGCCGCGCGCGAGATCGGCCAGCGCATGACCGACTACAAGGTCGTCATCGACAAGAGCACGGTGCCCGTGGGCACGGCCGACCAGGTGCGCGCGCTCATCGCCGCCGAACTGGCCCGGCGCGGCATGGCGCTGGACTTCTCGGTGGTGTCCAACCCCGAGTTCCTGAAGGAGGGTGCGGCGGTGCAGGACTTTGCCCGCCCCGACCGCGTGGTGGTGGGCGTGCTTGAGGGCGACGAGCGCGCCGAGATGCTGCTGCGCGCGCTCTACGCGCCCTTTGTGCGCAACCGCGACCGCCTGCTGGTGATGGGCCTGCGCAGCGCCGAGCTGACCAAGTACGCCGCCAACGCCATGCTGGCCACGCGCATCAGCTTCATGAACGAGATGGCCGCGCTGGCCGAGGCCCTGGGTGCCGACATTGAAGCCGTGCGCGGCGGCATAGGCTCAGACCCGCGCATCGGCACGCACTTCCTCTACGCCGGCGCCGGCTACGGTGGCAGTTGCTTTCCCAAGGACATCAAGGCCCTGGCCCACAGCGCCGCCAGCGTGGGCCTGCCCGGCCGCATCCTGGCGGCGGTGGAGCAGGTGAACGACGAGCAGAAGCAGGTGCTCGCGCGCAAGATCGTCGCCACGTATGGTGAGAGCTTGAGCGGCCGCACGTTCGCCGTCTGGGGCCTGGCCTTCAAGCCCGAGACCGACGACATGCGCGGCGCACCGAGCCGTGTGCTGATCGCCGAGCTGCTGCGCCGTGGCGCGCGCGTGCAGGCCTACGACCCGGTGGCCACCGACACGGCCGTGCAGGCCCTGGCCGAAGACCTGGGGGCTGACCCGCGCGAGGCCGGCGTGGTGTTTGCCCGCTCGGCCATGGACGCCTTGGAAGGCGCCGACGCGCTGGCCATCGTCACCGAGTGGAAGGAGTTCCGCACGCCCGACTTCGACGCCATGGCCCGCGCGCTGCGCGACCGCCGCGTGTTCGACGGCCGCAACCTCTACGAGCCCGCGATGGCGCGCCACTTCGGGCTGGAGGTGCAGGCCATAGGCCGTGGCGCAGGCACCACTGTCATCAAAGCATCAACAGAGGGTTTCTAGACTGCCGCCAGTTCATCTCGCAACGGTTCAACCGAACAGGATCAAAGCCCATGAAGCTCTTGCACACCAGCGCCATCGCGCTTGCCATCGCCACCCTCGCCGGCAGCGCGCTGGCCCAATCCAACGTCACCGTCTACGGCCGCGTCGACCTGTCGGTCGCACAGCAGGCCGACAAGGTCGCCAACAAGGAAGTCCGCAACGGCTCGGGCAACCGCCTGGGCTTTCGCGGCACCGAAGACCTGGGCGACGGCCTGAAGGCCATCTTCCAGATCGAGCACCGCTTCAACGCCGCCGACGGCACCGCCGGCACCCGCTTCTGGGAAGGCAAGGCCTTCGTGGGCCTGGAAGGCGCCTTCGGCCGCTTCTGGATGGGCCGCGACGAGAACCCGGCCTACAGTCTGAGCCAAGGTGCCGCCGACCCCTGGGGCACCGACTATGTGGTGGCCAACGGCACGATCATGAACGGCGGCATCGGCAGCACGCGCTATGGCAACTCGGTGAACTACCGCATCTCGGCCTCGGGCTTCACCTTCGCCGCCCAGTTGGCCGAGACCAACACCAACACGCCGGCCTCCAGCAGCGCCAGCACTGGCCCGAACGCCAAGCGCCCGCTGAACATCGGCGCCGCCTACGCGGCCGGCCCGCTGTCGTTGGGCTTCGGCTACGAGAACCCGGGCGATGCCGACGACGTGTGGACCACGGTGAACGGCAGCTACAACTTCGGCGTGGTCAAGCTGGGCGCTTTCTACGGCAGCGGCAAGGACGCGGCCGCCAAGAAGCGCCAGTCGTACCAGATCTCGGCCACGGCGGCGGTGGCTGGCGGCGAACTGCGCTTCGCCCTGGGCCAGTTGAAGAACACCGACACCAAGGTGGTGCTCGACAAGCGCACCGCCGTGGGCTACTACTACCCGCTGTCCAAGCGCACCGCCGTGTACGCCGATCTGGTGCGCGAAGGCCGCCCCGCCATGCCGGCCGCCAACAAGACCACCGGCTACGACTTGGGGCTGCGCCACAACTTCTGAGTTCCCTCCGGTGCCGCGACCGGAACCCGCGGCACCTCTTGTCAGAGAGAAGTTTGGGCCACCTCGCGTGGCCCTTTTTTTTGGGGAAGCGCCCGCAGGTTTCAGCGCTGCAGGGCAAAGCGCCGTGTGAGCGCGAACACCTGGTCGGGCGCAGGCTGTTCGAAGACACACACCGTGGTGGCCACCAGCGGCGCGCGCAGCGCCAGGGCAAACGCGTCTCGGGCCTCGCGCAGCAGGGTTTGCGCGGCACCCGACGAGCTGTCCTCGAACCGGTCGCTCAGCGTCATGTGAAAGCGCCAGCGCTGCAGCACATGCGGGTAGCCCCAGCGCTGCAGCAGGTCCAGGCCCAGTTCGTCCAGCGGTGGCTGGGTGCGGCGCGCGCGCTCGACATCGCTGTGCGGCGCGCGCAGGCTGTCGAGCTGGGTCACGCAGGCATTGGCCAGTTGCTGCAACGGCCCACGTTCGTCCAGCGGCTGCACCGGCCGCAGGGCCAGAAAGCGGTCCAGCCAGTCCACCTGCAGTCTGGGCATGGGGAACGCCGGCAGGCGGCGCGCCAGCTCAGCCACTTCGGCGTGGAAATCGTCGGGCAGGCAGCCCGGGGCCAGCCGCATGGGTGCCTTCAGCGTGGCATGAAAGCCATAACGCCAGGGCTCATGCACATGGGCGCGTGCCGGGCCGGTGAGGGGCCGCCCTGCGCCCGGGTCGCGACCCAGCCAGGCGCATCCGGCCTGCCACAGCGGGTGGGGGTCGTCCGGGGCCCAGTACACCGCATAACGAGGTGCCTGGTCTTGCGGCGGGTCTTGCAGGTCGGTCACGGCAGCACTTCAAGAAACTGTCACTGAGCGTCGCGATACTGGCCTGCATCTTAGGTGTGCCGCCGTGACAAACCCATGACCAGAGCCTGCCCTGCCGATAACCCCCAAGCCGCGCGGCAGCACTGGCTTGGCGTGCTGGCGCATGCGCCGCGTGCCATGCTGGCCGAGCGCGCCGCCGCGCTGATGGCCTTGCCCTTCGACACGCTGCGCGCCCCCGAGATCGGGCTGGTGATGCTGCGGGCCCGTGTGGCCCAGGGCGGCGACCGTTTCAACCTGGGCGAGGCCAGCATCTCGCGTTGCGTGCTGCGCCACCGCGACGCCAGCGGCCGGGCCACCGTGGGCGTGGGCTATGTGCTGGGCCGTGACACCGAGCGCGTGGGCTGGATGGCCCGCGTCGATGCACTGCTGCAGTTGCCGCACTGGCACCAGCGCCTGATGGCCGACGTGGTGGCACCGCTGGCCGCCGCCGTGGCCCATGAGCGGGCCCGCCAGCAGCGGCGCACGGCGGCCAGCCGGGTGCAGTTCTACACGCTGCAGTCCGAGGGCGCCCCATGAGCGTGGCAAACGAAGCCCTGGCCAGCCTGGGCCAAGGCCTGGACGATGTGGTGCACGGCAGCCAGCAGGCCTTCCGCAGCGCGCTGACCGCCATGTCCCATCCCGGCCGCGTGTTGAGCCTGCCGAGCGCTGCCTTGGCCGGCTTGCAGCCGCCCCGTTCGCAGCATGCCGACCATCCCTTCGGTCTGGCCATGACCTCGCTGCTGCTGAGCTTGCTCGACCCCACCGCAGCGCTGCACCTGCACGCGCCGCTGAACAGCGTGGCGGCGGCGGCCTACTTTCGCTTCCACTGCGGGGCCGTGCTGGTGGGCGCGGGTCGCGCGGCGCTGGTGGCCACGCGCGCGGCCGACCTGAATGCCACGCTGTGGACCGCGCTGGCGCTGGGCAGCGACGAGGCACCGCAAGACGGCGCCACGCTGCTGGTGGAGGTGGCTGGCCTGGACGAGCAGCAGCCCTTGCCCGGCGCCGCGCTGCTGCGCCTGACCGGGCCCGGCATTGCCCGCTTGCAAACGCTGGTGGTGGCCGGGCTGCCGCCGGCGTTCTGGCACTGGCGCCGCGAGCTGCAGCGGCAAAGCCCGCGCGGCGTGGACCTGCTGTTGTGCTGCGGCCAGCGCATCGCGGCCATCCCGCGCAGCACCCAACTGAGCCTGGAGAGCTAGCCGTGTACATCGCCGTCAAAGGTGGCGAAGCCGCCATCGCCGCCTCGCGCGAGTTGCTGGCCAGCGCGCGCCGGGGCGAGCTGGACCTGCCGCGCCTGGACGTGGCGCAGGTGCAATCGCAAATGGGCCTGCTGGTGGGCCGGGTGATGGCCGAGGCCTCGCTGTACGACCCCGAGTTGGCCGCGCTGGCGCTGGTGCAGGCTCAGGGCGACCCGATCGAGGCCGCCTTCCTGCTGCGCGCCTACCGCACCACGCTGCCGCGCCTGGCCAGCAGCGAGCCGCTGGACACCGCACGCATGCAGGCACGCCGCCGCGTCTCGGCCATCTTCAAGGACTTGCCTGGCGGCCAGGTGCTGGGCCCCACCTGCGATTACACGCAACGGTTGCTGGACTTCAGCCTGCTGCGGCCCGAGACGGCGCCGGTCCAGGCCGCGCCCGCCACACTGCACCGCGACGTGCCACAGGCCGACAGCCACCTGCCACACGCGCTGGACGCCCTGGTGGCGCAGGGCCTGGTGGAGCCCGCCAAGCCCAGCGCCGGCGACCCCGAGCCTGTGGACATCACCCGCGACCCGCCGCACTACCCGCTGCCGCGCAGCGGCCGGCTGCAGATGCTGGCGCGCGCCGACGAGGGCTGGGTGCTGGGCATGGGCTACGCCACGCAGCGCGGCTACGGCTACACACACCCCTTTGGCGGCGACATCCGCTTTGGCAGCGTGAGCGTGAGCCTGGTGCCCGACGAGCTGGACTTCGCCATCGAGGTCGGCGAGGTCGAGCTCACCGAGTGCCAGATGCTCAACCAGTTCGTAGGCAGCGCCGAGCAGCCGCCGCAGTTCACACGCGGCTACGGCCTGGTGATGGGCCACGGCGAACGCAAGGCCATGGCCATGTCGCTGGTGGACCGCGCGCTGCGCGGCGACGAGTTCGGCGAGCTGCCGCAAAGCGCCGCACAGGACCAGGAGTTTGTGCTGCCCCAGGGCGACAGCGTGGAGGCCTCGGGCTTTGTGCAGCACCTGAAGCTGCCGCACTACGTGACCTTCGAGTCGGAGCTGCAGGTCATCCGCCAGTTGCGCGAGGAGCATCAGGCCCGCACCCAGGCGCGGACCGAGGCGGAGGAGGGCCAGCCATGAGCATTTCCGCATCGCCCGCCGAGGGCTACAACTTCGCCTACCTGGACGAGCGCACCAAGCGGATGATTCGCCGCGCGCTGCTCAAGGCCGTGGCCATCCCTGGCCACCAGGTGCCCTTTGGCTCGCGCGAGATGCCGCTGGCCTATGGCTGGGGCACGGGCGGCATCCAGGTGACGGCGGCGGTCATTGGTGAGGCCGACGTGCTCAAGGTCATCGACCAGGGTTCGGACGACACCACCAACGCCGTCAACATCCGCGAGTTCTTTGCCCGCACCACCGGTGTGGCCACCACCACGCACACGGAGCAGGCCACGCTGGTCCAGACCCGCCACCGCATCCCCGAGCAACCGCTGCGCGAGGGCCAGGTGCTGGTCTACCAGGTGCCGCAGCCCGAGCCGCTGTACCGGCTGGAGGCGCGCCGCGCCGAAACGCTGGCCCTGCACGCCGCCGAGGAATACGGCCTGATGAACGTGAAGCTGTACGAAGACATCGCCCACTGGGGCCATGTGGAAACCGCCTACGACTACCCGGTGCGGGTGAACGGCCGCTACGTGATGTCGCCCTCGCCCATCCCGGCCTTCGACAACCCCAAGATGCACCGCATGCCGGCACTGCAGCTGTTTGGCGCCGGGCGCGAGAAGCGGCTCTATGCCGTGCCGCCCTACACCGACGTGGTCAGCCTGGACTTCGACGACCACCCCTTCGAGGTGCGCCCGCAGGGCCACGCCTGCGCACTGTGCGGCTGCAGCACCAGCTACCTGGACGAGGTGGTGCAGGCCGACGGCGAGCCGCTGTGGACCTGCTCGGACACCGACTGGTGCCAATCTGAGGCAGAAAGGCGTGCCGCCCCATGACCAGCACCGCCACGCCGTCATTCCCGCGCAGGCGGGAATCCAGCGACTTTGAAGACATGGATACCCGCCTGCGCGGGAATGACGGTGCACACTCCCACGTCCGCGGGTATGACGAACAGGAGGCGCCATCCTGCCTGCTGCGGGTCAGCGGCCTGTCGCACCGTTTCAGCACCGCCCGCGATGGCCGCTTCGCGGTGCAAAACGCCAGCTTCAGCGTGGCCGCCGGCGAGGTGGTGGCCATCGTGGGCGAATCGGGCTCGGGCAAGAGCACGCTGCTGCAGTGCCTGGCCGGCCGCATCCAGCCCAGCGAGGGCGCCGTGCGCTACCGCGACGCCCAGGGCGAATGGCTGCACGTGGGCACCTTGAGCGAGCGCCAGCGCCGCCAACTGGCCCGCACCGAATGGGGCTATGTGGAGCAGCACCCGGCCGACGGCCTGCGCATGGGCGTGAGCGCCGGCGCCAACATCGGCGAGCGGCTGATGGGCCAGGGCCTGCGCCACTACGGCCAGTTGCGCCACACCGCGCTGGACTGGATGCAGCGCGTGGAGCTGGACGTGGCCCGCGTGGACGACCTGCCGCGCGCGTTTTCCGGCGGCATGCGCCAGCGCCTGCAGATCGCCCGCAACCTCGTCACCCGCCCACGCCTGGTGCTGATGGACGAGCCCACCTCGGGGCTGGACGTGTCGGTGCAGGCCAAGCTGCTGGACCTGATCCGCCTGCTGGTGGCGCGCATGCACCTCTCGGCCCTGGTGGTCACCCACGACCTGGGCGTGGCGCGACTGCTGGCCCACCGCACCCTGGTGATGCAGGGCGGGCGCATCGTGGAGCAGGGCCTCACCGACCGCGTGCTGGACGACCCGCAGCACCCCTACACGCAGTTGCTGGTGTCGTCGGTGGTGGCGCCATGAGCGGGGTGCCGAACCTGCCGACGCGCACGGTGCTGAGCGTGCAAGCCGTCAGCAAGCACTTCACCCTGCATTTGCGTAGCGGCCTGCAGTTGCCGGTGTTGCAGCAGGTGTCGCTGCAGGTGCAAGCCGGCGAGTGCGTGGCCTTGGTGGGCCCCTCGGGGCGCGGCAAATCAACGCTGATGAAATGCCTGCACGGCAACTACGGCGTGGACAGCGGCCGCATCCTGGTGCGCTGCGGCGAGGGCCCCGATGACCTGCTGGACATGGCCGCCGCCGAGCCGCACCAGGTGCTGGCCCTGCGCCGGCGCGACCTGGCCTATGTCAGCCAGTTCCTGCGCGCGCTGCCGCGCGTGCCGGCGCTGGACGTGGTGGCCGAGCGCCTGCTGCAGGCCGACGACGCGCTGCAGGGCGGTGATGCCATTGAGGCCACCTGGCAGACCGCGCAAGAGGCCGCCCGCGCACGCGTGGGCGCACTGTTCGCCCGCCTGAACCTGCCGCCCGCGCTGTGGGGCCTGCCGCCGGCCACCTTCTCGGGTGGCGAGCAGCAGCGCGTCAACATCGCCCGCGGCTTCATCCAGCCCGCGCGCCTGCTGCTGCTGGACGAGCCCACGGCGTCGCTGGACGCCGCCAACCGCCAGGTGGTGGTGCAACTCATCCACGAGGCCAAGGCCGGTGGCACGGCGGTGGTGGGCATCTTCCACGACGAAGAAGTGCGCGACGCCGTGGCCACCCGCTGCATCGACCTGGCCTCTGCCGCGCAACCGGAACCCGCCTGCCTATGAAAGAAAGACTGCTGACCAACGCCCGCCTGGTGCTGGGCCACGAGGTGGTGCGCGGCACGCTGCGCGTGCAGGGCGGGCGCATCACCGAGCTGGGCCATGGCAACACCAGCGTGCTGGGCGCCACCGACCTGGACGGCGACTGGCTCATGCCCGGCCTGGTGGAAGTGCACACCGACAACCTGGAGCGCCACGTGATGCCGCGCCCCAAGGTGAGCTTTCCCATGCAGGGTGCCGTGCAGGCGCACGACGCCGAGATCGCTGCGGCCGGCATCACCACCGTGCTGGACGCCATCGGCGTGGGCGACCCCTATGGCGACGGCTTTCGCGCCCACGACCAGAGCGCGCTGCTGGACGTGCTGGACCGTTTGGAGGCCGCCGGCGTGCTGCGCGCCGACCACCACATCCACGTGCGCTGCGAGCTGCCGGCCGCGAACGCGCGCGCGCTTTTTGAGCCCTTTGCCCACCACCGCCGGCTGCGGCTGATCTCGCTGATGGACCACACGCCGGGCCAGCGCCAGTGGACCGACGTGGCGCACGCCCGCACCTACTACACCGGCAAGAAGGGCTGGAGCGACGCCCGCTTCGACGAAGAGCTGCGCCTGGCCCCGCAGCGCCAGGCCGAGCACGCCCAGCCCAACCGCGCGTGGTTCGCCGACTTTGCGCGCAGCCACGGCGTGGCCCTGGCCACGCACGACGACACCACCGCCGCGCACGTGGACGAGGCACACGCCCTGGGCGCCGGCATGAGCGAGTTCCCCACCACGCTGGTGGCAGCGCGCCGGGCCCGCGAGCTCGGGCTGAGCACCGTGGCCGGCGCGCCCAACGTGGTGCGCGGCGGCTCGCACTCGGGCAACGTGGCGGCGACGGATCTGGCGCGCGCCGGCCTGCTCGATGCACTGTCGTCCGACTACGTGCCCTCCAGCCTGCTGCAGGCGGCCTGGCTGTTGACCCGCGACGCCGGTTTCAGCCTGCCCGAAGCCATGGCCGTGGTCACCCGCCACCCGGCCCGGGCCTGCGGCCTGGCCGACCGGGGCGAACTGGCCATTGGCCTGCGGGCCGACCTGGTGCGGGTGCGCGAGGTGGGTGATCTGCCGGGTGTGCGCAGCGTGCTGGTGGGCGGGCGGCGCGTGGCCTGAGGCGCCTGGGCACCAAGAGACGGAAGGCTGCTGGCGGCGCATAGCCGTCATCCCCGCCACCGCCGTCATTCCCGCGTAGGCGGGAATCCAGGCCTTCTGGCTTGGTGTGCGCCCGCGCCAGGCGGCCAGCCGTGTCTGGCTCATGCTGTGGCGGCGCGTCGCTGCGCGCCGACTGCCTTGCGGTGCTCGCCTTCGGGGTGTGCCGCATCACTCGTTTCGCTCGCCTTGCTCGCTGCACTCAACCTAAAAACAGCAGCTACCCCGACGCTGCGAGGGTCGGGGGCGGGGTAGGTAAGCCGATCTGACCGACGATGCGTTGGCAGATGTAGGCCAGCAGGGCTGCCCAGCGGTCGAGTGTTGGCAACTGCT
>WBZX01000989.1_pt1 | contig 22987 bp, 17 predicted proteins | sample 5204211 | NCBI WGS metagenome assembly WBZX01 (sample SAMN12344362, study PRJNA552823) | activated sludge metagenome | biome: Activated sludge suspended growth; feature: Nitrification reactor; material: Wastewater; isolation source: activated sludge from nitrification reactor of wastewater... | reverse complement strand
CGCTGGCGGTCAAGCGTGATGGCAGCACCTTCCACTTCCTCTTCAAGCACGGCGCCATGCTCGCCACCGGCGGTCTCATCATGTACTACGTGAGCAAGCTTCGCTATAGTGCCTACTCGCGCCTGGCGCAACTCGCCATCTGGGTCACAGCGGGTCTGCTCTTGCTCACATTGCTGCTGGGATCCAATATCAACGACGCCAGTCGCTGGTTACGCATCCCCTTCATCGGACTCAGTTTCCAAACGAGCGATCTGGCCAAGGTGGTGCTCATCGCCTATCTGGCACGCGTCCTCGGTAAGCATCAGGAGGAGGAGTGGACCTTCAAGGAAGTGCTCATCAAGATCATGGTGCCGGTGGGCGCCATCTGTGGTCTCATCCTTCCTGCCAACTTCTCTACGGCGTCCATGCTCTTCGCCATCTGCCTGCTCCTCATGTTCATCGGCCGGGTGCCGCTCAAGTACATCTTCTCCATCGTGGGGCTGGGTGTGGCCACCTTCGTGCTGCTCATCGCACTGGCCAGGATCAGCCCGGGCCTCCTGCCTCGCGCTGATACGTGGTCCAAGCGCGTGGACGTCTTCATGGGCCGTGTGCCCGATAGCGAGCTAAGCGATGCCAACTACCAGGCGGAGCATGCCAAGATCGCCATCGCTTCCGGCGGCCTCATGCCCAATGGTCCTGGTCGCGGTGCATCGCGCAACTGGCTGCCGCATCCTTACTCCGACATGATCTTCGCCTTCATCGTGGAGGAGTACGGCAGCATCCTCGGTGGTCTCGGGTTGTTGCTGCTCTACAGCATCCTGCTCCACCGCGCCGTGCGCATCGCTTCGCGGTGCGACAAGCCGTTCGGCTCGCTGGTGGCGGTGGGCCTGGGCCTGCTGCTCGTCGTGCAGGCCATGATCAACATGGCGGTGGCCGTGAACCTGGTGCCTGTCACCGGACAACCCCTGCCGTTGGTGAGCATGGGTGGCACCAGCGTATGGTTCACCTGCCTGGCCATCGGCATCATCATCAGCGTGAGCCGCAGTTTGGAAACCGAAGAACAACCCGAAAAGGTCGATGGCGCAAAGCTCCGAACCACGGTCGCTTAGGGTGATGATCTCCGGTGGCGGCACCGGAGGTCACATCTTCCCGGCGCTCGCCATAGCGCAAGCGGTACGCGAACGCGAGGGAGGAACGCGTTTCCTCTTCGTGGGTGCCGAAGGAAAGATGGAGATGCAGAAGGTGCCAGCGGCGGGTTTCACCATCGAGGGGCTGCCCATCCGTGGCTTCCAGCGGGGTTCCCTGCTCAAGAACATGTCCCTGCCGTGGCGTTTGGTGCGTAGCATGATGAAGGCGCGCAAGCTGGTGAAGACCTTCAAGCCGCACATTGCCGTAGGTGTGGGAGGCTACGCGAGCGGCCCTTTGCTCGCTGCAGCGCAGCGCATGGGCGTGCCCACGTTGATACAGGAGCAGAACAGTTTCCCGGGGAAGACGAACATCCACCTCGCGAAACGCGCCGACCGCATTTGCGTGGCGTACGCTGGCATGGAGAAGTACTTCCCCAAGGACAAGATCCTCCTCACGGGCAATCCGGTGCGCACCGAAACGGTGAAGCTCACGGGCAAACACCCGCGCGGCATGGAGCACTTCGGGTTGAGTGAAGGAGCACCTGTGCTGTTCATCACCGGCGGAAGCTTGGGAGCCCGGGGCATCAACCGGGGTGTGGAGGCATCGCTGGCGGGTTGGAAGGAAGCGGGTATCCAGGTGATCTGGCAAACGGGCACACCGTTCTTCAAGCAGGCGAAGGACGCTGTGGAGCAACTCGGCTATGCGGACTGCAAGGTGCTGGAGTTCGTGGATCGCATGGACCTCGCCTACGCCGTTGCCGATCTCGTGGTAGCACGCGCTGGTGCCATCAGTGTGAGCGAACTCTGCCTGGTGCAACTGCCCGCCATCCTGGTGCCTCTGCCAACGGCCGCTGAAGACCACCAGACGCACAATGCGCGCGCGCTCACCGACCGTGGTGCTGCCGTGTTGCTGAAGGACGATGAGACGGTGGCCCGTCTGGGCGATACCGTGCTCGAACTGATCACGGACAAAGGAGCCTTGGAACGCCTGCGACTGGCCATCGCGGGCATGGGAACACACAACGCTGCGGAGGCCATCGCAGCGGAGGTGATACGATTGGCACGCGCATGAGCACGCTCAACGGCAAACGGTTCTTCTTCATCGGTGTCGGTGGTATCGGCATGAGTGGCCTTGCGCGCTATTTCCGTCGTCGCGGCGCCGAGGTGGCGGGATACGACCGCACGCCGAGCGAGCTCACCAACCAGTTGCAGAGCGAAGGCATCGAGGTGCAGTTCAATGAAGCGCCGGGACTCATCCCCGAAGCCTACCGGAATGCAGCGGTCGGGGACGTGATGGTGGTGCGTACGCCCGCTGTACCGCTTTCGAGCCCGCTGTTGAAGTACTGGGAGGAGAAGGGTGCACGCATCCTGAAACGTGCCGACGTCCTCGGCATGGTGACGGAGGACAAGCCGACCGTGGCCGTGGCCGGCACGCATGGCAAGACCACCGTGAGCACCATGCTGGCGCACCTCCTCACCACGGGCAAGGTCACCTGCAACGCCTTCCTGGGTGGTATATCCGCCAACTACGGCACCAACGTGCTGCTGAGCGATGATGCGGTTGTGAACGTGGTGGAGGCGGATGAATACGACCGCAGTTTCCTCAAGCTATGCCCCGCGCGATCCATCATCACCGCCATGGACCCGGACCATTTGGACATCTATGGGACCCCGGAGGCCATGTTCGATGCCTACACCCAGTTCGCCGTTCAGTGCGATGGGCCGTTGCTCGTGCACGAGCGCATAGCAGCGCACTTCGCGGAACGCACGCAGGTGGCCACCTACGCGCTGGATAGCAAGGGTGAGCCCCGGGCGGAGAACGTGCGGGTACAGGACGGGGCCTATCGTTTCGACCTGGTGGCCGAAGGGCACACCCTGCGCGACCTGCAATTGGGTATGCCCGGTCGGCACAATGTGGAGAATGCCATCGCTGCCGGCACCGTGGCCCTGAGCCTGGGAGTGTCGCCCGATGCGCTGCGCGCCGGACTGGCCTCCTTCCGGGGTGTTTCGCGCCGTTTCGAGACCCGGGTGCGCGGACCACGGGTGGTCTTCGTGGATGATTATGCCCACCACCCCAAGGAATTGGACGCCTGCCTGGGGAGCATCCGGGAGCTCTATCCCGGCCGCAAGGTCACGGGGATCTTCCAGCCGCACCTCTTCACCCGCACCCGCGACCTGGCCGCGGATTTCGCCCGCAGCCTCGCCGCTGTGGACGAATTGATGCTCCTGGAGATCTATCCGGCGAGGGAGGAACCCCTCCCCGGAATCACGTCCGCCTGGCTCCTTGAACAAGTGCCGTTGGATAAGAAATCCGTTGTGGCGCGCGAGGCATTGGTGGGCATGCTTGCTTCACGCGAGCTTGATGTGGTCGTCACCATGGGTGCCGGCGACATCGACCGACTCGTACCGTCCATCGAACGCATGATCAACGACCGCTACCGCCCATGAAGAAGCTGAAGCGCTTCCTGAGGCCTGCCGCCATGGTGCTTGGCGCGTGTGCTGTCCTGGTCATGCTGGGCTTCGTGGAGCACACCACCAACAGCACGCCGGTGAACGAGTTGCGCGTGCATGTGAAGGGTGGGGAAGGCGTCCACTTCATCGATGAGCGCGCGGTGCGCAACGAGGTCATCGACAACGGCACCCCTGTCATGGGCACCGCGCTCGGCGAGATCGACGCACGCAACATCGAAGAGCGCTTGCGCAACATCCCCTGTGTGGCGAGCGCTGAGGTGTACCACACCCTCGAAGGGACCTTGCACGTGAACGTGCGCCAGCGTGAACCGGTGGTGCGCATCTTCAATAGCGACGGCAGCAGCTTCTACATCGATACCGAAGGCATGACCATGCCGGTGGATCCCGACTACACCGCCCGCGTATTGGTGGTGACCGGTTGGCTGAACGAGCCCGGGGCCGCGAACGGTGTGCGGTCGGTGTACGAGAGCGACAGCGTGCAACAGCATTTCCGCAGTGACGATATCCACCGCCTGGCGCTCTTCATCCGCAAGGATGCCTTGTGGAACGCGCTCATCGACCAAGTGGTCGTGAACGCGGAGGGGGCCTTCGAACTCATCCCCCGGGTGGGTGCGCAACGCATCCTCCTCGGCGATGGCAGTGCCCTGGAACAACGTTTCGAGAAACTACGCCTCTTCTACCGCGATGGAATGCCCAAAGCGGACTGGCGCCGCTACTCCCGCATCGACCTGCGTTTCGCGGACCAGGTGGTGTGCACCAAACGCAATAGCCTTCAATAACCTGTGAGCAACATGGACAATCATCAAGATATCGTCGCCGGCCTGGACATCGGCACGACCAAGATCGCCTGCATCGTCGGGCGCCGGAACGAGCAAGGGAAGATCGAGATCCTCGGCATGGGCAAGAGCCGCAGCGAAGGCGTTACGCGGGGCGTGGTGGCCAACATCCCGAAGACGGTGGAGAGCATCAAGGTGGCCATGAACGAGGCCGCAGACATGGCTGGCGTGATCATCGAAACGGTGAACGTGGGCATCGCGGGCCAGCACATCCGCAGCATGCAGCACCGGGGCATGAAGATGCGCCAGAGCATGGAGGAGGAGATCTCGCAGATCGACATCGATCAGCTGATCGATGAGACCCATCGCTTGGTGATGCCTCCGGGTGAGGAGATCATCCACGTGCTGCCACAGGAGTACATCGTGGACAACGAGCAGGGGATCCCTGACCCCATCGGTATGAGCGGCATCCGCCTCGAAGCCAACTTCCACATCATCAGCGGGCAGGTCACCGCAGCGCGCAACATCAACAAGTGCGTGCACCGTGCAGGCCTGAACGTGACGGAGCTGATCCTGGAGCCGCTCGCCAGTGCCGAGGCCGTGCTCAGCCAGCAGGAGAAGGAGGCGGGCGTGGTGCTCGTGGACATCGGCGGCGGTACGACCGACATCGCCATCTTCTTCGACAACATCATCCGTCACACGGCGGTGATCCCCTTCGGTGGGAACGTGGTCACCGAGGATATCCGCCAGGGTTGCGGCATCATGCGCGACCAGGCCGAACTGCTGAAGACCAAGTTCGGCAGTGCCCTCGCCAAGGAGAACAAGGAGAACGAGGTGGTCTGCATCCCGGGCCTGCGCGGTCGCGAGCCCAAGGAGATCAGCCTGCGCACGCTGGCCGAGATCATCCAGAGCCGCATGGAGGAGATCATCGAACACGTCTACTTCGAGATCAAGAACAGCGGCATCGAGAAGCAACTCATCGCAGGTATCGTGCTCACCGGTGGTGGTGCTCAGTTGAAGCATCTCAAGCATCTGGTGGAGTACATCACCGGCATGGACACGCGCATCGGCTATCCGAACGAGCACCTGGCGCAGAGCAAGGTGGAGGCCGTTACCAGCCCGCTCTACGCCACCGGCGTGGGTCTGGTGATGAAAGGCTTCGACTACATCGACCGCCGCCGTGTGAAGATGCCCGCTATCGATCAGAAGGTGGCGGCGCAGCATAAACAACCCAAGGACCACAGCAAGGGTCGCCTCGGCAGCTTCTTCGATAGCGTGTTGAGCAAGACCACCGAGATGCTCAATCCGGACGACGACGACGTATAGCCACCGACCCCCCTCAACTCACCCTCCAATACCCCCCAAGTCATGAAATTCGACCTTCCCAAGGAGCTCAGCTCGATCATCAAGGTGATCGGCGTGGGTGGCGGCGGCAGCAACGCCGTGAACCATATGTACTCCCATGGTATCAAGGGCGTGGACTTCATCGTTGCCAATACCGACCGGCAGGCGCTCGATGTCAGCCCCATCCCCGTGAAACTGCAGCTCGGCCCCAGCCTTACCGAAGGCCTCGGTGCGGGTAGCATTCCCGATCGCGGCAAGGATGCAGCTCAGGAGAACCTGGACGAGATCCGCCAGGTGCTCAGTACGCGTACCAAGATGCTCTTCATCACCGCCGGCATGGGTGGTGGAACGGGTACGGGTGCGGCTCCCGTGGTGGCGGCCATCGCACGCGAACTCGGCATCCTCAGTGTCGGCATCGTCACCATGCCCTTCATGTGGGAAGGCCCCAAGCGCAAGAAGCAGGCGCTCGCCGGCATGGAGGAACTCCGCAACGCGGTGGACACGCTCTTGGTGATCAACAACGACCGACTGCGTGAGCAGTACGGTAACCTGAGCTTGGACAACGCCTTCGCCCACGCGGACGACGTGCTCGCCACCGCAGCCCGCGGCATCGTGGACATCATCACCAAGACCGGCAAGGTCAACGTGGACTTCGAGGACGTGAAGACCGTGATGACCAAGAGTGGTGTCGCCATCATGGGCATGGCCGAGACCGAAGGCGAGGATCGCGCGATGCGTGCGGCGCAGGAAGCGCTCGACTCCCCGCTGCTGAACGACAACGACATCGCTGGAGCCAAGTATGTACTGCTCAACATCGAACACGGCAGCACGGACCTGAACCTGGACGAGATCGAAGAGATCACCGCGCACATCCAAGCCGCTGCGGGCAGCAACGCCGATGTCATCTTCGGCTACGGTCGCGATGAGTCATTGGGCAACAAGCTGCGCATCACGGTCATCGCCACGGGCTTCCCTTCCAATCAGCAGAACAATGAGGCGCGTGCCGAACAGCCCAAGCGCACCGTCACTCCGCTGGATGCGGACCTGCCCACGATGATCACGCAGCCCATCGCGAACCCCGTTACCGGTGCGAGCGCACCAGCGGCGCCCGTGGCACCGCCCATGGCAATGGAGCCCGGAGTGAGCGAGCCGTACATCCGCACCATCGAGACCAAGGCTGAGCCGACACCCGTGGCCGTAACGCCCGTGAGCACGCCCGTATCCACCACGCCACCGGCGAGCACACCCATGCCGCAGCGTACGTTCGAATTCGGCGAAGAAGCCCTGGCGCCCCGCGTGAAACCCGTGGAGAAGGCTCCGGAGCCCGTGGCCGAGACCGTGAAGCACGGGCTCTATGATGAAGTGGAGAGCACGGGCCGCGATGGCGCGCCTCCCATGGACGAGACCGTGCAGCGGAGCGAAGCCAGGGAAGCCCGGCTAACTCCGAACGAGCACCAGCTCCGCGTGGAGGATCGCCAGGCGCGCATGCGCGAAATGCAGATGCGCATGAAGTCGCCCAGCGCGGTGGCTGAGTATGAGCGCGAGCCTGCATATGTGCGCAAGAAGGTGCAACTGAACGATAGCCCCCAGAGCACGGACACCAACGTGAGCCGCTACAGCTTGAGCGAAGGCACCGATGAGAACGGTGAGCGTCGCGTGGAACTGAAGCGCAACAATCCCTACCTCCACGACAAGGTGGACTAAGGCACATAGCTGTCGAAAAGGGCGGGCAGGGACCATACCTTGCCCGCTCTCATTTTCATACCCATCCCATGGACCTGAAAGAACGCATCGATGCCGATATCAAGTCGGCCATGCTCGCACGTGAGAAGGACAAGCTGAACGCGCTGCGCGCCATCAAGAGCGCCATCCTGCTGGAACTCACCAAGGAAGGAGCGGCCGGTGGCTTGGATGAAGCCGTGGGCATGAAGATCCTGCAGAAGCTCCACAAGCAACGGATGGAGAGCGCATCCATCTACCACGCGCAGCAGCGCACCGACCTGGCCCAGGAAGAAGAGGCTCAGGCGTTCGTGATCGAAGCGTACCTGCCCAAGCGGTTGAGCGAAGAGGAGGTGGAGACTGCGGTGAAGACCATCATCACCGAGCTCGGCGCGAGCGGAATGAAGGACATGGGCCGTGTGATGGGCGAGGCCAACAAACAACTGGCGGGCAAGGCGGACGGTAGTGCCGTGGCTGCCGTGGTGAAGAGGGTGTTGGGGGCGTGAATCATCGTGCGCAGTTCCTGGATGAAGGATGCGCGTTCCTTCTGTTAGTTGTTAGATCGAAGAGTCCGCGGAGGGCTATGGACCCTCGGTATTTTCGACCCATGCGAGCAATCATCGGGGCATGCGCGGTAGCGCTCCTCGCCCTTTCAGCACACGGGCAGGCACCTGCGCGTATCGAGGTGACCATCGGCGGCGCGGCGGGGGACACCATCCTGTTGGCCAACTACTACGGTAACCAGCTCTTCTACAACGACACCGCCGTTGCCGACGCCAACGGACTGGCCGTGTTCGCGCGAAAAGGAGGCTACCTGCCTGGGCTCTATGTGGTGCTGCCGGGTTCGGGGCGTATACCGGTGGTGGTGAATGAGCCGGTTACGAAGCTGGCAACGCAAGCCGCCGACCCTTTGGGCGCCTTGCGGGTGCTGGAGGGTCGGGAGAACAAGGTGCAACAGGAGCGCAGGCGTGCGGAAGGACTTTCGGGAGCGGAGCGTGAGGCGGCATTGACGAGGTTGGTGAAGGACAACACGGGCACGTTCGCAGCGCAACTCATCCATATGGAAGAGGAGCCCAAGCGCGTGGAATTGCGCAAGGCCGATGGTTCGCTGGACAGCGCAGCGACCGCTCGATACCAGCGCGCGCACTACTGGGACCACACCGACCTTACCGATGATCGCATCGTGCGTGCGCCGGTCTTCCAGAATCGACTGGAGGTGTTGCTCGCCGTCGGTATCGCGCAACAGCCGGATAGCATCACCGCCTATTTGGAACAGCTGATCGCGAGGGCTGGTAAGGCGGAAGCGGTGAAACAGTTCGTCGTGTACCTCGCCGTGCACAAGTACGCCGAACAACCCACACAGGGCCTGGGTGCCGTGGCCGTGAACATGGCACAGCGCCATGTGTGCACCGGTCCGGGCGGCATGCCCACGGCGCAATGGACCCCGCAGGACGAATGGCGACAGACGTGCCTGAAGACCGCGCGGAAGGCGGCGCTTGTGGTAGGAGCGAAGTCACGGGACATCGTACTGGCTGATACGACGGGGACCAACTGGGTGAGCATGCATGCGATGCCGCAACCCTACGTGGTGGTCGTCTTCTGGAGCCCGCACTGCGCACATTGCAAGCAATCATTGCCATTGCTGCATGAGAAGTATTTGTTGGAGCTGAAGCCCCACGGAGTGGGTTTCTATGCCGTGGCTGAAACCGCCGATGAGTCCCACTTCAATGATTGGAAAGCGTTCGTGCGGCAGAACAAGTTGGAGTGGACGAACGTGGGTGTTCCATGGCCCGCATTCAGCGATTGGCGGCGCAACCCGGCTCGCTACGCGAAGGGGCCTACCACGCGGGAAAGCCTCAACTACGCGGAGACTTGGGAAGTGGTGGGTACACCCAAGTACTACATCCTGGACCGCGAGCGCCGGATCGTCGCACAGCCCGGCACCATCAACGACATGTTGAAGGTGCTGAAGGACCTGCGTGAACGGAAGTGACCGTTCGGCGTGTGCGAGCACTAGTTGCGGTCCACCACCATCTTGAAGCCCACGCCGTGCACGTTCACGATCTGCACCTTGGGGTCCAGCTTCAAATACTTGCGCAGACGGCTGATGAAGACGTCTAGACTTCGGCCGAGGAAGTAGGTATCATCGCCCCACACCATGTTCAGCACCAACTCTCGGGGCAGGACCTGGTCGGCATGCAGGCACAACAGGCGTAGCACATCCGCTTCCTTCTTGGTGAGCTTGCGCTCTTCCGTGGGGTGGCTCAGGATCAGGTTGCGGTGGTCGAAGGTGTAGTCGCCCACCTCGAACTGTTCGCGGTCGCGGGGGTTGTCCCCCTTGCCCAAGGTGCGGCGCAGGATGGCCTCTATCCGCAGGATCAGCTCCTCGTGACTGAAGGGCTTCGTGAGGTAGTCATCCCCGCCGGCCTTGAATCCGGCGATGCGATCCTCCGTCTGGCTCTTGGCGGTGAGGAATACGATGGGCACCGAAGCGTTGCTCATGCGTATGTCTTCGGCGAGACTGAATCCATCCTTGCCTGGGAGCATCACGTCCAGCACGCAGAGGTCGTAGGAGACCTCGTTGAACTTCTTCAAGCCCTCTTTGCCGTCGCGGCACAGATGCACGTTGTAGCCTTTGCGCTTGAGCGCATCCTGCACCACGAAGCCGAGGTTCATGTCGTCCTCCACCAGAAGGATGTTCGCTTTGTCGCTCATGATCTGTCGCCGTTGAGGGGAAGGGAAAGGGTGAACACGCTACCGCTGCCGAATTCGCTTTGCACGCTCACGCCACCGCCGTGCGCACGTGCTATCTCCTGCACATAGTGGAGGCCCAGGCCGAAGCCCTTCACGTCGTGCACATTGCCGGTGTGTACACGGAAGAACCGCTCGAAGATGTTCTTGAGGTCCTCCTTGCGGATGCCGATGCCGTGGTCCTCCACGGAAAGCAGGAACTCGTTGCCTTTGTCCTTCGTGCGTAGCTCGACCGCGCTATCCGCGCGTCCGTACTTGATGGCATTGTCCAGCAGGTTGTGCACGGCGTTGGTCAGGTGCACGCGATCGCCTTGCACGGTGCTACTCGTCGCGTTGAGTTTGAGGTCCAGTCGCATGCGCCGTTCGAGTAGAGCCAGCTTGAAGGACTCCGCCACCTCGCGGGACACTTGGTGCATATCGACACGTTCCCGCTTCATCTGTAGGCCTTCCTTCTCCAAGGTCGACAGCTGTAGCACGCGCTCCACCTGGATGCGGAGCCGCTCGTTCTCGCTCCGGATGATGCGGGCGTACTCACGCAGGCGATCGGGCTCGTTCACGATACCCGGATCGCTCAGCACTTCACTGCTCAGGGCGATGGTGCTGATGGGGGTCTTCAGCTCGTGCGTCATGTTGCCGATGAAGTCGTTCTTCATCGCGCTCAGTCGTTTCTGCCGCATGATCACCCACACGCTGTAGGCGAAGAAGCTGAAGACGATGAGCGTGACCACCGCAGGGAAGATCCAGGTCCAGCCTCCATCGGATTCTTCTTCCCACAGGGTGCTAGCGCGATTGGGGAAGTAAACGCCGAAGTAGTGGCCATCCTTATCCAGTTTCTGCAGCTTACTGTGCGTGACGGAATCGGTCTTGGTGGTGTCCAGTGCGACGTAGTTGCCGTACACCACACTATCCGTGAAGCAGTCGTAGATGCCGTATTCGAAGTCCTCTTCGATATGCCGCCTGCTGAACTCCTTGCGCAGGAGCGCCTCGAGCAGGTAGGGGTGAAGGGTGTCGTTGATGGTGACGGCGAAGTAGTTGGGGCGCTCCTGCTTCACGGCGTCGTACAGGTCCGAGGGGTCCTTGTTGATGGATAGGATCTGCTCGGTCACATCGGTGAGGGCGATGACGACACGGTCATTGAACTGCTTTTCCAAATGGGCGACCTGTTCCTTGTTCAAGGCGGCCTGCTCCTGCTTGTAGCGTGAGGCTTGTTGCAGCCAAAGGAGCTGGATCACCACCACGCCGATGACGCTGAGCGTGGCGAGGAGCATGAGGGTACCGATGGCGCGACGTCCCATTACCCGCAATGTTACGTGCGAGCGGCATGGCCGTTGGTGCCTTAACAACAGTTTAGATCGGTGGACAACGGCACCCACTTCTACTTTCGCCGCCATGTCCGCACGAGCCTTTGCCCTTGCCCTGTTGGGCCTGCTCGCCGTGGTAGCGGTGGGCAGTGTGCTCGATGTGATGGAGGTGGATGCCGCCCAGTACGCGGGTATGTCGAGGGATATGCTGCGCTCGGGAGACCTCACGCACCTGCATTTCCGCGGTGCCGACTACCTGGACAAGCCGCCGCTGCTCTTCTGGCTGTCGGCCTTGTCGTTCAAGGTCTTCGGTGTATACAACTGGAGCTACAAATTGCCCAGTATCCTGTTCGCGTTCCTGGCGCTGTACGCCACCTATCGCTTCACTGCGCTGCATTATACACGCGAGCAGGGTCGGGTGGCCGCGCTCATGCTCGGCCTGAGCGCGGCATTCCTGCTCATGACGAATGATGTGCGATGCGATACCATGCTGATGGGTTCGGTGATCACGGCCATTTGGCTTGGTGCAGCATGGCTGGAACAGCGCAGATGGTGGCAGTTGTTCGGGTGCGCTGTGGCTATCGCTAGCGGCATGCTCGCGAAGGGGCCCATGGGTGCCGTCGCGCCTCTACTCGCGCTGGGAGGTGAGGTGGTGCTCAAGCGCAAGTGGAACGTTCTCAAGGACCCCGCGCTGTACGTGTTGCCCCTTGTGGTGGGGTCGCTCTTGGTGCCCATGTGCGTGGGGCTCTATGAGCAACATGGCATGCACGGGTTACGCTTCTATTTTTGGGAACAGAGCTTCGGGCGTATCACCGGCGAGAATCGTTGGAAGGACGACTCTTCCTACTTCTTCTTCACGCACGAGGTGCTTTGGCAGACGCTCCCCTGGACCCCTTTCGCGCTGGTCGGCCTCTGGCGTTCCGTAGCTGCCATGGTGCGCAGACATGTACTGCAGGAGTATGCTTCCGCAGTGGGTAGCCTGCTCGTGTTCATTGCCTTGTCCCTTTCGCACTTCAAACTGCCGCACTACCTGTACGTGATACTGCCGCTGCTCGCAGTGCAGGGGAGCGTGGCATGGTCTCAGGGGCGCACCATCGTACCACGCGTGGCCCAGTGGGTCGTGCTCGTGCTCCTGTACGCGGCGGTCCTCGGCCTACTGCTGTTCTGCTTTCCGGATGGTGCGGTGTGTTACATCGTGGCGGCAGGAGCGTTGCCGCCTTTCCTGGGCTGGTACTTGCGCAGCCGCAACGACGTTGATCGCATGCGCATGGCGACTACTGGTTCGTGGCTGTTGATCGCTTGGGTGGTGAATGCGCATATCTACCCGGCTGTGTTGCGCTACCAGGCCAATGCACAGGTCGGGCGTATCGCACAGGAACGAGGGTTGGATGTCGGCCACTTCTATGGAATGCAGGTGGCCGGGACGGCGCTCGACCTGTATGCCGGTTTCCCGGTACGCTGGCTGAGCAATGCGGGTGAAGCAGGGCCGGTGATCGCTCCCGGCGTGGTCATCTATACCGATGCAGCGCGCTTGGCGGAGTTGCGCGCGGCTGGTCTTGTGCCGCGCACGGTGGAGACATTTCCCAATTACGAGGTGCAGTTGCTCGGCCTGGACTTCCTACTCCCTGCATCGCGCCAAGCCGTCGTGCAGGAGCGCTATCTGCTCACGTACTGACGTTCGTCAGCCAGGTGTTGCAGTTCCATGACGGAAGCACATCGAATAGTGCGGTCGCGCTCTTGCATGGGCGCGATCAACGGACGTTGCTTTGCGCCCGCTAACAACGAACGAATGAAACTCTTGACCCTTCTCGCCGCAGGTCTATGCTCCTCGGTGATCCTTGCTCAGACCACCGTGACCGTGTCCACGAGCGCCGCTAACGCCAGCCAAGCCTACTATAGTCTTGCGAATGGTGTCGTGAGCACGGTTCCACTGGCGGAGTGGGACATAGCCATCGAGCTCACCGGCATCACCGGCAGCATCCTGGCGAATACGGCCAAGGGCATGCGGGTTTACAAAGCACCGTACGCCATTGCCGATTGGGCTGCGGTGGATACCGCTGGCTTGGCTGCGACCTGGCCTGCCCAACAGAACAGCGAGCACAACTGGAGCTCGGGTGCCTTCAACCAGGGGTTGAGCGGCAACGTGTTCGATCTGGGTTGGGGGACCTACAACCCTGTCACGCACAACATCCCGGGGGATAGCTGCTTCGTGCTGAAGCTTGCTGATGGCACGTGGAAGAAGTTCCGAATGGACGGCTTCAGCTCCACGACCAACGCCTTCACCTTCACATGGTCGGATTTGGACGGAGCGAACGAGCAGAACGGCAGCCTGCAGCGCAACGGCTTCCCCGGTAAGGACTTCGGCTACTATTCCCTTGTGAGCAATGCAATTGTGGACCACGAGCCGCTGGCTGCAGATTGGGACCTGCTCTTCACCAAGTACTTGGCGTTCGTCACGCAGCCCGTTCCGTCCTACTACCCGGTGGCGGGCATATTGCAGAACCGGCAGGTGGGTGCGTTGCAGGTCGATGGCTTGCCCCCAGCATCCGTCACCTATGCGGGTCAGGCCTTCGTGGATAGCATCAATGTGATCGGCTTCGACTGGAAGAACTTCAACATGACCAGCTTCGAATGGGAGTACGTCACGGATCGCACCTACTTCGTGCGGGACCGCGCTGGCAACATCTGGAAGCTCATCTTCACCAACTACGGAGGAAGCGCGAACGGCGATATCACCTTCACCCAGGAGCTCGTTGGTCTCGCTACTGTGGAGGCCGGTGTGGTCAGTACCCCATTGGTGCTCTTCCCCAATCCTGTGAACGCAGGAACGACCACGCTGGTGTTCAATGCAACGGCCGGTGTGAATACGCTCAGCGTACTCGACCTGCAAGGGAAGGTGGTGTTCGAGCAACGGCTCACGGGTCTCAGCGGGCTCGTTCGTCAGGAGCTGGAGCTGAGCGCCTTGTCGGCGGGTATGTACACGGTGCGCTTGCAGGGTGCGGGTGTCAACAGCACCACGCGCCTGGTGATCGACTGATCCGGATGGATGTGCGACGCCCCATGCAGGAACTGCGTGGGGCGTCGCATATCCAGCACCGTTGCAGGGCCATGACGCTCATATGACAAGCCCAAGCGCATGGTCCACGACCTTCGCAATTGCTGATGGGAACACGCGGAATGGATGGCGGTAGACCAATGGACCTCGGTGGAAGCGTCTGGCTTCGCACCTTCACCATTGCGCTGACCATCTCCTTCATCTGCGCGGTCCATGCCCAGGTAGCGGTGCAGTTGCTGGAGGCAGGACCGGGCACACCGGTGCCTTATGGACATGTGGCCTATGAGGTAGTTGGCTCGGGTGCGCGTACCATCGCCGTCACGGGTCCGAATGGCGCCGTGCAGCTTCCGCTCAGCAGCGAACAACTCACGCACGGTGTGGCCTTGCACATTTCCTTCGTCGGGTTCACGAGTATCTCGGACACACTCTTCGAAGCCGCGCCGAGGACGTATCGCTTGCAACGAGACCCATTGGCGCTGGGCGACCTCGTCGTTACAGGCCAATATGCGCCGGGCACACCCGAGGCCGCCGTGCAGAAGTTGAGGGTGATCGACGCACAACAGATCCGACGGATGGCGGCCAACAACCTGGGCGATGCCTTGCGCAATCAACTCAATGTGCGCCTGGCCCAGGACAACGTCCTGGGCGCATCCCTTACCATGCAGGGCCTGGGTGGTGAGAACGTGAAGGTGCTCATCGATGGTGTGCCGGTGGTGGGTAGGCAGAATGGCAATGTGGACCTATCCCAGATAGACCTTACAGGGATCGAACGCATCGAGGTCGTCGAAGGCCCGCTCAGTGTGAATTATGGTACCAATGCACTGGCCGGTACCATCAATCTCATCACACGGAAGGGTGCCGGGGCCCCTTTGGTCCTGAAAGGCAGCGCCTATGCGGAGCACATCGGCAGGTTGAACACCACTGTGATGCTGGCGCGCCGCTGGGGTCGGAGCAACGTGACCATCACTGGCGGTCGCAACGCCTTCTCCGGCTGGGATCCGCGTGAGCAGGGCATTCCCGGGTTCGCGCCGCAACTGGCGGATAGCGAACGATACCAGCAATGGAAACCACGGGAGCAGTACTTCGCCAGGGTGGGCTATCGTTGGAACAGCGAGCCATGGAGCTTCGGCTACAAGGGCGAACTGCTGCACGACCGTATCGTGGATCGTGGCAGGCCACGCGCACCGTACAATGAAACAGCCTTCGACGCGGCGTATGTGACGCAACGGCTGGACAATGCCTTGTTCATGGAACATCGCTTCGGCAAGGGGCGTCGACTACAGGCCCAAGCAGCCTACAATACCTACCTGCGTACCCGTAACACTTGGTTGCGCGACCTCACCACCTTGTCCGAGGAACTGGTCGCCCAGTCCGGCATGCAGGATACCACGCGGTTCGACCTGACGAACATGCGCGCAACCTTCGCCTCGGCACCGGACAGCACGGCGCTCACTTACGAACTGGGTGCGGACATCAACTACGAGACGGGTGCTGGTGAGCGCATCGCTGGTGATGGCCGTTCCATCGGGGATTATGCCTTGTTCGCCAGTGCGCAATATGCTGCAACACGCGATCTGGTCCTGCGCCCGGGTGCGCGTTTCGCATACAACACGCGGTACGGAGCGCCGATCATTCCTTCGCTGAACGTACGCTGGCGGATGAACGACGGGTTCACTTTGCGGGCTTCGTACGCGCAGGGCTTCCGAGCTCCCTCCCTCAAGGAGCTGTACTTCTACTTCGTCGACGTGAACCACGATATCGTTGGCAACGAGGCGCTGAAGGCGGAGCGCTCCCAAAGCAGTTCTGTCGGGCTTGGCTACCGGCATGCACGCGAAAAGGTCGTGTACACGAGCGAGCTGAATGCGTTCTACAATGATGTGGATGACCTTATCACACTGGCGCAAGTGGCGGGCTCGCGATACACCTATGTGAACGTAGGCCGGCTTCGCACGGCTGGCGGTAGTATCGGTGCCGGGTGGGACAATGGGCACTGGATCGTTTCGCTGGGCACATCCCTTACCGCGCGTCGCGATGCGCTCGCACCTGCATCGGATGATCCCTGGTGGGTCACCAGTGAGGTGCGTGCCTCGGTCACCAAGGAATGGCGCCGCCTGGGTTGGAGCGGCTCGCTCTTTTGGAAATACCAAGGCCAACAGGTGAACTACGTGCTGGGGCTGGATGGGTCCGTGGATCGTGGCTCCATCGCTTCCTTCCACCTGGCGGATGCTTCGTTGACTAAGCAGTTGTGGAGGCGCAGGCTTGCGTTGACGGCAGGGTGCAAGGACCTCTTCGATGTGCGGAACCTACAGGCGACATCGGCTACCGGCGTTCATGATGCTGGTGGAACAAGCGTGCCGATGACCACGGGACGCACCTGGTTCGTGCGTGTGGAGTTGGAGTTGAAGGGCAAGGAATGAAGAACAGCTTCACATATCTGCTTTCGGGTCTTCTGCTCTGCGGCTGCGTGAAGGATGAGCTACCCGTGCCGAGGGCGGACCGCGGCGGTGCCACCTCGCATCGTGTTTGCCTGGGTTCCGGGTATGCCCAGCAGATCTGGTTCGATCTGGGTACCGGTTCCGTGGTGAGCGAGAACGAACGAACCGCTTGGGACCTGGCCTTCGAGAGCGCGCCTGATGGCTGGCACGTCATGCTCAACGGCTCGCGCTTGATGTCTGCATGGAACATCGGATCGGTGGACCTACATCAACCGCACGATACACTTGGCTTGTACGATGGCAGAAGGATCGATGCGCCGAGCGGTCGTCTGGACAGCACGGCTGTGGGCGACTGGCGCTCGGGGGCGGATGTCTACATGATCGATCGGGGCTACGGAAGTGACGGGACCTTCCTGGGGCAGCGGCAGGTGCGTTTCCTGTCGGTGGATGCCACGACCTTCAGCTTCGAGCACACCGACCTCGCGGGTGGCGATGCGCATACGGTCACGGTGCAGAAGGACCCCTCGCGCACCTACACGTATTTCAGTTTCACTTCCGGTCAAGTGCTCATCGAGCCAGTACTCGGCGCATGGGACCTTCAGTTCACCCAATACACGCACCAGTTCTACGAGCCCTACATACCCTATCTCGTGAATGGCGTGCTCATAGATGGAGCCCATACACGCGTTGCGGAGTTGGCTGGCGTCGATTTCGCCGGTGTCACGCTGGGCGATACGGCCGCATTCCCCTTCGATCATTTGCGCAACACCATCGGCTACGATTGGAAGACCTATTCGTTCGAGACCAGTTCATACACCGTGGTGCCGGACCGGGTGTACATCGTCCAGGACCACGAGGGGTACTTCTTCAAGCTTCGGTTCCTGGAGTTCTATGGACCCCAAGGGCAAACAGGTTGTCCACTCTTCGAAGTGGTGCCTTTGTGAGCGCAGCGCGCACTACGGAGCCATCTCCTCGCCCCCGGTCCCCGGCTCCTGACGTTGATTGTTCCGTCGGCGGAAGAGCGAGGTGTTCTGCTCTCCGAACTTCCAGGTGAGCGTGAAACGAACGAAGCGCATTTCGCGCCTACGGAAACTCTCCTGGTAGAGGTTCTCCGTGTCGATGATGTTGCCCCAACGTCGGGTGTAGAACATGTCGTTCACGCTCAACACTCCGGTGAGTTTCTTGGTGAAGTCGTGGCTGATGGAAGCATCAAGCCCGTATTGCGGAAGGCTCTTGCCCTGGGCTTGTATGCGTGCACTCTCGTATTCGCCGTTCAGTTGCACGCTCCAATCCTTCAGGATCTTGTAGCTCACCATGGCCTTCGTGTTCCAGTTCGTGCCTTGGTTCCGCAGCCCGCCCAAGCTGCCGCTCAGCGCCACATCGGTCCATTGGAACGTACCGCTCAGGGTCACTTGCAGGCCTTGTTTCGGCTCTATTTTCAGGATGTGTTCCCAGCCGGCGCTCGCGCTGTAGCTGCCATTCACAAAGGTGTTCAGCAGTATCGTGGTGTCGCTCGGTAGTGGGGAGGAGTAACTGGTGATGACGTCCTGTGTGTAACGCCCGAACACGCTGGTGAACCAGGAGGCCTTGCCGTTCAGGAAGGGGAGCAGGTGGTTCACCTCCGCCAGGCTGCTCAGCTCCGGGGCCAGTGTAGGGTTGCCGATGCGTACGTTCCGGCTATCGCTGTTCATCACGAAGGGCATGATCTGCCAGAAGTTGGGGCGGCTGATCTTGCGGGAGAAGTTCACTTGGAGTTCCCGCAGGCTGCCGTCCCACTTGCGCGAGAGGTAGATCCCCGGGAACAGGGCCTTCGCCAGGTTCTTCGTTCCATCCGGGTACTTGTAGCTGAAGGTGATGTCCTTGCCGAGCAGTTCGGTTTCGAACCAGGTCTGCTCGAAGCGGAATCCCGCCTGTGAGGACCAATGGTCGCTCAACTTGTGGATCCAGTTCACATACGCTGCGTTCACGATGTCCGTGATGTTGTAGTTGTTGGTGAGCGAGCTATCCAGCACGCTGGTGCCAACGAGCGGGGAGGTCACGTACACATCCAGGAAGGTCTTGTCCCGCCGAGCGCTTCCCTTCACGCCGAACTCGAGCTTGTTACGCTCTCCCCACGGGTTGGCGTAGTCGAACTGGAAGGTGAGCTGGTCCCAATTGCTGCCACCGATATTGTCCTGCAGGCGCGGACTGGTGGTTAGCAGCGCTCCATCCGAACTGTAGGCGTATTGGTCGAAGTCGGCACGACTGGTGCGCTTGGAGCGGTTGTAGTTCAAATCGGCCGTCCACTCCCTGCCTTCCTTGGGTGCCTTGTGGCGGAACGCGAGCTGGCCATTGTAGCTCATGTTGTCCGAGTTGGAGGTGTTCCGTTGCTCGCCGGTGCTCAGCAAGGTGCGGTCGGCCCCCAGTGTGCGGCTCTGCAGGAGGTCATCGCTCTCGTTGCCGTGCGATCGGGTGCTTGCCGAGAAGGTGAGCAGGTTGCGGTTGCTCAATTGCCAGTCGAAACCAGCACGCCCGCCGTTCATCAAGCGCGTGCTCATGCTGCGTGTGTCCTGGGAGAAGAAGCCCGTTGTGGTGCCGTTCGAGCGGTCCACCCGATCGGTGTTACCGTCCGTCACGTTGTCACCCGTGTTGAAGTTGTAGCCCAGATTGAATCCCCAGCGCCCTTCCTTCATGTTGATGTTGGCGCCTCCTTGATAGCGTCGATTGGTGCCGATGCCCGCCTGCACCTGGCCATTGTAGCCCGGTTTGGTGTTCTTCTTCAAAACCACGTTGATGATGCCTCCTGTGCTGTTCGCATCGAAGGCCACGGAAGGGTTGGTGATCACTTCCACACGTTCGATGTCCTCCGCAGGTATCTGCTCCAAGGTCATTGCCGATGGGCGCCCGTTCACCAGGATCTGGGGTGATGCTCCGCGCATCTGCACGTTCCCATCAAGGTCCACGCTCAGGCCCGGCACGTTCTTCATCACCTCCACACCGGTACCGCCCTGCACGCTCAGGTCCTTTTCCACGTTGAACACGCGCCGGTCCACCTGCATCACCATGGTGCTGCGTTCACCGGTGATCTCCGCTTCCTTCAAGAGGGTCGCGTCCGTCTCGAGGGTGATGTTGCCCAGGTCCATCTCCATCCGTTCGCGCGTCAGTTGCACCCGCTGTTCGAATGGTTTGAACCCGATGAAGCTGATGAGCACGCGCAAGGGGGGGCCAACAGGCAGCTTCTCCACCTCGAACTCGCCATTGCCCCGGGTGATGGCTCCGCCTATCACGGAGTCCTTCATGGCCAGGTAGACCGTTACCGTGGTGAACTCGGCGCTCTTGTTCGTCTCCCCGTCGAGCACACGGCCGTAGATCTTGCCGATGGCAGGAGATCCCCCGCGTCCCATACCAGCGGGGCGTTGTGCTAGTACCGTCATGGTCATACATGAGGCGAGCAGCGACAGGAGGAGGTAGGTGCGTGCGTACATGGAAGGTCGGGTGCAAGGTACCCGGGCGTTGGCTGCGGGCATGGGTTGGACCCGTAACTCGTCGAAGGTTCGGATCCGATCAACATCTTTTCACGGTTGTGTACCTAACGAAAGAGCCCCGGCGTTTGCCGGGGCTCTCGTTGCTGCGTGGAAAGTGGTCTAGTAATCGTCACGGTGGCCGCGATCGCCGCGATCACCACGGTCGCTGCGGTATCCACCGCGGTCTCCTCCGCCTCCGCGGTATCCGCCACGGTCTCCACCACCGCTACGGCCACCGCCGAAGCTGGGGCGGTCGCCTTCGGTGCGAGGACGAGCTTCGTTCACCACGAGGTCACGGCCATGGAAGTTCTTGCCGTTGGTGCCCTCGATGGCAGCGCGACCTTGGTCATCATTGGCCATCTCCACGAAACCGAAGCCACGGCTGCGGTTGGTGGCACGATCCATGATGATCTTGGCCGAGGTCACGTCTCCGAACGGGGCGAAAAGCTCGTGGAGATCCTGGTCCTTCACAGAGTAAGGGACGTTGGCGACATAAATGTTCATGAGTTCTACTGACTGGGTTTTTGTTCGTTCTTGCCTGTGCCCGATCGTTCTCGCCAAAGAAACCCCGGGCCTGTGGGCGGGGCGAATGTAGGCGGAATTTGGATCGGTGCAAACGGTACCCGCTGATGCAGTGGCGATTAGCGCACTAGCGCCTCTTGCCCCGGCGGCTCGCGCTTCGTCATTCATCCCCCCTTCCATCACCGTTCGTCACCGTAAAGCGTGGTGTGGGCTACAGCTTGGCACCATGGATCGGCCCCTCGATACCCGCCCGGCCCGGCGACGGCGGTTGCTATTGACCTCGGGCGTAGGACTCCTTCTAATGGTCGTGGTGGTGCTATTGGCAAGCGGTCTGGGTCGGTCACGGGTACGCATACAGGCGAATAAGGTCACCATTGGCAAGGTGCAGGCCGGTCTCTTCAAGGAGTTCATTCCCATCACGGGTACGGTGCAACCGATCAAGACGGTATTCCTCGATGCCGTGCAAGGTGGTACGGTGGAAGAGCGATTCTTGGAGGATGGAGCGTCCGTGGAAGTAGGAACACCGATCCTACGGTTGGGCAACCAACAGTTCCAGATGGACGCGATCAATCGCGAAGCCCAGCTGCTCGATCAACAGAACAACCTGCGCAACACCCGGCTGAACATGGACCAGCAGACCAACAACTGGCGGCAGCAGTTGGTGCAACTGGACTACGACATCAAACAGCTCGAACGGACTTGGCGGTTGAACGAAGGCCTCATCGACAAAGGGCTCGTGGCGCAACAAGAGCATGATCGAAGCCGGGAGGAGTTCCTTCTGGCATTGGAGCGGCGGAAGCTGCTGGCCGCCAACATCCGCAACGATTCGCTCTTCAGGCGTACTCAGGAGGGGCAGATCGCCTCCTCGCTCGACCTCATCCAGGACAACCTCGTCTTTCTGCGCCGAACCATGGAGAACCTCACCGTGCGATCGCCCATCAACGGCACCCTCAGTGGACTGCGTGCCGAGATCGGGCAGACCATTGCACAGGGTGTGCGTATCGCCCAGGTGGATGTGCTCGATGGCTTCAAGGTCCGGGCCCGCATCCCGGAACACTACGTCGCACGGGTCCATGTGGGATTGACGGGCACCTTCACACTGGCTGGTGCGGAGTATGTCATCGAGGTGTTCAAGGTCTATCCCGAGGTGAGCAATGGGGAGTTCGATGTGGACCTACGCTTCGCAAAGGAGCGGCCTGAGGACATACGTCGCGGACAGACCTTCCAAGTGAGGCTGCAGCTGAGCGAGGACATGCAGGCCACCATGCTCCCACGCGGACCCTTCTTCCAGGATACGGGAGGGCAATGGGTCTATGTGCTCGATGCGTCGGGGACGGCCACCAAGCGCGATGTCAAGCTCGGTCGCCAGAACCCGGACATGTATGAAGTGCTGGAAGGCCTGCGCCCAGGTGATCGGGTGGTGACCAGCAGGTACAGTGCGTTCAATAATGCGGATGAACTCTTGATCGAATAACGAACACGGATCCCTGCACACCGGGCTTCACGCGGTGATCTGCAGCCCACCCGAACCATACAAACGCCAACACAAGACCAAATGAGCTTGATACAGACCCGGAACCTCTCGAAGATCTACCGCACGGATACGGTGGAGACCACTGCGCTCAACGAAGTGGATATCGACATCGCGCGCGGTGAGTTCGTTGCGATCATGGGACCAAGTGGCTGCGGCAAGTCCACGTTGCTCAACATCATCGGACTGCTGGACTCGCCCAGCAGCGGCCAGTACCTCGTGAACGGAGAGGATGTGAGCGCATACAACGAACGAAAGCGTGCCGAGGTGCGCAAGAGCACCATCGGGTTCGTATTCCAGAGCTTCAATCTCATCGATGAACTCACGGTGATGGAGAACATCGAACTACCGCTCATCTACACCAAGATGGGCAAGAGCGAGCGTCGCCAACGCGTGGAGGAGGCCATGCGCCGCATGGATATCGCACACCGGGCGAAGCACTTTCCCCAGCAACTCAGTGGCGGGCAGCAGC
>WBZX01000988.1_pt1 | contig 23010 bp, 16 predicted proteins | sample 5204211 | NCBI WGS metagenome assembly WBZX01 (sample SAMN12344362, study PRJNA552823) | activated sludge metagenome | biome: Activated sludge suspended growth; feature: Nitrification reactor; material: Wastewater; isolation source: activated sludge from nitrification reactor of wastewater... | reverse complement strand
GTGTAACCACAACCAATGGTACTGGGCCGTCCTCCACGACCGACCAGTGTCATGGGCTTGTCAATCTCGGAACTGGCCACCTCATCTGCGTAAGAAGACTTTGCCCTCGAACACTACCATGTCTCGTCGTCTGCGTTCTCGTTCTGTCGTGGCGTTGCAGAAATTACTGGAAACCCAGGTCATTGCTCCCCGCGACGGTGTCAATTACTACTGGATGATCGATGGAAAATCGATGATGATCGGTGGTTGCTCTGGTGATCGACAAGCTGGGTATGGTCGAGCTGCTGGGTGCAAAGCCAAGGGTTATAAACTGCATGTGATTCGAGGCATGGATGGCTCACTGGCCGCCTGGCGAGTGGCACCCATGCAAAAAGACGAACGGGTGATGGCTGAGCGGATGCTCAAAGTGGCTTCGGTGCAGGGGTACGTTTTGGCCGATGGGCATTATGATTCCAATAAGCTGCATGCGGTTTGCGACCAGCGGGGTAACCTCCAGCTCGTTGCACCACGACGCGCTGGAAAGGGCTTGGGGCATCGCCAGCAAACCCCAGGACGACTGAGATCGAAGGCCATCCTGGAAAATCCCTTTCCAGCATTTGGGCAAAGACTCATGGAAAAACGAGACGACATTGAGCGTGCGTTTGGGAACCTCACCAACTGGGGAGGTGGGTTGGCTTGCCTGCCTGCCTGGATTCGTGGACACCGACGGGTGCATCGATACGTCCAAGCAAAACTCGTCCTCAACTCCCTCAAACGACAAGCTACTGCAACGACTTACGTCGCTTGACGCAAAAAGCTCTGGCGTTCCGGGCTGCACGTTGCAGCATTTTCTGCCTGATGCTAGGCATTAGATTTTCAAGGGTTCGTTGGTGTCAACCCGCCCATTCTCTCGATTCAATTTAACGAGAGTAGTTAGTCTTTTCGGCGATCTGTCGATCTGCTTAATGATCTCTCTTGCGGCTTGTGAAAATTCTCCTTCTTGGAAAAGACCGTACAAGATCCACAGAGAATTCCTCGCTTCCGTTCGACACCGCTCACCTAAATCGCCCAATCCCCTTGCTACTTCATCGGCATGTGACTCACCACTGACAATCTGAAACAGTAGTTCCAGCAATTGAATCATTACCCATTTGGGTCTTGAACCATACGCAAGCGAAGCGCATATCACGGATACCGTACAGACGGCAGCTTCGAATAAAGCTCCTTGTACGACAACATGGTTTTCTAACTTCCAGTATGCAATAACTGCTTCGTGTGGACAGCTTGCATTCAAGAGTTCGAGAATAGCTTGAGGAATCTCTGTGGCGGGTCCGCTAATTTCCATCATAGTAGACCAATCATATTGCGATATCTCGCATTCAACGAGTATGTTCTTACTCATACTTCGATTCCCTGCAACTTTGAGCAATGTCCTTCACGGTACGACTCACAAAAACAAATAACACCAATCCATTTCCCTTGTCCCACCTGTGCCTGTCATAGTACCATGCTGCGATGTCTGGCAGCCATCGAAAATCGCTGTGATCCCTTCGGGATCATGCATTCTCAACCACGCACCTACTCACTCAACCACCATGCTTGATACTCTCCTTCAACCGTTACCACATCCTTACCCTGAACGGCGGGGGAGGTTGGTGCGGGCTATTCATGCTCAACAGCTCGAAGGCATGCTGGTCACGAACCCGACTAATGTTCGTTACCTTACCGGCTTCACGGGGGATTCGACCTACCTGCTGCTGAGCAAGAACGTCACGCTCCTGGTCAGTGATGGGCGGTACACTCAGCAGTTGGAAGAAGAATGTCCGGGCATCCCGCTCTACATTCGTCCGCCGGGGCAGAAGTTGACTCCTGCAGCTATCGAACAGCTCAAGTCTACCGGGTGGACTAACGTTGGCTGCGAAGCTGGTCACCTGACGCTGGCGGAGTTCGAGGTGTTGCGAACTGGCCTGACCACGGTCTCGTGGAAAGCTCTGGGCGATGCGGTTGAACAGCTTCGCATGGTCAAGGATGAAGCGGAGATCCTGGCCATCCAGCATGCGATTCAGATTGCGGAGCAGGCATTCGTTCGTTTCAAGCAGTTCATTCGCCCGACTGATACCGAGATTGCCCTGCATCATCGCATGGAAATGCTCTTGCGTGATGGTGGTGCCGAAGCGGGTAGCTTTCCAGCCATCATTGCAGCGGGGCCGCGGGGGGCGCTACCACATGCACCGCCGACGAAGCTGTATCTACAGAAGGAAGAGCTGCTGCTGATCGATTGGGGTGCCCGTTCTAACGGGTATATCAGCGACTTGACCCGTACTTGCCCCCTCCGTAACAATATAACTTCAAGGCTGAAGCCCATTTACGATGCGGTGTTCGCCGCCCATCAGGCCGCTGCCACGGCGCTTAAACCAGGTGTCCCTGGCTCCAGCATCGACGTTGCAGCCCGACAGGCGATTGAAGCCCGAGGGTTCACCCCCTATACACACGGCCTCGGACACGGCATCGGTTTGGATGTTCACGAAGCACCACAAATGCGTCTGGGTGTGGAGATTATCCTCCAGCCCGGCATGGTGGTTACCATTGAGCCAGGCATCTACCTTCCCGAGTGGGGAGGCGTGCGGATAGAGGACAATTACCTCATCACGCCCGGCGGTGCCCAGCGGCTCTCTACGCTTGATCGCGATTTCGACGCGATGGCGGTAGACTGGTAGCCATCACCATCTCCAGCACATTGAGGGAGTAAGCCAACGTGGCGGACCCAAAGAAAACTGACGGTAACATGCCCCGACCTTTTGATGTTCAAGTTGTTGATCACCTTGTCAAGTTGATGAGCCAGCACGAGCTCACCGAAGTGCACCTCGAAGAGGGTGACCAGGTGATTCGTCTTCGCCGTGGCCCCAAGCATGTGGCGGTGGCTCCGGTCGCACTCGCCCCGGCACCGGTGGCTGCTGCTCCGCAAGCTGCTGCACCAGTTCAAGCTGCTGCAGCACCTGCCCCGGCTGCTCCCGCTGGCAAGAAGCTCCTCGAAGTGAAGAGCCCCACGCCAGGCACCTTCTACCGCGCGTCTGGCCCCGATGCCGAGCCTTTCGCTAAGGTAGGCACCAAGGTGAAAGCCGACACCATTGTCTGCATCATCGAAGCCATGAAGGTCTTCAATGAAATCCCCGCCGAAGTCTCCGGCACCATCACTGCCATCAAGGTGGAAGACAAGGCCCCGGTGGAGTATGGGCAGGTGTTGTTTTTGGTGGAGCCGGATTGATCTGCTCTGGAGCCATGGCAGCCCGCAGCGCAAGCAAGGGGCGATGTGCAATGGCTCAGAGGTATTGCAGGTTTCCCCTCGCTTGCGCGTCGGGCTGCCATGGCTCTTGGATACTGGCTCCTGTCTTCTGGCTCCTGAAAACACATGTTCAAACGCATTCTCGTCGCAAATCGTGGTGAAATCGCTCTGCGGGTGATCCGGGCCTGCCGCGATCTCGGTATTCAGGTGGTCGCTGTCTTCAGCGAAGCTGACCGCGATGCCCCGTACCTGAAGCTGGCTGACGAAGCCATCTGCATTGGCCCTGCCATCGCTGGCGAAAGCTACCTGCACATTGGCCGCATCATCGCTGCTGCGGAACTCACCGACGTGCAGGCCATTCACCCAGGGTACGGCTTCCTTTCGGAGAACGCTCACTTCGCCCAGGTCTGCCGCGAATGCAAGATCGAATTCATCGGCCCACCCGCTGAGGCCATGAAGAAGCTCGGCAACAAGAACGAAGCCAAGAAGATTGCCCGTGCTGCCAAGGTACCACTGGTGCCTGGCTCCGATGGCCTCATCACCAAGGAAGAGGAGGCGATCAAGATCGCTGCCCAGATTGGCTACCCCGTGCTGGTGAAAGCAGCAGCCGGTGGTGGTGGGCGTGGCATGCGAGTGGCACATAACGAGATCAGTTTGAAGACGGGTCTCAAGCAGGCCCGACAGGAAGCGGAAGCAGCCTTCAAGGATGGCAGCATCTTCCTGGAGAAGTACGTCGAGCAGCCCCGCCACGTGGAAGTGCAGTTCATTGGCGATACCAAGGGCAACGTGGTACACCTGTGGGAACGTGACTGTTCGCTGCAGCGTCGGCACCAGAAGCTTGTTGAAGAATCACCTGCACCGCATCTTTCACAGAAGGTACGTGAAGAGATCTGTACCGCAGCCGTGCGATTGGCCAAGACTGCAGGTTACTACAACGCAGGCACCTGCGAGTTTCTGGTAGATAAGGACCACAAGTTCTACTTCATCGAAGTGAACAGCCGCATCCAGGTGGAACACCCGGTCACGGAACTGGTCACCGGGATCGATCTGGTGAAGGAACAGATTCGGGTAGCTGCGGGGGAACCCCTGTCGTTCACGCAAAAGCAGGTAGTGCACCGAGGCTGTGCCATCGAGTGCCGCATCAATGCCGAAGACCCTGCCCGCGACTTCGCCCCTTCCCCCGGGCTCATTTCCAAGTGGCAAACCCCCGGTGGCCCCGGCGTCCGTCTCGATACCCACGTCGTCACCGGGTACAAGGTCCCCCCGAACTACGATTCGATGGTAGCCAAGCTGCTCGTTCATCAACCGACGAGAGCCGAAGCGATTGCGACCATGCGAAGAGCTCTACGTGAGTTCACCGTGGAAGGCATCAAGACCACGATCCCGCTGCACAAAGAAATCTTCGAACTCGCCAACTTCGTCGAAGGCCAGGTCGATACCACGATGATCGAACGGTACTTGGCCGGGAAGACCAAGGAACGCCCCGCGCTGAAGTCGTAGTTGGAGTACCGCCTTCAGGCGGCCAGCGATGGCGGTGGGAAGAAGGTGACGGATTGGGAATCGATCCCGAAGGGATCAAGCATCCCCGCCTCATCCATTTGTACCATCTCCGCTCCAACCCCTCATGGCTGTGATCCCTTCGGGATCATATATCAGTTATACTCTCCCCCTTTCTCCGTTGACTTTGAACTTACAGGGAGTTCCTGCTGATGCGTGTTGGTTTACTTACTGGTGGTGGTGATTGTCCGGGTCTCAATGCGGTCATTCGTGCAGTCGTCCGCAAGATCAATAATGCGGGGGGCAGTTGTGTGGGCTTCCTCGAAGGCTGGCGGGGCCTGGTTGAAAATAACTGTCGTCCCCTGGAAACCCTCGAGACCGATAAGATCATCGGCATGGGTGGCACCATCCTCGGCTCCAGCCGCACCAACCCTTTCAAGAAGGGTGAGAAGAGCGAAGCAGTGATGAAGGTGGTGGAGAACTTCAAGAAGAACGAACTGACCGCTCTCGTTGCTCTTGGTGGGGAAGATACCCTTGGCGTGGCTCACAAGCTGCACCATCACTACCAGCTTCCGGTGGTGGGTGTGCCCAAGACCATTGATAACGATTTGAACGCGACCGATGTGACGTTCGGTTTCGATACCGCTCTCAACATCGTGATGGAAGCAGTGGATCGGCTGCGAACCACTGCTGATTCGCATCGCCGTATCATCGTAGTGGAAACGATGGGCCGTCATGCGGGCTGGATTGCCTGCCTGTCGGGCATGTCTGTGGGCGCTGATTATATCCTGCTGCCCGAGATCACTGCTGATCTCGAACACCTCTGTGCCACGCTGCTGAAGAACAAGGAACAGGGCAAGACGCATGCCATCGTCATCGTCAGCGAAGGGGCCAAGCTGCCTGAAGTGGGCATGGTTACCAGTATGGGCGAGTACGATGAGTTCGGCCACGTGCGGCTGGGTGGCATTGGTGATGTGGTAGCCAAGATCATCGAACAGCAAACCAAGATCGAAACCCGCTGCGTGACCCTGGGTCACCTGCAGCGAGGAGGCGCTCCATCAGCGAGCGACCGTGTGCTGGCTACCCGCTATGGCATCAAAGCGGCGGAACTCGTCATCGAAGGCAAGTGGGGCCACATGGCTGCATTGCGCGGTGGACAGATCACCTCGGTGCCGCTGGCAGAAGCGGTCACGGCTCTCAAGCGACAGGACATGCGATTCTACCAGGAAGCGTCGGAGTGGTTCCCCGGTGCGTACAATCCGGAACGGGTGGATGCGAAGCCGGAGGCGTAGTATAAGTGATGCGCTGTGGCCGGTCTCCTGACCGTGCCACTGGGCGTGACCGCAGGTCTCCCGGGAGCACTCGGTCGTGATGGCACGGTCAGGAGACCGGCCATAGCGCGTTACCTCAGCCATAGCTCATGATTATTGCTTCGGCTTCTCTTTCACGGCGAAGTAGTTCACGCCCGCTGACAGGTCTTTCCAGATGGCTTCGTTCAGTAGTACCACACTTCCCGGCAGGCTGGGGGTACTGGCGTAGTAGAAGGTGGCTTGTGTCCAGGCGGGGAGTTGGGCTTCGGTGGGTTTGAACGTTTCACCGATGACCAGGTTACGGGTTTTGCCATCGGTGTACTTCACATCGATGGTCAGTTTGGCATCGGTGGGCTTGAGCTTAAACGCAGGGTTAACATCCCCTGTGTGTTGCCAGAAGCGTTCCGCTTGCAGGGGGTTCAGGCTGGGGCCATAGGGTGCGGGTTGTGGGCCGTAGCGAAGCAGGGCATTCACCAGGGCTTGATCGAGGTTCGCGAGCTTGGCTTTCGCATCGGTGCCATTCTCGGTGAGCTTCTTCACTTCCCACTTGTCGCCGTTGAGTGCCAGTTCCAGTTCGGTCTTGAGCGGCTTCTTGTCAGCCGTCTCGCTGTTCCAGGTGAGTGTCATGCTCTGGGGTTTGGTCTTGTCTTCCGGGAAGACAAAGGCATTCCGCAGTTCCAGATCGAGCGATTGCAGGTAGCTGAGCGGGACGGCGAACACGAACTGGTTGCAGTCCGATACGGTGCCATCACCCAGGGTCGCTTCCACGCGGGCGTAGTAGTGCTGGGGATACTTAGCTGCATCAGCCACCTTCTTGCCGATGGTGTAGGTGTACGTGCCACCGGCGTAGGGCTTGGGGGCATCCTTGGCTGGTGTTTCGCCAGCCCTCGGCTTATCGGCATTGGTCTTCACCACGATCTGCAGCGTGGGGTTCTTGGTCAGGCCATAGGTATCTGCCAGCTCTTGTGGAGTGGCTTTATCGGTGATGAGCTTGTCGGTGGTGGTACCGGTCAGCATGTTGGCGATGAACTCAGCGACACCGATATTGGTGGCACCAGCGACGGGGGCTTTGAGCATCCACGTCGGTACCAGGTTGCCTGCTTCATCCTTGGCATCGACTCGTTCGGTGGTGTAAGGGGGAGCCCAGGCTCGTTTGACATCCATGGAGGCAATCTGATCGGTGCGGTAGCTGGGCAGGCTGCGGTCACGGTAGGTCAGGTAGCCTTGGGTTGCCAGGCTGCTGAGCGAGATGGTTTGACGGCCATCGGGAGGTACCGCACCCGCCTGCATGGCACCGGCTGCCTGACCACTGATGAACGGATCGGGTACAGCCAGCGTGATGGTCTTCTGCCCGGGGATTTCCCGCCGGACATAGACGACGTTCCGCTGTGGATCCTTCCTGCCAATCACCAGTCGCAGTGAAGGTTTGCCTCGCTTGTCCTCACGGACCTTGGGTTCGCCAGTGCCTTCGGGTTTGCCATCCTTGTCACGAAGCACGCCTTCCTGCCAGAAGCTGAGTTCGGCCTGGGGCTTATCGAGGCCGAGGTCAATCGGGCTGGTGCCGAACCATTCTTTCAGCTTGGCATCATCGTCGAGAAACGCTTTGACATCGCGTACTTCGATCTTGCTGATGGCATCGAGCAGGGCCTGGAATGCCTGAGGTTGTGCCTTCACCTTGGCTCGGCCATCGGTGTAGAGGTCCCAACTGGCTGCTCCGGTCATATCGCTGCGGTAGATACGCAGCGCTTCGGTTGGAGTCTTGATGTAGGCCACATCCATCTTCGAATTATCGACCTTGGCGAGTGCTTTGGTACGAAGCTCATCAGCCTGCTTCTTGAGCCAGACAAGGTAACGAGCGGGGATGCGGACAACAGTCTTATCGCCAGCGAGCCGTGCGTAGTAGTAGGTGGGTTCCACCTTCTGTTTGTCACGCATCACGTAGGTGGCGATGGCTGTTGGAGAAAACTTGAGGGCATCGAGCACTAGTCCAGCGGTCTTGGTGATCTCGGCCTGCCGGGTGGCGGAAGGATCAGCGTTGCCGATGAGCACGGTCTCTACCACGGTGTGGTCAGCGGGGTTCACCGCGCCCTGGGTGATGGTGAAGGTATAAGCTGACTTGCCATCAGCCAGGCCATACGAAGCGAGCTTGGCTTCGTCGGCATCGTCGGTCACGAAGTCGTCGTTGCGTTCCACCTTGATGCCTGACAGTTGCCGGGTCAGTTCATCGGTGGCAGCCAGGTCAGCCTCGCCGATGGCTGGTTCCTTGAAGGTCCAGTCCTTGTCTTTGCTCAGTTCGATGGTGGGCCGAGAGGCACCAGCGAGTTTAACACCGGTGTGGCCAAAGCTGCTGGTGACGAGTGCCTTGTCTCGGAAGTTGTTAAGCTCATCGAAGACCTTGTCGAACTTCGACTTGGTGAGCAGGAACGTCTTGCCGGGCCATTCGCTGGAACTGGCGTAGTAGATGGGGTCTTTGGTAGCGGGGCCTGTGTTGCCCAGTTGAAGGGTGTATTCCTTATTATCACGGGTCAGCGTGACGGTCGTGTCAGGCTTATCGAGCCCGAGTGCAACCAGGTCTCGGCTCGATTCACGGTTCTTCTGCTTTTCGAGTGTCAGCAGGGTGCGAATCAGGTTGGTGACGGCTGCATCATCAGTACGTACCTTCGCCGGGCTGACCAGCACCCACTTGTAGCCTTTGCCCACGGTCACGCGGTTGAACTCCAGCTTCTCAGCCTTCTTCGGGTCGTTCTGAAATCGGTTGATGACGAGGCGAGTGAACTCTTCGGGCTTGGCTACCTGTGGCCCCATGATCTTCTTGGGAGGTGCGAGTGGATCGACTACCTGATCTTGCGGACCTTGCTGTTTGGCCACGATCGGGTTCAGCGTCGGGAAGACGAACCGTTCCGCATGCTTGCTTTCTTCGCCGGTCTGCACGCCCATCCACTGGAATGCTGCAAAGGTGAGGAGAGCAGCGGCGAAGATGCCGAAGAGGATCACGGTATTGCGTATTTTCATGACTGCACCTGTTGCACGTCGAGATCGTCAGAGTGAAGAACGCTGAAAGGACAGGCCTCTCAGCGTTTACGTGTTATTTGCTTGATTACTTGCGACGCAGAATACCCACGCCCACGCCAGCGCCAATAATGGCCAGTAGCAACCAGATGGTTGGCATCCAGCGAATACGGCTGATGGTTTCTTCCGACATGTTCAATCGATAGGCCTTGCGTTCGCGAGGAGGTACATCACCCGTATCAAGCTCAGGCTTGCCCCGTACCCACGCCAGTGACGAGACCAGCAAGCTCTGGCCGAGGTCGCCATTCATCTGAATGTCGTTGTCGTTGAAGACGCTAGCATCACTGAAGACAACCATCCGTGGTTCACCCAGCTTGGCCGGTGGCGGAGGCATCCGTGGATCCTGTTGTGGTGGCTGAGGCACCCTGGTTCGCACAGTGACTGCGACTGGGATTGGCATGGAAGCAAAGTCTCGCTTCATCAGCTCACCCGATTTCTGCAGACCTTGAATAAACTCGATGGGGTTCGGATGATTGACCGTCTCTGACCAGATCGGTAGTCGTCGTCCCGTGGGACCTTGTATCAGCATCGGGGACAGGCCATACAGGAATCCCTTGGCATCGAAGTTGAGGTTCTGGGGTATCAGCTTCAAGCTGCGACATTCTCTGAAGAGGACTTGTCGGTTGGCTGTATTGAACAGGTTATCCAAACTGTCTGCTATTTCAGGATCAGTACCGAGTTGCGGGAAGGGCGTGATCATCGTATTGGTCGGGTCACGCGACAGATCCTGGCTGAGCAGCGAGTAGAGAATGTCCTGCCCGACAAGCACACCATACGTGGTGAGCAAGGATTCCATCCCGGTTGATAAGGCTTTCTGATCGTTGCCGAAATGGGGGTCGAAACAGCAGATGAGCCTGCCCGGTTCCACACCTTCGGCCTTGGGCCTCTTCAGGTAGGCATCGAGGGCTGCCACCTTGTCAGGGGTGATGCGGAGCGGGTCCATCACGATGACAGCCATCGCATCATCGGGAATCTTGAAAGGCCCCTTGGAGCCGAGTTCCGCCTCACCGAGGTTGAGGGGCTTCACGGTATAGCCTGATTTCTCCAGACGGCGTTTGGCCATGATCATGGTGCGAGCCGTTTGCGGGTTCTTGATAGCCCGGGCTGCTGCTTCATCGATGGTGTACTCACCACTATCCTGCGTGATGTAAACCGTGGGCTTCTTCTTTTCCTGCTTGAAGTCACGGAGAGCGTTGTAGATTGCGGTTTCACCCTTGTAGAATCGCTGGACACCCATGCTGCCCATGCCGGGAGTTATCTCTTCCAGGTCTTCCTGCTTGAGCAACGTGGTCAGTGGTGTTTCGCTGTTGGGGTCTTGCACCAGGAGAATACCCAACCCCGATCCAGAGAGGATCTCGTACTTCTTGATCAGTTCGTTAATGGCTTTAGCGTTCTGTTGCACTGGCGAGATTTGCTTCACATCCACTTGGCTGGATAGCTTCTTGATGGCGTTGAGTGTGCTCATCACGTCCGCTTCAACCAGCGTATCGGGTTCGAGCAGCACATACGCAGTGACAGGCTTCTCGAGCGACTTCACCAGCTTCTTGGTGGCAGGACTGATGGAGTAGATATTGCTGCTGGTCCAGTCAGAAGGTTCTGGTCCGTAGAGGGCAAACCAGGCATTGAGGACACCGAGGATTGCGAGGAAGAGGAGTGCGCCGAGGAAGGCGTTGTAGCCATATATCCAGCGACGCAGGCCAGCGCTGGTGCGTTCTTCGGATTTGATGGCGAGCAGGCTGCCGAACATGCTGCCCAGGCCGAGTACATAGGCAAGTACAACCCACCAGGGAGTGAGGTTGTCTTTCGATGCCCACCCTGCCCTGCTCAGTACTTCACTGGAATTCATCCAGGTGTAAGGGATGGCGAGTGCCGTGACGGTGAAGAAGCCCACCAGACTGAACATGGCAAAGTAAGAGAGCTTGCTCCACTGCCGATCTTCTTCGATCTGGGCCGAGTGGTTAGAGGCACTGGCCTGCCTGAAGAAGAGGAAGGCACCGAGCGACGAGAGCGCGAGCCCGTTCAGCAGGCACCACCAGAACCAGGGCATGGCGCTGGCCTTGCTGAGTGCATCGCTGAAGGAGAACGACGACTTCTTCTCGGCGGGCGGTTCCCCCGTCTTGGAAGGTGGCGTGGGAGCGAGCGCTTTGGTATCAGCTTCTGCCGCTGCAGCGTTGTAGGCTTTGGTGAAAACGCTGATCGCGCCGATGAGCATGCCCACTGCCACCACCAATACCACAATCATGGCAGTGCGGGATTTTGTTTGAGGGACTAGTGTATCAGTCATCGATCTGCCTCAATCGTTGTGCCAATGTCTTACCACGATGGAAAACTCCGGGAGCTCACGCCCCACGGCTCATTAAGATTTCAACTAGCGCCACTTGCGTGATTCAAGCACGCGGATGGTCAGGAAGAGCCAGAAGGCCCCGAAGCTCAAGTGGAACAGCACCTGTTGCCATTCGATCTTTCCATTCCTGAACGAAAACCACAGGTGGTGAACAAAACTGATATGTCGGAGGAACACAGCCAGAGAACTGTTCGGGTTACCCCTGCTCACTGCATCTTCCACGAAGAAGAGCATGAACATACCCATCATGCCTGCAAAGGTGATAAGTAAGGAAACGATCTGGTTCTTGGTGATGGTGGAGCAGAACACCCCATAGGCCACGAAGCCAAACGAAAAAAGAGCCAACCCGAACAAGGCACTGATGATAGGCCTGTAGTCGAATGACTCTTGCCCGGCTATTCGCAGCAGGATGGGGAAGATTGCCCAGATCATCAAGATCAGCAGAACATACAACCAGCCTGCCAGGAACTTGCTCACGACGATGCTGAACTCATCAACAGGGGCGGTCAGCATTACCTCTATCGTACCGGAACGATTCTCTTCGCTCATCAGACGCATGGTAAGCATCGGGATGGCGATCAGCATGAAGATCAAAATCAACATGGAGAAGAAGTAGTCCGCCACAACAGGCTCGGGGAAAGCACCTCGTTTGCTGTACTCTTCCAAGGGCATCAGCCATTGAAGAAAGACGAGGGTGGCAACAATCACCGTGGCACCCATGATGATGTAACCAATCGGTGAACTGACAAACGATGCCAGTTCGCGTCGGGTCATGACCAGCAGCTTGCTGTCCGAACTGAAGAGGCGACCCACGAAGAAATACAAACCACCGAGCACCATGTAGAGGAAGCCGTTCGGCACCAGGTACGAGGCGAAGTTGATGTTCTCCAACGAAGGGAACTTGTCTTGGAGCCAACTGTTCTCGAAGATCACTGGCAGCAGGCTGCGGAAAGCGGCGATCAGCATCACGATCAAGCCAGCGTATCCGGTCCAGCGTGCAAGCTTCACACTGCTACTGGAGGTTTCATCCCGCTGAGACACATAGAGCACAATGTAGAGCAGTCCCAGCAGAGAGAGCACAAAGCCGTACGGCAGGAAGTAGTCTGGGATCTTGATCATATCGGTGATGAAGCCGAGCATGCCAACGGTGGCGGCCAGGATACCGACGATACCGAGGATGGAGGTAGGAGCCTTCGACCAGGCTTCATCTTCTTCGGTGTTGGCAAAGATGAGCATGAAAGGCAGGCCGACCATCATGAAGAGCAGTGCGTACGAACCTAACCCGTAAGCTACCCGGTTCTCGAGGCTGTATTGCAGGCCTTTGTCGGCGTAGACGCTCAGCGGGTCTTTCAGGAAGAAGCCTATCACACCCAGCACTGCTACACCGATCAAACCATACAGGGTGGTGGCTGCGACCAGCGGCTTGCCCATCTGTTGAATCCAGGCACCACCGAAGCCTAGGAGTGATACCTTGCTCTCGGAGACGGATCGTACAAACGGAGCGACCCAGGCCACCAGCAGAATGAAAGCCATCACCAACGTACCGGCTAAACCAGCCCACCAGCCTCGGCTCAGTGCCGATTCGATGTTGGGTTCGCTGTTCGTCATCAGCCAGTTCTTCACTGCTTCGCTGACGAGGACATGGGTGGTGAACAAAACGCCGAGGCAGAAGATGCAGATGCCAATGACACCCAACATGCGTCGCTGAACCGTATCCTTCTCCCGGCTGGCCTGAAAGAGCATCAGCAGCACGCCGATGACGAAGAAAGGCACCGCCAGCGGGTAGACTTTGGTCTTGGCTTCTTCGCCAATGGCGGCAGCATTCATGTTGGCAATGCTGGTGTAAGCCCACATGTTGTAGGCGTACATGCCTACCCCTGCGAGCACCATCACCATGCCAATCAGCCCGATTACCCGAACCCAACTGGGGGTTTCAGTAACGAGCCTCGAAGGGGTACTGCCCTGCAGCGTATCGATGGAAGTGTCTTGACTCATGCTTGGCTATCCAGTCGTAGCAAATTCTGGGGATGACAACGAATACTAGGCAGCGCTGCTGCGGTGTGTGGTGATCTGGATGAAGAGATCGCGAAGCGAACGACGCTTCAAATCGAGCCGACGCAGCGTAGCACCACGTTCGACCACCCGACGGCCGACCTGCTCGCGCAGATCAGCATCATCCCGGGTTTGAATCTCGAAGCCGAACACACCGGCATCGGCTGAATCGGACACCAGGGTCTTCACTTCGGTCACACCGTCCAGGCTCTTAAGGGCTGACTGCAGATCAACTGCGGAACCACGTGCTTCGAGAACGATGCTGGTTTCCTTCTGCAGGTTGTCGAGGCGATCATCGAGAGCGACCTTGCCTTGGGAGATGATGATCACGCGTTCGCAGGTCTCTTCCACTTCAGGCAGAATGTGGGTGGATAGGAGCACGGTGTGCTTCTGGGCTAACTCCTTGATCAGCTTGAGCGTTTCGCCCTGCTGATTGGGATCGAGGCCCGCTGTTGGTTCATCGAGAATCAAAAGTGCAGGATCAGCAAGCAAGGCATCAGCCAACCCGACACGTTGCCGATAACCACGGGACAGGGTGCCGATCAAACGGCGTTTCACCCCTTCGAGGCGACAGCGATCGTACACATAGTTGAGGCGTTTGCTGCGCTGATCGCGAGCAATGCCCTTGAGTTGAGCCCGGAACTGGAGGTACTCCGACACCCGCATTTCGGGGTAGAGGGGCACGTTCTCCGGCAGGTAGCCGAGGTTCTCGCGTACCTGCATCGAATCGTTCATCACATCAAACCCCGCGACACTGGCCGTGCCACTAGTCGCGGGGATGTAGGTGGTGAGGATACGCATGGTGGTCGATTTCCCGGCACCGTTCGGCCCGAGGAAGCCCACCACTTCGCCCTTCTTGACGTGAAAACTGATGTTATCGACTGCTAAAACCTGACCGAACTGCTTGGTCAGCTTGTTGACTTCAATCATGTTGCTCATGAAGAGGACTTTCCACGAGGTGTTGACAGCGCATGCCAGGGAAAGTGTCGGCAAACGAATGCTTGCCGGGGCTGACATCAGGCCAGCACCGAAAATTTTAGTAGACCACCCTGCACTCGGCTACTTGTATCTCTATTGGTACAACGCTGGGAGTGGGTGAAAAGTTCTTGAGAAGGTGATGAGAAGGTCAAAGTACCCATCTCGCCCAACCCGAAGCGTGAGCGAGGGATTGTTGGAGTACCGGCTTTAGCCGGCCAGCGACTAACACAGTGAGAGTGCTGTCCACTTCTTTACCACTCCGTAACCAACGCACACCTTCGCCACCGCTTGCCGCCTGAAGGCGGTACTCCAACACAGCATCCTTCGCCAAGCAGTTCATCTCATCATCGCGAGGTCTCCCCTGGCTCGCGCCACGGGCTGCCAAGGTGATGCATTTTGTACAACGTGGTGTGAGAGTACCAGGCCATGACAGCCCGTGGTGCCAGCCAGGGGAGAGGTGCAATTGTGATGCGTAGTACACATAGAAGGCATTTCACTTCGGGAAAAACTTGATACTCTAACTGCATAAAATGACGTTCATTTGGTCTATTCACCATGGCACGGAACCTTAAAACAATCTCTACTAATTTCGATTCCCTAACGATTCGCGATTTCGATGATGGAAACGGCGTCCAACGCCTATATGAACTTTGCGACGAGTTACTCCTAGTGAACAAGCCTGCAGCTTGTGCACCAATGCTATTTCGTACCATGGAACGATTGGATGACGCGGATCTTGGCAGTCCGGGCCCCATCGTCCACGCATTAGAAAGTTGGCAGGGTAACTACGAAGTAATGTTGGCGGAATCGGTGCAACGAAAGCCTGTACTTATTTCGGTCTGGATGGTTAATCGCATTTTGAACAGCGACCCACCAGATGCTCACCGATGGCTCAACTTACTCAGAAGCGTCGTGAAGCATCCACTAGCATCAAAAGAGACAAAGACACTTGCTAAAGAATTCATCCAGTATCAGGTCGATGAGCGTGATGATAACTTATCGGCCTAGTGATAATATCCGATTTGACATAGTCATAACTCATACGCAATTGTGCGTTGACGAATGCAACTAAATGGATATCCCATGGCCCTCCGCAAAAAAGGTAAATGGTGGTACGCTGACGCTCAATCGGATATCCGAGACGAACTCGTTCGTTACGGTGAATTGAACGAATACGTTCCGACTCAGTTTGCCGATGCCAAATGCAAGTGTGGATCACGAACGTTTCAGCTAGCCTTGGACGACGATGCAGGTGTCGCAGTTCGGACCTGTTCCCAGTGTGGCAACGAACATCCGATAGGTGATAGTGACGAGTACATGGAAGAAGCTGAGATTGAATCTGTAACCTGTGTTTGCCGAAAAGACGTCTTTGAAATAACCGTAGGCGTGGCACTGTATGACGACAACAAAGATGTGAAGTGGCTTTACGTAGGATGCCGATGCCCGGCTTGTGGATTGACTGGTTGCTACGGTGACTGGAAGAACGAATACATCGATTCCCGCAAGCTGCTCAAGCGGGTTTGAGAAAGCGTACTTCTCGCTAGGTATTTATCTGGAATAACTCCACAATGCAACAAGGGATCCATGCACGCCAAACGAATACCTCCACCCAAGCCAACCAGGCAAGACACTACTCAACGACGCATCAGCTATGGCTGGCTCATCGCTGGAATTGTCATCCTCCTGATCACTAACAACAGGCAGGTTATCGACTCGATGGGCATCCCGTTAGCGCGACTGAGCAACACTGTTGGAGAGGTATGTCTTGTCGTTGGAATCTTCAGGAGTCTTCGAAAACGAAAAGCCTCGTAAGGTGAATTGGCTTTTTTTCATACCTCCACCCAACAATTCCCCCAAACCCTCGTTATCTTCTTCCCCCGTTCTCGCCGGTATGGTAGCTATCGAATAAGTTGGGGGCCAGTCATGAGCGAATCGACTCGACGAGCGGGAGGTAGTTGCCTGGGAGGAATCCTGGGGGCGGTGGTTGGCATCGTCATCGGCTGGCTCGTTGTGCAATTGTTGATGACTAAGCCTGCGAGTGATCCAAACCTGCCGATCCTCAGTGGTGTTGCAGGTTTTCTCGGTTCGATGGCTGGTCTCATCGTGACGCTACTCACTGCAGGCTTTCTGGGAATCGTCGGTGCCATTGGTGGTTCACTCTATGGTGGTAACCGGGCTGTCGATGGAACTTCCACCCTGCCTGGAGTGGAGGAACACGTTATCGAAAAACAGGATGATGAAATTGCCGAACTCAAACGACGACTTGCTGAGTTGGAACGTAGCCGCGAAAAGCCTGACCAAGCATCATAACTGGTTCGTTTATTATCTCTCTTGACAGGCAAGTCGTCACTTGCCTATTATATTCCCCATGGCTGACGTTTTTGAAGCTCTCAGTGCACCGGCGCGGCGGGCAATTCTGGATGAATTGCACGACAGGGATGGTCAGACGCTTTTTGAACTCTGCACGCGATTGACCATGAAGCACAGCCTTACCCTGACCAGGCAGGCGATCTCACAGCACCTCGACGTTCTCGAAGAGGTTGGCTTGATTTCGACCCAGCGCCAGGGCAGGTACAAATTCCATCATCTCAACACCCAGCCCCTGCAGGACATCGTCAAACGATGGCTGTCGCCGGGCCAACGTGGAGCCAAGCCGTGAAGATAGTCGTGACCAGCGTCTTAGTCGATGACCAGGAAAAAGCTCTCCAGTTCTACACCAACGTGCTCGGCTTCATCAAGAAGTACGATATCCCGATGGGTGAATTCCGGTGGCTGACCGTGGTCAGCCCCGAGTCACCCGAAGGTGTCGAACTGGTTCTGGAACCGGATGCCCACCCAGCCGCCAAGCCATTCAAGGCGGCACTTGCGGGTGATGGGATTCCCTACACCTCGTTCGGCGTCACCGATGCCCATGCCGAGTATGAACGGCTGAAAGGTCTTGGTGTTCAGTTCACTCAGGCACCCGCCAAAATGGGTCCTGTCACCACTGCTGTCTTTGATGATACTTGCGGGAACCTGATCCAGTTCGTGCAGCACGGGTGATCATAGTACCCATCTCGCTCCGCGAGATGCGACGGAGAAAGTCTCGCGGAGTAGATACCAGCAAATGCAGATACCAGCCCGACGCGCGAGCGAGGGAACGCCTCGCGACATGGGTGCGTCAATATCCTTGGCTCTGTAGAACGTCCTGCGATCGCGCGGTCTTCCCTTGCTAGCGCGGCGGGCTGGTATCAGGCAATCTACTCTCACCGTGGCTGTCATCACGACGGAGCGTGATGACTACTATCTCATCCAGCCTTGGACGATGCCGCCGCAGGACCAGCAGAGGACGGCTAAGGCTCCGCCGATGATGGCGCCGGTGATACCTAACATGCTGTAGAGGGTCCAGCGGGGGGCGTTGGTATCAGGGACATTGGGTTGATGGAGGACATCTCCCGCGTAGGCAATTCGAGCCAGAACTATACCCACAACAGCCAGCGAGACCATACCGATGACCAGGCCCAGGGGTGGTAAGTCCTTGGCGGGCAAGGCTTGCCGTAGTGCGACGATGGGCGCTGATACAACCAGGGTGATGAAGAAGACTTCAGTGAAGGTTTGCAGCAAACGGCCACTGAGGTCGATACCATCACGGCGAATGGCCCGGAGAGCAGCCTGGGCTGCGTCGCCGATATCCTTGTCGCCAAAGTAACTTCGCAACAGCGGCTCGGCACGAATGGCTGTCGGCCCCATCATCCGCAGTTGATCGAGGATGGCCAGGCGGTAAGGCACCTCCTGTGCGGAGGTGCCTCGCAAGGCTTGCAGGATCATGGTGACCGCCTGCTGGCCCCAGTTCATCAGCGCCTGCTGGGCCATGCGCTGCATGCTGGGGTCGGGATCGTTGAGCAGCGTGACGACGACTGCAATCGTATCCCGGTCAGGTCGTTCCAGCTTCTGCATGTCGACGAGCGACTGCTGCTTCTGCTCGACGGGTATGTCTACCGCAAAGAGAGATTCAACACGCGTTAGTGAACCAGCTCGGGTTTCGGGGGCCATGCTGGAGTATAGCTTACGGTTGCATCAGGGGAAGTAGCACCAGCCTCGAATGAAGGCACGGATCGCAGCAGTCACGCAATTGATTGATCGCTTATTCAACATTAAAGCACGTTGCGGGAACAGGATTGGCAGCCAGCACGATTGCGTTCTGCCTTGATGAAATCGACGTTCCGCCAAATCATTGGTCACTCGGTTACCAGTGTCCCCTTGGCCAATGGCATGGCGGAAGTGATCCCTCCCATCCCAGCGTATCACCCAGACGACGTGCCAGGATTCATCAATGGAGAACTTGATCGAGTTTGTCATCATGGGTTTGATGGTTGGCAATTCAACGGGTTGACTCTTAGCCTCACGATAGGGAAAGTGCTTTCTAAACAGGTTGAGGTCATCGAATATTGAAAGAGACGAATTTCTTGTTACACCACCATAGAAGTAGAAAAGTCGAATGTCGGAGGCGGCACGCTTCAACAGTTCTCGTGGCTCGTAATGTTTAAGCCATTCAGCTACGTGAGGTGGATGCTGCTTGCTCGTTAATTCCTGCGCCCATCTATCAACCAGCTCTATGTCTGCAGGCTCTGTTGAATAGAAAATACCACCAGACCCAATTGCAAAGAAATCGTCGTTATCCAGTCTGATATTGTACTCTTCGGCGTTTCCTACAATTGTTAACGCATACCTTCGGCTTCGCGATTCTGGTAATAGATCAATGATACGAAGGTGGCAATCGCGATAATATTTGCCCAATCGATGAGTGATGTCGTCGACACACTTCTTATCAAGTCGGCAGCATTCCTGCAGGTGCTCCATCATTGCCTGCAGGTCTTCGCAGTTGTCCCATTCTTCTCGAGTCATGTGATAGCACCCACTCTCGAATGGTGACTCTTACTTCCGCTTCAGCACCAGCACGGCATGTAAACCATCTTCGAGGAAAGTCAGCGTGGCGTTCAGGCCTTTGAACTCGGCCAGACTCTTCATCGTGTCGCTTTCCTTCGATGGTTCCAGTGGCTGCTGGGGGTTGATGTGGGCGCAGCCGTGGATGCTGCACTCACACTGGCCACCTGGTAGTAGTTTGTAGGTGCCTCCATCGGGACAGAAGATGCGTTGGCCATATTGCTGACGAACGATGGTAAGTAGTTTCGGATCGTAAGTGCCATCGGCTTTCACCAGTTCGGGGTAGGAACGGGCAATGTTGGCGATGCATTGCTGGTTCTTGCCACATGCTACCCGATGGTTCTCCGCCCAACCCAGCCGATAGCCGGGCAGCACCTGTTTCCAAGCTTCCGGATAGATGCTGAATTGAGCGTGGCCTTGATCGTCTTTCTTGGTGGCGTCTTCCTTCGATGTAGCAGCCAGCTTGCTGTAGTACTGATGCAATTCAGGCAGCATCGTGGGTTGATTGGTCACGACCAGGTAGTTGCCCATGCGTGACCAGGCAATGCGGAAGCTGATGCCAAGCAGCTTAATGCTGTAGATGCGAACCTTGTTCTCGCCGACAGGTATCTGATACTGCTCCATCTGCACGAAGTCCTGGAACCCCCTGGGCAGACTGGCGAGTTGCTTATCGACTTCAACGAGGAAGCGGTCAACGATTTCAGCCTGCTGGACAGGGATCACGATGCAAGCAGGGTTGGTGAGCGACTGAATGAGCATGCCGAAGAAGAGCATCTCAGAGCCGAAGAAGTCGTTCCCGAAACCAGCCATAGGCAGGCGGGAGCCCATGAAGGTCGTCACATCGCTGGTGATGGGCTGGGACGCATCCAGCACCTGGTAGCTGACATGTTCGCCGATGCCTTTTTCGAGGAAGACGCGAAGGAGTTTGTAGTCGACGTTGGGGAGATCGAAGAAGTCATGTCGAGTACGTACGTTCAATGGACGGCCAAACTGCGAGATACTGACGCCTTGACCATTGTCTTTCCATTGCAGGAGCCCACTCAATTCAGCAGGAGGAGTCTGCCTGAGTTGATACACGGTCCCATCACAGGCAGCAACTGTGGTTTCTTGTTGAGCGTTGACTAAACCCTTGTGTGGATCCTTTACATCAATCACCAGATCATCGGGTTTGGACCAGATCACCGCTGATTTGGTAGATGCCTCAACAATGGCGATGGTATTAGTTGCGCCGTTTTTGGTAGCAATCTCAGCCAGTGTAATTTTCTGCTTGGATGCTGGGAATAGAGTGTTTTCTCCGACAGGAACAAGCAGACGAGTCTTGTGTGCGTTGTCGATTTCTTCATTGCCTGATCGATAGATAGCAGGCATCTTCTCGATCAGTTTCTTGTTGTGCTCGCTATCCCACGGCTCGTCCTGCTTGAACTGCTTATAGAGTGCCTCTTCGCCGAGGTACGGCAGTAACGCTACACGCCAACTCAGCAGCGGCTTGCCTTCCTTCGATTGAATCGATGAGGGCGGCAAAGCGTTGTAGTCCTGGTGATAGTTGTGCATGGCTAGCATCAACTGCTGCAAGGCTTCAGCAGCGGTGAAAGACTTATCCTCCCCACCAGGCAGTTGCTTGAGCAGCAGTTCCTTGTTCACATGGGCTGTCACGGCATGGATGGTACCGGGGAGCCGGGGGACGGTTGCCATGGGGACGGTCTTGCCGCCAATGGCTTGCGATAGGCCGGTGTAGATGCTGTTGTCGATCAAAGGCAGCACCACTGTTTCGAGGCGGAAACGTTCGGGGGTGACCTTCACTCGTACTGCAATCGGATCGAAGAACGTTCGCCAGTATTGGCTGTACTCACGAAGGAAGGCTTGATAGTCGCTGGCTTCCTTACCAGTGACTTGTTCCAGAGGCACTTCCAGAAGTGGTGTCAGTTGGCTGGTCGTGCCAAAGATGGAACTGCGGGCGGACATGCCATCGTCGCTGAGCACATAGGTTCCGCCGGATGGGCAGGCCCAGACATCTTTGCCGAACACTCCCGGAGCACAACCGCTGGAAGCCAGTTCTTCAAATGATTTGGGAGCACGACCGGTTTCACTGCGGAACATGAGGGCTGCCCGTTCGATCATCTTCAGATGGTTGAAGGCCATCAGCCGACGTTGCTGGGTCAACTTCACCCGTGGCCCGAGCAGCCGACGGATGCAGGGATCAGACAGGTAGATCAGGCCATCTTCGTCGTCAGCCCCGCGAGGCATGATGGTACGGATGTAGGCAAACTCGGTTGAATCCCCCAGGTTCTTAGCCACTTCCCCTTTGTCATTCTTGCCTGCGATGGTGGCCAGCACCTTCTGGAAGGCAGGGAGCGAGTTGCTTCGGATGTGCAGATCAGGCTTGGGATCAGCAGCGTAGAAATGAACTGCACGGTCAGCACTAGCCGTATGCACGTAGCTGATATCCAGATATTTCCCTTCAGTACGGCTCACTCCAGCCTGTTTCGCTGAGGCTGCGTCCAGCCACTGACGGAGCGTGACCAGTTTCTCGCCCTGTACCAACAGGGTAATGTCACTGCCATCGCCGAGGTAAAGGTCGCTGCCGGTGACACCGATACCGGTCAGGCCGACAGCATCGAGCACGGCTGGCGGGATGCCTTGGATGCCTAGTTGAGTCTTGAGGCGTTTTTCGAGATCGACCGATTGGGCGCTGCCCATCATCTGGGCGAAGAGGTGGCCACTCCAGAGGTCGGAAGCGTGGAGGGCTTCCATCATCTTCTTGGCTGACTGGAATTCGATGAAGTAAAAGTCTTCCGGGACATATTTGGCCATCGCACCCACATCAGCCTTGCGGCCTGCGAGCATCTTCTCCCACGGATGGCTCTGGATGGTAGGGCCTGTCAGCGAAGCCAGCTTGACTGGCTCCTTCTCTTTGGCATCGGGAACCGCTGGCTGTATTTCGTCACGACGGCCTCGAGGGTTTTCCGGTCCCATCATGGTGTCAAGTTGCAGGCTTTCCTGAATGGCTAGTGCTCCGGTGAAGGTGCTGAACAGATCAACGCCCTCGCGACGGCCCAACCGGTTCCTGCGGTTGAACATAAACCGATCCAACGTTGCTTTCTCGCGATTGGCTGTCTGTATCACCAGGTACTGCAGATAGGGATCGTCTGGTGACTGGGCAAACTGCCTGGTGGCTTCCGCGTGAGTCCAACGCTGTGGCTTGGATGCTGCAGGTGGTTGTGCCTCCACGGTGCAAAAGCACAAAAGAGCGAACAGCAAGGCAGTAGTCAGTGTCTTCATGGCAACTTCCTCCCCTCGATCAGCTACGACATCAGGTGTTTTAGGCTAAACACCTTACCTTGTAGCTGAAGTCGTGTTACTTCAGGCGCAAGCCATCGTCCGAAGTCTCACGACTTCGGCTACTCTAGCAGGCGAGCTTTCGAATGAGATATCACGCAGGTGCAGAAGAAGTTTCAGAAAACGAACCAGGCCGGAGGAACCTTGACGATTCCTCCGGCCTGGTAAGCTGTGCAGGTGATCCCCGTTACACGGGCTGTTCATCTGAGGTGTAGGTCTCGTTCTCCAGATCCTCCTGA
>WBZX01000987.1_pt1 | contig 23017 bp, 19 predicted proteins | sample 5204211 | NCBI WGS metagenome assembly WBZX01 (sample SAMN12344362, study PRJNA552823) | activated sludge metagenome | biome: Activated sludge suspended growth; feature: Nitrification reactor; material: Wastewater; isolation source: activated sludge from nitrification reactor of wastewater... | reverse complement strand
TGGAATGTTTTCGATTGCCGTACCACAGGGCATGAAAAAACTGGTCATCAGTTACATCGGTTTTTCAGATCAGGAAATCGATGTAACAGATCAAAATCAGGTTGAAGTTACCTTAACGGAAGGCCAATTGTTGGACGAAGTTGTGGTAACGGCAATGGGTACAGAAAGAAATTCCAGGAATGTAGTGTATGCAAACCAAACGGTTTCCGGTGAAGACCTTCTTTCTTTGCCCAACAAAAACACGCTCGAAGCTTTGAGGGGTAAAACTGCCGGTGTGAGGTTAACCACCGGTTCAGGATCCGTAGGTGCTTCCACAAGAATCGTTTTGCGTGGTGAAGGATCACTTACCGGTAACAACAACGCCCTGATCGTTGTAGATGGTATTCCAATCGACAATGAATCAACTTCCGGGGGTGCTGGTTCTTCTACTACCGGTTATGCCGATTACGGTAACAGGTTTAATGACATCAACCCTGATGACATCGAATCCGTAACCATCCTGAAAGGCCCTTCAGCTACTTCATTATATGGTTCCCGTGGAGCTTCAGGGGTAGTATTGATCAAAACCAAAAATGGTGCAGGTACCAAAGGAACTACTATGAAGGTAGGTCTTAATTCTTCCTATTCTGTTGAAGATGCCATCGTAGTGTTGAAACGTCAGGATAAATTCGGACAAGGATACGACTCTGCACACTTAGATTCAGGAGAAAACTGGTCATGGGGTCCTGCTTTGGACGGTGTGGTTAGACCTTGGACTTCTCCCATTGATACCGATGGAGATGGTGCTTTGGAAGCTTTGACAAGACCTTACAGTGCAGCGCCTAATCAGCTCAAAGAATTTTTCAATAGAGGTAACACCCTTTCCAATGCACTGTCAATATCTGGTTCGACAAAAGGGTTTACTTATTATGGTTCCTATTCTAACGTGAAGCAAAATGGTATCCTTGACAATACATATTACAAGAGGAATACCCTTACATTTAGCGCAAGTGCTGAATTGAGCAGCCGATTGAGATCTGATTTCAAAATATCTTATGCCAATACAAATCAGAATACAGCACAGGAAGGTTCCAGGGCTTTTGAAGGAAACAATGCTTATGCAATGGCCTTACAATCGCCTGTAAACATCCCATTGAGTGAATTGAGAGATTATACCAATCCATTTTACGATATCAACGGATATTGGGGATCATATAACTCAGTAAACCCTTATTATATTTTGAATCAATACGGCAACAATGGTAAAATCAACAACTTACTCGGAAATGCTGCATTGACCTACAAACTTACTGAGGGCCTTAGTCTGACAGGTAGATTTGGTACCAACCTGGTAACCACCAACGTGGATACCTGGACACCTAAATTTAAGCCTGCTACCCAGTTGATTTGGGGAGATGATCTGAGTCTTACATCCAGAAACACCAAACACGAATCATTTGGCGGATACAGCAATTTCTTTAAGCAGAATATCAACATTGATATGACTGTTCTTGCCAACTATACCAAAAAGTTGAACAATGATTGGAGCCTTGATGTGTCAGGAGGTTACAACTGGTTCCAAAGAGAATCCAAATCATTGACAGGGGAAACCCAGGGAGGATTGGTAGTTTCAGGCTGGTACAACCTAAGCAACAGTGTACAGGCTGCCAGATCTTCTCAGTTCAATACGCTTTATCGATTATATGGTGTTTTAGGTAATGCCAGATTGGGTTACAAGAATTATGCATTCCTTGAATATTCAGCCAGAAATGACTGGTCATCTACCTTGCCATCTTCCAACAATTCATTTTTCTACAATGCCATTGGTGGTTCACTCGTAGTTTCAGATATGTTGGGAATCAAAAATGATGCTTTAAATTTCCTCAAACTCAGAGCAAGTTATGGTACGTCAGGAAAGGATGCTGGATTGTACCTGTTGAAATCTACCTATGTGGGTAATCCAACCGTTCAAACATTGGGCACTTATTCTATCAACTTCCCATTGAACGGACAGCCAGGTTTCACAACCGGCAATCGAATTGGAAATCCAAACCTGAAACCAGAGTTGACTTCTACCATTGAATTTGGTGCCGATTTGGGCTTATTTAAAGATAGGGTGAATGTAGCTTATACCTATTACTCCTCCAGTCACTCTGATCAAATTGTAGAGATCAGCTTGCCTTCATCAACAGGATTTACAAGGACTGTGGCCAACATTGGAGAGATGACCAACAAGGGTCATGAACTTACAGTGACGTTGAAGCCAATTTATGGTTTGGTAAAAGGATTGAACTGGGAATTGTTTGGTACTTATTCAAGGAACGTCAACAAGGTTGTTAAAATAACAGACGAAATTGATGAACTTGCAGTGGGCGGACCCTATACTACAGGTGTTTCCATCGTAGCCAAAGAAGGATTGCCATTTGGTACATTCAAAGGCCTGGCTCCTAGAACCAACGATGCAGGTCAGGTAATTGTAGATCCAAATACCGGATATCCGCTTTATACAACAGAAGAAGTTTACCTGGGTTCATTCCAGCCGGATTATATGGCTAGCCTTGGTTCCAATCTTTCTTATAAGGGTTTTGGATTTAACATTTTATTTGATATTAAACACGGAGGCAAATTCCTTTCTCAAACAAAATTCTTTACAGAATTCAACGGTACTGCACTTAACACTATCGATCACAACAGAGAGGAATTTGTTTATCCCAATTCAGTTATTGATAATGGGGATGGAACTTTTTCACCTAATGACATTAAAATCACTGAGCAGGATTATTTCACCAATTACGACCCATCTGCAGCGACTTACATGATTGATGCCAGCTACGTCAAATTGAGAGAAATAGGCTTGAGCTATAATTTCCCCAAAAACTGGTTGAAGAAGTTGTCAATAACAGACGCTACCTTGTCATTCTTTGGCAAAAACATGAAATTCTGGTTGCCATCTGACAACATTTATGCGGATCCTGAAATCAATGGTCCGGGACTTACTGGAAATGCAACCGGTGTTGAAACAACTCAGACTCCTTCTGCCAGAAGTATGGGGGTCAATTTAAAATTAACATTCTAAAAATTGAAAAGTATGAAGATTAAATTTTCAATAAAGGCGTTTTTAGTAATCCTGGTTATTGCAATCTCAGGTTGTGAGACGCCATTTGATGAAGTAAACATAGACCCTAATAACTCACCAACTGCCCAAAACAGCCAGGTCCTTTCCAGCGCATTGGGACAATTGGGTTATATGGTGGATGCCAATTTGAATTCAGGTTCATTCCTTTGGGCACAATACTACACTTGGGGAATTGGAGTATCTATTGGTAATCAGGAAAGGTATGTATCTGAACCAAGAGACTTTGATGGTTATTGGGGAAGAGCTTATTCAGAAATCCTGATAGATCTTAAGTTCCTCAGAAAAGGCAATAGCCGTGCTTATAAGGGCGTAGGTGATTTGCTTACGGCTTACGTTTACCAGGGCTTGGTTGACCACTTCGGAAATATACCTTACTCTGAAGCAATCTCCGGAGAATTGGAAGACGGAGGCATTCAAACTCCAAAATACGATGATGCAGCAACCATTTATGGAGAGTTGGTAAAATTGGTGGACGAAGGAATTGCAGAACTGGAAACAGCTCCGGATGAAATCGGTGCTGATGATTACGTTTATCAGGGTGACTTGTCAAAATGGATCAAATTTGGAAATTCTCTCAAATTGAAAATGTTGATGAGATTATCTGAAGTATCTCCAAAAGGTGATGCAGTTAAAGCATTGGTAGCCGGCAATAATTTTATTGAGAATGCCTCTGATGTTGCTGCCATGCCTTTTAGCGGTGTAGCAGGAAGTCAAAATCCAATGTATGCATCATTTGAATTTGGAGTTGGTGACTTCTATTTTGCCAGTAATGCTACGGTTAATGTTTTAAATGACTTAAACGACCCAAGGCTCAGGGCATTTTATTCACCTGCCACCTCAGGTACATTTAATGGTCAAATCAGAGGTATCAATCAGGGTACCATCGATAATGAACCTTTTACAGCTCCAGCCTCAGATTATAGCGGATCTTCTGCTATTGCCTATGGACCTTCTAATTCTGTTATCTTGATGAGTGATTGGGAAGTGTGGTTTTTGAGAGCTGAAGCGGCTGCCAGATATGGTACTGCTGACAACGACGCCACTGCATTTGCCAATGCAATCAGTAACAACTTCAGTTACCTGGGTGTAGATGGAGCATCTACCTACATCTCTTCTTTGAATTATGGTGGAAGTCTGGACAACAAACTGGACAAAATTGCTGTTCAAAAATGGATATCCATGAATGGAACTCAGGAAGATGAAGGATGGATTGAAACCAGAAGATTCGACAGACCTGCCAGCAGGTTGTTCACCAATGGTATTTTCCAGTACCCACCTCTTTCTGTACTGCCCAACAAAGCGTATCCTTCAGTTTGGTTATATCCATCTACTGAAAGAAGTTTGAACCCCAATGCACCGGCTCAGAGAACTATTACAGAAAAAGTCTTTTGGGATAATTGATAATTTTAAAAATTAAATAAATGAAACAATTATATATTGCTATTATATTAGGCCTCTCTACGCTGGTCATCACGAGCTGCGATGAGGCAGTCAACACAGCGGTGGCCTCGGAAGTTACATATTTGCCTAAACTAACCATGAAGGGTGCCGCAGAAATTGATCTGGGCTGTAATCCCTCAGGAGGTTTTACAGATGAGGGCTTGATAGCTGAGGAACAAGGAAAACAAATTCCAGTCAACACAGTTATCACGGGTAAATATTTTAATTCAGCAACCATCAATGGCCCTGACATTTACAGCATTTCATACAGTGCTGTAAATAAGGATGGAATTCCAGGCGCCGCTGAGCGAAGTGTTGTCTGGCAGGAGTGTCCGGGCGACTTTGTCAACAGCATTGCTGGTATGTATACTTCAACCGTAGTAAGAAATGGTGCTGTGAATCCTCAGTACTTTGATATGGGCCCCATTATTATTAAAGACTTGGGGGGAGGCGTTTTCCAACTTTCTGATGCGATTGGTGGTTACTATGACTACGGAAGAGGATATGGCTATACCTATGCTGCCAGAGGAATGAAAGTGAAGGCCAATGATATTGCTGCCAATAACTTTACATTCACCGATGTAGTAGAAGTAGGGGATTTTGGTGGTGCTTTGAATATGACTGCTTTTACGGTTGATCCTGCTACTAAAACGATTTCTTTTACAACAGAATGGGATGCAGGATTTGAGTTTGTTGTCACATTGACACAACTGTAAATCTGATCCTTAAATAATGAATAGTTATTGGCTTTCATTTCGGTGATATGCCAATAACTATTTTTTTTAAGTTATTTTGATATATAAATGCGTTGTGGAATTGGGCTGAAAGTTCCCAATGAGTGATCTTTCTGATCAATAACCGGACGTACTTGGAGCAGATTTCTAATGTACTATTTTCACCTTTTCATTCTCTCCGGATACAACACGTCCAATAATTTGAGCCTGGATTCCCAGTTTTCCTGCCTCTTCAATCATGATTTCAGCAGCTTTCAGGTCGGGTGTATATATTTCCAATCGGGTGCCCATGTTAAAGACCTTAAACATATCCATGTGGGTTGTTCCCGACTCTTGTTCTATAATTTGAAATAAAGGAGGAACGGGAAGTAAATTATCTTTTACAGCGCATAATCCCTCTCCAATAAATTTATCAACTTTATACAAGCCGCCTCCGGTATTGTGTATGATGCCATGAATCTGGTTTCGGTATGCCGGTACTAATCTGCTGAGCAGGGGAAGGAAGGTGCGGGTAGGGGATAAAACCAATTTTCCCAGGGTAGTAACCGAGCCATTCACTTCAACGGTGTCGGTTAGTTTTTTACTGCCACTATACACAAGCGCACGGTTTATACCCGGGTCGAAAGATTCAGGATACTTTTCAGCATATAACGAATGAAATACATCATGCCTGGCGGATGTAAGTCCATTGCTGCCCATACCTCCGTTGTAGGATGATTCGTAGATGGTTTGTCCATAACCGGCAAAGCCCACAATGTAATCGCCTTCTTTTATATCAATGTTGATAACATCTTTTCTGGGCATTCTGCTGAAGACGGTAAAGCCCACATCGGCCGTTCTTACAATGTCACCCACATCTGCTGTTTCTCCACCGGCCAAATGGAGTTTGATGCCATAAGCTTCCATTGCCTGAGCAAATTTCGGAGCAGCTTCAATCAGCGCAGTCAATACTTCAGCCGGGATCAGGTTTTTGTTTCTGCCAATGGTAGATGAAACGACAAAATCATTGATGCAACCGGCACAAGCCATATCATCCAGGTTCATTACCAGGGCATCCTGTACAATGCCCTCCCATACCGACAAGTCTCCGGTCTCCCGCCAATAAACATAGGCCAGACTGGTCTTGGTACCCGCGGTATCAGCGTGCATCAGATTGCAATAAGATGCATCGTTTGCGGCAATATCGGGTAGGATTTTACAAAATGCATTGGGATAAAGTCCTTTATCGAGATTTTTTATGGCCTGATGCACCTCTGATTTATCGGCCGAAACCCCACGTTGCTCATATCTTCCCCCAGACATTTTGTATTTTTTTTGCAAATATAGGCCTCAAAGTAAACTAATTTGGCTCCCGACAAGGGGAAATATGTAAAATAATTGTCTAATATTGGGAAATAATTGTGAACTTTACGACAAACATGTTCAGTATTTCCTTGTTTAATTCAGGCCTTGCTGTTCAGATTATTCTCCCAGTAATAAGTTTTGTAAAATATTTGACGTTATTTTTTCGATCATTCAATCATATTAATTTATTTATTATATGATTAGTTCTAAAAATAAAATAAAATATTGTGAGGGGTTGAAATAGGGGGGTGAAGGGAAATATTTTGTCGTATAAATACAATATGTGAATTTTTTATTCGTTTTAAAAAAACGAATATATAGTATAAAACACAATAAAGAAATACAAAATGAGAAACACACTATGGATGGCCGTCTTTTTATTGACCGCTTTGGCCGCCTCAGCCCAGGGAACCGTTGGATTTAAAACCAGTATAGGTATTATACCCACCAGACCGGAATCCGTTTACGCCGGTAATGAAAACGACTACGTAACGCATAAACTGACGTTTGCCAAAGCTTCGCCTGTTTTCAGTGCAGGTATTTACGCAAAAAAAGTGATGGGTTGGAGCTACCTGCAGGTAGATGCCCTTTTTAGCAGCTACAGCCTCGGCTTTGATCAGGTTACTTACAACACACGCGACAACCAGCCAAAAATGGTTACCGAAGAATGGAAAACAATGGATTTGATCATCAACGCAGGTATCACATCCAACAACATCAGATTGGGCTTTGGTCCTGTCTTCCACTTTTTGGCAGATCACAAATCTGCTTTTACCGAAATTCCTACCTATGTTGAGAAATTAGCCCCTATGACGTACGGATTTTCCGGCGCTGTGGGTTATGATATTGGCAATTTGGCCATCGACGTGAGATATGAAAACGCTTTGACCACCATTGGTGACCACGTCTTCTTTGGTGCAGCAAAATCAAAATTCCGCACAGGTGCCAACCAAATTACCTTATCCGTAGGTTACGGATTTTAATATACAACTGTAGAGCTACCATTTATACAAATACAGTAAAGACTCACTTAGGTGGGTCTTTTTTTTTGCCATTATCCCTCGATTCTGCTGTAAGCTTGGACATGAGCATATGCATCCAACCCAAGAACTCGCTATAGAATATCTTATCGGCCATACATTTTTCACCTCAAATCAAAAGCGCTTCTTTAGGATTGTTTTACCTTAGCCAATAAATTCACAGGTTTGATTTTAATTCTCTGTATTCTGCTCAACGTGCTGGTTGCTGTCATTTTTAAAATCTTCCCAACTTACCAGGTAGACGTCAAAAGAGCAATTGTGATCAACTATTTCACATGCGTGCTTACTGCACTGGTTTCTGATTTTTCCAACTTCCAGTCATCCCTGCCTCAACTATCAAATCTTTTGCCGTGGTCAGTTCCAATGGGGATCCTGTTCTTTTCGGTATTCCTGGTCATCGGTCGCACAGTGGCCGGGCATGGGGTAATGGTGGCTACAACTTCTCAGAAGCTATCTTTGATCATACCGGTATTGGTGGCCCTATTCGTTTATCGTGAGCTGGCCACTCCCTGGAAATTGGCGGGCTTATGTTGCGCTGTATTAGCGGTTATTTATATCAATGCGCAAAGATCTACCATAACGTCCACACCCTTTTCAAAGGCCATTTTCTCTTTACCCTTGCTTACTTGGTTTGGCTCCAGTATGGTAGATCTCAGCTTGTTTTTGGCAGAAAAACAAGGCATTTCTACAGGGCATGGCTTGTTGTTTACGGCATCGCTTTTTGGGTTCGCCGGATTATCAGGACTTATATATGTTGCGGCCAGTGACTTTAAAACCGGTGAAAAATGGCGTTGGCTTGACGTTGGAGCCGGTATTGCCCTGGGCATACCCAATTTTTTTTCAATCTATCTGATTGTGGTTTTACTGAGCCACGGTTGGCAAGGCAGTGTTTTGTTTCCCATCCTCAATGTTTCCATTATTCTGCTCACAACCACAACCGGCATTTTGTTATTTAAAGAGGAGCTGACACCCAATCGCCTGAAAGGATTTATATTGGCCATCGTAGCCATCATTCTGCTTTCGCTTCCATGGACATAAAAGGTGACACATACTACACCATTGAAAAAGATGCCATCACCGATACCAGAGAGAAGGCGAGCAAATTTATTGCCTATGCCTGTGCCGCAAAAACACAAGTAGAGGTAGAGACAAAACTCGATGAGTTGTGGAAGTTGCACCCCAAAGCCACCCATATTTGCTATGCCTACCGATTGGGATCCGAAGGCAATCGTTTTAGGATGGTGGATGATGGAGAACCATCCAATACGGCTGGTAAACCGATTTACGGACAAATCCTCAGCCATGACATCACAGATGTTGCGGTCTATGTTGTACGCTATTATGGGGGCACCAAACTGGGTGCATCCGGTTTGATAACGGCCTATAAAGAAGCAGCTGCCGAAGTTCTTAATATGGCAGGTAAAGTAGCCAAACAAGAGTTGATTCGCACGGTCTTTTCAGTGGACTATGCAGAAATGGGGCAGGTCTTGAATGCCTTAAAATCAGTGGATTTTGAAGTAGGTGAAAAAAAATTCGAAGACAGAGCAACCATAGAAGCCAGTTGCGGTGTTTCTGAATTCAACGCAAAATACCTGAAATTGCGATCTTTGTTGTTGGAACTTCCCGATGAAATGATACACGATGATACCACGGTTCCCTTTTGTAATATAGCTTCACAAACTTTGGTAAGGCCATGATCAAGGTAGGCATAACAGGCGGAATAGGTAGCGGAAAATCTACTGTTTGCAAGATTTTTGAAACCATGGGTATCCCTGTCTATTATGCAGATGACAGAGCCAAAACCATAATGACGGCCAATAAAGAGGTGAAACAAAAAATTATTAATCTCTTTGGACCGAATGCCTATTTCCGCAATGGCAGGTTAAACAGAAGCCTCCTATCCCAAACGATTTTCAACAAACCTGAAATGCGTGAAGCACTGAATAATATTGTGCATCCGGCCGTAATAGCAGACGGCAGAACCTGGCAGGCAAATCAAACGTCAGTTATTACAATGAAAGAAGCTGCTCTTTTAATACAGTCGGGTAGCTATAAAGAATTGGATTACATTATCCTGGTCACGTGTCCTGAAGAAATAAGGATTCGTAGGGTCATGAAGCGCAGTCGCATGACTAAGGAAGCTGTTGTAAGCAGGATAAAAAGTCAGCTGTCGGAAGAACAAATGAAAACTTATGCGGATTGGATAATTGTCAACGATGGTTCCCAATCATTGATTCAACAAGCTTTGGAGCTTTATAAGAAACTTTTAAAGGTGGCAACTGAAAACAAAAAGCGGAACCAAAATTGATTCCGCTTTTCATCTTTATAAGAATTTCAATAATTCGGCTTCCAAATTATAGCGAGGATCAATCGCTGCAATTTTTCCGTTTTTATCTACTAAAAATGTCTTGGGAATAGAAGATACGCCATATGCCGCAGCGGCAACGCAGTCCCATTTTTTGAGGTCACTTACATGGCCGGGCCAGTGCAGATTGTCCTGCGCAATGGCACCCAACCATCGTTCTTTGGATCTTTCCAGATTTTCCTTAATTTGGTTGGCATCTCCTTGCAGGGCTGCCCTTGTGCGGTTGTCTACACCATCCAAAGATACGCTGAACACATCGAAACCTTTGTCTTTGTATTTTTCATAGATTTCTACCACATGAGGGTTGGCCTTTCTGCAAGGACCACACCAGCTTGCCCAAAAGTCGATGAGCACAACCTTTCCTTTGTAATCTGACAGTTTTCTGATTTTACCATCAACTCCTTCCATAGCAATTTCGGGAGCGTCCATGCCCAACTGAATTTTGGCAGTAGCCATTCTTCTGGCATTCTGCTTCAATAGGGTAGAGGCTATGTTTTCGTATTCCAATGCAAAGTCAACCCCGGTCTCCTTTAGTCTCGATGCCACTTTTACATGTAAGTCGGCAAACTCTTCTCTGAATGTAAACATTCTGCTGGCGATCATAAATGACACCATAGGATCTGCTTCTTTTTCTGCCAGTTCCGTCAAACGGGCTATGTCAATTTCTTTGCGGACAAAGCCTTGTACAATTGCCAGGAATTTTTCTGAGAGTTTGGATCCTGTTACCTTATAATCCATATTCTGCAGGGTATTGAGATCGCCACTGATCACGATGTCTTTTTCGCTGCCATCTGAAACCAATTCAATGGACTTGGCTCCCAGCGTGATTCGGTAAATACCCTTCTGAATGCCATCCGGTAAACTAAACTTAAAGCTTCCGTCTGCTCCGGTTTTTTCTGCGGATAATCTCACATTGCTGGTGGTGTTCAAACCAACACGATCGAGAAAGATGCTCATATCACCGGCATTTTCTATTTTGCCGGAGATAGACGTGCCGTTCATCGCCCCACAGGCCGCAAATAGTCCGGCGAACAAAAGAAACAAATAAACAAATCTGATATTATGCATGTATTTTAAAATTTGTTGTCCATAATTATGCTTCGATCAATTGACCCAAGCGATTTTCATATATCGTTTTCCAATCCTCAATGCTACCCAATGACATACCATTCACAAGGATTTCACTTCCCGTAACCCTGCCTAGCTCAACAAAATCTGCGTTGTTTTGTCTCAATAATTCCGTTAAACTATTCTTAAATTCCGGGGCGATGGAAACTACAACACGGCTTTGAGATTCACTCAGCAGGAATACATCATCTCTGAGGATGCCGGGATTTTGAATATCAAATCCTTTTCCATTTTCAAAGCTACTCTCAAGCAGATTCATGAATAGTCCGCCTTCTGCCACATCATGAACGGATTTCACAGGTGTTGAACGTATAACAGTCTTTACTACTTGCTGTAACTGATATTCTTCCTCCAATTCAAATCGTGGGCACTTACTTTCTTTGATTCCGTGAATTCTTTTGATGTATTCACTTTGATTTAAATCGTCAACCATCTTTCCTATTAAAAACAAGAGGTCGTCTTCTTTCTGGAAAGACAAGGACTTGAAATGATCTGCTTTGTTAATAAGTCCGATCATACCAATGGTTGGCGTAGGATAAATGGGTTCAATCTTATCCTTCAATACGGATTGATTGTAAAAACTCACATTTCCGCCTGTCACCGGTGTATTGAATTTCCTGCAGGCTTCTCCCATGCCCTTTACCGCATGTACAAATTGCCAATAAACTTCCTCGTTATAGGGATTACCGAAATTGAGGTTATTGGTGACAGCCAAAGGCTCAGCTCCCGCACATACCAGATTTCGTGCAGCTTCCGCAACTGCAATCATAGCTCCCTTATAGGGATCTGCATAAACGTAACTTGAATTACAATCCACCGTTGCCGCTATCGACTTGCCATTCTCTTTGATGCGAATGACAGCTGCATCGGATGCCGTATTGGTAGTTTGTGTATTGGTCCTTACCATGCTGTCGTATTGCTCGTAAATCCAACGTTTGCTCAATAAGTTGGGGCTTGTCACTACTTCTCCAAGTGTAGCTTTCAAATCAGCAGGCTCGGCGATATTGGCTGCGTTGTAATCCACCAGCGAATCGATGTATTTTGGCTTTGTATACGATCTGTCGTATACCGGTGCTCCTCCACCCAATACCAGAGGCTCTGCCGGAACGTTTGCAACCATTTCTCCGTGGTGGAAAAATTCCAGCATGCCTGTGTCGGTTACGTATCCGATTTCTTCACATTCCAGATCCCATTTATCAAATACTGCCGTCAATTTGTCTTCTTGGCCTTTATGGCATACAATGAGCATTCTTTCCTGAGATTCAGAAAGTAAGATTTCAAATGCCTGCATGTTGGATTGTCGTGTGGGGACCTTATCAAGGTCAATTACCATACCGGTGGCCGACTTAGCACTCATTTCTGATGTTGAACAGGTAATACCCGCTGCACCCATATCCTGCATGCCTACGATGGCACCGGTTTGAATGGCTTCCAGGCTGGCCTCCAGCAGTAGTTTTTCCTGGAAGGGATCGCCTACCTGAACCGCTGGCAGGTCTTCAGCAGAATTTTCTGTCAGATCGGCTGACGCGAAGGTGGCTCCGTGAATGCCGTCTTTACCGGTAGCTGAACCCACAATAAATACAGGATTGCCCGGACCATCTGCCCGGGCGGAAACGGTTTCTCCTTTTTTCACAGTGCCTATTGACATAGCATTGACCAGGATGTTCTGGTTGTAGCAAGCATCAAAATAGACCTCGCCCCCAATGGTGGGTACACCCAGGCAGTTGCCATAACCGCCAATACCGCTTACAACTCCTTTCACCAGTCTTTGGGTGTGAGGTATAGTAATATCGCCAAACCTAAGTGAATTCAAGGCAGCAATGGGTCTGGCTCCCATGGTAAATATATCTCTGTGGATACCACCCACGCCGGTGGCAGCTCCCTGATAAGGTTCAATGGCAGAAGGGTGGTTGTGCGACTCAATCTTGAAAGCGCAACCCAGGCCATCACCAATATCAACAAGACCTGCATTTTCTTCACCGGCACCTACCAGTAGACATTCTCCCTCTCTTGGCAAGGTTTTGAGGTATTTTATGGAGTTTTTGTAACTGCAATGTTCACTCCACATAACCGAAAATATACTCAGTTCGGTGAAGTTGGGTGTCCTCCCCAAAATCGTTTTGATTTTTTCAAATTCTTCTGGTAAAAGACCCAGCTTTCCCGCTGTTTCTACGGTGGTTAAAGTGTTTTGACTCATTGTTGTTTTGGGTATATGTTCATCTTTTGACTAAAAAGTATGAACCAACATATATAAATTAATACGCATGCAAAAGTAAACAATTCCTTGGATATCATTGAGCCGGGAACAATGCCTTTTCAACTTGTTCACACAATAAGTGGCCCAACAAAATATGCCCTTCCTGGATTCTGGGGGTATCGTCGCTCGGTATTTGGATGGTACAATGGCAGATATCCTTCATCTTGCCGCCTGTAAGTCCAGTAAAACCTATCACTGCTGCTTTTTGATGTTTGGCAGCCTGAATCGCCCGGATGATGTTTTCAGAGTTGCCCGATGTAGAAAAGGCAAGCAAAACATCTCCTTCTCTGGCAAGGCCTTCCATCATACGCTCATACACCCTATCAAAATTGTAGTCATTGGCAACAGCGGTTAAATAAGAAGTATTGCAGTGCAATGCCTCAGCATTCAGCGCCTTCCTGTTTTTGTAGAATCGACCGGTTAATTCTGCAGCCAGGTGCTGCGCGTCTGCGGCACTACCACCATTTCCACAAAACCAAACTTTTTTATCCTGCTGATAGGCGTCTATGACAAGTTGTGTGGCTGCTGCAAGAGAGTCTAGCAATGCTTTCTGCCCGGCCATTAGACTCACCATTTGGCTTTGTGAGAGTATTTGTTCTGAAAATCGACGCTGCAATTCCATTTCTGACGGCATTGAAAGTTGCAAAGGTAGTCATTTACTGGTTTACCAATGGTGGAGGCCCAAGAGCCACTTAAACACATACAAAATATTATATGGATTTGGATTTATTTTGGTGCTTAAGTTGTAACTTTGTAAGCGAAACAAAGGGTTGTTTGCAATAATATTTTGTAAATTGATCCTTAAAGGGAAATAAATTGTTTTTATAGGAATATCCAAAATTTTCACATGAAAAATCACTTGATCTCAGGAGGCTGTGGTTTCGTTGGAAGAAACATGGTCAAAAGGCTTTATAAAACCACTCAGGACAGAATCGTATTCATAGATGATTTGTCGGTAGGAAAAGACCCGGAAACCTGGTTGGATTTGCCGCTTGAAAGCACTGAGAACAATGTGAAAATTTTTGGAAATGGCCGTCTCGTCTTTATCAAAGGTGACTTTCAGGAATTCGTTCGCAACATGACCCGGGACAGCGGATGGTTATTGGCTACTTATCAACTTGACATAGAACACTGGGCAGATGTTTTTCACTTTGCTGCCATAGTGGGAGGAAGGGCAATGATCGACGGAGATCCCATGAAAGTAGCCACAGATCTGGCCATTGATGCAGAATTTTTCTTGTGGGTCACACGAGCCAAACCGGAGCGGGTGCTTTACCCCAGTTCCAGTGCTGCCTATCCCATTAGCAAACAGACGGAGAGCAATACCATTCAATTGAGAGAATCGGATATTGATTTTGCCAATATGGGCCAACCGGATATGACATACGGCTGGACAAAACTCACCGGTGAATTTTTGGCCAAAATTGCACACAGTCATTATGGTATCCATATCACTTGCATCCGCCCGTTTTCAGGATATGGAGAAGATCAGGACTATTCCTATCCTGTACCCTCACTGGCCAAAAGAGCTGTACACAAAGAAAGTCCATTTGAAGTGTGGGGTACCGGTCATCAGGGAAGAGACTTTGTACACATAGAAGATGTATTGGATTGTACCCTTCTGGCCATGGATCACATTGGAGATGGCACGGCTATCAATATAGGCATGGGCAGGCTCACGAGTTTCAGAGAGATGATTGGAATTTTTTGTCAAATTGCCGGCTACGAAACTGAAATCAAGTGTTTGCTGGATAAACCGGTGGGTGTACACAATCGGTATTGCAGCATGGATTTTGTGGAACAAAAATTGGGATGGAAAGCGAAAATCACGCTGGAGGAAGGCTTGAAAAGAGTTTACAACGCAGTAGCACTCAAAGAAGGAAAAACCCCTGTGGCATGAAAGTAATTTGTTTTGGTCCGGGGCCCGCGTTTAAAGGGGGAATCTCAAACTACAACACTTCGCTGGCTAAAGCATTAAGTGCATTTGATGGCGTTTCTGTAGACATCGTTTCCTGGACCCAGCAATATCCCGGCATCGTACCGAGAGATTTCAAAGATCGGGTAAGCCAGATGAATTTTTTGGAAGGTACACAGATCCGAACCCATTATATAACCAATTACAATAACCCACTTTCGTGGAAAGCAACCGCCCGCTTGATGGCCGATTTAAAACCTCAAATCGTCATCTTTCAATGGTCCATAGCCATCCAGGGCCTGCCGATAGGTAACATGATCCGTCAGCTCAAAAAGCTTTGTCCATGTGAAATCATACTCGATCTGCATTTTGTCATTCAAAAAGAGCAAAGTGCCATAGACCGAATGTTCACCAAAATGGGAATTTCCAGAGCGGACACCTACATTGTTCATGCTTTAAAGACTTTTGAAGAGTTGAAAACTCTGTATCCGGGCAGACAATTTCACCTCAGTTATGATGGCCTAAGGTCTGCGGGTAAAGAAACCACTGTTATTAAGTTGTTTCATCCCATTTATGACTTGTATAAACCGGATCCAAACTTTGATATCAGCGAATTCAAAGCCCGATTTGGACTGAGGGAAAAGGTTATCTTATTTTTTGGATTTATCCGCAAATACAAAGGTTTGCATCAGGTGATTGAAGCGTTTAGTCATGTTGCTGCCAGTAGGGATGATGTAAGTTTGTTGATTTGTGGTGAGTCTTTTTGGAACACACTTGATCCCGGAAACTTTATGACACGGATAAAAAAGACAGTTTTCGGTTTAGCCAAAAAGATATTGCTTCGTTCCAGTGACGATGAATCGAATTACAAGCCCCTTGACCTGATAGATAAATTCAATCTCCGGGATAGGGTAGTCGTCTTCAACCAATTTATTCCCAATGAAGATGTACATAAATATTTTCAGGTAAGCGATTGTGTGGTTTTGTATTATCTCACAGCTACTCCGTCAGGCATTGAATCATTAAGTTACAACTTTGATTTGCCCATTCTGGCCACAAGGGTAGGACATTTTCCGGAAACCATCGAGGAAGGAGTCAATGGTTACCTGGCAGATGAGACCATAGAAAGCATGTCGGCTACCATGGAAAAAATGTTGGATAAGCCATTGGACAGGCATGGAGTTGCCAAAATGAAGGCCTCTATGAGTTGGCATGCCTACGCCGAAGCCATCCTAAATCGTTGATTTTGATGGGTAAAGTGTTGAATATTAATTGATATTGCATTTTTAATCAAAATATTTGTCAGAATAAAATTTTGACTTATCTTTGCACTCTCTTTTGAGAGAGCTTCAGAAGGAAATGCTTAAGGCTCCGTAGCTTAATTGGATAGAGTACCTGACTACGGATCAGGCGGTTGAAGGTTCGAATCCTTCCGGAGTCACTAATAGAAAAACATAGAAAATCTATTTAAAATGTCAAAGGTTTGTCAATTGTCGGGAAAATCAGCCATGAAAGGCAACAAGGTATCCCACTCCAATGTAAAGACCATCAGGAAATTTCAACCGAATCTTCAGAAGAAGAGGTTTTATATTCCTGAGGTAGATAGGTGGGTAACCCTTAAGGTATCTGCGCATGCGCTTAGAAATATCGATAAATTAGGTTTGTATGCATATTTGAAAGAATTGAACTCCAAGGGTTACGACACCGGAGTGAAATTATAAATCATAGGAAAAAAGATTTACAATGGCAAAGAAATCAAAAGGTAACAGAATCCAGGTTATTTTGGAATGTACTGAGCACAAAAGCTCTGGTATGCCTGGGACTTCAAGGTATGTTACCCAGAAAAACAGGAAAAATACCCCTGACAGGATGGAGTTGAAAAAATACAACCCAATCCTCAAAAAAATGACTGTTCACAAAGAAATCAAATAACGAGCAATGGCAAAAGTATCGAAAAACGCGAAAGTTGCCCAAAGGGCTGCGAACGCAGGTTCAGGTAGGGACTTCGTTAAAGTTGTGAGAAGTGTAAAGGATCCCGTTACCGGTAAGTACTCTTACAAGGAAGTCATTATCCACAAGGATAAAGTCAAAGAATATTTCGAACAAAACAAGTAATACCTTCTGGTATTATCGTGAGAATAATGGATCAGGGCTTTTTCTTTGGGAAAAGCCCTTTTTCTGTTTATTAAAAAACCATCATCACAATCCATGAGTTTTTTTAAAAAATTTTTCACCAGGGAAAAAGAAGAAGACCTGAACAAGGGCTTAGAGAAAACCAAATCTTCTTTTTTTAGTCAGGTTACAAAAGCCATAGCCGGAAAAACCAAAGTGGATGAGTCCTTTTTGGATGATCTGGAACAGATTTTAATTTCTGCCGATGTTGGGCTCAATACCACGGTCAAGATAATTGAAAGACTGGAAGCCAGGGTGGCAAAAGACAAATACCTCAACACAGAAGAACTCAATCAGATTCTCAAAGATGAAATTTCTGTAATTCTCGAGGAAAATCACACAGAAGACTTAGAAGATTTTGAATTTCCCGAGGGTCACAAACCTCATATCATTTTGGTAGTGGGTGTCAATGGTGTAGGTAAAACAACTACCATTGGAAAACTCGCCCACCAGTTCAAACTCAAAGGAAAACAAGTGGTGTTGGGTGCAGGTGACACCTTCAGAGCAGCTGCAGCTGACCAGTTAAAAATCTGGTCGGAACGGTCGGGGTCCCGGTTTTTTTCTAAAGGAATGAACGTAGACCCGGCGTCTGTTGCCTATGAAACTGTTAATTACGCGATCCAGGAAAACATGGATCTTGCCATCATTGACACAGCAGGCAGGCTGCATACCAAAAAACACTTGATGGACGAGTTGACCAAGATAAGGAAGTCCATCGATAAAAGAATGCCGGGTGCTCCCCACGAAGTAATTTTGGTATTGGATGCCACCACCGGTCAGAATGCCATTGAACAGGCGAGACGATTTACGGAAGCGACCGATGTAACAGGTTTGGCGCTCACCAAATTGGACGGTTCAGCAAAGGGGGGCGTTGTTTTGGGCATTTCCGATCAATTTAAAATTCCCATTCGGTATATTGGGGTAGGAGAAGGCATGGATCAACTGCAGGTTTTCAATCGAAAGGCATTTATTGACCTGTTATTCAAGGAATAGGCCGGAATTATATTTCGAAAAGGGGGTGAAAAAGCTGTTTAGATCGAGCTATTGTATCGGCAAAAGGGAGGTTACCTGATTTTAATTTTGTTGTAGACAGTTCAATAGCGGCAATTTTGGACCCAATGTAAATTTAATGTTAATTTTTAAGGCTAAAAAAGATGTCAATATTAAATAATTGTAATCTTTATATATAGCCAGTTTTAACTTCAGGACAGAATTAATCCTTTGTGTTACCTTTGCACAAACATTAAACCAACATGTCACTTCAGTCATTCCTTCGATCATTTCTTTCTAAAGACAAAATATTTTACGATTTATTTGAGCAGGTTGTCCATGAGGTTAATACCATGGCAGATGTGTTAAAACAACTATCCCATGAAAAAGCTTATGAGCAACAGGTAAAACTTGTCTCAGTTTTAAGGGAAAAAGAAAAAGCAAACGATGTACTGGTTGCCAATATATTTACGGAGTTAGGTAAAAACTTTATTACACCCTTCGATAGGGAAGATATTCATGCTTTGGCTACAGCATTGGATGATATATCAGACAATATTTTTACTGCCGCAAAAAAAATTACGCTATACAAAGTGGATCCCACAGAAAGCGAATTTCAAAAAATGTCTGAACTCATCTATGATTGTTGTGTGCATGTAAGTAAGGCCGTCATTGAGCTGAAAAACATGCAAAACATGCGATTGATGACGGATGCCATTGCCATCATCAAAGAAATAGAAAGCCAAAGCGATGATGTTTTTGATGGCGCCCTTCAATACCTGTACAACAGCCCTGAAGTAGATGCCAAAGATTTGATAAAAAGAAGAGAAATCTACTCTAAACTGGAAAGTGTAACAGACAAATGTGAAGATGCAGCCAACGTGGTAGAAAGCATTATTGTAAAATATGCTTAATCTGTTTAATCCAACAAGAAACTCCAACCACAAAAGCACCAGATCATGAGCTTATTGATCGTTATCATCTTACTTGCCTTGTTGTTTGACTACATCAATGGCTTTCACGATGCCGCCAACTCCATAGCGACCATTGTTTCTACCAAAGTTTTAACCCCGTTTCAAGCCGTAGTCTGGGCTGCCTTCTTCAATTTTGTCGCCTATTTTATTTTTCAGGACCACGCGGTAGCCAATACTATAGGTAAAACGGTTCACTCGGAATACATTACCCTGGGTGTTATCCTGGCAGGCTTAATCGCAGCAATATTCTGGAATTTACTTACCTGGTGGTTTGGCATTCCCTCATCCTCTTCTCATACCCTGATCGGAGGCTTTGCCGGTGCAGCTCTTGCCCATGCCGGTATGGGCAAAGGTTTTGACTCTGTATTCAATGTTATTGAACTGGGCAAAATTTCACAAATCGTTGCCTTTATTTTCCTGGCCCCCATCATTGGCATGGTTATATCCATGCTTATCACATTTGTGACCATGATGCGCAACGTTTGGCTACGAATTGCCGTAATTCTCGTTATGGCAGGAGCCACATATGTTATGTTTGATCATTTTGAGCAAAACAAGATGACCGAAGCTGTAGAGAAATATTACAAGCTTGATAAATTAAAGAAAAAGGCTGCCGATGACCCTGAAGCAGCAGCCGAACTGGCAGAGAAAAAGATTGTCGTAGGCAAGATTGAACCTTTAATAGCGGATTACGATAATATCGGAGCTGCCGCCATGGCAGCAGCAATAGCAAAAGACATCGATCCTGAAGTAGATGTAAAGAAAATGGAAAAGGCCATTCACAAAGCAGATAACAGTGTTTTGGTTTGGGGTATCATGGTTGTTATCGCCATTTTTATCTTGACATATATATATTCAGAAGTAATAAAAACGCCCAATGCCTACAGGGTATCGGAAATGTTTAAAAAATTACAGCTCATTTCTTCGGCTGCATTCAGCATAGGTCATGGTGGTAATGACGCCCAAAAAGTGATGGGCATCATTGGAGCAGCCTACGTGGCAACCCACCCGGATCTTTATCCGGATGTATCCGCTGCCTTAAAAGATCTTCCCTGGGTTCCGTTAGCGTGTTACACAGCAATTGGATTGGGTACGATGAGCGGTGGCTGGAAGATCGTGAAAACAATGGGTACCAAAATCACCAAAGTATCAGCCCTTGAAGGAGTGTGTGCAGAATCTGCCGGTTCATTTACCCTGTTTATGACCGAACAAATGGGTATACCGGTGAGTACAACACACACTATCACAGGTGCGATCATTGGGGTTGGAGCATCGAAAAGACTCAGCGCTGTAAGGTGGGGTATAACGATCAACTTATTGTGGGCATGGATATTAACGGTGCCGGTAAGTGCATTGGTAGCGGCCTTGTGTTACTTTATCGTTTCTTGGTTTGGAATTGTATAACTAATATTTTATAAACAAGGAAGTTGGCTTGCTTCCCAACACCTAAGGTGTAAAAGCTACTTCCAATCATTCACTTTAAGGTATGAATACTTTGTTTGCAAGCTGTTGCAGAGCCTTGCTATTGGCTCTCATTTTTACAACCATAGGCTTTAATCAGGGATTAATAGCCCAGGATAAGACACAGGAAACGCCAAAGCAGGAAAAAAAATGGTATGAGACCATTCAATTGAGAGGTTACTTGCAATTCAGGTACAATCGCTTACTTGAGACCAACTCAAAGCTCAAATGTGAGCAATGCGACCGCAGTTGGGGCGAGAATGGTGGCTTTTTTATAAGAAGAGCCCGTTTGGTCTTTTCAGGAAATATCCATAAAAATGTATTCTTTTACATTCAACCGGATCTGGCCATTAATGCCAGTAGTAATAGTCAGCATTTTGCACAGATCAGAGATGCTTACTTTGATATTGGATTTGATGCTGAAAATACGCTCAAATTGCGTTTGGGTCAAAGTAAAGTACCTTTTGGCTTTGAGAATCTTCAATCTTCTCAGAATCGATTGGCCCTTGACAGGGCAGATGGTATCAACGCAGCAGTCCCCAATGAAAGGGATATGGGGGCATTTCTGTATTACACCCCTAAAGCAGTTAAGGAACTTTATACGCAATTGGTCAAAGAAGGATTTAAAGGTTCAGGCGATTATGGAATTTTTGGTTTTGGTTTGTACAACGGCCAGTCGGCCAATCGACCTGAATTGAACAATAAACCGCATATGGTGGCCAGGGTTACCTATCCTTTTAAATTAGGAAGTCAAATTATTGAACCGGGTGTGCAAATGTACCGGGGTACATATGTGATGAATACGGATCAATTGTCAAACGGCGTAAAATTCTATGCGGATCGAGCCTATACAGACAGGCAAATGGCGGCATCTTTCATTTTGTACCCAAAGCCATTCGGTATTCAAGCTGAATACAATTTCGGCCGTGGACCACGATACAGTCCTGTTACCGATAGTATTACCGTTCAGGATTACAAAGGTGCCTATGTATTGCTCAATTATAAGGGCAAATTGGCGGGCATGACTTTGTATCCTTTCGTTAAATATCAATTTCTGAATGGAGGTAAAAAACTGGAATTAGATGCCAGAAGTCACGCGGTAAAAGAGTTGGAAATTGGTGCAGAGTTACTGTTGACCAAAAGTCTGGAATTAACAGCAGAATATGTTTTTTCATCGCGTAGGTTTGAAGATCACAACAACCGTGATAACCTTCAAAAAGGTAGATTGCTGCGTTTACAGGCCCAAATCAACTTTTAGGTTTAAACAACGAACCTTTGATGGTTTTTCCCTGCTCGATTTCAAATGTGATGTCAGGGTAAAATTTCGATTTGTTGTGTAAACTGTATACTTCAAAGTGAAGATGGGGCTCTGAACTGAATCCCGTATTACCGCTTTTTCCAATCAATTGTCCCTTTACCACTTTTTGACCGGGTTCTACAAGACATCCATTGTGTTTAAGGTGGTAGTACGATGCTACACTTCCGTCATCATGGAGAATTTTAATGTAATTGCCTTCCTGTTCGCACCCCTTATCTAAGCAGTTTTTTTTACCATTGGATTTGATTTCCAATACTACGCCCTCCCGTGCTGCCAATACATCGCTCCCAATAGGCAGGCCAAAATCAATTGCCTTTTTGTCTAAGTGACTAAATTTACCATAATAACCCTGAATTACCTTGTAAGGCAGCCGTACGGGAATCAAATATGGATATCCGTCATTGTGATGATGGCCAGTGGCAATACCTTTATATGACTCAAATGTTACAAGGTAGTTGTATTTGCCTTTTCCTGCCACCAGTTCTGTAAGCACAAAGTTTTGGGCATTGGCAGGAACCACAAAGTGACTGGGTAGTACAGATGCAGTGCTCATGTTTTTCAACTTAAGCTTCAAAATGACGGTATAAGGAATTGGACTTTCGTTTTTTGCATAAATCTGTGTTCGACCTTTTCCTAAGGGGTTTTCAAATACTTTTACCTGTGCCCATGAAGGAATCATCATGAAAACCATAGCGATGAAAATATGCAGTAATTTGCACAGGTAGTTGTTGTAATGAAAAAAATCAATCTTCATCGTCATCATC
>WBZX01000126.1_pt1 | contig 23019 bp, 16 predicted proteins | sample 5204211 | NCBI WGS metagenome assembly WBZX01 (sample SAMN12344362, study PRJNA552823) | activated sludge metagenome | biome: Activated sludge suspended growth; feature: Nitrification reactor; material: Wastewater; isolation source: activated sludge from nitrification reactor of wastewater... | reverse complement strand
GGCTTTCCTGACTTCTCCAGCTCTTCTTCCAGCAAGCGCGTGTATTTGTCGATGTACACACCCGCCTCGCCGTAGAAGCTGTCCATGAAATGCCAGCGCAATGAGTCCACGTTCAAGTCCGGGTTCCAGAGCAGCTTGGCGAGCAGGTAAGTGCGGAACTCCGGCATCTCACCGCCGGGTGAGGAGAGCCCTTGCTCGAAGATCATCGGCACACCCGCATCACGGAAGAGTTGCAGGTTGGGTTGCAGCACTTTCCAGTTCGGGAACGGTGCTACCAAGTGCGAGAAGTTGATGACGTAGTCCCAGACGATGATGTTGTGGGTGAGCACGGACCAGTCGCGCAGATCCGCCGTGAACGAGCCGGGTTGATCATGCGCCGCGATCGGCAGGCTGCGGTCCTCCTCGATGCTGCAGAGCATGATGTTCACGTTCTTCCGAGGCTTGGTGACCTTCGGCGCGCTGCGGCTGTACTGGTAAGCGAGTGTGCTGATCACCTTGTCGGGGAAGCTGTCGGCCACCGCGTTCGCGAACTGCAGGATGCTGCCGCTGGGCGATCCATCGATGCTGTCGGTGCGGTGGCACAGCGCGCATTGGCAGTGGTTGAAATTGTCCATCTGGCTCACGCTCCAGTACCGCGCGCCGGGCTTCCGCTTCATCATGGCACGCAGGCTATCCACGGTGATGCGCAGGGCTTCGGGGTTGCTCAGGCACAGCTGGTCGGGGACGCGCACGCCGTTCCGTTCGGCGAAGTACTCCGGGTGTGCCTCGAACTGCGCGAGCGGCACGAAGCGGTGCATGGTATGCACCCACAAGCCCCATTCGGGATCCTCGCTGTCGCGGGTCTTGATCACTTGGAGGATGCGGTGCTCAGCGGCGTAGGCGCTGTCCGTGGCCGGGTGGGTGAAGACCATCCGGAAGTCGAAGGCAGGTGTTTCTTGGGCAAAGCCCTGACCAGCGAATAACATCAGCCCGATCAGCGCGGCATTCAAAGAGCCTCGGAAAAGCATCAGAATCGAACTTTCGCCTTACACATGACTCGGTACTCGCTAACCACCTTCACCACGTGTATGCCGTTCTCGCTAGGACCCGCATTGATCTCCACTATTGCAACGTTTGAATCGCGACGCCATTTCAGCGGGGCGGAAGATCCAAGCAATGTGATCTTAGGGTGGCTCTCCTTGTGACGAAGGTCGATGGTGAGTTCTATGTTCTTTGATCGATCAAGAAAGAAGTAACTCGTTGTGCTCATCCGAAGGCCCTTGCCACCCTGAACCCGTTCGGTCTGACCTACGAGATCATCACCAGCAGAGGTCATCCCAACCCTCGTCCCATACACCGCCTCCCCGTTCACCTTCAGCCATTCGCCCACTTCCTTCAAGCGCACATAGGCCGTTGAGTCAAGTTGGCCATCGGGGCCCGGTGCAACATTCAGCAGCAGACTTCCCCCGCGCGACACCACCTTCACCAGCGTGCGGATGATCTCGTCGGTGCTCTTGTATTGCTCGTTCGGTACCCAGCTCCAGCTGGTGCCCATGGGCATGCAGGTTTCCCACGGCACGCCGAGGTCCGCGTCGGGCACGTGGCCTTCGGGCGTCACGTAGTTCTCGTACTCGCCGCCCACGGTGCGGTCCACCACGAGCAAGCCCGGTTGGTGTTCGCGTGCCATGGTCGCGATGCGCGGCATGTCGATGTCCTGCTCGATGGTGATGGCCTTCTGCCAGCTCACGCTCGTATCGATGGTGCTCAGTGGGCGCACCCAACCCCCATCGAGCCAAAGGATGTCCACCGGGCCGTAGCCGGTCATCAGTTCTTCGATCTGGGAGTAGGTGTGCTGCTGGAACGCTTTCCAGCGCTCGGGATGCTTGGTGGGCAGGTAGTTCACGCTGCGGTCCTTCGGCGGGAAGTAGGGCCACCAGAAATCATCGCTGTGCCAGTCGGGTTTACTGAAGTAGGCGCCGGTCCACAGGCCTTCCGTTCGGAACGCATCGAAGATGTGCTTGGTCGCGTTGGCACGTGCGTCATCATGGAAGGGTGTCCTTGGCGAAGTGATCCGGTAGTCCGTGGTCTTCGTGTCGAACATGCAGAAGCCATCATGATGCTTGGTGGTGAAGACCATGTACTTCATGCCCGCCTCCTTCGCGGCGCGCGCCCACTTCTCCGGGTCGAACCGCACCGGATCGAAGGTGGTTTGTAGCGCCTCGTAGTTCCGTACGTAGTCGGTGTAGGTGGCACCGTGTTCGGGCTTGCGCTTGCACCAGTCCTCATCCTCCGGGCAAATGCTCCAGCTCTCCACCACCCCCCACTGGCTGTATGGTCCCCAGTGCATGAGCAGGCCGAACTTGAGGTCCTGCCATGCGGCGAGCTTCTTCTGCACCAACGGGTCGGAGGGTGTGATGTAGGGGGCTTGGGCGATGGTTCCCAGCTGAAGGAGCACCAGAGCAAGGAGAAGCAGGAATGGTCGGAACATGCGGGATCAGGTCAAGGGAAGAACACACGACAGGAGCTCTTGCGTTCACCCGCGCTCACGCGGATGAGTGCGACGCCCGCAGCAGCATCGGGGAGGTCGATCCGGGTCGTGCCGCGTTGCCATGTCATGGGCTGCGAGATCAGCACGCGACCGGTGACATCGAACACGTCCACGGTGCCGGGTCCTTGGGCGAACGCCCAACGCAACTCCAACACGCCATTCCTGGCATAGGCCACCAAGTCCGTGGATGCTGCTTGGTCGGGGATGCTGGCAAGGGATGGTGTGCGGCAGAAGGTGTAGCTGTTGATGAGCCCGATGTTCGCACTCATACTATCCGTTCGCCAGCCCTGGAAGGTGATGCAGATCTGCTCGCCGTCGTCATCAACGGTGACCTCCCCGAATTGACCGTGCGCGACATCCGGGTTCGGGAAGAAGCCGCCTTGGTCGAAGGTGCCTCCTTTGTAGGAGCCGGTGCGTGCAATGGCCGCGGCTTGGAAGATCGGATAGAGGTACGCATGATCGCCAGCGGTGCTGAAGTCCGCGTTCCATCCGTCGTCGATGGCGAGCATGTGCGCATCACCCGAAAGGATGAAGAGGTCCTTGATGTGTTCTTCGTACAGGAAGTCGTTGAGGATGGTGCGTTCAGCGGGCTGGCACCCCCAGTTCTCCGTGGAACTCGTGCTGTTCCAGGTGAGCGGTGAGATCCACGCCGCGAGCAGGGCATGGTCGCGTGCATAGCGGAATTCGCTCTGCAACCAGGCGAATTGCTCGATATCCATCATGGCCGAGGGCGACTTGGTACTGCGCAGATCGCTCAGGATGAAATGCACGCGTCCGATGGTGAACGACTGGTACACGCTCAGGTCGTGATGCAGCGGATAGTGGGGTACATAGTCACGATACGCCTTCGCCGCATTGAACCTCCCGATGCGGCCCCCGTCACTGGCGTCCCCGCAGAAGTCATGGTCATCCCACACATAAGCAATAGGCATGTCGTGCAGGAGTCCCCGCTGCGGAGCAAGGGAGAGGACATCCGTGCGATACGGATCCCAGTGAGCCTCGATATCGAGCGAGTTGGGGTCGCGGTAGTGCAGATCGCCCAAGCTCAGGAAGAAGAGCGGGTCGCGTTCACGCATGGCCTGCCAGACCGGATGATCACCGGATGTGCTGCACGACCCGGTGACGAAGGAGTAAGACATGGGGCCAGCGCGTGGCGTAACGAAGCGCCCGACGCGGGTGGGGGAGACATCCTGCACGCCATCCACCTCGAACCGATAGAGGTATTCGCGATCGGGTTGCAAGCCATCGAGCGTGAGCGTGGCCACCCGATCGTGCGCACTGTCGGCCACGGCGTAGGCCGAATAGAGCGGACCATCCGGGCACGGTACGGTACAAGCCACCAAGCGAACGCTATCGGTCACCGCACTGAGGCGGGCGCGCACCTCGAGGTGGTCCGGTGCGAGGGCGCCGCTCCAGAACACCTGCACGGTGTCCTGTGCATGTGCAGAGCTGCAACAGATGAAGAGCACGAGGACGGCCAGGAGAGGCGAATGCCGCATACTGCGAAGATCGCAGAGCGGATCAGACCACGGGCCACACGAATTGTGCGCAGGTGAAGGTGCATACGAGACCCACGAGGAAGCCCGTGTACACTTGGCCGGGAGTGTGGTCACTGCTCAGGAGCCGCGCGGTGCCGAGCAGACCGGCCGCGCCGATAGCGATGGCGAAGGGAACGACCACGGGGACCTGATGCACGGAACCGAGTGCGAGCAGGGCTCCGCACGCGCCCCCGATGCCCACCAGGTGTGCGCTGATCTTCCACCGAAGGGTGATGAGCGTGGTAAGGAGCAGGGCCACGGTGGCGCCGGCCATGAAGGCGGGTACCATGGGGTGCAGGGGCGTGCGAGCCAGCAGGAACCACGCCATCACATAGTAGATCAGGTTCATGCAGTACGGGGCGATGCGCTCTTTGCGGGTCGGCATCTGCAAGCCGCTCAGGAGCCCGGAACGGATCAGCAGGAGAGCGCTGAAGAGCGGGAAGGCCACCGTCATGAGCGCGACCATGCCAAGTACGACCAAGCGGGTGCGCAGGTCCAGGAAGTAGCCCAGGTGCGGATCCAGCCAAAGAGCCAGCGCCAGTGTGTACACCGGCATGAACAGCGGATGGAGCAGGATGGAAAGGAACTGGGCCGCCGGGGACCACGGACCGGTCGACCGTGCGTCGCTCATAGCTCCTTGCGCAGGCGTGCTACGGGGATGCTTAGCTGCTCGCGGTATTTGGCCACCGTGCGCCGTGCGATGTTGTAGCCCTTGCTCTTCAGGAGTGCCGTCAGCTCGTCGTCCGTGAGCGGCTTGCGCTTCTCTTCCGCTTCAATGGCGTCCTTCAGGATCTTCTTCACCTCGCGTGTGCTCACCTCCTCGCCGGCTTCGTTGGTCAGGCTCTCACTGAAGAAGAACTTGAGCAGGATGGTGCCGTAGTTGGTCTGCACGTACTTGCTGTTGGCCACGCGGCTGATGGTGCTGATGTCCAAGTGGACCTTCTCCGCGATATCCTTCAGGATCATCGGCTTCAACTTGGTCTCATCGCCGGTGAGGAAGAACTCGCGCTGGTGCTCCATGATCGCCTCCATGGTCACCAGCAGGGTGTGCTGTCGTTGCTTGATGGCATCGATGAACCACTTGGCACTATCCAGTTTCTGTTTGATGAACTGGAGCGCCTCCCGTTGGTCCTTGTCCTTCTTGTTGCGCTGGTACTCGGCGATCATGTCGCGGTAGGCCTTGCTCACCCGCAGCTCCGGCGCATTGCGACCGTTCAGGGTGAGTTCCAACTGTCCGTCGATGGCCATGACGCTGAAGTCCGGCACGATCTCCTGTACGGGCTTGTCCGTTTCACGCTGTGTGTTCCCCGGCTTGGGGTTCAGACGTACGATCAGTTCAATGGCCCCCTTCAAGGCTTCCTCATCGATCTCCAAGCGCTCCAGGATACGGTCGTAGTGCTTCTTGGAGAAGGCATCGAAGTTCTTGTCGATGATCTCCTCGGCGATCCGCTGGTCAAGGCTGTGCGGCATCCGGCGCACTTGCAGGAGCAGGCACTCGCGCAGGTCGCGGGCACCGGTACCAGCGGGGTCCAGCGCATGCACCTCCTTCAGCGCCTTTTCGAGTTCCTCTTTGCTCGCGCTGATGTTCTGGGTGAATGCCAGGTCGTTCACGATTGCGTCCAAGTCGCGGCGCAGGTAGCCGTCCTCGTCCAAGTTGCCGATCAGGTGTTCGGCCAGGGCTTCCGTACGCTCGTCGCAGTTGCGCAGGGCCAGCTGCGCCAACAAGGCATCCTGGAAGGTCATGCCACCACTCAGCGGTACTTCCCGCTCTTCGGTATCGGGCCCCGTGTTCTTCACGCTCAGTTTGTAGTCCGGCGTGTCATCATCGGGGAAGTAGTCGCTCAGGTCGAAGTCGTCACGCTCGTTCTCCTCGTCTGTGGCCTCGTTCTCCGCAATGGCCTGTTCCTCCGTGGGCTCGTCCACTTCGTCGTGGTCCTCGCCCTCTTCCAGCGCCGGGTTCTCCTCTATCTCCTGCTTGATACGCTGCTCCATGTCCACCGTGGGCAGCTGCAGCATCTTCATGAGCTGTATCTGCTGGGGGCTCAGCTTCTGGGAGAGCTTCTGGAAAAGGCCTTGCTTCAACATGTGGGGGCTAAAATACCGCGCGGGCCCAGCATGTGGCCACTGGCTGGTTCGGAAGGTCTCACCGGTCCTTCACCGCCTCCGCCATCGCCGCGGTCACCTTCGGCGCATTGCCGATGAATATCCTGTCTCCCAGCACCATCACCGGTCGCTTCAGGAAGGTGTACTCCTGCAGGATGTAGGTGCGGTAGTCCTTCTCGGTCAGTGTCATCTTGTTCAGTCCCAGACCTCGGTATTTCAAGGCCACTCGGCTGAAGAGCGCTTCGTAGCTCCCCGCCAACTTCTTCATGGCATCGAGTTCCTTCGCGGTGATCGGTTCGCCTTTGATCTCGCGCAGGGTGAAGCCTTTCAGGTCGATCCCTTTCATGATGCGCTCACAGGTGGAGCAGGTGCCGAGGTAGTAGAAGAGGTTGGACATGTGTTCGTTCCCGTATCGAACGGGTGTGCGAAGATCACGCCTTCGCGATCTTCACGGAGGTCATCGTGAGCGAACCCGCCACGGGCTTGTCGTTGAACAGCGACACATGGTCCCCTTTGTCCTGCAGCGCAAGCATGTAGAGCAGTGGCAGGAAGTGCTCGCTGGAGTTGATCGCCAGCTCGAACGCCCGGCCTTGCGCATGGAAGTCGATCAGGGGCTTGTGATCGCCGCTGATGATCGCCTTTTTCATTTTCTCACTGGCCTCCTGCGCCCAGTCGAAGGCGTAGCTCTCGTTCAGCTTGTCCCAGGCCACCATGCCCAAGTTGTGCACCATGTTGCCGCTGCCGATGATGAGCACGCCCTTGTCGCGCAGGGCAGCGATCTCCTTCGCCAGCGCGTAGTGCCGTTCGGGGGTCAGCGTATGGTCCAGGCTCATCTGTATGATGGGCACATCGGCGTTGGGGTACAGGTGCTTCACCACGGACCAGGCGCCATGGTCGAGCCCCCATTTGTGGTCCATGCCCACTTGGGTGCTGGTGATCATGTTCTTCGTCTCTTGTGCTAGCTCTGGGCTGCCAGGGGCCGGGTACTGCACATCGAAGAGCGCCTTGGGGAATCCACCGAAATCATGGATGGTAGGTGGATGGTTCATCGCGGTCACGTAGGTGCCACGCGTTTCCCAGTGGGCTGAAACGCAGAGGATGGCATTTGGGCGCTGTATCTCCTGGCCCACCTTCCGGAAGCCGTTCACGAACTCGTTCTCCTCGATGGCGTTCATCGGACTGCCATGGCCCAGAAAGAGCACGGGCATGCGCTCGGTCTTGGAAAACGGTTCCGTTAGCGTGGAGAGTCCTTTGAGGTTCATGGCAGCGGCGGCCACAGGCAATGCGGCCAGTGTTTTCAGGAAGTGCTTGCGTTCCATGCGGGTGTCACCGGCGCGGAGATCAGGTCTTGTCCGTCCCCCGCGCCCGTGAATGTCTTACTGTTTCACGAATTGTACTTCGGCACTGATCCGCACCTCATCGCTCACCAACACGCCACCAGCCTCGAGCGCGGCGTTCCAGTTCAGGCCCCAGTCCTTGCGGTTGATGGTGCCCGTGAGCGAGAAGCCCATCTTCTCATTCCCCCAGGGATCCTTGTTCACGCCTCCGAATTCGACGCTGAGCTTCACTTGTTTCGTAACGCCTTTGATCGTAAGGTCCCCAGTCAGCGTGTAGTCTGCACCTGCGCCGCTGAGGGCTGTGCTCTCGAAGGTCAGTTCGGGATGGTGTTCGGTGTCGAAGAAGTCAGCGCTCAACAAGTGCTTGTCGCGGTTATCATCATTGGTGAAGATGGACGCTGCATCGATGTTCACTTTCGCCTTCGCCGTGCTCAGGTCATTGCCCACCATGTCGATGGAGGCGTTGAGCTTGCGGAATTCGCCTTTCACGTTGGAGATCATCAGGTGTTTCACCTTGAAGAGGAGTTCGCTGTGAGAAGGGTCCAGGGTCCAGATGGTGCGGGTGGTGGTCGCAGTTGAAGTGCTCATGGCTCGTGTTGTTTTCGTTGTTCGTCTTGACGGTACAAAAGTGTTCGTGTGCCGGGGCGGGGTGGTTGCACTATCCGGTAGAAGGATTGCACCACCGTGTCCGCTCACTTTATCATGGGCACCTCCATCAACAGGACTTCGGCGTCCGGGCCGTTCGCGGTCACGGTCAGCGCGGTGGTGTCCTCCACGCCAAGGCCGTCGCGTTCGTCCAGGGCAACGCCGTTCACCTCCACACTGCCCTTGATCACAAAGACGTACACCCCGTTCGCCGTGTCCTTCAGCGGATAGGTGGCCGAGGCCCCTTGAGCGAAGGTGCCGAGATGGAACCAGGCGTTCTGGTGGATCCAGAGACCGTCGTCGGTCGCGTTGGGCGAAATGATCTGTTGGAAGCGGTTCTTCCGTTCGGCGGGATCCAGCGTGATCTGTCCGTAGCGCGGCTGCGCGTTGCGAACATTGGGGAAGACCCAGATCTGCAGGAAGCGCACCTCCCGGTCGTGGTTCTTGTTCTTTTCGCTGTGGGTGATGCCCGTGCCAGCGCTCATCACCTGCACGTCGCCTTTGCGGATCACGGCCACGTTGCCCATGCTGTCCTGGTGCTCCAGGTCGCCTTCCAGCGGAATGGAGATGATCTCCATGTTGTCGTGCGGGTGCCTGCCGAACCCCATGCCTCCGGCCACGCGGTCGTCGTTCAGTACGCGCAGGGCACCGAAGTGCATGCGTGTGGGATCGTAGTACTCCGCGAAGCTGAAGGTGTGGCGGCTGCTCAGCCAGCCATGTTCGGCTACGCCGCGCGAAGCGGCTTTGTGCAGGGTGGTTTTCATGACGTCTTGTTCTTGAGGACGCAAATGTGCCTGCAGCCATCACCTTTCGGGTAGCACGAATCGGTAATTGGGTGGTAGGGTCTTTCACCGCCACGACGCCAAGAACGCAGCGGACCCGCTCCTTCGGAGCTGCCACGGAAGTTCAATTGCAAGCTTCCGATGCGTTGCGCAGCCGTTGCGTTCGTTGCGACTTTGCGGTGGGTGTATTCACGCCACCAGCTTCCGCATCTCCTCGCGGAATTCGGTGGGCGTCTGCCCGGTGTTCTTCTTGAACACGCGGGAGAAATAGGCCTTGTCCTCATAGCCCAGCTCGAAGCCGATCTCCGCCACGTTCTTGTCCGAGGTGATCAGCAGGTTCTTGGCCTCGATGAGCTTGCGCGTTTCGATGATGCGCGACACGCTCTGCTGCAGGATGGCCTGCGTGATGAGGTTGAGGTTGCGCGGGCTCATGAACAGTTGCGAGGCGTAGAACTCCACATCGTGCGGCTGTCGGAAGTTCTCCTCGAGGATGCGCAGGAAATTGCGGAAGGTCTCGTCGTGCGTGGCGGGCAGGGCATCGATCTCCGGATGCTGGCGGCGCTGTTCGGAGCGGATCAGGGTGAAGAGCGTGCCAAGCAGCTGGCGCACCACGGCGAGGTCGGGTGCGGGCATCTTCAATTCCCCTTCGATCATGCCCGCTATCGTCGTCAGCCGGCTGAAACAGCGCTCGGCGCTCAGTGTGAACTGCGCGTGGTCGTGGAAGAGCGCATACAGCTGGAAGGTGGTCTCCGGTATGAACTCGCTCTTGAAGCGTAGTACGATCATGTCGATGGCTCCGTCCTTCACCTGCGGCCGCACGCGGTGCACCTTGCCCTTGGTCACGAAGCACACGAAGGGCGATTCGATGGTCTCCGTGCGGAAGTCGATGAAATGCTCCAGGGTTCCGGCGGTACCGATGATCAGCTCTTCGAAGTCGTGGTGATGCGGTTCGTTCGGTCCATTAGCCAGGCGGTCCACTTCCGCGGCGTCCACATGGAAGACACTGATCATCCGGTCCATGGGTGGAAGGTAGGTGGCTGAACAGGTTCGCCCGCGCGAAGCCGTGCGCTGCGTTGGCGCCCGTCGAACTACTGGGTCCAGGCTTGCCAAAGCGTGCCAGCCTCGTTGTCCAAGGCGAACCATGCTTTGCGCAAGCGAGCTTCGAGGTCTATCTGCCGTAGGCGCGCATCGATCAAGGGCACCTCACGTTGGTTCAGCAGGAAAAGAGAGCTCTCTCCTGCGTTGAAGCGTTGGGCCTCGCCCTCGAGCAGGCGTTGTTGGTTCAGGACCATGCTTGCGCCGAGGTCGGTCTGCTGACGGAAGGTGGCGATGTCGTTGGCTCGCTCACGTATGCGGTTGCGCACCATCAGGCGGTCTCGCTCCAGGCCCAGCTCTGCGTCCGTGAGTCGGAGCTTGGCCAATCCAAGCTCTCCCCGTTCGCGGCGCAAGAACAAGGGCATGCTGAAGCCGACGCCGAGTTGGTGGCCGGTCCCCAGCGGCCGTGCTCCTTCCGTCCCGAGCAACCTGCCGCCATCTCCGAGCCACTGGTACTTCACGTCCAGATCCGGCTTGAGCAACTCTCCGCGCAGCCGTCTGTCCACTTCCAGCTGGTCCACGCGTGCCTGCACCTGTGTGAGCAAGGGGTGGTCGGCGACCGCACTGTCGATACGCGCCCGGCTGATGCTGAAACTCATGGGTGAAGAGAGGTCTCGTGGATCCGGCAGTACGTCCTCCTCCAATTCGAGTGGCCGCTGTTCGCCATCCCACAAGTGATTGCTCAAGCGCAAGCCGGCATTGCGGAAGGCGAGTTGGGCCGTTTGCTGGCGCATCGAACGGTCCTGCACTTGAAGGAAGGACTCCAGTGTGTCGATCGCCGGTCGGTCGCCACCCTTCCAACTCGCGCGCACGGCATCGAGCCTTACACGTGCCAGTTGTACCGCCGTGTCGCTCACTTGTACGGCGCGGTAGGCGGCTACCCAGTCCGTATGGTCGCTGAGGGCCTGTAGCAACAATTGGTTCAGCAACTGCCTGCGCTCGCCCTCGGTGGCGCGGGCATAGGCTTGCGCGCGGCGCAAGGTGGCGCGACGCTGGTCTATGAAGAGGCCCTGCCCCAGCGGGACTTGAATGCCCGCCTTGAGGAGCCCGTCGGCGGGTGTTGCGTTCTGTGGGTCGAGCAGATCGCCGCTATTGTCCTGGAAGCCTGCGAGCACGTCGATACCGTACCACGTGGGTACCTTCAATCCGGCATCGAGCAGGTTGAAGTAGTTGGTGCCGTCGTAGCCCTTCTCCTCATAGCTGGCATTCGCCAACGGGTCGAAACCGCCACGCGCACAGCGCACGGTCGCCATCCCCATCTCCGGTCGCAGCGCCGCTTGGCGTGCCATGGGGTGGTTGTTCGCAACGATCTGTACGAAGGCTTCGCGCGTGAGCGTTCGCGGAAGCTGGGCGAACAAGGACGTGGAGCACAGGGAAAGGAGCAGAAGGGTACGTATAGCCAGCCAAGGAGCGAAACCCGCACGTGCATGTGCCCGCTCGACCACGTGACCGCTTATGATGTTCCGTTCGCTCATTTCGCCAACTGCTCTTGGGCGTATAGGTCCGGGGGGAAGCCATTGATCTGGCGCCAGAGCTCGTACCAGATGGGTACATCGCTCATAAGGGCGAAGCCAACGCTGCCTCCGCCCACGCGCAGGGCCTCCGGCCATGCTTGAGCGGCGGCATCGGGCCCCACCAGGATGCGGTACTTCCCGTTAGGACTTATGAAGTTGTCGATGGCCACCACCTCACCACCGTAGGTGCCGTAGCTGGTGTTGGGCCAGCCGCTGAAGACGATGCTGGGCCAGCCGTCGAAGACGAAACGGACCTTCTGGCCTTTCGTGATGAGGGGCATGTCCATGGGGCGCACATACAGCTCCACCGCCAGCTTGGGGCTCGCAGGCATCACGCTCACGAGTGGTTCGCCTTCCTTCACGGTCTCGCCCACGCCGGTGACGACCGCCTTGGTGATGTAGCCCCGTTGTGGAGCCGTAACGATGTAGTTGCCGGCGCGCACGGTGTAGTTGGCGAGGTCCACCTGCATCTTGCTCACTTCACCCTCGGTGGTGTAGAGCTGGCTCATGCTCGCGTACTTCTCGCTCTCCGCCTTGCTGAGCTTGTCGCGGTAGTCATTGCGAATGCCGTCGAGTTCGAGCTGGGCGTTCAAGAGTTCGTTGCGCGCGTCGAGCAGCTTGTTGCGTGCGTCGATCAAGGTCGCGTTCGCCCGTTGCTGAGCAACCTGTCTGCGCTCGAGCTCCACTTTGCTCACAAGCCCTTGCTTGAATTGCTCCTCACCACGGGCGCGCTGGTCGTCCGCCACCCTCACCTCCGTTTCGGAGGCGATGACACGGATGCTATCGCTCTGCAGTGCGTAGCGCGCCTGCTGGATCTTGTTGCGCGCCTGTTCCAGCTTGATCCGCAAGGCGGCGCTCAAGGCGTCGATCTGTGCGTCGAGAGCATGCACCTTCTCATCGTAGCTCTTCGCGGTGAGCTCCTTCGCCGTGATCTGCTCCTGTGTGCGGTCGAGCAGTTTGGGGTCGAAGTACTCGGCCTTCACCTCGCTCAGGCGAAGGATGGTGTCGCCTTTTTCCACGAGTTGACCCTCCTGCACATACCACTCCTCCACACGGCCGGGGATGATGGCGTGGATCGTCTGCGGCCGTTGGTCGGGCGAAAGGCTGGTGACCGTGCCACGTGCGCGGATGTTCTGCGTCCATGGCAGGAACATGCCGCCTATGAGCACCGCGCATATGGCGATCAGCCACTTGGCGAAGAGTGCATTGGCGCTCGCCTTCCCAATGGCCTTGAAGGACGCGAAGGTGCTCCGGTTGAGCACGGGCACCGGGTTATGGGGGCTTAGGTCAAGCATGTTCGGTGTGGTCGATCCTTCCGTTGCGCAAGTGGAGCGTGCGGTCGCAGCGTTCCTGCACCCAGGGATCGTTGCTGACAATGAGGAGGGTCCATGGCCGCTCCGGTGCGGTTATCCATCCGAGCAATTGCGCTCGTTCGCTCGCCTCCCAATCCAGGAAACCATCCTCGATCAGTATCAGGCGCGGACGCCCTGCAATGGCCCGGGCTTGCACGATGCGCTTCACCAGGCTCTTGGGTAACCGGGCTCCTTGTGGATCCAGCTTCGTGAGCAACCCCTCGGGCAGGTAGCTCATTCGCTCCATGAGCCCTGTTACACGGCAGGCTTCCAGCACCTCTGCTTCCGTGATCCACGATCGACCCACCGCCACGTTCTCCAGAACGGTGCCGGTGAACACATCTTCGTCGCTGAGGCTGTCCCCGATGATGGACCGCACGTGCTCCAGGTCCAGGCTGCCGAGCGGATGTCCGTCCAGCAGGATGCTTCCTTCCACGTGTGTAATGCCGCCCCCGAGGATGCGGAGCAGGGTGGTCTTGCCTGATCCGTTGGTGCCTCGCAGGCAGACCTTCTCGCCTGGTCTCAGGTGCAGGCCTATCCCCTCCAGGATGGGGCGTTGGTTCCAGCGGCTCTTGAGCGAGAGCTGCTCTGTGCGCACCTCCAATCCGACGGAGCCGTCGGTGCTGAGCACGGAAAGGCCGCCCGCACGCTCCAAGGGGATGTCCGTGACCTGTCCGATCTTCTCGATGGCCGTGAGCACATCGTAGACGCTGTGCGCGTTGAGGATGAGTTTCTCCACGGCATTGATCAGGATGAGGATGACGATCTCGGCGGCGACGAATTGCCCCAGGTTCATCTGCTCGTTCATCACCAGCAGACCGCCCATGGCGAGCAGGCTCAGGGTTATCACCACCTTGAAGGCCACGAGCGCCGTGTATTGACCGAGCAGCACCTTGAAGTGGGAGCGGCGGGCGTTCACATATCCGGTCACCAGCATGTCCGTTCGGGTGATGGGTAGGTCCGTGCGTCCGACCATCTTGAAGGTATCCTGGCTGCGGCCCAGTTCTTCCAGCCAGTAGGCCACTTTGTATTTGAAGGAACTCTCCTCCAAACTGGTGGCAAGGCCTCTGCGCCCTGTGAACCGGAAGATGAGCAGCAAGAGGAACAACAGGAGTAGTCCGAAGACGATGAAGAACGGATGGTAGATCGCCAACAGGATCAGGCTGAGCACGATCTGCAACAGCGCCAGCGGGAGGTCCAGCAGCAGCTTGGCCAGCCCTTTCTGGATGCTGATGGTATCGAAGAAGCGGTTCACTAGCTCCGGCAGGTAACGGCCACCGGCGGCCTCGTAGGTGATGCGCGGGATACGGTAGGCGAATTCCAACGCGCTGCGGGCGAACAAGCGTTGTTGGATGTTCTCGGCCAATGCGAGCTGCATCACTTGCAAGGCTCCGGTGAAACCCACTCCAATGGTCACAAAGGCGACGAGCACCCCCCAACTCGTGGCGATCTGCCCACCACTGATCAGGTTGATGATGGCCTGGACCCCCAGCGGAAGGCTCAGGCTGATGGAGCCACCCACGAGCGCATAGAGATAGATGTGGCCGATTTCACGCTTATCCACCTTCAAGAGGCGCGTGAGGCGTTGCCAGGGGGTGATGGGGTCCATGGACGGCAATTATAGTAATACTATATAGGCATGAGGTAATGCTATAACATATTATAGGAATACTATGTTTGGCCACTGGTTCACCTGCATGGCCCGCTACCTCATAGAGCCCGACCCGGGACTGTCGCTACGGGATATCACCTCACCCACCGGGACGCGTATCGTGGTGGAGGGGCTCGTGTTGATGAACGAACTCGGCTTGGAGGCGTTCACCTTCAAGAAACTGGCGGAGCGCATCGGCTGCACGGAGGTCACCGTCTACCATTACTTCGCCAACAAGCAGCGCCTCTTGCAGTACTACTTCCAGGTGTACTGGCTATGGCTGGCCACGCATTGCAAGGAGGAGGGAAGAGGACTGCTCGATCCGCTTGAGCGTCTTCGAGGCGATATCCGGGTCATCTGCGGACTATGGCCGATCGAGTCCCGGGCCGCGCAGTTCCACCCGAGCGCGTTGCGCTCCTTGGTCATGAACGAGGGTTCGAAATCCTTCATGCACAAGAACGTGGATATGGACAACAAGTTGAGGCTCTTCCAGCCGTACAAGGACTTGGTGGCCCATATCGGACAGGAGGTCAAGGCCTGTGCTCCGCGGATCCGGTCATCGCGATCATTCGCTACCACACTGGTGGAGATGGCGCATTCGTTGGAATACGCGATGGAGCATTTGCCGGCGCTTACCGAGCTGAGCGAGAAGCGCGACCGCAAACAACTCGCTGCGTTCCTGATCGACCTGGCGGAGCGCTACGTGGGCACCAGATGACCTCGAACGGGCTCGAACGGTTCAGGGGCCGCGCCCTCGGGGTCGCCACGTTGCATGGAAAGGAACGAGCCATCGCCCCTGCACTGATCAGGGAGCTGCCCATAACCGGTTGCGGCGCGATCTTCGGCATCGATACCGATCGGTTCGGGGCCTTCTCCGGAGAAGTGCGGCGTGAACTCGACCCTCTGGAGACGTGCATCGCCAAAGCCAGGCACGGTGCAGAGGTGAGTGGGATGGAACTCGTGATAGCGAGCGAAGGCTCCTTTGGTCCATATCCTCCTGCGCCCTTCGTTCCGTGCGATGAGGAGATCCTGGTGCTCTATGATGCTCGCGACCAACGCGTGTTCACGCACAGGCATGTGAGCTTGGAGGTCGTCTTCGGCGGACAGGTCGTGGAGAATGTCCGGGATGCGTTGGCATTCGCCGTGCGCATGAAGTTCCCGGAGCACCACGTGCTCCTTCGCCCACGTGAGCAATGGCGCCGCGGGGACGTGGTATTCAAAGGGATCGCGGACCGAGAGCGCTTGGTTGCGGTCGTTGAAGAACTGCTAGCTGGTTCGGGAAGTTGCTGGATCGAGACCGACCAGAGGGCCATGGCCAATCCCACCCGCATGAAGGCCATCGCGGAGACGGCCTCGCGCTTCGCCGAGGAACTGGCTAGGCTATGCCCGGTCTGCGGCGAATGCTGGTTCCGCATCACCGGCACCAAGCCGGGATTGCCCTGCGCGCTGTGCAACTGGCCTACGGAGAGCATCCGAAGTATCGAGCGCGGCTGCTGGCACTGCGGGCATGTGCAGCTTGGGCCGCGACCCGACGGTAAGCGGGAGGAGGAGCCGCAGTTCTGCGGGAATTGTAATCCATAGTGCTCAGAACTCCGCGCTCTTCGGCGTCCGGGGGAAGGGGATCACATCGCGGATGTTGCCCATGCCGGTGACGAAGAGAACGAATCGCTCCAGTCCCAAGCCGAAGCCCGCGTGCGGCACGGTGCCGAAGCGGCGGGTGTCCAGGTACCACCAGAGTTCTTCTGCGGGTACATGCATTTCCTTCATGCGCGCTTCGAGCACATCCAGACGCTCCTCGCGCTGACTACCACCGATGATCTCGCCGATGCCGGGGAAGAGCACGTCCATGGCGGCGACGGTAGTGCCTTTGTCGCTGTAGCCGAAGTCGCCCGGCGAATTGGTCCGCATGTAGAATGCCTTGATCTTACCCGGATAGCCCGTTACGATCACGGGCTTCTTGAAGTGCTTCTCCACCAGGTAGCGTTCGTGCTCGCTTTGCAGGTCTATGCCCCATTCCACGGGGAATTGGAACTGTTTCTTCTGGTGCGGCTTGCTGCGCAGCAGGATCTCGATCGCGTCGCTGTAGGTGATACGCTCGAAGGGGTTGTCAAGTACGAACTTCAAACGCTCGATCAGGCCCATCTCGCTGCGCTGTTCTTTCGGCTTCGTCGCCTCCTCTTCCTTCAGGCGCGCATCCAGGAATTGCAGGTCGTCCATGCTGTTGCGCAGCACGCGGGCGATCAGATGCTTGCACATGCCTTCGGCGAGGTCCATGTTGCCGTGCAGGTCCAGGAATGCGCACTCCGGCTCGATCATCCAGAACTCGGCGAGGTGGCGCGCGGTGTTACTGTTCTCCGCGCGGAACGTAGGGCCGAAGGTGTAGGCCTTGCCCAGCGCTGTTGCGGCGAGTTCGCCTTGTAGCTGACCGCTTACGGTGAGGCGGCTTTCGGCACCGAAGAAGTCCTCTTTCCAGTTCACCGTTCCGTCGTCGTTCACCGGCGGGGCCTTCGGATCCAACGTGCTCACGCGGAACATCTCCCCCGCACCCTCCGCATCGCTTGCCGTGATGATGGGGCTGTGGAAGTAGTTGTAGCCGAGCGAATCGAAGTACTCGTGGATACCGAAGCTCACCTGGTGGCGCATCCGGAAGATGGCGCTGTAGGTGTTCGTGCGGAACCGCAAGTGGGCGTTCTCGCGCAGGAATTCCAAGCTGTGCTTCTTGGGCTGGATGGGGTACTTCTCCGCGTCGCTATCGCCGAGCACTTCCACGGAGGTCACCTGCATCTCCACGCGTTGGCCGCTGCCCTTGCTCTCCACGATCACGCCGGTGCACTTCACCGAAGCGCTGGTGGTGAAGCGTGCACGGGTTGCAGCATCCACCTGCTCTTGATCGATCACGCACTGCAGGTTGCGGATGGTGCTGCCGTCGTTGAGGGCGATGAAACGATCGTTGCGGAAGGTGCGCACCCAGCCGGCCACGGTGAGGGTGGTGTTGGTGAGGGTGGTGTCGTCGAGAACTTGCTTGATGGAGGTCATGTCGGCGAGCTTCAGAAGGTCGGACAATGGGCGTGTGCACCTGCGACCGAACTGGCGGCAAAGGAACGAAGTGGCGCGCAAGGCACGTCACTTGGTATGGACCTGATTAATGGACCCCGGTTATTCTGGTAGCTGTTGCGTGCGCACTGCGGTAGGTACCGATCCGCCGATACTTTGGAGGATGATGTCGCGATCGTTGTTGACCCCTGTGTACTTCACGTGGCCATCCATGTTCACGTCGGTTCCGGAGTAGGTGTCCGAGACCACGTTGGTGGGAACCGTACCGCCGATGAAGAACAGGATCGGATCGCGGTCATTCGCTTCGCCTGCGTATTTGATCAAGGCATCCCAAGTGGTGTTCCCGGGCCAGAGCACGGCTTTGTCGCCTACGAGCTTGCGCGCATCTGTTCCGTAGGTGTTAGTGGCGGGTTGTGTCAGATCCACCAGCGCAGGCGTGCTTCCTAATCCTTGCGGTGTGGCCGTCATGGTTCCTAGGTGATTTCGATGGCGCACGGCGATGTAGTACTGATCCGCCCCGACACCGATGGAAATAGGCCATGACCCATCGGGGCCAACGATATCGCCGTCGCGCTGGAGCAAGGCGGGTGTGTTCAGCACGATATCGTAGGGCGAGGTCCTGTCTCGAAGCTCCACCACCACCCAATCGACAATGGCGTTGTCGCCTTGAACGTTGAGCAGGCTGGGTGAGAGGACAGCCGAGGGGTCGGCCACGTAATCATAGCCCAAGCCCGGATACGGGTCGGCGTTGGGGATCAGACCGGATACGCGCAAGGAGTCATGCATCTTTCCTGCCGCTGCATCATAAGGGCCATCGAGCAAGGCTTTCAACGCAAGCTTCACGCTCACGTCCGCCGGGACGATGGTCCACTGCAATTCGGCGACCGTTGCGCCAATGGCACCGCTGCTCCGTTTGGCCAGGTCGGTAAGATCGATGCGCAACCGATAGGTGCCCGGCACAGCTGCCACGGAGCTTAGGTTGCTGATGCGCAGGTCCGTTGGGTTCAACATCGTGAGGGTGATCTCATCGGTCGGCACCGGCACGTCGTTGAGCACCAACGACACGGCATCGCTAAGTAGGGCTTCGTCCAGCAGTTGCTCGGAGAAACGCAGGGTCGCTTCGCTAATAGGAGCGGTCAACACCTGCCCTTGTATGGTGAGCCAGTTCGCGGTGAGCGGAACCACATCAGCGAAGAGGGTGAACTGAGTGTTGTTACTGATGCCGTTCAATGCCGTTGCGATGATCTTCAAGGTGATGTTCCCGCCACTTGGAAGCACCACGGATATCGTTGAGGTGCCAGCGGCCAACGCGTTCACGGTAGCGAGCGTTGTTTCGGTATTCCCCGACACTCGCACAATGCGGACTTGCTGCGCCGCTTCGTTCAACGTGAAGCCGATGTCCAACGGCAGCGAAGCGGTGACTTTATCCGTGCCGCTGTAGCCCATGTCCGGCGCAATGGTCGGGCTCGCAACGGTCAGTGTCGTGCTGCGCACAACGTTCCAGTTCACGGTTGCTTGCCCAGCACCGGTATTGCCCAGCGCATCGGTCAGCGTGGAGGTTGCCAGCGTGAATGCGTACGCCGCTTCGTTGTATGTAGCGAAGCCCAGCGTGCCCACGCGCCAATGCGTTGGTGATATCATGCTCACAGGCACCCCCGTGAGTGGAAGCGAAGAACCATTGCGTGTGAGTCCGCAAGCGTTCACCGAGAGACCCAGCACCGGTTCGCTCAAGTGGATGTCGATGTAGGTGACGTGTTGTGCATCGATGCCGCCGGTGGTAGTTGTGGAGAGGCTCGTTACCACAGGCCCCGTGTTGTCGAGTGTCAAGGCGATCGATTGGGGTGCAAGGCCGAACGCCAGGCTGGTGGTCCGGATAGCGGGCACATCCACGATGAGTTGATAGAGGCCGTCTTCTGTCATGAAGGCCTCAAGTCCTGAGAGGTAGAAGGTGCGCAGGTCGTTGCTGATGGAATCCACGATGACCGGAGCGGGTAGTGTAGCCCCTTCGTAAGCCAAGGAGAAGCGAGCGGGGGTTACCGTTGTGGCGTCGATGGGCAGGTTGAAGCGTATGGCGAAGGTGGAGTATGCCGTGGCTAAAGCGGGAGAAGGGAATCCGAGGAACGCATCGATCGCTGGTACCGAGTGATATTGTATCCAGGAAACGGTATCCACCCCAAGGCCGGCTCGCCCGTAGGTATCAACAACACCCATGGCTTCAACGGTGAAGTCGAAGGAACCGTTGCTGTTCGTGGCTGTGCCGAACACGACGGTGTAGGTGCGTGCGTCGATCGCGACGATACTCACGGTGGGGTTCATCAGATCAGGCCCGTTCTCGAAGTGCAGTGACATGTCCGCCGTGGTGAAGGACGCGGGGTCGATGGCCCGGTTGAACACGACGGTGAGTTGCTGGACCTGTTGCGCCGTAACGCCAGAGGGCACGCCGATGATCGAATCCACCTGCACGCGTGTTGTGTCACGGGGCGTCCATACAATGGTGTAGTCCACTTCGCTAAGGCTGGTGAAGCGATCCACGAAGTGGAACTTATCCTCGTACACCGGAAGTTGCTGCACGGGTAGTGTCACGAAGGTGAGCCATGCATTGTTCAAGGGGATCACTTGTCCATCCTCGCGGGTCACGCTAACGATGTTGTATTCGCCGTTGCCGGGATCAGGGAGCTTCACGTAGTTCCACCCTTCTTCATCGGGTGTCATGGTGAGCACGTTGGTGAACGTGGGCGTGACCACCGGCCCGGAGAACGTGCCTTCATCAGCAAGCGAGACTGGAGCGACCGAATCGCCTTGCGAGAAGTAGATCACGTCGGGGATATCGAACGGGTCGAAGACATCGTTCACCAGGAAGTCGGTGATGCCATCGTCCAACGCACCGTACGCGCGGATGCTACGCGTGAGCTCATGCAGTTCCGCACCTTGGATCAGGCTTAGCTCGGGGTTGCCGAAGCTATTGTTGTGTACCACCTGCGCATCGTAGTCGCTGAAGTGGCCCAGCAACGAACTGGTCATGTACCACTGGCCAACGCGCGCTTGATGGGGCGGGATGGAACCGAAATGGATGTTGGTGACACCGAGGTTGGCTGGTTGGCCCTGCAGGTTGGAGCCGATCAGCTGGAAGTTTACGGCCAGGCCGTTCTCGTTGTCCACGATCTCAGGTTGTGCAGAGGAGATGGTGAGGTCGTGTGCTGCGCCGTAACCGTGGTTCTCCACCATCACCGCGAGTTCCGCGGGCACGGATGGTTCCACCTCATCCTCCGTCAGCGGATCATCGCCCAGGATGTTGCGCTCCAAGAAGTACTGTAGCATCAGGTCGGGACTGGGGTTCACCGTCAGCGTTATCGGCGTGAACGGTAAGGTGGTCATGGCCTGTGCATACGGATCCCAATAGGTCATCGAGCCACCGAACCGATATTGCTTCGGCGCAGTGGGGGCCGCAGCGATGGTAGGTATGAATTGGAAGACCGCGGCCTCTTCGCCCTGTGCAACAAGCTGACCGGTGCCGGTAACATCGCCTAGGTCACCAACGGAGATCGTATTGATCTGGAAGAGTCCATTGCTGGGGACATCCTCCAAGTCGGTGATCAGTATGTCCACCGCGAGCGAATCCATCATGTCCGTTGGATGTCCGTTCGCGATAACAAGCGTGCCGGTGAACGCTTCGCGTGTCATGGTCACCTGCTGGCTGAACTGCACAGTGACGGAGGCGCAGACGGCGTCGTCATCAGGACCTTGGACGATGTCGTTCGCAACAGATAGGATGTCCACGAACATTTCAAGCACGGAATCGTACCCCTGGTTGGCGGCATAGATGTCCCCGTTCGCTACCCGCGTGATGCAGGCGCTGACCGAGTCGCGGTCTATGATATCGGGATAGGTCGCATCAGGCGAGTAGATCTCCTGCTCCCAGGCTTCCATGGTCGCATTCCAACGGATGAAGAAAGCGTTCAGGACCGCAGGATCCAGTTCGTATCCTTCCATGGTGGAAAGAATGCTGGCCTGGTCTTGTGCGTTGAAGGCGGTCAGCGTGGTGGTGTGCCCCTCGAGGAGCGGTGCCAGGTCGGAGAACGCATCGGACAACAGGAGATCTCCAAAACACAGTTCGCCGATCCGGTATTGCGCTCTCAAATGATCTTCGATGACCTCCATGTTCAAGCTCATTTGCTCGAAGGCGTTCGAGCCGAGGTCTCGCAATCCTTCAGGGACCGTGGAGTGGTTTTCCGAGGCGAACGCCGAAATGCCCGAGGCGCCCAGGAAACAATCGAGCGCAGCGGACCCGATGGAAACCACACATTCGACGGCCGGGATGAGTTTGGGCAGGACCTTCGGGATAACGCATGAGGCATAATCCTCAAATGCTCCGTCATTGACGTAAGCCGTCCCTATGCACTTTCCGTCCTTGAAGGGCTCAACGATGTTCTTTACGAAGACATTGGAGCCTTCCAGGTTTCCCAAGAGCAGGTCGCCGTGGTGCTCGTTCACCTCGTCCAGGACATCATCGAAGGTGATGTCCTCCAGCGGATTCGCTGGTAAGAGGGGTGGCAGGGGAACGAACTTCTCCACGCAGCCCATGGCGGCGTTGCCCAAAGCGTTGGCGAAACCCTCCTTGCATTGCCTGCAATCAGCGATGTTCGTGATCGCACCACCAGGGCCGTTCGGTTGATTGCCAGCCCCGGTGATGTCTTCCCCACATACCGCGCAATCCCAAGCGCCACCTTGCTGGATGTCACCCAAGGACCAACCCACTAGGCCGTCATCGCCATAGTCAGGTCCTGAACTGCAATCCTGCTCGCTGTACATGAACGAGTTGCCGGTGCGCTCGACGAAGCCGTTCTCTTCATTGCAGGCATACTCATACTGCGTCAACCACACTTCTCGGCAACTCACGTCCGCATCACGGAAGGGGTCGTAGCTCTCTTCGCTCATGCCCAGGAACTGGGAGATCTCCTCTACGGTAGATGCTCCAGCGCCTTCCACCAATCCTTGTTCCCGGACCCTCATGACCACAGGAACGGTCACGGAACTGAGAGCCGCAAGTGGTGCGGGCTGGTAGGTCGTTAAGAACTCATACGCCGGGTGCGATGTCGGCAGAATGACCTGCACGTTCTCTGCGGTCACCAAGCCATGGTTCTCCAGTTCCAAGGTGAAGGCATACGGTTCACCGGGTTCAACATGCGGTACGGAGTCCGGGCCTTCCACAGTAACCACCGGTATGGGAATGTTCGTTTGGAAATTCGTTGAAAGGACCACGGTGTAGCTGTCCTCGATAGTGGTTGGCACCACGGTCCAACTGAATGTGACAGCTTGGTAGGTTAGGAACACGTTGCGCTGTACGGAGGCACCGGGGTTCACCTCGATCGTGCTGCTGTAGGTAAGGTGCTGCGCCTTCTCCACAGTGATGCGATGCGTACC
>WBZX01000986.1_pt1 | contig 23039 bp, 25 predicted proteins | sample 5204211 | NCBI WGS metagenome assembly WBZX01 (sample SAMN12344362, study PRJNA552823) | activated sludge metagenome | biome: Activated sludge suspended growth; feature: Nitrification reactor; material: Wastewater; isolation source: activated sludge from nitrification reactor of wastewater... | reverse complement strand
GCGGCCATCCGCGCGGCGGGGGCGGCCTATGCGGCGAACCTGGCGCATGTGAATTTCGATATCGGAGGGCCGGTCTTTCCCGGCGCGGTGGATGCGGTGGATGCCGGCGACCTGCCGCAGGATGCCTTTGGCCCGATGCTCTACATCGAAACGCCGCGGCTGCTCTTCCCCTTCGCGCGCGCCATCGTGGCCAACACCACGCGCGAGGCGGGCTTCCCGCCTCTCAACATCGCCCCGGTCGATTTCGTGGCGCTCTATCGCCAGCAGCTCGAAGCCAATGGCGGCCAGGTCCCGGGCATCTCGCCCGGCCCGGTCGGCCACGCCTGATCTTTCGCTTTTCAAGGACGCCGGGGGCACATGCCCTCGGTGCTATTCCTTCAGCCAGATTGGGTCGCTGACCTTCTTCAGGAATTCGGCGTGGGCGGCAAGTTCAGCCGCACTCGCCGCATGCGGGCGTGCCGGACGCACCGGACGCTTCACCGCCAGCATGCCGCTGAGCCCGGTCGCCGCCATCTCGGGCGCAAGACCCAGATCGCGCTGCCGGCCACCGCTCAATTCGAGATAGACCTCGGCCAATAGCTCGGAATCGAGCAACGCCCCGTGCTTGGTGCGCTTGGTGTTGTCGATGTTGAAGCGGTCGCAGAGCGCGTCGAGGCTGGCGCGCTGGCCGGGAAACTTGCGTCGCGCCAGCGAAACCGTGTCGACATAGTCGTTCGTGAGCTTCGCGCGGCCGGCCCGCGCCAGCTCGGCATTGAGGAAGCCCAGGTCGAACTGCGCGTTGTGGATCACGAGCTGCGCGTCGCCCAGAAACTCGACGAATTCCTCGACCTTGTCGGCAAACAGCGGCTTGTCCGCCAGGAACTCGTCAGTGAGGCCGTGCACCTCCTGCGCACCCGCAGGCATCGGCATCTCGGGGTTGAGATAGAGCTGCAGAGAACGGCCGGTGGCCACCATGTTCACGAGCTCGATGCAGCCGATCTCGACCACGCGATGACCCGCCGCCGGGTCGAGGCCCGTGGTTTCCGTATCGAGAACGACTTCACGCATCGGCTATTTCTAGCCCACTTGCGCCGCTATTTGCGACGGGCGCGGGCAAGCTGGGCTGTGAATCTCTCCCGCCACGGATTGGGTGGCCAGAAACGCCCCGGCAACGTGCGCAGCTCGGCCACGGCACGAACCAGTGCTGCGCGCGTCGGCGCCAGCCCCATGCCCGTGGGGATCACAATGCTGGCCTTGCGGCGCTTCAGGGTATCCGGCACCTGCTGGCGCAGGATGCCGGCGAATTTCTCGGCCGTCATGCCGGGCCGGGCCATGACGCGCCGGCGCTGCAGAAAGGCCGGCGCACTCACGACCAAGGTTGCATCCACCCGACGCTCCCCCAGCCCTTCGAAGAGCAGCGGGATGTCGAGCACCACCAGCTTTTCGCCCGCGAGCGCCGAGCGCCGCAGGAAGGCGCGCTGCTTTTTGAAGACCAACGGATGCACGATCGCTTCGAGCCGGCGCAGCGCCTCCTTGTTGCCGAAGACGCGCGCGCCCAGCGCCTGGCGGTCGAGCACGCCCGCCTTCACGACACCGGGAAACGCCACTTCGATACCGGGGAGCGCGGCGCCTCCCGGTGCCTGCAGCTCGTGAACGGCGGCATCGGCGTCGTACACGGGCACGCCCATCTCCCGCAGCATCTTCGCTGCGGTCGACTTGCCCATGCCGATCGAGCCGGTCAGTCCAACAATGACCATCTACGGCAACGCCACATCGGATCTCGGAAAGCTGCTCAGGGAACCAGAACGGTCTGACCTGTGGTCTTGCGGCTTTCGAGGTCGATATGCGCCTGCGCCGCCTCGCCCAGCGGATAGCGCTGGTCGATGGCGATCTTCACCTTGCCGCTCTTCACCATCTTGAACAGCGACTTGGCGCTCGCTTCGAGCTCGGCGCGGGTGGCGGTGTAGGCGCCGAGGCTCGGGCGCGTGACATAGAGCGAACCCTTGGTGTTCAGGATGCCCAGCGCTACCGGCGGCACTGCGCCGGACGCATTGCCGAACGAAACCATCAGGCCGCGCGGCTGCAGGCAGTCGAGCGAGGCATTCCACGTATCCTTGCCGACGCCGTCGAACACGACGGGCACGCCCTTGCCCTTGGTGATCTTCTTCACCTCGGCAACGATGTCGTCCTTGGTGTAGTCGATCACCCACTTGTAGCCGTTCTTCTTGGCGAGCGCGGCCTTCTCGGCCGACGAGGTCGTGCCGATCACCCTGTAGCCGCGGGCCTTGGCCCACTGGCCGAACAGCAGCCCGACGCCGCCGGCAGCGGCATGGAACAGAATGGTGTCGCCCTTCTTGAGCCAGCCCTTCGGCGTTTGGTCGACGAGATATTCCGTCGTCATGCCCTTCAGCATGATCGCCGCAGCCTGCTCGTCGCTCACGCCCTTCGGCACGTGTACGAGCTGATCCGTGCCCATCAGGCGCTCTTCGCAGTAGGCGCCGAGCACGCCGCAATAGGCGACGCGGTCGCCCTTCTTGAAGCCCTTCACCCTGGGGCCGACTTCGACGATCACGCCGGCGCCTTCGCGGCCAACGGCGTTAGGCAGCGGCGTCTGGTAAAGGCCGGAACGGGTATAGACGTCGATGAAATTGAGGCCGATCGCGGTGTGACGGACCTTCACCTGGCCGGGGCCGGGCGAGCCGACTTCGACGTCCTCGAGCTTCATCTTCTCGGGACCGCCATTTTCATGAATCAGGATGGACTTGGACATTAGAAGCTCCCAGTGAGGCGGTGGTCACTGAAGTCCCCCCGCTCGGCGGCGTCGAGTATAGTGACCGGCCTCTTTCGCGCCAGTCCGGCGCGGCCCTGTTGTCGGGAGGGTTTATTGCCGCGGCGCCGCGCTCTTCTTTTCAAGACAACCGCCGCCCTGCTGGCGGCGCCGGCGATCGCCCGCGCACAGATGGTCCTGCGCAGCGCCAAGGCGTCGTATCGCGTGGCGACGCTCACTCAGGATCTCGAACAGCCCTGGGGCATGGCCTTCCTGCCGGACGGGCACCTCCTGATCACCGAACGGCCGGGCCGGCTGCGCATGTTCGCCAATGGCCGGCTGGAGCGCGCACCGATCGGCGGCGTACCCAGAGTCGTGGCCAGCGGTCAGGGCGGCCTCCTCGACATCTGCCTGCATCCGCGCTTCGCGGAAAACCGGACCCTCTACCTCTCCTGTTCAGGTCCCGGTGAAGGCGGCTCGGCCACCGTTCTGGCTCGGGCGGAGTTCCGCGACGGCGGCGGCCTGCGAAATGTACAGCCGATCTTCGAGGCCCTGCCGCGCACCTCAGGCGGGCTGCACTTCGGCTCGCGCATCGCTTTCGACCGCGCCGGGCTGATCTACGTGACCACGGGCGAACGCTATCAGATGCAGCGCGCCCAGAGGCTCGACGATCTCGGCGGCAAGGTCGTGCGGCTTCGCGACGACGGTTCGGTCCCACCCGACAATCCCTTCGTCGGGCGTGCTCCCCTCGATGGCGTGACGGCGCGGCCGGAAATTTTCTCGTACGGCCATCGCAATCCGCAGGGCATGGCAATGCATCCCGACACTGGCCGCCTCTGGCTGGTCGAGCACGGCCCGCGCGGCGGCGACGAGCTCAACCTGCTGAAAGCCGGCGCCAACTATGGCTGGCCGCTGGCCACCCACGGCATCGACTATAGCGGCGCCGTCATCAGCCCCAGCAAGAGCCTGCCCGGCATGGAAGATCCGGTGCGCTTCTGGGTGCCATCGATATCGCCCAGCGGTCTGGCCTTCTACACCGGCGACCGCTTTCCCGGCTGGAAGGGCTCGCTGTTCACCGGCGCCCTGTCCAACAACGCGCTGTTTCGCATCGAACTCGACGGCGAGCGCTACGCGAGCGAGGAACGGTTGCTTGTGGACCTGCTTCCGTATATCCGCGACGTCCGGCAGGGCCCCGACGGCCTGATCTATCTCGTGACCCATACCGATTCCGGCGGCCTCTACCGACTGGAACCCGCTTGATCCATGCTCATCCTTGCCTCTGCCAGCCCCTCGCGCCGTCAACTCCTGACCAATGCCGGCCTCGATTTCACCATCGAACTGTCGGGGGTCGACGAAGACGAAGTGAAGCTGAGCCTCGTCGCCGAGCGAGCCGCGCCGCAGGACGTCGCCGAGACCCTGGCCGAGCTCAAGGCACAGCGCGTCTCCAAGCGGCATCCCTCCGCCATGGTGATCGGCGCGGATTCGACGCTCGCCTGCAACGGCCGCCTGTTCGACAAGCCGCCGACGCTCGCGGCCGCCCGCCAGCAACTGCTCGATCTCCGTGGCCAAACCCACGAGCTTTGCTCGTCGGTCGTCGTGGCGCGTGGCGGAACCCGGCTCTGGCACCACAACGAGCGCGCACGCCTCACGATGCGGCCGTTCACCGAGGCTTTTCTCGACGCCTACCTAGAACGCGCCGGCGTAGGCATCACGTCCTCCGTTGGTGCCTATCATCTGGAAGGGGTCGGCGCGCATCTGTTCAGCCGTATCGATGGCGACTACTTCACCATCCTCGGCCTGCCGCTGTTGCCGTTGCTGTCCTTTCTGGCGGAGCATGGCATCGGCCTGGAGGTATCCGAAGGGAAATCCCGGGAGGAATCCGCGTGAACCCCTACGAACAACTCGTCGCCGAAGCTCAGGGCCGGCCTTTCGCCGCCATCGTCGGCTGGCCGGTCGAACATTCGCGCTCGCCGGCCCTGCATGGCTTCTGGCTGCGGCAGCAGCGCATCGACGGCCACTATGGCCGGCTGCCCGTCGAACCGAAGCGCGCGGCGCTGGAAGAGCTGGTGGGCTTCCTCAAGCGCACGCCCAATGCGCGCGGCTGCAACCTCACCCTGCCGCACAAGATCGAGATCCTGCCGTTGCTCGACCGCATCGCTCCCGTGGCGAAACGCATCGGTGCCGTGAATACGGTGGTCAAGCTGCCCGATGGCACGCTGGAAGGCCGCAATACCGATGGCTTCGGCTTCCTCGAAGCCCTGAAGTACAACGCGCCGCACTGGACCGCGGCCTCCGGGCCGGTGGTCGTGCTGGGCGCCGGAGGTGCTGCCCGTGCGGTCGTGGCGAGCCTGATTGACGAAGGCGTGCCGGAGCTCCGTCTGGTCAACCGCACACGCCAGTCCGCCGTCGATCTCGGCGTAGCCTTCACGCCCCCGGATGGCCGCCGCATCGTGGTCGGCTCCTGGCATGAACGAAGCGAACTGCTTGCCGGAGCCACCTTGCTGGTCAACACGACATCGCTCGGCATGAAGGGCCAGCCTGCGCTCGACATCGATCTCGCACCGCTGCCGCACCAGGCCGCGGTCTACGACATCGTCTATGTGCCGCTCGAAACCGCTCTGCTCGCCGCCGCCCGCGCCCGCGGCAATCGCTGCGTCGACGGGCTCGGCATGCTGCTGCATCAGGGCCGGCCGGGCTTCGAGGCCTGGTTCGGCAGAAAGGTCGATGTCAGCACCGAGCAGCGCCGTGTCGTCGCGGCCGATCTCGGCGCATAAGCAGTAGAGTTCCAGCATGGACAGCAATCCGCCCGAGGGCTTCAAGCCTTTGTTCCGCACCAGCCCGTTCCTCGATCACAACGGGCCGTTCTTCTATCGCGAGAACAGCGACGGCACGTTCGTGGTCGGGCTGCGCATCCAGCCCAAGCACGCCAATGCGCGCGGCATCGCCCATGGCGGCCTGCTGATGACTCTTTGCGACATCGCCCTGGGCTATCGCACGACGCGCAGCCAGACTCCATCGCCCCTGCTCACCACGGCGAGCGTGAAGACGGACTTCGCCGGCTCGGCCCGCATCGGCGACTGGGTCGAGGCGCATGTCGACGTGCATAAGGTCGGCAGCCGTCTGGCCTTCGCCAATTGCTACCTGATGGTCGGCGAGGAACGCATCGTACATGCCAGCGCGGTGTTCGCGCGCACCGGCGATCGCCCGGCGGAGAAACCCTCTTGAAACTGGTCCTGACGGCTTTCCTGCCGTTTGCCCTGGGCTATTTCCTGAGCTTCCTGTTCCGCTCGCTGAACGCCGTGGTGGCGCCGGCGCTGCAGAGCGAACTCGGCCTCGGCGAAGCGGCGATCGGCGTCGTGACCTCGATGTATCTCGCGGCCTTCGTGATCGCCCAGCTTCCCGCCGGCGTGGCGTTGGACCGATTTGGCCCACGTCGCGTGGCGCCGGTGATGCTTCTCGCGACGGCGGTCGGCGCCGTGATCTTCGCCATCGGCGAGGACGTGGTGACGCTCAGCATCGGCCGCGCCCTGATCGGGCTCGGCCTCTCCGTGGCGCTGATGTGCGGCTTCAAGGCCAATGTCCTCTACTGGCCGATCGGCCGCCTGCCGCTCGCCAATGCCATCATGATGACCTTCGGCGGGCTGGGTGCGGCCATGGCGACGCGGCCGGTGCAGTGGCTGCTGGCCGACTACGACTGGCGCCACATCTTCCTGGGCCTCGCCGTCATCACCGTCGCCGTGGCGCTCTATCAGTTCTTCGCTGCTCCCGCCTACGAACGCGGCGGCAAGGGTCGCGTGAGCGATGAAGTCCGCGGCCTGCTGGGCGTGCTCAAGACCCCCCTCTTCTGGCGCGCAGGCCTGGCCCCGACTTTCTCCCTGGGCGTCTGGATCTGTTATGCGAGCTTCTGGGCAGCCGGCTGGCTGCGCGACGTCGCCCATCTCGACGAGCCTTCGGTCGGCGTCGCGCTGTTCGCGCTCTCGATCGCCATCATCCCGGGCTACTTCTTCAGCGGCATGATCGTCGACCTGCTGCACCGCCGCGGCATCCGCGGCGGGCGCGTACTGCTGGTCTATGGGCTTCTGTTCCTCGCCATCCACGTGCCGATCGCGTTGAACGTCACGGCGATGCCCAAGCTCCTGTGGTTCCTCTACGTCATGCTGGGCGGTATGCCGGTGGTCTGTTACGCGCTGGTCACACGCGCCTTCGCACCCGAGCTTGCCGGCCGGGTCAACACCACGCTCAATCTCGTCTGCATGGGGATCGCGTTCCTGGTGCAGGCCACCATCGGCCCGGCACTAGCCTGGATGGAGGCGGCATATGGCCTGCCGCGTCCCCAGGCCCATCAGCTCGTGACCTTCGCCCTGCTGGCGACCCAGGCCGTGGCCTGGGTCTGGTTCGCCGCGAGCCGTGAGGCTCGCGACTTGCCGTAAGGCCTACTGGTTCATCGAACTGAAGAAGTCCTGATTGGTCTTGGCCGTCCGCAGCTTGTCGAGCAGGAACTCGATGGCATCGACGGCGCCCATCGGCATGAGGATGCGGCGCAGCACCCACATCTTCGACAGGGTAGCGCGGTCGACCAGCAGCTCTTCCTTGCGGGTGCCCGACTTGGTGATGTCGATCGCCGGGAAGGTGCGCTTGTCGGAGACCTTGCGGTCCAGGATGATTTCGGAGTTACCCGTACCCTTGAACTCCTCGAAGATCACCTCGTCCATGCGGCTGCCGGTATCGATCAGTGCCGTGGCGATGATGGTGAGCGAGCCGCCTTCCTCGATGTTGCGCGCCGCGCCGAAGAAACGCTTGGGCCGCTGCAGGGCGTTGGCGTCGACACCGCCGGTCAGCACCTTGCCGGAGCTGGGCACGACGGTGTTGTAGGCACGACCCAACCTCGTGATTGAATCCAGCAGGATCACCACGTCCTTCTTGTGCTCGACCAGGCGCTTGGCCTTCTCGATCACCATCTCGGCAACGGCGACGTGGCGGCTGGCCGGCTCGTCGAAGGTCGAACTCACGACCTCGCCCTTCACCGTCCGCTGCATGTCGGTCACTTCCTCGGGGCGCTCGTCGACGAGCAGCACCATGAGGTAGACCTCGGGGTTGTTGGCAGTGATGGCATGCGCAATGTTCTGCAACAGCACCGTCTTGCCGGTACGCGGCGGCGACACGATCAGCGCGCGCTGGCCCTTGCCGATCGGCGCGATCAGGTCGATCACGCGGGTCGAGATATCGAGCTGCTGCTGCGGCGTGGTGCCGGCCTTCTTGGTCAGCGTGCCCGTCCGGCGCGTGCCGACGCGGCCAGAGGAGGTGGCGCGCGCACCGCCCACCGATTCCTCGGCGACGGCCGGCGCCATGGCGGCGGCACCGCCTTCGAGTTCGAGTTTCAGCTTCTCGTCGGGATAGAGCGGCGTCAGCGAGTCGAAGTTGATGCGATGGCGCAGCGCGTCCGGATCGTCGAAGTTGATCTTGTTGATCTGCACCATGGCGAAGTAGCGCTCGCCGTCCTTGGGCGCGCGGATCTCGCCTTCGACCGTGTCGCCGGTGCGCAGGCCGAATTTACGGACTTGGGTGGGGCTGACGTAGATATCGTCGGCGCCGGGCAGATAGTTGGCTTCCATCGAGCGCAGGTAGCCGAAGCCGTCGGGCAGCACCTCGATGGTGCCGACGCCGAAGATCGCCTGATCGGCGGCGGCGAGCTTCTGCAGGATGGCGAACATCAGCTCCTGGCGGCGCATCATCGCCGCACCCTCCACGCCCTGCTCTTCGGCAAAGGCCAGGAGTTCCGGAGGCTTCTTCTTCTTGAGGTCTTGGAGATTCATTTGTCTTCAGTCTGGTGGGAAATGACGCACGCGCTTGCGTTGGCCGGGACGGCCAAACCTTGAAAACAGCGCTGTGTCGTACTGGTGGACCCCATCGAGTTACCGCCGGGGAGGCGATGCCAAGGGCCCTAATGTGGCGTTTATATAGGCACGCGGCCGCCCCCTGTCAAAGCCCCGCCGCCACGACCGGCCTATGTTCGGTACCGGCCCCGGGGGTCACGAACAGAAGCTGTCCGGCCTTTTTCACGATGCCGCGATGCCAGGCGCCCTGCGGCACGACGAAGGTCTGCCCGGGGACGAGCGGCGTCCGCTGTTCGCCTGCCTCCGTCTCGGTCACCATTTCCATCTCGCCCGACAGCAGCGTCAGGATCTCCTCGCCGGCGGGATGGCGCTCCCAATGCGGCCAATCGCCGGATTGGTCGAAAATGCCCATCAGCCGCCCTCTGTGGAGCTCGCGGCGCTGATCGACCGTCGCCCAGAAGGCTTCGCCACCTTCTACGACGGAGGCCCGCTCGTCCGGCCGCAGGTGGATATAGGTCGCGTCGAGCGTAAAGGCCTGGGTCATCACTCCTCCTCTGCCAGCATCTCGGCATAGCGGAAGATCTCGGTATGGTCGGCGCCCTTGCCAAGCCTGCCGTCGGCGGCCATCCAGTAGGAAACGGCCTGCTCGAGATTCGGCATCTTGAGCTTGAGGTGCCGGGCGACGTCGCCGGCGGTGCGCAGGTCCTTGGCCATCAATGCCGTCGTGAAGCCCGCCGAGAATGTGCGCGAGACCACGAACTGGCGGCCCTTCACTTCGGTGGCGTTGCTCCTGCCCGTCGAGCTGTTGAAGACGTCGACCATGGTGCCGGGATCGAGCCCAAAGGCCTCGCCGACCACCAGGGCCTCGCACATGGCGACCAGGCCCGCCGCGGAGAGATAGTTGTTCAGCGCCTTGAGCGCATGCCCGGCACCGGCCGGACCGCACAGGGTGATCGTCTTGCCCATGGCGCCGAATACCGGCCGCACGCGCTCCAGATCGGCCGCCGAGCCACCCACCATGATGCTGAGCGAGCCATCGACCGCCCGCTTCACGCCGCCCGACACCGGCGCATCCAGCAAGGCCACGCCGCGGCCGGCGAGATCGCGTGCGAGCTTTTGCGTATCGACGGGGTTGGACGAACTCATGTCCATGACCAGAGCGCCGGCATCGAGGCCCTCGACGGCCGCGTCCCGGCCTTCGAGCACGGCCTGCCGCACGATCTTGCCATCCGGCAGCATGGTGATCAGCGCCGCGGCGCCCTGGGCGGCGGCCTTCGCCGACGCCGTGGCCAGTGCCGACGGATGCGCGCCGACGAAATCCGAGACGGCCTTCTGCGAGACGTCGAACACGCGCAGCTTGAAGCCTGCCTCGACGAGACGCGTCGCCATTGGACGCCCCATCATGCCGAGACCGATGAAGGCAATGGTGGCGGGAGGCGTGAGCGTCGTCATGGATCTACCCCTGAAGTGAGGTCGTATTCATAGAGCGGCAAAAGCCGCCCGGGAATGGCGTCCGACGGTGCGTTTCGCACGAACCGCGCACCCATGCGCTCGTAGAATGACACGGCATTGGGATCGGCGAGGATGGTCATGCGCCGCGCGCCGAGGTCGCGCGCCATCCTGGTCGCGGCCTGGAACAGCAGCCGGCCGGCGCCCGATCCGATCGCCGGCGGATCGACGAACAGCGAATCGAGATCGACCGTCTCGCCGTCGCCCAAGACCGCCGCCATCCCAAGCGCCGGGCCCTGGCCAACGGTCGCGACCAGCACGCGGCCGGCCGCGATATCTGCCTCGTCGACGGCGAGAGCCGCTGCGCTCAGCTTCATGAAAGCATCGTCGTAGGCCCAATGGGCCTTCGACCGGATGCAGAGCGCGGTGAGTGTCGTCGCCTCGCCCGATCGAGCCGGCCTGACGACGACGCCCATCGCTCAGACGCCGCGTTCCTTGAAGACGTCGCGCGCCGTCTTGAAGGCGTCGAGGCTCGCAGGAATGCCGCAATAGATCGCGACCTGGAGGAAGATCTCCTTGATCTCGTCCTTGGTCAGGCCGTTGTTCAGCGCGCCGTTGATGTGGAGCTTGAGTTCGGGGCCGCGGTTCAGCGCCGCCAGCATGGCGAGGTTCAGCATCGAGCGCGTCTTCTTCGGCAGACCCGGACGCGTCCAGACATAGCCCCAGCAATACTCGGTCGTGACATCCTGGAACGACATCATGAAGTCGTCGGCGCCGGCCATCGAATTGTCGACATAGCCCGCGCCCAGCACGGCCTTACGGACCTTCATGCCCTCGTCGTAGAGCTTCTTGTTGCGCGGGCTCGGCCTGGCCTTTGCAGCTTTACTCTTTGCCTTGGTTCCAGCCTTAGCCTTGGTCGCCTTTGCCCGAGTGGCCTTTGCCATGTCTGCTCCTCCGGATGAGTCCAGAGAGCTGTATATCAGACAGGGGCGTGATCGGCGTGCGTGCCTGGCGAAACGTCGAGGCCCTTGGCATGGGCACGCTGGCAGAGATCGTCGATGGTGATGTTGTCGAGCTGGGACATCATCTCCTCGCGCAGCTTCTCCCACAGCGGCCAGACGACCTCGTGAGCGAGTGGCGAGCCGATCGACGGATCGCTGGGTTCGGTCTCGACTTCGAGGTTGCGCACCACGCGCACCACCTCGCCGAGCGTGATGTTCACCCTGTCGCGGCCCAATCGATAGCCGCCGCGCGGACCTCGCTTGCCGTTCAGGATGCCGGCCCGCACCAGATGCTGCAGCACCTGCTCTAGATAGCGCTTGGGAATGCGCTGGCGTTCGGTGATATCGCCGCTGCGCACGGGATGATCGCCGACATGGAACGCCACATCGAGGACGGCCTCGATGGCGAACATCGTCTTCTTGCTGAGGCGAGGCATTGCCGTTCCCGTCCCTCTCTCAAGCCCGCTTGGCCGACCCGGCCGTTACTCCTGCACCTACGCCCGTAGACCCAAATCCCCCCGCGCCCCGCGCGGTCTCGTCGAGGCTTTCCACCTCTCGCCAAGCAGCGCGCGCATGGCGTGCAACGACCATCTGAGCAATTCGCATGCCGCGTTCAATCCTGAAAGGCTCCTTGCCCAGGTTGACCAGGATGACGCCGACCTCTCCACGATAGTCCGCATCGATGGTGCCCGGGGCATTGGCGACCGTCACGCCGTGCTTGGCGGCCAGACCGGACCGCGGCCTGACCTGAGCCTCGAAGCCTACCGGCAGGGCAATCGAAATGCCGGTCGGCACGATCCGGCGCTCCAGCGAGCCCAGCTCGACCGGCTGGTCGATGGCGGCGAGCAGATCGGCGCCGGCGGCAGCGGAGGTCGCGTAGTCGGGGAGCGGCAGGTCGCGCGCGTGGGCGAGACGGACGATCTCGATCTCGATGCTTTCCACGCCCTTCATACGTTCGTCTCCCCTAATCCCCGTCATCGTCCCGTCATCGTCCCGTCATGGCCCCGTACTGGGCCGAGCTACTCTGCCGCCTGCGCCTTGGGTGGCCGCCCGAAATGCAAGGCAATCCGTCCCGCCAGCCGCAGTGCCACCTCTTCCTTGGCAAGCGTCGGCCAGTCCTCGACACCTTCGGCGCTGATCAGATGCACCGTGTTGCGCTCCCCGCCAAAAGTGCCCTTGGCCGGCGATACGTCGTTGGCGACGATCCAGTCACAGCCCTTGCGCGTACGCTTCTCGACGGCGTTGGAAACCACGTCCTCGGTCTCGGCGGCAAAGCCCACGACCAGCCCCGGCCGCTTGACTCCCGGTCCGGAAAGGGTCGCCAGAATGTCGGGGTTGGGCGCCAGCTCCAGCGCCGGCGGCTGGGCGCCCGCCTTCTTCTTGATCTTGGCGGTGGCGGGCTTGGCCGCCTTCCAGTCGGCTACGGCGGCGGCACAGACCGCAACGTCGACGGCACCGGCCGCCAGACAGGCCGCCAGCATCTGGTCGGCCGAGTCCACGCGCACCACGCGCACGCCGGCCGGATCGGGCACCGCGACCGGGCCACTCACCAGGGTCACTTCGGCACCGAGCCGAGCCAGCGCATGGGCGATGGCATGACCCTGTTTGCCGGAGGAATGGTTGGAGATGTAGCGCACCGGATCGAGCGCCTCGCGCGTCGGCCCGGAGGTCACGAGCGCCCGCCGGCCGGCCAGCGGCTTCTCACCCGTCAGCAGCGCCTCGATGGCCGCCACGATCGCGAGCGGTTCGGACATGCGGCCCGGTCCAAATTCGTTGCACGCCATGGCCCCCTCGTTGGGGCCCACAAAGGTGACGCCGCGCTTCTTCAGCGTCTCGACATTGGCCACGGTCGCCGCGTGGGTCCACATGCGCACGTTCATCGCCGGCGCGGCGAGCACGGGCTTGTCGGTGGCGAGCAGGACGGTCGCGGCAAGATCGTCGGCCATGCCGGCGGCGATGCGCGCCAGGATGTTCGCCGTCGCCGGTGCGACGACCAGAAGGTCGGCGTCGCGTGAGAGCTGGATATGGCCCATCTCGCTCTCGTCGGTCAGCGAGAACATGTCGCTGTAGACCTTGTCCTCGGTCAGGGCCTGCAGCGACAGAGGCGTCACGAACTTCGCGCCGGCCTCGGTCAGGACGCATCGCACCGACGCGCCGCGCTCCCGCAGCCGCCTGATCAAGTCCAACGACTTGAACGCCGCGATGCCCCCCGCGACGATCAATAGGATGCGCTTGCCATGCAACATGCCGCTAAGACTATCACAAGAGCTGGGTGGCGAAAGTGTAGACGCCCGTCAGAAGGAGCGCCCAGAAGACGGCCAGACGGAACTGCTCGACCGAGAGCCGGGAGCGAATTTGCTGGCCGAGCCACATCCCGGCCACAGCCGGCACGACCGCCGCCGCGGAAACGAGGGCGCGAGGGCCATCGAGCAGGCCGAAGAACAGCAGCGAGGCCGTCAGCGCGAAAGAGGTGGCGCAAAGGACCACGCCCAGGGTCTGCACCAGCTCCGACGGCTTGATGTCGAGCCCCTGCAGGTAGGGCATCAGCGGTACCACCGGCACGCCGACCAGTCCGGCGATGAAGCCCGAAACGGTGCCGATCACCGGCGCCAGCGGCCTTTCGAGATCGGCGTGGATGTGAAGCCGGATGCGGAACAGGCCAAGGGTGCTGTAGGCGATGAGCACAGTCCCCAGAACCAGAAAAGCCCAGTTGGGGCCCTTCTGTCCGAGCAGCCAGACCGTCAGGTAGAGCACCACCGCGAGCGGAACGATGAGCGGCCACTGACGGCGTACGATCACCTTGAACTTGCCGCCGACCGAGGCCTGCCAGATGTTGGTGAAGATCGTCGGCAGCGAGATCAGCGCGATCGCTTCGGGCAGCGGCAGGTAGAGCGACATCAGCGCGATCGAGATCGCCGGCAGGCCCAGCCCGACCAGCCCCTTCACCGTCCCTGCCAGCAGGAGAACGGCAAGACCAACGACGATATCGACGGCAGACATTCCGTCAGCTCTTCGCCAGGTGCACGCTTGGTCTCAATGCCACCAGGCGGCGATGGCGGCGATCAGGGCGAGGACGGCGACGACTTCGGAGAAGCCCGGACGCCAGCGACCGGCCGACGGCGATTCGGAGGCGGCGCGCTCCGCCTTGCGGCGTTCATGCTCGGCGACAAGAAGCAGGCTGTCGATCAGCCGCGGCACGCGGCGCAGGCCGTGCGTCAGGTCTTCGACGGCGCGGCCGACGGTGGCGCGCGGCCCGAAATGGGTGACCATCCAATCTTCGATCAGCGGCCGCGCCAGCTCCCAGATGTTGACGTGCGGGTTGAGCTTGGTGCCCATGCCCTCCGCCATCAGCATCGTCTTCTGCAGCAGCAGGAGCTGCGGCTGCGCGCTCATCTCGAACTGTTCGGTGACGCGCAGCATCTGCGCCAGCAGGCGGGCGATCGAGATTTCGTGGCTGGGCTTGCCGAAGATCGGCTCGCCGATCGAGCGGCAGGCCTGGGCAAAGGTTTCGACCGACTGGTCGGGCGGCACGTAGCCTGCGCGGAACTGCACCTCGGCCACGGCGCGATAGTCGCGCCGCAGGAAGGCGACCAGCAGTTCGGCAAGATAGCCGCGCGTCGCTTCGTCGACCCGGCCCATGATGCCGAAATCGACCGGCACGATGCAGCCCTCGCGATCGACGAAGGCGTTGCCGCCATGCATGTCGGCGTGGAAGAAGCCGTCGCGGAACACCTGGTAGAAGAAGGCTTCGGCACACTTCTTCATGATGAGGTCGGGATCGTGCCCGGCGGCAACGATGGCGTCGCGGTCGCCGATGGGCGTGCCGTCGACCCGTTCCTGGGTCATGACGCGCTCGGCGGTACGGTCCCAATCGATCTTCGGGGCGCGGTAGTCGGGATGGTCGGCGAAATTCTCACCGAGTTCCTCTGCTGCCGCCGCTTCCATGCGCAGGTCCATCTCGACCCGCACCACGTCCGCGAAGGCTCGCACCGAATCGACCGGCTTCAGCCGGCGAAACCGCGGCTGGGTGCGCTCGACCAGTTCGGCCATCCAGTAGAAGAGGTCGAGGTCGCGCTCGAATGCCTTCTCGATGCCCGGTCGCAGGACCTTGACCGCCACGTCGCGGCCATCGGTCGTGACGGCGAAATGCACCTGGGCGATCGAGGCGGCGGCTATCGGCTCGTCCTCGAAGCTCGAGAAGATCGCGTCGATGGGCTGGCCGAGCTCGGCTTCGATGATGCGACGCGCCTCGGCACCGGAGAAGGCCGGCAGATGGTCCTGCAATCGCGCAAGGTCGGCGGCGACGCCTTCGCTCAAAAGGTCGGCGCGCGTCGACAGTGCCTGTCCGAGCTTGATGAAGGACGGCCCCATCTCCTGCAGCGCCTCCGCCAGGCGCTCGCCCGGCCGCCGCGAATCGCGCCGCAGCGCAAAGAGCCGCGCCCAGGCGATCAGCGCCGGCGCAATGCCGAGCGTTTCCAGCGGGAACAGCGCATCGTGACGGGCGAAGCGCAGCGCCATGCGCAGCAGGCGCCAGCCATTGCGGAGAGCACGGAACATCTAGATGCGCCAACCCTGGTGCAGAGCCACGACGCCGAGCGACATGTCGCGCCAGGCGACATTCGCGAAACCCACCGCGCGCATGCGCGCCGCCAGTTCGCGCTGCGGCGGGAAGCGGCGGATGCTTTCGTGGAGATAGCGGTAGGAATCGGCGTCCTTGGCGATGATCTTGCCGAAGAACGGCAGGGCGCGTTCCGAATAGGCGTCGTAGACGCGGCCGACCGGCGCCGACGTCACCTTGCTGAATTCCAGGCAGAAGAAGCGGCCACCCGGCTTCAACACGCGATAGGCATCGGCCAGCGCCGCGTCGATGTCGGTCACGTTGCGCAGGCCGAAGGCGATCGTGTAGGCGTCGAAGGAGCGATCCGGAAACGGAAGCTTCTCGGCATCGCCGGTGGTCCAGGTGAGGCCCTGCAGCAGCCCGCGGTCGATCGCGCGATCGCGACCGACTTCCAGCATGGCGGGATTGATGTCGCAGACGGTGACGTCGGGGCGATCGCCCTGCCGGCGCAGCATGCGGAAGGCGATGTCGCCGGTCCCGCCCGCCACATCCAGAATGCGCTCGCCCGGCCGCGGATGGACCACGTCGACCATGGCGTTCTTCCAGAGCCGGTGCACGCCGCCCGACATCAGGTCGTTCATCAGGTCGTAGCGCGGCGCCACGCTCTCGAAGACGCGCGCGACCAAGCCGGCCTTCTCGGCCGCCGGAACGTCGCGGAAGCCAAAGGAGGCGCGGCCGTCTGGGGCCTGTCCCTCGGGGCTGGCTACGCTAGGATCGGGGTCGTTTGTCATGGGCCGCAACCTAGAGGAATCGCCATGCTGCTGAAAGACCGGGTGATCCTGATCACGAATGTCGAGAAATTCGCAGGCCACGGCACGACACGCGTGGCCCAGGCCCAGGGAGCGACCGTCCTAGCCCACGATCCCTCGTTCGAGGCGCCGAGCGCACGCCGGAAGTACGAGGCCGAGTTTCCCGGCGCCCACGCCCTCTCGGCGGTCGACCCCGCCACCCTGGTCGAGCTCGCCCTGAAGCGGCATGGTCATATCGACGCGCTGGTGAACAACGACGCCTATCCGGCGCTGCGGGCCCCCCTGGGCGAAGCCCGGCTCGAAGATTATCGCGCGGCGCTCGAAGCCATGGCCGTGGCGCCGTTCCGGCTGACGCAGCTCGTGGCGCCGTCGATGCGCAAGCGCAAGTCGGGGCGCATCGTCTTCGTCTCGTCGGCGGCGCCTTTGCGCGGCATCGCCAACTATGCGCCCTACGTCTCGGCGCGCGCCGCTGCCAACGGACTCGTTTCTTCTCTTGCGAAGGAACTTGGCCGCGACGGCATCACGGTGAACGCCGTCGGCTCGAACTATGTCGAGAACCCGGATTATTTTCCGCAGGCCCTGCTCGCCAACAGCGAAGCCATGGCGAAGATGACGGCGCAGATTCCGCTTGGACGCCTCGGCAAATCGGACGAACTCGGCGCAACGGTGTGCTTTCTCTGCTCCGATAGCGCCGGGTTCATCACCGGCCACGTTCTTCCGCATGCCGGAGGGTGGGCGTGACATCGCGATAGATCGCATGCACACTCGACGCACAAACAATGTCGCGCACGACTGACCGAAGCGCGACGGCTAGGGAAGGAACGTCTGAGCGACGCCGGTAAGTTCGGCGCGTTCTCCCATGGCTGAGTTCGGTCCGAGGACGGCGCATGGGAAGACAAATCGTCCACCGCCTGCTGGTCTCGTTCCCCGCATTGCTCGGGGTTCTTTTCCTGTGCTTCTGTCTGTTGCAGGTCGTGCCGGCCGATCCGGCGATGATCATCGCCGGCCCCGACGCCAAGGCCGAGACGATCGCCGCCATTCGGGAGGAACTCGGTCTCGACCGGCCCATCCCCGTCCAGTTCGCCGAGTATATCGGCCGCGTCCTGCGCGGCGATCTCGGCCGTTCGATCATCTCCAACAAGATGGTGAGCGAAGAACTCGCGCTGACCATCGGCCCGACCATCGAGTTGATGCTGGGCGGCATGCTGCTGGCCATCCCCATCGGCCTGACGCTCGGCACGCTCGCGGCCGTGCGGCGCGGCACCATCGTCGACCGCATCATCATGGCCTTCTCCGTCGCCGGCGTTTCCATGCCGGTGTTCTTCATCGGCCTGATCCTGATCCAGTACATGGGCTTCAAGTGGGGGCTGTTTCCCTTCACCGGCCGCACCGGCCCGATCTGGGATGGCGGCCTGCCCAGCCTCGTACTGCCGGCGCTGACCCTGGGCAGCGTCCTCATCGGGCCGATCGCCCGGCTCACGCGTGCGGCGGTGCTGGAAGTGCTGGGTGCCGATTTCGTGCGCACCGCCCGCGCCAAAGGGCTGCGCGAGACGGTGGTGATCGTGCATCACGCGCTGCGCAACGCGCTGATTCCGGTGGTGACCCTGATCGGCCTGCAGGCAGCCTTCCTGCTGGGCGGCGCGGTGGTCACGGAGACCATGTTCTCCTGGCCGGGCGTCGGCCGTCTGGCGGTCGGCGCCATCGTGTCGAGTGATTTCCCGACAGCCCAGGGGGCGATCATGATCCTCGCGATCGCCTTCCTGTCGATCAACCTGCTGGTCGACATCCTCTACGTCTATCTCGATCCCCGGGTTCAGCGGACATGAGCAGCGAAGCCCTCGACGCCACCGGCCCCGTCGAAGAGACCGGCCTGCTCTCCAAGTCCGGCGTGCTGCGCCGGCTGATGCGGGACAAGGTCGCCGCTCTGGCCGGAATCGCCCTGACGCTGATCGTGCTGGCGGCCGTGTTCGCGCCTTTCGTGGCGCCTTACGACCCCTACCTCACCGACCTCACCAAGGTGATGCAGCCGCCCAGCGCCGAGCACTGGTTCGGCACCGACAATACCGGCCGCGATATCCTGAGCCGCGTCCTCTACGGCACGCGCAACACGCTGATGCTGGGATTGATCGGCGTGGTCATCGGCGGCTTCCTCGGTGGCATCCTCGGCATCCTCGCCGCCTACTATCCGCGGGCCGACGGCTGGATCATGCGGCTGGTCGACGTGATGCTGGCCTTTCCGGCGATCCTGATCGGTCTCGCCGTCGCGGCGATCTTCGGCGCCGGCCTCACCGCCGTAGTCATCGCGCTGGTGGTCGCCACCGTGCCCGACGTGGCGCGCGTCGCACGCGGTTCGGCGGTCGGCGTCATGGGCCAGGAGTTCATGGAAGCAGGTCGCGCCGTCGGCGTGTCGGATCGCACCCTGATCTGGCGCTACCTGACCCTGAACTGCATCTCGACCATCTTCGTCTTCCTCACCCTGCGCTTCGGCCAGATCATCCTGATCGGCTCGGCGCTCGGCTTCCTCGGCATGGGCGCGCAGCCGCCGACCGCCGAACTCGGCATGATGGCCGCCCAGGGTCGCGACTTTCTCTTCATGGCGCCGCACATCGCGACGATCCCGAGCTGCGCGATCTTCGTGATCGTGCTGGCTGCCAATCTTCTGGGCGACGCACTCCGCGACGTTCTCGATCCGAGGCTGCAACAATGATCAGAGCCGTTCCGCGAACGGCCGGACGCGACTTTTCAAACAGGAAGCACACTGACGAAACCAGAAGGCGAGGAAACGACGATGCGTGCCCTCTTCAAAAGCGTAGCAGCGTTGCTTGGTATGGTCGGCCTCTCCGCGACGGCGGAGGCGCAGACTCTCAAGATGATGAAGGCCCTCGATGCGCCCCACTATGACGGGCAGCGCACGACGTGGTCGCCGACGTCCGACATCGTCAACATGTTCCAGGACACGCTGGTGGCCATGGACTGGGACGGCAAGACGGCGATCCCCTACCTCGCCAAGTCCTGGACCGTCAGCCCCGACGGCAAGCTCTACACCTTCAAGCTGCGCGACGACGTAACCTTCTGCAGCGGCAAGAAGTTCACGGCCGACGATGTCGTCTACTCCTTCAAGCGGCTGACCAGCCCGGAACTCAAGGCGCCGCTCGCCTGGCGCGCCGGCAATATCAAGGAGCTGCGTGCGCCCGATCCCTACACGGTCGAATACGAACTGAACGAGCCGTTCGCCGACCTGCTGCTTCAGCTCACCATGTTCACCACCGCCATCCACAACAAGGAGAGCGTGGAAGCCCTGGGCAAGGACTACGGCGTCAAGGCAATCGACGGCACCGGCCCCTGGTGCTTCGAGTCCTGGACACCACGCACGGAAATCGTGCTGAAACGGCACGATGCCTACAAATGGGGCCCCTCGATGTACCAGAACAAGGGGCCGGTGAAGTTCGAGAAGCTCTCGATCAAGATCGTGCCGGAGGATTCGAGCCGCGTCGCCGCCATGATGAGCGGCCAGTTCGACGTCACGCACCAGATTCCGCTGCAGTTCATCCAGCAGGTCAAGGCAGCGCCCAACCTCAACGTCCAGGAAGCGACGCCCAACTTCCAGCTCATGTACTACGGTTACAAGACCACGCGGCCGATGGTGGCGGACAAGCGTGTGCGCGAGGCGATGAACATCGCCATCAACCGCGCCGACATCACCAAGGGCATCATGCTGGGCAACGCGACGCCCGCCTATACCTTCATCGATCCCAAGGCGCTCGACTTCGCCGACTCGACCAAGAACATCATCAAGGAGGATGTCGAACGCGCGAAGAAGCTGCTCGACGAAGCCGGCTGGAAGGTCGGCAGCGACGGCATCCGCGAGAAGGATGGCGTCAAGCTGGCGCCGCGGGTGCTGTTTACGCAGGTCTCCTATTTCCCGCGCGTCTCCGAGGCAATCCAGGGATACATGCGCAAGATCGGCATCGACTGGAAGATCGTCGGCTACGACTCGACCATCGCGCCGGCGGAGATGGCCAAGCAGGACTTCGAGCTCTGGACGGTGACGTTCCCCTACATCTCCTCCGGCGACCTGCTGAACTTTTACTTCGACTCCAAGAACATGCCGGCGCCCAACCGAATGAACTGGAACGACCCCAAGACAGACGAGTACCTGAAGATGGGCCGCGCCTCGATCACCGATGCCGACCGCGCCAAGCACTATGCACTGGCCCAGCAGCGGGTGACCGAGGAGCATCTCTGGATGCCGGTGATGAACGTCGCAATGTACACCACCAGCCTGAAGAAGTTGAAGGGCGTGCGGCCGCACATGCTCTACCAGAACACCTTCTACAAGGGCCTGGACTACTCGTTCTGATGGACAAGCTCCTCGACGTCCGCGGTCTCCGGACACATTTCCACACGGACCGCGGCCTGTTTCGCGCGGTCGACGGCATCGACTTTTCCGTCGAGCGCGGCCGGACCGTCGGGCTGGTCGGTGAATCGGGCTGCGGCAAGAGCGTGACATCGCTGTCCGTGATGGGCCTGGTCGCAAGCCCCCCGGGCCAGGTCGAGGCGGATGCCATCAGCTTCGAGGGCCGCAACGTGCTCGGCCTTTCCGCCGACGAACGCCGCAAGCTGCGCGGCGGCAAGATGTCGATGATCTTTCAGGAGCCGATGACCTCGCTCAATCCGGTGCACACGATCGGGCAGCAGATCGTCGAGGCGGTCCTGGCCCATACGACCCTGTCGCCGGCGGCCGCCAAGGCGCGGGCCATCGAGATGCTCGAACTGGTGCGCATTCCTTCGGCTGCCGAGCGGGTCGACGACTATCCGCACCGCCTGTCGGGCGGCATGCGCCAGCGCGTTATGATCGCCATGGCGCTGGCCTGCGAACCGGCCTTGCTGATTGCCGACGAGCCGACCACGGCGCTCGACGTCACCATTCAGGCCCAGATCCTCGACTTGCTGCAAGACCTGCAGCGCCGCCTCGGAATGGCGATCCTGATCATCACCCACGATCTCGGGGTGATTGCCGAGGTCGCCGACGAGGTGCTGGTGATGTATGCCGGCAAGATCGTGGAAAGCGCGCCGGTCGCCGCGCTCTTCGCCGACCCGCAACATCCCTACACGATCGGCCTGCTGGGCTCGATCCCGCGCATCGAGATCGATCGTGAGCGACTGTCGACCATCGAAGGCACGGTCCCCAGCCCCAACAACCAGCCCAAGGGATGCCGGTTCGCGCCGCGCTGTCCCTTCGCCGATCCGCGCTGCCACGCCGAACCGCCGCCGTTGCGCGACATTGGAGCCGATCATCGCGTGGCCTGCTGGAAGGCGCCCGTCGAACTGGCAGGAGCGGCCGCATGAGCAGCGCATCGACACCTGTGCTTCAGGTAGATGGCCTGGTGAAGCACTTCCCCGTCGCCCGCGGCCTGATCCGCCGCAAGGTGATCGGCATGGTTCGCGCGGTCGAGGGCGTGAGCTTCGAGATCGCACGCGGCGAGACCTTGGCGCTCGTAGGCGAGTCGGGGTGCGGCAAGTCGACGACCGGCCGCCTAGTGCTGCGCCTGATGGACTCGACGGCCGGTTCCGTGCGCTTCAAGGGCGAGGAGATCGCCAACCTCGACAAGCAGTCGCTGCGCCGGCTGCGCCGCCACATGCAGATCATCTTCCAGGATCCCTATGCCTCTCTGAACCCGCGCATGACCGTGGGCGAGATCCTGGCCGAGCCGATGGCCGTGCACGACCTTTACACCGAAGCCGAACGCGGGAAGCGGGTGCGGGAACTGCTCGACGTGGTCGGCCTGCTGCCAGAGCACGCAAGGCGCTACCCGCATCAATTCTCGGGGGGCCAGCGCCAGAGGATCGGCATCGCCCGCGCGCTCGCGGTCAACCCCGACCTGATCATCTGCGACGAGCCGGTGTCGGCGCTCGACGTTTCGATCCAGGCACAGATCGTGAACCTGCTGCAGAACCTGCAGCAGCGCTTCGGCCTCTCCTATCTCTTCATCGCCCACGACCTGGCCGTGGTGAAGCACATCAGCGACCGCGTGGCGGTGATGTATCTCGGCCAGCTCGTCGAAATCGCGACCAAGCGCGACCTCTACGACCGGCCCCTGCATCCCTATACGCAGGCTTTGCTGTCGGCCATCCCGCGGCCCGATCCCAGCGTGCGCAAGGAGCGCGTCCTCCTGGCCGGCGATGTCCCCTCGCCTTTTGCCCCGCCATCGGGCTGCCGCTTCCACACGCGCTGCCAGCACGCCCAGCCGCGCTGCAAGCAGGAAGAGCCCGAGCTACGGGACGCCGGCGGCGGCCACCGCGTCGCCTGTCATTTCTACGAGACGATTCCCAAGCCGGCGCTTGCGACCACCGCCGAGACGGCCAACGGTAAGTTCGTCGAGCGGTTGGCCGCCTTCGAGGCGGCGAAAGCCAAGCGCCTGCAAGGCTAACTTGACGCGCCCGACTTTCACAAGGGTAGAAAACACGATACCGTTGCCACCATTGCGGGCATGAGAAGGAACTCCCGCAGGTCTAGAGCGTTTTAAGGCTTGAGAGAATCAAAGGGGTTCCGAAGCTGGTGTGAATGTGATTCAAGATGCTGGCTGGAGCGGAGGCCAGCATGGATGCGCCCTCTATCGAATGACCTGCGGGAGCGTGTTG
>WBZX01000746.1_pt2 | contig 23040 bp, 20 predicted proteins | sample 5204211 | NCBI WGS metagenome assembly WBZX01 (sample SAMN12344362, study PRJNA552823) | activated sludge metagenome | biome: Activated sludge suspended growth; feature: Nitrification reactor; material: Wastewater; isolation source: activated sludge from nitrification reactor of wastewater... | reverse complement strand
AAATATAACACCGCACAAAATCCGATCAATTTCGTTTTTCATGGTGGTTCAGGCAGCACCCAGGAGGAAATCAGGGAAGCCATCACCTACGGTGCAGTCAAGATGAACATCGATACTGATATGCAATGGGCATTCTGGGATGGTATTCGTGGGTATTACAAGAAGAACGAAGGTTATCTTCAGGGCCAGATCGGCAATCCTGAAGGCGATGACAAGCCCAACAAGAAATATTACGACCCACGGGTGTGGCTGAGGTCAGGCGAAAAGATGTTCGTAGATCGACTGAAGCAAGCATTCACTGATCTTAATTGCCTCAATCGCAACGCCCAACCTACTTCACGGTAATCATTGAATATTCGGTTGCTGAGCGTAGTCGAAGCATCACTATTCATTTATACTCCAGTCAAAATCCAGGTATTCAATCTTCATACCTGCATTTAATGGTGAAGATGCATACTGGTTGAGGAAAGCGAAAAGGTCTGGCCCAAAATCTGTCTTGTACCAATCGAATATGGAGGAAAGTTGCAAAGTCGGCTGGGCAGTCTGGTTAAGTGCTTTGTTCCTGACAAAGGATTGCGTGCATTCGGTTAGCTGAGCCTCCAGTCTGACAGGGTCAAATGCTTCATTGAGCAAGGGTGGGCAAGATATGGCACCGCAGTTTAGTGCAAAATGAATGCGCGGTTCTCTGAACTGCTGCCAGATGATTCCATATTCAATTTGCTTGAGGCTGTATGTTTTCGTCCCGATATGTATCCAGGCCATATCCCAGGGATCTCCATCATTGATATCTTTTATTGACCCTACAGGATAATGGTCAAGGATAAGTTTGACCGTATAAGCATTGTAGAGATTGATCCAGTAAGATAACTGGACATTCTTACTCCAGTTGGATACCGGTTGTGCTATGGATATCTGGGAAAGGTAGGTATCCAAAGGGCCTTGGTTCTTTTTCCAGGCGGTATAATCTACCTTTCCCTCAGGCGATACATATTTCCTGAGTTCTGCAGTCCACAAGGCATGGTCAGGTAATGGTTGCACGATTGCAGTTGATGACCACGATGTGCCACTATTCCACGAAAATAGAAATGCAATCAGGACAAACATCAATGCCACTCGAGGTAATTTTTACTTAAATTGGTAACACCAGTATCAGCGACACGCTTCACTAGTCACTAATTTCTCAGGTTGCTGAGCGTAGTCGAAGCATCACTCTTCACTATCAATTACTCCTCTTCATCAGGGTTGTAAACGATAGCATCGATCATTGGCAGTGAAATCCACTTCTTTTCTTCCGGTCCGATAGAGAAAAAGGACAGTATTCCTCCGGAGGCTTTGGCGATCCGCTCAGCAAAACTGACATATCCTTTATACAGATACGATCCGATAGAAGGGTGCAAGGCACTCAGGATAGGATTCAGCCCGGAAAGCTTTTCAGAAATAATGGCATTGCGGCTGGCAGGATCTGAAGGAAGTTCGCCAATGAACTGCTTAATCTTGCCGGCAATCTCCACATTGACCTGCTCGTGGAATTCTTTGAGGCGCTCATCTCCCGCAAATGTCCGGATCTGGGCTATTTTCTCTGCCCATGCCAGCTCCTCGGCATCAATATTGCCATCTGCACCTGCTATAAGCACAGTGATATAGGCATGAGCATCCATCAACAAACTGATTTCCTCAGGGGATAACATACTGAGATCCTGGTCCATGTATCTTTATTTTCTTGGTTAAGGGCACAATATTAGGCATTTTGTGCTAGAGGCTCAAATCAAAACCTATCCCCGGGAGGGTTATGAAAAGGAATGCCTGAATCCGGTTTTAAGTCCATTGTGCATGGAATGCCAAAGAAATCTATAATCTTAAATCTATCTAATACATTGAATAACAGTTGATTAAAATTAAAAAACAAATTTAATGTTTTAAGATCGGGACTTACCCTGCCGCTTCTGTAAATAGCCTTATATTTGCCACGTTTTTTTTAATACCTATTACCTAACTAATTCGATATGCAAGGCAAAGGAATAATCAGGTTTTTCCTGATTCTGCTTACTGTGGTTTGTTTGTTACAATACCTTTATTTGATCCCCACCAGAAAAGTGGACAGGAATGCTGAACGTTTTGCCGAAGCTGCTTCGGCCGGTATTACTGATGAGGCGGCCAGGAGCATCGCTTATAAAATGGCCAAATCCAATTTCCTGGACTCTATGTCCAGTGAACCGGTAATCAACATCCCTTTATTGGGATCATTCAGCTATCAGAAATTAAAACAACAACAAATAGCGCTTGGACTTGACCTGAAAGGCGGTATCAGTACCGTTCTCCAGGTTGACCTCAGGGAGTTTCTCGAAAATCTGTCTAATGGAACAAAGGAGCCTGCCTTCAAGTTGGCCCTTGACAATGCAGACAAGGCCTTGAAGAATGCCCAGACCGATTATATCAATTTGTTCGGTTCTGAATGGGCTAAGGTGTCCAATGGCCAAAGGCTTGGTCCGATCTTCTCCCGCAATGCCACCCTCAGGGAAGAAATCACCTACGAAACCTCTGATGCAGATGTCATCAGCATCCTCCGGACTAAGGCTAATGAAACTGTTGATCTGACCTTCAAGCGCCTCAAGGATCGCATTGATAAACTGGGTGTAGTCCAGCCAAACGTATCCCTTGATAATTCAAGAGACTTGATCCTGGTTGAATTACCAGGTATTGACAACCCGCAGCGCGCTAGGTCTTACCTGCAATCAACAGCCAAACTTGAATTCTGGGACGTATACAGGGTATCTGACCCGGGAATACTGGAATCTTTTGCTGCTGCTGATGCTAAGTTGACGAAAATCCAGAAAGGAGACACTTCATCAGTTGCTACCGATACAGTGCTCATGCGTATGGATACTACATATGCGCCTGTGGTTGATTCATTAGGCAATGTGGTTGATTCTACGATGACCATAAATCAGGTGCCTGCCAATGCAGACCCAACAAGTCAGTCAGGCCCGTTGCTCTCCCAATTGAGCCTTAATTTCTATAACGGTCAATCCATTCAGTATCCATTTGCTGTCATGGGAGTTGCCAACCGTAACAAGATCAATGCGATCACTGAAATGCTGGCCAATGAGCAGATCAAGCCGCTCTTCCCTCAGGATGTCAAGTTCATGTGGAGTGCAAAGCCAATGACTAAGGCGGATGAAACCGTAACTGATCAGTATGAACTCTATGCGATCAAGATCAAGCGGGGTTCTGATAAGGCACCTCTCGAAGGTGACCGCGTCGTAACCGCTACCTCCAATCCGGATCCAATGACTCAGGAAGTGACCGTGACCCTGACTATGGACAATATGGGTTCCAAGATTTGGGCAGACATGACCACAAAGGCAGCTCAAAACAATAACAGGGAAATTGCTATCGCACTCGATGATGAGGTTGTATCTGCTCCACGGGTAAACGAAGCGATCACCACTGGATCTAGCCGTATATCCGGTAATTTTTCAATCCAGGAAGGCCAGGATCTGGCCAATATCCTACAGATCGGAAAACTTCCCGCCAGTACTACGATCATCCAGGAATCACTTGTTGGTCCATCCCTTGGTAAGGAGAATATCAATAAGTCTATGATCTCCCTGATCCTCGCTACGGCCCTCGTGTTATTCTTCATGATCTTCTATTATGGCGGTGGTGGTATTGTTGCCGTGATTGCATTGCTCGCAAATATCTTCTTCCTGCTGGGCTGCTTGTCATCTATTGGTACAGTACTGACATTGCCTGGTATAGCCGGTATCGTGTTGACGATCGGTATGGCCGTCGATGCCAACGTTATTATTTATGAACGTATCAAGGAGGAAATAAGGCTTGGCAAGAGCATTAAGAGCTCTATTGCAGACGGTTTCAAACATTCCTATGCAGCTATTATTGATGCCAACGTCACAACAGTACTCTCTTCTCTTGCTCTGGCTTATTATGGCCTGGGACCAATCAAGGGTTTTGCAGTGGTTCTCCTTATTGGTATCGGTACATCTATGTTTACTGCCATCCTGGTCAGTCGCCTGATTTTCGACTGGTGGATCGCCAAAGGCAAGAGTATTACCTTCTGGATTGAACCGACCAAGGATTTCCTCGCTCACCTTCACGTGGATTGGTTGGCCAAGCGAAAGATGGCGTATATGTTCTCCGTAGGTTTCATTCTTATCGGTATTGTCTCGATTTTTACAAGGGGCTTTGACTTAAGTGTGGACTTTAAGGGTGGTTACTCCTACAATGTACAGTTTGATAGTGCCCAGAAAGTAGAACAGGAGCAAATCATTCAGGCATTGACCAAATCCTTTGGTTCTGCACCTGTTGTCAAGTCAATTGATGCTGTCAACACATATAATATTACCACTGCATACCTTATTGATGACAATTCTCCTGAAGCACATGACCAGGTCAATGCCAAACTATATGAAGGGATCAATTCCCTTGTAGGTGGTAATTTAAACCAGGCCTCCTTTTTGGAAACAGACAGCAAGGGAACGCATATCACCAGTTCCGCGAAAGTAGGACCAACGATTGCAGATGATATCAAGAAGAGTTCAGTCTATGCAGGTATTCTGGCTATTATATTGATTTTCCTTTATATACTTGTCCGATTCAACAAATGGCAGTTTTCTCTTGGTGTTGTCGTTGCGGCTATCCATGATGCACTTTTTGTATTAGTGTCATTTTCCTTGTTCCGTACCTTTATGCCTTTTTCGATGGAGATCGATCAAACGTTTATCGCTGCGCTGCTGACGATTATAGGTTACTCCATTAATGATACAATCGTAACCTTTGACCGTATCCGCGAAAACCTTGGCTTACATACCAATAAGACTAAGGAAGAGGTGGTCAATATGTCAATCAATCAAACGATGAGCCGGACCTTGATCACAGTGCTTACAGTATTCCTGGTCAGTATTTCGTTACTCTTTTTTGGAGGTGCGAGTATCAAGGGTTTTGCCTTCGCACTGGTGATTGGCCTTCTGGCCGGGACGTTCAGCTCCATATTTATTGCCACTCCATTATTGGTGGACTTGTCAGGGGACCTGAAACCCAAGAATGCAGCAATGCATAGTTTTAAGAAGACTGCCAAAGTGGATTAAGATCCATTTCTTTAATGATCTGAAGGGAGGACTGTACATCAACATTCCTCCCTTTTTTTTATGTTTGGATCATCCTGTCGAATTAGGATGTCCTGCAACAGTAAACCCTATGGAAACGTTATACCCTTGATGCGAAACCTGGTATTGTTCGTTACGGTATTGAGCCTTTTAGCGACGGCTTGCACATTCACCCGAAAGGTACAGACGGGAATGCAGGCATATGAGGTGAAGCAATTTTCTGTAGCAACCTCACTGTTTGAAAAGGAATACGAGGCTAGCCACTCCCAGCAGGATAAGGCATTGATTGCCTTTTACGCCGGGGAGTCTTATACAAATCTCAATGATCCTGGTTCTGCCTCAGTATGGTACTTAAAAGCCCACCAGGATGGATTCGGCCCTCAGGCTTTGGAAAAGTATGCAGAAGCCATGAAAAAGCAAGAGAAGTATCCCGAGGCGATCAAGGCTTATGAGGATCTCCTGAAAGCATCTCCGGGAAATGCCGGGTACCGCTCCAATATCACCCTATGCAAGCAAGCCATCGATTGGAAGAATACTAAGAATCCTGCTTATACGATATCACCCTCAGCCTTCAATACATCTTCTGCAGACTATTCTCCTATGCCCATTGGGCCGGGCACTGTATTGTTTACCAGTGACAGGGAGTCAGACAAATCAGATGAGCGATACCTCTGGACAGGCCGGTCTTTTTCTGACCTCTATGTGGTCAATACAATCACCCAGGAAATTAGTGATTTTGATCCGGTCATCAATTCACCGGACAATGAAGGAACGGCGGTCATCAGTCCGGATGGTATGTTGCTCGTGTTTACACGATGCTATGTGGATCAGGATTATGACGCATGGTGTAAGCTGATGTACAGTAAGCGGCAGGGCGCTGTATGGTCCGAACCGGCACCATTTCCTTTTGTAAAGGAAAAGATCAATTACGGTCAGCCTGCTTTTGCAGCCAACGGAACCACCTTATTTTTTTCATCTGATGATCCTGCGGGGCAGGGAGCGCATGATATCTTTTTTACCCAGGTAGATCAGGGTGGAGTTTGGAGCGAACCAGTCAATCTCGGCCCGATGATCAATACCATGGGGGAAGAGCAATATCCGACCGTCTACAAGGACACCTTGTTTTATTCGTCTGATCATCTGGCCGGTCTTGGAGGGCTTGATATTTTCAGGACATATCTTGATGTCAACAACCAATGGGTACCTCCCATCAACCTAAGGGCTCCAGTCAATAGCGGCGGGGATGATTTCGGATATGTCGTGGATACCTTCGCATTACCAAAGGGCAATGTGCTGATGCAGGGATTCTTTACTTCTTCCCGGGCAGGAGTTTCCCGGGGTGATGATATATATGCTTTCACCATCAATGGTACAAAGGATGGAGGTGACATTGCAGAAAAACCAAAGGATGAGACTCCTGTTGAGAAACCCTTAGACTACCAGTTGTTTCTGTCGCTGAAGGTGATGGAACCACAATTTGAAGTCAAGGATGATCCCAACAGCAGGCGCATAGGAAAGCGCCCTCTTCCAAATGGCCCTATTGTGATCTCCGAGGGTTTGTCTGATCAACGTTTTGTTACAGATGAACTTGGCCAGTTTCTGATCAAGCTTGAATGGGACAAGCAATACACTTTCACGGCTAAGTACAGGGATCATCTTGCGGCTACGTATACATTGAATACAGGAGAAATCGTAAAGGATAAAAATAAGCCGATCACAACCATCACCCAGATCCTCGAACTCGATCCGATCTTCCGGAACAAGGAGATTATACTTGAAAATATTTTTTATGATTACGACCAATGGGCTATACGGGATGATGCAAGACCTTCACTCAATGCCCTCGCAGTCATATTGAAAAATAATCCTACGATTCATATCCAACTGTCTTCCTATACAGACTGCCGGGGTACAGATGAGTATAACCTTGATCTCTCGCAGAAGCGGGCACAGGCGGCCATTGAATATCTCATGTCAGTGGGTATCCCCGGCACCAGGCTGGTAGCTCAGGGATTTGGAGAGTCCAATCCTGCAGTCAATTGTGTCTGTGAAGAATGTACAGAAGATCAGCACCAGGCGAATCGAAGGACAACCTTTAAGATCATCAACTGATCAGATCACGATATTGACCATTTTATCTTGTACAATGATCACTTTCTTGATTGCCTTACCCTCAAGCCACTTGATAATCTCAGGCAATTCCTTTGCTGCTGATTCGATAGCACTGTTTGGAGTGCCTGCCGGGAGGATGAGCTCACTTCTTTTCTTTCCGTTGATACAGACGGGATAGTTGATGCGTGTATTGACCAGCCATTTTTCATCATGTGCAGGGAAAGCAGAGGTATGCACTGATTCTGGCTGTCCCAGTTGCTGCCAAAGCTCCTCTGTGAGGAAAGGAGCAAAAGGTGAAATCACCTGTACAAGCGGAATCAGAATTTCTGCTGACCGTTCTTCAGTCTTTCTCAATTCATTGACACAGATCATAAACTGGCTGATCGCAGTATTGAAGGAGAAACGCTCGATATGTTCATTTGTTTTCTTGATGGTAGCATGCAATGTCCGGTAGGATGATTCTTTAGGTGCTTCAGATGTGACTATCCATTCATCCTGGTCATTGTAGAACATAGACCATAACTTCCTCAGGAACTTGCTGATACCTTCAATCCCCATCATATCCCATGGCTTGGACTGTTCGATTGGTCCAAGGAACATTTCATACATCCGGAAACAATCGGCTCCGTATTTTTCAATCACATCATCAGGATTGACTACGTTGTGGTATCGTTTGGACATCTTGCCAACTTCTGATTGTGTATTCAAGACAGCTCCTTCCAGCTTGGGCAGCTGGTAAGTACCGTCAGCACATTCAAAAGATGCATCTGCATACTCTGGACGCCATTTGATAAAAGCTTCTATACCACTGGCATCCAGGTGTGAATTTGGAGACCCATAGGCAGAGACAAAACTGATATGTACGGGAATAGATGATAAGGCATCACCCGCAATTCCTCTCGCGGTTACAAGTTCTGAACTGATAAAACGGACTTTTCCATCTACGCGTTCTTTCATCATGTAGATACTTTCTATCACCCCTTGGATCATTCCCTGGTTGACCAGCTTCTTGAATGGTTCTTCAGTGGGTACATACCCAAGATCATAAAGGAATTTATGCCAGAACCTTGAATACATGAGATGACCAACAGCATGTTCAACACCACCTACATAGAGATCAACATCCTGCCAGTAATTGATCGCCTCTGGGGAAGCAAATGCTGACGCATTGCCAGGATCCATATAGCGTAGGAAGTACCATGATGACCCCGCATATCCGGGCATAGTATCTGTTTCCCTCGATATGCCAGGTTCAGGCCTTGCCCAATGGTCTAGTCGGGCCAGTGGTGACCTGCCATCAGGCGATGGCTTGAAGTCATCCAGTTCGGGCAACTTATGTGGCAGAGCTGACTCATCCATCTGGTGCACAAGTCCGTCGGAGTCATAATAGACAGGAAAGGGTTCACCCCAATACCGTTGGCGACTGAAATTTGCGTCTCTTAGTTTATAAGCAACATGGCGGGTTCCCAGATGATTTTGCTCCAGGTAGTCCAGCATCGCGGCTGTAGCGGCTTCAATAGCTAGTCCATTCAGGAATGAAGAGTTCATCAATATTCCTTGCTGGTCTTCTGCTGCACCGGCATTAACGCCGGTTCTGTCTATGATTTCAACAATTGGTAGGGTATGGAATCTTGCAAAGGCGAGGTCACGCTCATCATCACCCGGTACAGCCATGATCGCGCCTGTACCATAGTCCTTCAATACATAGTCAGCGATCCAGATTGGAATCTTTTCACCGGTTATGGGATGAATAGCGTAGGATCCTGTCCAGGCTCCATCCGTCGTCTTCTGCCCGGCTGTGCGTGAATCGGTTGATTTAGCATTTGATTGCCCTATGAATGCTGCAATGCTGTGCTCCTGGCTGACGGTGGTGAGACTGGAGACCAGATCATGGTCTTTTGCCAGGACCAGGAAAGTACAACCGAATATGGTGTCTGGCCGGGTGGTAAATACCTTTACTGATACCTCCTCCATGCCTTCTATACGGAAGTCAATGTATGCTCCTTCAGATTTTCCTATCCAGTTACGCTGAATGGTCTTGAGGCTTTCACTCCATTGGATCGTTTCCATCCCTTGCAGTAAGCGTTCAGCATAGGCAGTCACACGCAGCGACCATTGCATCATTTCCTTCTGGATCACCGGAAATCCTCCCCGCTCACTGACACCATCTTTTACTTCATCATTCGCCAGTACAGTACCAAGAGCCTCACACCAGTTGACATACCCCACTTTTCTGAAAGCTAGCCTGTAATTCATCAATACAGCCTCCTGTTCAGCGGATGTCATTGCATTCCATTCAGTTGCATTGAAAGCAGGATGTGAAGATGATCCAGCCTGCACCCCGACACTTCCAGTTTTTTCAAAAACAGAAATCAGATTGGTGATGGGCATTGCTTTGTCAGCGTGCTTATCGTAATAATGGCTGTAGAGTTGCAGGAATATCCACTGCGTCCACCGATAGTAAGACGGATCATCCGTCCTCACCTGGCGGCTCCAGTCAAAGGAGAAGCCAATGTTATCCAGCTGAGCCCTGTACCTTGTGATATTGTCGGTTGTACTTTTAGCAGGATGGACACCTGTATCCAGTGCATATTGCTCCGCTGGAAGTCCAAATGCGTCGTAGCCCATCGGATGCAAAACATTATACCCCTTCATCCTTTTATAGCGGGCATAAATGTCACTGGCTACATATCCCAGTGGATGACCCACATGCAAACCGGCACCGGAAGGGTAGGGGAACATATCCAGCACGTAAAACTTAGGCCTTGATGTGTCCTCAGTGACCTTATACAGATTGGTCTCTTCCCAGATCTTTTTCCACTTGGATTCTATCGTATTGTATTCCAGCTTCATGTAGCCCCTTTTTCGTAACGGGAAGGCAAAAATAGTCAGAACAAAAGGAATCCCCTAAATTAGGCGCGTTTAAAAGAGCCTGTGACGATTGAACTTTTTACGAAAGGCACATTGTTAACCCTTATACTTTTCATTTTTGCTTGACAAAACATACTAGCCCATTATGCGCAGACTCATTTTTACCCTACTTCTCTTACTGGCCGGATATGTCGGATATATGTACTTTTTCGGAAAGGGTGATGACAAAGCCCAGGCACAGGTCATTGTCACAGAAACAAGGGATCTGGGAAGGGCTGTAGGCGATTTTCTCCGCAATCAAAAGGACAAGTATGATGACGGCGAGTTTGACCGCCTGATCGATAAGGTTGGTTCAAATCTCGAAAAGCTCAAATCCGGTTCAGAGCAAAAAAATGACCAGGTCAGGGATGACCTCCGCAAACTCCAGACCGAACTGAAACAGGTTGATCCTTCCAAACTAAATGAGGAAAACCGTAAAGCATTGGAAAAACTGATCGACGATGTCGACGAACAGTTAAAACAATAGCAATGGAAATTTTATCGTAGGATTTATTTTTATGTCACTGCTTACTTCACCATTCCTTGCTCCTTGTTCCATATTCTTTACGACCGGTCACAAGCTTTTATCGCAGACATCCTGTCTATAAGAATATTGCCTTTGTAAGCAAATTCTTCATCGCTGTGGAATGCTTCGAGGAGTATATACCAGAACTCGCTTTCGGCAGTAAATTTGATTTTATACGTTTTCCAATCAGTATGTTCTATTAATGGACTTTCATAGACCAGTTGGTCCTTCTGGCATTTAGTTCTTGACATCCATATCCTGAGCTTTAGCGGACCGTTGTAACCAGAATAGGTATCTGCATGTGAGAGGTCAAGTGAGAACATATAGCAACGACCCTTACCCAATTGTTCAGGCAGCCGCTGTCCGATACTTTCCCATGTATTGTTTTCCCTGGTGATCAAGCCGAGGTAAGTGTCCCCGTCCGCTGATTCATTGTATACTCCCCAATACCCTGGCAGGATATCAGGAGTAGTACCCTCCTTACAAGCCATCCACCCCTGCGGCACCCTGGCATCCATAGGCTCACCTTCAAAAGAAGGATTTGAGAAGGCAATATGTTGGGCCGCACCGGTCATAAGCCCCATAATACTGATCAGCAGGAGTAACCAGTCCCTTGTATCCATCTCTTAAAGATAAAACCATTTTTCACCTACCAGTAATTGTAGTTATCAGTTTACAGCTCTCAGCACCGCCCAACAAACCCACACTCTTCACAGCCTTCTGCCCTCTGCCCTCTGCTTAGCTATTATTCCCATTCTCCCAAAAGGAACGATTATATTTGCCCCCAATGGCCGCCGGCAGGATTATCCTTTCTGAACAAAAACTCAACCTCGTCCTCGACAGGTTGACACACCAACTCATTGAGTATCATGGTGATTTCGCCGATTCCTGCATTATCGGAATCCAGCCCAGAGGCAAGGCCCTCTCAGACAGGATGGTAGAAAGACTCCGAAAAATCGGAAAGTTAAAGTCTATTGAATACGGCCTCCTCGACGTCACATTCCACCGGGATGATTTCAGGCACAGGAATGAGCCTCTCAAGGCAAGCGCCATGAAAATGGATTTCCTTGTGGACGGAAAGAAGGTAATCCTCATAGATGATGTCCTTTATACAGGCAGAACCATTCAGGCAGCGATTTCAGCCCTTCAACATTTTGGGCGGCCTGAAAAGATAGAGCTTCTCGTCCTGATCGACCGCCGGTTTAACCGTGACCTTCCGATACAATCAGATTATTCAGGTATGGTGGTGGATGCACTGGACCAGGCCTATGTCAAGGTAGACTGGCAGGAAGGGGCAGGAGGAAAAGTGAGGATTTATGCCAGTAAAGAAGATGTAAAATAACTGTATGGCCAACCAACAACTGAGCACAAGACATCTGCTGGGGATCAAGTACATCACCCCTGATGATATCGATCTCATTTTTGAGACCACGGATCAGTTTAAGGAAGTCATCAACCGTCCCATTAAGAAAGTACCCTCGCTCCGGGATGTCACGATTGCAAATCTTTTTTTTGAAAACTCTACACGTACCCGTATTTCCTTTGAATTAGCCGAACGACGCCTAAGCGCGGATACGATCAATTTCAGCGCCAGTTCATCATCTGTCAGTAAAGGCGAAACCTTACTGGATACCGTCAATAATATCCTATCCATGAAAGTGGATATGGTCGTCATGAGACACCCGGCTCCCGGCGCGCATATCTACCTGTCCCAGCGTATTGGCGCCAATATCATCAATGCCGGTGATGGTACGCATGAGCATCCTACCCAGGCATTACTGGATGCATACTCTATCAAAGAACGGTTAGGTTCGGTAAGGGGTAAAAAGGTAGTCATCATCGGGGATATCAAGCATAGCAGGGTAGCCTTGAGCAATATCTATTGCCTCAACAAGCTCGGAGCTGAAGTAAAACTTTGCGGCCCACCGACACTGATGCCAAAGCATATTGAAAGCCTTGGGGTCAAGGTTGAGCATAATCTCAAAAAAGCCCTGGAGTGGTGCGATGTGGCCAATGTACTGCGCATCCAACTCGAACGCCAGCAAACAAAATACTTTCCAAGCTTACGTGAGTATTCCATGTATTACGGGTTGACCCGCGAAGTGCTCAATTCGCTTTCAAAACCTATCGTGATCATGCACCCTGGACCAATCAACAGAGGTGTTGAAATCTCCAGTGATATCGCTGACTCAGAACACTCCATCATCCTGCAGCAGGTTGAAAACGGTGTAGCCGTGCGGATGGCAGTCCTTTATCTCCTTGCAGATAAGCGGGGCTGATTAGCCTCATATGGCGACCTGATCTTTATCATTACAAAGGTGGTTTTCCGGGTATACTTTTATCAGGATATAGAATCTAGGACTATAATTTCTTTTCCTAAACTCGCAATACAATGAAAAATTACTTCATGTTGATTGCAATCTTATTTGGTTGCTTTCATGCAAGTGCACAGTTTAATACAATCACCTTAAGTGGTGGATACGCATTTACTAATATTGAAAACGCAGATGCCAGTGGTTCTGGTTTCAGGATCAATGGCCTCTATGAATACCATCCGATCGTTGGCAAGTTTGTTCATGGTTTTTCTGTTGGATATGTGAGCACATCTGCTGAAATCACTGAATTTAGCGGAGGGCAGCAGGTAGATTCAAAATACACAGTCAATTCCTGGCCATTCTATTACGCTCCCAAGCTTATGTTCGGCGAAGGCTCATTGAAAGGATTTGTCAAAGGGGCCATTGGCATGCAGTTTTCTACCCTCAAGAGGACCGGAACATTGAGTGATGCCAAAACTAATGATGCCGGGTTTTATGGTGGCTTAGGCGCCGGTATCCTGAAAGACATCAATGACAAGGTGTTCCTCAATCTGGAATATGAATGGGCATATTCATCAAACAGTTATTACCGTGACGGATTTCTCAATTCTGTTATGCTCGGTGTAGGTTTGAAGTTATAGACAATCGTTTATTTAATGAATAAAAAGCGAAGGGGTTCAAAATCTTGAACCCCTTCTCCTATCTATTTTTTATTTAAATGTCGCCGGTTGAAGTTTACAAACTTCAATCCCATATTATGGCTCATGTACTATTGTCAAATCATTGAAAGGTGGTCTCCTGACCACCAGGTATTTGCCTCAGCCTTTCTTTACCCCCTCAGCTTTCTTCTCCACTTCTTCTTTCAAGGCGGTCTTATAATCGATCATTTTGTTTCTTATTTTTCTGTCCGATGCTCCAAGGATCTGAGCCGCCAGAAGTCCCGCATTTTTGGCTCCGTTTACGGCGACAGTAGCAACAGGAACTCCACCTGGCATCTGCAGGATGGATAATATGGAATCCCAACCTTCAGTGGTGTTTGATCCGGATTTGACAGGAACCCCGATGACCGGCAGGGGTGTAAGACTGGCTATCATACCCGGCAGATGGGCTGCGCCTCCTGCACCTGCTATGATGACCTTTATCCCTCGCTTATGGGCCTTCTTTGCAAAGGCGACCATTTTATCGGGCGTACGGTGCGCAGAGACTATGTCAAGTTCATAGGGGATCTCAAATTCAGTCAGTATATCTGCAGCATGTTGCATCACCGGAAGGTCTGAATCAGATCCCATCACGATACTCACTACGGGTTTACTCATGATATGACTTTGATGTGTTCTTTAAGAAAATTCGCAGTACGTATTGCCTGGCTTACACTTCGGTTGGCCACGGTGATATGGCCCATCTTACGAAATGGCTTGGTGATCTTCTTGCCATAAAGGTGCACATATACAGAGCCTAATCTTAAGGCCTGTTCCACACCCAGATATCTCACAGGTCCTTCATATCCCTCTTCGCCCAGCAGGTTGACCATTACACCAGGCAATTGCAACTGCGGATCTATCAATGGCAGGTTGCATATAGCAAGCAGATGTTGCTGAAATTGGCTCACGTTGCAGCATTCGATGGTGTGATGCCCACTATTGTGAGGACGGGGAGCTACTTCATTGATCAGCCAGTCCCCATCAGCAGTAAGGAACATTTCAACTGCCAGTAATCCGCAGATATCTAAAGACTCTATCGCAGCCTGTGCTATCTGTGTGGCTTCGAGTTCCAGGGCAGGCCCCAATCCGCTGGGACAATAGAGGTATTCCACGAGGTTAGCCTCAGGATGAAAAGCCATAGCCACGGGAGGAAAGGTTTTTATCTCTCCATTGAGGTTACGGGCAGCAATGACGGCTACTTCAGCTTCTATTTCGATCAGCGGCTCTACAAGGCTTTGTCCATCAAGAAGCAGGGATATATCTTCTATGGCTCTCACAATGGCAACACCCCTGCCATCATAACCGCCTGACCGCAATTTCTGTACAAATGGTATTTCGATTTCGCCGGCCTGCAATGCTTTCAGGATATCTTCCGTATCCTCAAACAACCGCTGGGGAGCAGTAGGAAGCCCTTGGTCAATAAAAAACTGCTTCTGCAAAGCTTTGTCCCTGATGATGCCAAGTGCAGTCGGGGATGGGTGTACTATCTTACCCATCTTTTCCAACTCAATAAGGGCTTCAAGGTTTACTTTTTCAATTTCAATAGTGAGGACATCCACATCTTTACCAAAGTTGAGCACATCCTCATATTTGGTATAATCACCTTGCACAAATCTATGGGCCAGATGGGCTGCAGGGTCATCCGGGGAATGGTCAAGGACTGCGGTTTTCCAGTCCCAGGCTGATGCTGCTTCACATAGCATTTTTCCTAGCTGGCCTCCGCCACAGATCCCAATGATTTTACCTGGTGTTGCAAATGGGTTGGTGATATGCATCAAATCTTGAATTGGAGACGCAAAACTATAAATTTTTACGGCCGGCAGCCGGATTGGTGGTGTTAAAACCCGGTATCTTTATCCTTATGAAGGATATTGTGTTTAAAGAAGCCAGGGTTATCAACAGGGGGAAAATCACCGAAACCGATATTTGGGTTCGCGGGGACAGGATCGAACGTATAGACCCTTCTATCGGGCTCAAGCAAAATGCCACCGAGATCGCAGTCAATGGCAGATACATCATGCCAGGGATCATCGACGACCAGGTACACTTCAGGGAACCTGGCCTTGAACACAAGGCAACCATCTATACTGAGTCCAGGGCTGGTGTTGCAGGAGGAGTGACCAGTTTTATGGAAATGCCCAATACGAAGCCACCTGCGGTAACCCAAGAACTTCTGGAAGCAAAGTACCAGATTGGATCTACCCAGGCATGGGCCAATTATTCCTTCTTTATGGGGGCCACTAATGACAATCTGGAGGAAGTCATGAAGACGGATCCTGCTACGGTTTGTGGGGTAAAAGTCTTTATGGGTAGCAGCACCGGAAATATGCTGGTGGATAATAAGGAAACCCTTGAACAGTTATTTGCTTCCTGTCCCACTTTGCTGGCGGCGCATTGCGAGGATGAAGCTACCGTCAGGGCCAACATGGCTGAAGCAGAAGCGCGTTATGGTGCTATGATCCCACCGTCTGCCCATCCCTGGATCAGGAGCAGAGAGGCCTGCTGGCTGAGCTCTTCAATGGCGGTTGAACTGGCTAAAAAGTACAATACGCGTTTCCACGTGCTCCATATTACTACTAAGGAGGAAACCCATCTCTTTGAGCGGGGCCCTATCGCGGGCAAGCGGATTACTGCTGAAGCCTGCGCCCATCACCTTTACTATTCAGACCGCGATTACATAGCGCTGGGCAATCAGATCAAATGTAATCCTGCAATCAAAACAGAGGAAGACAGATCAGCTATACTTCAGGCGATAGTAGAAGATAGAATTGATATCATAGCATCAGACCATGCCCCCCATACCTGGGAAGAAAAATCAGCGCCTTATGCCAAGGCGCCTTCAGGCCTTCCTTTGATCCAGCATACGTTGCAGATGATGTTATCCCACTGGAAGGAAGGCAGGATTTCCATTGAACGGATTGTAGAGAAAATGTGCCATGCACCTGCTGACTGCTTCAGGATCATCGACCGCGGCTATGCAGAGGAAGGATATTTTGCGGATTTAGTCTTACTCGATCTGCAGAAGGATACTACGATCACAAAGGATAATATGCTATATAAGTGCGGTTGGTCTCCATTGGAAAACCAAACCCTTCCCGGTCGCATTGAAGGGACATGGGTCAACGGGGTGCTGCTGTTTGAAGAGGGGAGGATCACAGGAAGCCCTGCTGGAAAGAGATTGACCTTCAGCGCGTAGCAATTTGTCTGGGTTTCTTTCCGCTATCTATGCCAGTAAATAAGGGAGTTTTGGCATTTTTCATATTTTCAACCTTTACTCTGTTTTATCATGGATATAGCGCTTGGTTTCCTTTCACCAGTATTGGTTTATCTCTACATTTTTGTACTCAATGCCCTGCTTCCAGGGAGATGGGTTACCGGGTATGTGACAAGAGCTGGTTCATCCGATAAACTTAAATACAGGCTGAACGGGCTTTTCGTCCTGGTCGTTGTGGTGTGCACATGGGCACTGTTAGGCTATACAGGTATCATGCCATGGGATTGGTTTTATACGTATCGTTGGTATGCGCTATTTGGTGCAGTTGTTTTTGGGATTATCTTCTCTTTCATCATAGTATTGTCGCATCCGCAGGTTAAAAGATCATTCTTCGCAGATTTCTATTTGGGGAGGGCCGAAAATTTGCAGATGTGGGGTGGCAGGATTGATGCCAAGATGTGGCTTTACCTGGTAGGCGCAGTGATGCTCGAATTGAATGTATTGAGTTTCGCAGGCCACCACCATATGGTTTTTGGCGATGAGGCATCACCAGGTATTTTTCTCTCTGCAGGCTTGCTCACTTTCTTTGTCATAGATTACCTCACCTTCGAAGAGGTACACTTGTATACCTATGATTTGTTTGCCGAGCGCGTAGGATTCAAGCTGGGATGGGGATGCATTGCATTCTATCCTTTCTTTTATGCCATACCTTTATGGGTCACTGCGGATCTTCCGGATCCTGGCTCGTCCAATACAATGCTCATTATTTCTGCCCTTATCTTTTTTGTTAGCTGGAGTTTGTCGCGCGGGGCAAATCTGCAGAAGTACTATTTCAAGAAAGACCCAAACAGGACTTTCCTTGGCATTAGGCCGGAAACCATTACGGATAGCAATAAGACATTACTGGTCAATGGTTTTTGGGGCCTCAGCAGACACATCAACTATCTGGGGGAAATCGGAATGGCTACGGGCATCGTACTTGCACTGGGATATCCATTGCTGCCATGGCCCTGGTTATATCCAATATACTATGTGGCACTTTTATTTCCACGCCAGGTCGACGATGATAAGCGGTGCGCGCTCAAATACGGGCCGTTATGGGATCAGTATGTAAAGAAAGTACCTTATAGGATTATCCCTTATATCTACTAGTCGTAAGATAGTGAGACCGTGAGAAGCGTGGGCATTGGGTGTAGGTTTCAGAAATCATTGCCATCTGCTGACTGCACATTGCCCATTGCCAACTGCTAACTCAAATCCTATACATCTTCACCGTTGTATCTCCCATCGTTGTTATGGCCTTCTGACGGGATATAACCCGCTGCATAAAGAAGCTTGCGATTTTGTTGGCGCGTCCGGTAATGAATGAAGGCGTTTTGCCCAGGCGCTTAAGACATTCTGTCACGACCTCTTCGGGTGTCTGTACTTTGGGTGCAAGAAAATGTTGCTTGCCCGGGTTTGTGTTGAGAAAGTTGGGACTCGAGGTTGCACCTGCACAGCAGGCGAGGACATCAACCCCACGGTTTTTCCATTCGTACCAAAGGCTTTCTGCCAGGATTTGGTCAAAGGCCTTTGTCGCTGCATACGTAGCGATATAGGGTGTGCCTTGAAAGCCGGCAAGCGATGCCATGAGGATGATGGCCCCTTTCCCTCTCGCAAGCATGGCAGGTGCAATACCATGGACCAGGTGTAAAGGTGTGATCATATTGGTGAAAGCTATGTCCTGATGCACTTGCCATTCCCTTTCTTCAAATCTGCCTATGTAAGAGTTTCCTGCATTGTAGATAAACAGGCTTATGTCATGTCCCCGGATTTGCTCCATGATCCGGATGGCGGCATCAGGTGCAGCGAGATCTTCCTGGATACATATAGTATCAATGCCATACTGGGCAGCAAGCTCTGCTGCAAAGCCTTCAAGAGGTGCTTTCCTCCTGGCGATCAGGATCAGGTTGATGCCGGCTGCGGCAAGTTGATAGGCATACGCTGCCCCAATACCCTCTGAGGCTCCTGCAATAAGTGCCAGTGGACCATATTTTTCTTTCAACGTCATAGTGCGATTGGGTCTAGAGGATATGGTTAAGTTTTACATATTGAAGCAGTATGATCGTCTTGGCATCCTTGATGCGCCCATCAAGGATCATTTGCATAGCCTCATCAATCTTATATTCCAGGACATCGATATTCTCTTCTTCATGCGCTACACCTCCGCCTTTTCCTGTTTTCATGCCTGAGTCGTACTCAGCAATAAAGAAATGTAGAATTTCTGTCACTGATCCTGGTGACATATAAGCTTCAAATACTTTGCGCACTGCAGTGACCGTATAGCCCGTCTCTTCTTCAGTCTCACGTACTACACATTCCTCCGGGTTATCTGCATCCAGCAATCCTGCACATACCTCAATCATCATGCCTGAGGGGTTGCCATTGATATAGGTGGGTAGCCTGAATTGTCTGGTCAGAATGACCGTATTATTCGTTTTGTTATAGAGCAGTATTGCCGCACCATTGCCCCGGTCATATGCTTCTCTGCTTTGCGTGTGGACAGTTCCATCAGCTTTTGTGTAGCTGTACGTGACTTTCTTCAGGATATACCAATTGTCTGAGAGAATGTCTGTTTTTGTGATCTCGATGTTGTCTATCATAATTGATGTTTATGGAATATGCTCCGTTGAAATGCAAAAGGAGTGCTTTTGAATTAAAGGGCCTAAGATGTATTGATTCGGACAAAAGTAAGGTTAATACATTTCAACTTGCATACCCTTATTCGGTAATCAATTTAGCGGTTGTGGCGGATGATTAATTGGTAATCCATAAGGAAGCACCTTTAGGATATTTGGCATTTTTTGTTCAAGGCGCGTCCGGCGTAAAGGTTAAAAACCACTATCTTTAGTATATATTCACTTAATCTCCATGGCCATGAAAACAATTATTGCACTTATCCTGATTTCACTTGTCGGCTTCCGTCTTAATGCCCAGTCCCAGGCTGAATTGTTTATCAAGGAAGCACAAGAATACCTTACGCAGAAAAATTACAAACAGGCTACACTTAGCCTCCAGGATGCCATCAATGACATCAATACGCTCATTGCAGGACAGATCGGAGAGGCTCTCCCGGCAGAAATCAACGGATTAAAGGCTGAAGGGGATGCCGATATCAACACCGCTGCCATGGGTATGATGGGAGGAGGTATGCAGGTTGCAAAGACTTACCGGCATCCGACAAAAAAGGAAAACCAGGCTGAGCTGCTCATCTTAGCTAATTCACCTATGTTGGCATCCATCAACATGGTAATGTCCAATCCGGGTATGATGGGGGAGGGATATAAGAGTGTCCGCGTCGGGACAAAACGGGCGATCCTCAAATCAGAGATGGATGATTTCTATGACGATAATGGCGCCGGCAAGAAAATCCGCTCCAGTGAACTTCAGATTCCATTAAATCAGACGCTGATCACCATCAACCTTAAAGGTTTTGCATCAGAGGCCGAAGAACTCGCATTTGCAAGTAAACTTGATCTTGATAAATTGACAGCGCTGCTGGAATAGTAAACTTCACGATGCTTTCTTACGAATGCCCTTTGATCCATTTGTCCAGCATTTTTGCTGAATTGAATTTTGGTTTATCTAGTTCTGAAGGTTCATCCAAAGCTGCTCTCAATTCTTTAATAGCGGGCAGATAGTCAATCTCCTTACTTTGAAACTTATCAACAGTACGGATGACGCGTTGAATATCCCAATCAAACATTCCAGGGTAAAAATGAGATGGATGCGAACATCGGCGGATTCGTTCCCGCACAAGCCTGGCCTGTATATAGATACCTTTCTGTACTGGTTCTTCAAAAAGGGAAGGGCTGTCTACATCATTTGATGCGAGAAACTGAAATACATCCGGTGCCCAGTCGGTTTCAAAATATTCAATGAGTGTTTTCTCCCAGTTTGGATTGGTTTTAATTTTGGCTACCGCAGCGTTTTGGATATATGCGGGCTGATTATCCCCACTAAATACCAGGATAGAACCCAGGCTTGTTGTCACATCACAGGAATCAATTTGGGCCAGTATGCGATCATCATTTGCACTACGGGGACTTTTGCGGATTCCCAGCAAAACGGCTTGTCTCTTAGCTACACCTGCAAACTGTCCTAATAATAGCGTTGTTAGCGTTACTATACTCAACGCGACAATAAAAATAGATAGCCATTTGTATACTGCCAAAGGAAAGGAGGCTTTTAGGCTATCATTCAACAGGATGACACTGATGAAGATCATTAAGAAAGGCACGAATAGACTGCCTGCTTTAATCAGCATTTTCAAAAGAGCTGAATAATGACCGGCTTCAGCTTGTAAAAACCTGCATAGGCCAACAAAAATTAATACAGCTATAACGGAAACAGTGACGTACAGGATGCGTGTCGATTTATGAACAGACACCCATTCAAACCCACCTTTAAATCCAATGACCAGGGCGACAATGCCCATGCATAGGACAAACCCCAGATTGAGCATGATAATGAACCAGGCATATCCAACACCGGCATCCCCGCCAGGCATCGGTTTTGAATTGGAGGTCACTAGTGAAAATAGAATGAGTGATGCTATGCCCAGGAAGATGTTGCCGATAATACTCATGATGGAATGGGTGTGTTTTGTGATTCAATCGGAAGCTATGGTATGGAAAAACATGTTTGCAATTGGTTATTGGATTGAATACTACTCTGTTTGCATACAGCCCCTTCTTCCATCGCCATTTCTTACTCCATGTTCGTTATTCCCCAAGGACTTCGCCCAGGCTAAGTTTGCGGTCAACTTCCGGCCGCCCTTTTGCATCAAGTTTTACAGAGATACATTCTGTGTCTTTGTCATGTTCGAGAAAAAGGTAATAGCCCTTCTCTGCCACATCTCTTAAAAATGCAGTTTTTTCTTCCAGGGTCACTAATGGCCTGATGTCGTAACCCATGATGTAGGGCAGGCCAACGTGATGAGCAGAAGGGATGAGGTCTGCGGCATAGACCAATGTTACTTTTTCATTGACCTTGATCTGCGGCAAAAGCATGGATTCAGTATGTCCATAGGATAATCGGATACGGATGTGCTGATCCCATGCGTATCCATTTTCTTCAGGTATAAAGTGCAGCACCTTTGCATCCAGCAGGGGGACAAAGTTTTCTTTCAGGAAGGAAGCCCTTTCGCGCGCATTGGGTGTATAGGCCCATTCATAATGCCTCAGGGTAGTCCAGTATTTTGCTTTCGGAAAGGCTGGGGTTAGTGTACCATCCACCTCCTTTTTCACTGCACCGCCGACATGGTCAAAATGGAAATGGGTGAGTAAAACGTCCGTTATCGATTCCGGTGTGTATCCGGCTTTAGCCAGGGAACTCATGAGTGTGGCTTCTCCATGCAGGAAGTAATGACTGAAGAATCGTTCATCCTGCTTGTCTCCTAGTCCCGTATCGATGAGGATGACTTTTTCACCTGTGTCCACCAGAAGACAGCGCATGGTCCAGCTACAGAGATTGTTTTCATCTGCAGGAATCATTTTGTTCCAGATCGTCTTTGGCACTACACCAAACATGGCGCCACCATCAAGCTTGAAATGGCCGGTGTCAATAGAAAAGACTTTCATATCAGTAACCGATTCGCTTTTTTGTAGTAGAGTCACCAGTGCGGATATAAGCCATCTGAAGTGCTGTTGCAGCAGCTTCAGCACCCTTGTTGCCGTGTTTGCCACCCGCTCTGTCTTTGGCCTGTTCTTCAGTATTGGTGGTGAGCACACCAAAAATCACTGGTACTCCGGACATAAGGCCCAATTGCATGATACCAGATGCTACAGCAGAGGCGATGTATTCATCATGCCTGGTTTCGCCTTGTATGATACATCCCAGGCAGATCACAGCATCCCGTTTACCGGGCTTCATGATCTGGCGGGCACCCCAGGGTAATTCAAAGGAACCCGGTACGTAGAGGACTTCAATATTTTCAGGGAGAACTCCGGATATGAGGAGTGTGTCCTGTGCACCTTCCAGCAAAGCATTAGTGATATCTGCATTCCATTGAGATACGACAATACCTATCTTAAAGGATGATCCATCCGGCAAGTTGACCAATGAAGGAGATGCATCCCGCGAAGCCATGATTATTTAC
>WBZX01000985.1_pt1 | contig 23049 bp, 18 predicted proteins | sample 5204211 | NCBI WGS metagenome assembly WBZX01 (sample SAMN12344362, study PRJNA552823) | activated sludge metagenome | biome: Activated sludge suspended growth; feature: Nitrification reactor; material: Wastewater; isolation source: activated sludge from nitrification reactor of wastewater... | reverse complement strand
GGGACCATCGGCGTCGAGTGCTACGTCGAGCAGGAATTCCTCGCAGCCAAGAAGCCGAAGGTCGCATGTAAGCTGTTCTTGCGGGGCGAGCTCAAGGCGACGATGTCAGTGGAGGACGTGAGTGCCTGCATCGGTAAGCTCATCGGCGGCGACGATTCGAACGCGCGCGCAATCCAGGGCGCGGGCACGCTCGAGAATCCTGTCTACCGCCAACTCACGGTCACGACCGCAGGGATCGGTGCCGCGGCGGTACGAGATCTCCCGCTCGATCCGCTCGGCATCCGCGTCGAGAATCGTACGCACGCCGAGACGGCCACGAAGCAGCTCTTTCACCCCGACTTCGGCCCCGTTGGACACATGACGCAATCATCGACTGCGCAAGCCTGGGCGGACGTGACGGTCGCGGCGAGCTTGAGCGTCGACGGGCCTGGCGTGGGTGCGAACACGGTGTGTCTCACCGCCCGCCCGGCGGGCCTGCCCGAGTCCGACTTCGTGCAGGATCACCTCCTCGGTGCCCACGACGACGAGAATGCCGCTCGCTTCGGCCATTGGTGGGGCTCGCAACTGAGCCTGAGCTGTGGCGACAAGTGGAGCTTGTTCCCGCTCGCGCAGCGGCTGCCGCTGCTGTGCGCGGGCGAGTTCGCGGAGCAGTCGGTCGGCTGGGAGTGCAGCTTCGACGAGCTGTGCGGCGCGACCCCGGGGACCTGCGTGACGCCGGAGTCGGCGTGACGTCGGTCGAGCCTGACACGAGTCGACACGCGAATGGACGGCGGTGCGAGGCACCTCGTCGTCGACGCGCGGCTTGCGTGCGCCATGATCTCCCGGCATCGTCGAGGGGTGGTTCGCATGCTCGCGTTGCTTTGCATCCTCCTCGCTGCGTGCGACCGCTCCGAGCCTCCGCCCGCCGGTCACGGCTCCGCGTCGACGCCGACCGCAGCCGAGCCGTGCACGCGCGACGAGGACTGCGTGTTCGCGAGCGGCTGCTGCACCAGCTGCTCGTTCTTCAGTGGCCGCACTGCGAGCGCGCGCATGCGATCGGCGAGCGAACAGGCCAGCGAGGATCGCAAGTGCTGGCTGCGCGGATGGTTCGAGGACTGCCCGCATGTCGACTGCGCCTCGCCGCCGCCGTGTCGCCTCGACCTGAGCCCGGCGTGCGTGGAGGGCCGCTGCCGACCCCGCGCGACCGGGGTCGTGAGCGACGCAAACGATCGCTGTCGCGCCGACGCATGTGGCGAGCCGCCGGTGTTCACGGGCTCCGACTGCGATGACTTCGCCCAGGCGGCGTACGAGCGCTGCGCATGCCTCGACGGCGGCGGCCGCTGCCCACCGGAGCTCTGGCGCGGCCTGTGTGCGGAGGCCAGCCGCTGCGTGGGCGACTCGCCGGGCACCGCGGTGACCCGCGCGACCGCCGATTGTCCGTGACCGCCGACGCCGCGACCACCCGCGCGACGCCGCGGAGGGTACGGGACGCACCCGCGCGTCGGCGCTCGTTCACTCTTCGAAGGGGTTCGCGAACGCGGGGTCGACGAGGAACTCGTCGTCGGTCATCGACTCGAGGAATGCGATGACGGCGTCGATCTCTTCGTCGGTCGCGGGGAATCCGCGCACCAGACCCGACTTGAGCGGGCTGACGCGACCGTCACCGGCATACGGGCCCGTCGCGGTCACGGTGCCGCCCGCGGCGTAGTGGTCGAGCACGTCGCGGAGCGTCGCCTTGCTGCCGTCGTGCATGTACGGCCCGGTCACCGCGATGTTGCGCAGCGACGGCGGCCGGAACAGCCCGCGATGGTCTGGATCGAAGGTCACCTCGAAGAGGCCCTGATCGTACGGGGGGTAGCTGCCGTCGCCACCGACGTTGTAGAGCCCGTTGTTGAAGAACGGATACTGGATCGACCCCGGGTCGGTATCCGCGTCGCGATACGACGTGGTGAGGTTGATGCCGTTGTGGCAGTGGAAGCACTCGAAGCGCTCGCCGAAGAACAGCGTCATGCCCTGGCGTTGCTGCTCGGTCAGCGCGTCGTGGTCACCGGCCACGAAGCGATCGTAGGGGCTGCGACCCGGGATCATCGTGCGACAGAAGCTCGCGAGCGCGAACACGATCTTGTTGACGGTCGCGCCCGACTCGCTCTCGGGGAACGCGGCCGCGAACATCGCGGCATACATTGGATCGTCGTCGAAGCGCGCGAGTACCTCGGCCTCGTTGCCGTCGTTGATCCCCAGCTCGACCGGATTGTCGTTGCGCAGCGGCACCTGCAGCTGGTCCTCGAGCTCGAGCAGCACGTTGCTCGCCCATGTGAACGTCGTGCGGTACGCGACCATCCCGAGCGCCTGGCTGTTGCGCTCGAGCACGGTACCGGTCGAACCGCTCGGCGTCGTCTCGGGGTCTGCGAATCCCAGCTCTTGGAAGTGGCAGTCGGAACACGACTGCTCGAGGTTTCCTGACAGGCGGCGATCGTAGAACAGATGCCGCCCGAGCTCGATCTTCTCGGCCGTGAGCGGATTGAACTCGGGGATGTAGGGGGTCTCGAGGTGATCGGGCAGGCGCAGCAGCTCGCGCACGGGATCGACCGGCACGCCGCCGCTCGACGAATCGGCGGCGCTCGTGTCGGTCGGCACACTCGTGTCGTCGCTGCTGCCGCTCGTACCCCCGCTCGTGCTCGTGCCGGTGCCGGTGCCCGTGCTGCCGCCGCTGCTGCTGCTCGCACTGGCGTGCGCACCCGCGCCGCCTGGCGACGAGCATCCGATCGATGCGCACAGCGCGAGCGCAAGCGACGTTGCCGCCCGCGCCCGCGGCCGCTCGGCCTCACTGGGCAGCGAACACCGCATCTTGATCCGCCGCCGAGACGCCATCGTCGATGTCGACGCCGAACGAGGCGAAGATGGTCCCACAGTGCGGCTGCATCGGCGACGAGTGACACTCGACGCCGGGCCCCTCGCCGATGATCTCGAACGTCTTGGGGTCGTAGATCGGCGCGAGGAAGTCCAACCCCTCGAGCGCGCGGCCGAGGTCGACCGCGACCACACCGGTCGCGAGATCGAACCCGTCGAGGTCGACCTTCGGTGTGTTCAAGAATCCGCACGCGTCTTGGTTCTCGAGCGCGAGCTCGCCATCTCCGGCGCAATCGGTGCTCCCGATGTGCAGGTAGCCGCCGCCGGCGACCGCCTCGGGGTCCTCCACGGAGAAGTTGAACACGAAGTGGCGGTAGCCGGTCGCCCACGACCAGTACATCTCGCCCAGCGGCGACGGAGCCGCCTCGGCGCTCGTGGTGTTGATGAGATCCTTCATCACGGCCTGCGGCACGCCGACGTCGAAGCTGATCCGGGTCACGTCCGCGACCTGCGTCATGCCGGTGATCACGTCGTTCTCGCGCGCGGTGCCTTCGGCAAAGGCGATCGCGGAGGCCTCGCAATCGCCTTCGGTGTTGCTGGTGAGATCGATGAGCGAGACCTGCCCGGCATCGCTCGTGTACTGGAAGTCGTTGACGTCGAGCTCGACGGTCACCTCGCTGCCGTCGGCGGCGTACATGTGCAGGTTGCTGATGTAGAACCGCAGATCCGCTGGGCTCGCGGTGTGCTCGCCGTCGGGGCCGAGCCCAGTGATCGTGCTGCCGCAACCGACCTCTTCGCCGTTGGCGACCGCCGCGAACCGCAGGCTGAACGGCGCGAGCGCCTCGCCGGTCGTGCTACCGCCAGAGCTGTCGAGCCCGGTCGTGTCGGTCCCGCTCGTCGCCGAGGTGGCGCTGGTGGTGGTGGCGGTCGGGTCCGTCGTGGTCGTCGATGCCGTGGTCGCCGAGGTGCTCGACATCGTCGGATCGCCGGTCGAGTCGTCGGCGTTCGTCGAAGTCTCCGCGTCGTCGCCACCGCAAGCGCCGAGAACCGCAGCAAACAAAAGGGTGGGTGCGAGAATCCGGCAGTCCATCGTCATGTGTCGCGACGCTAGCGAGGCCGGCCGCGCACCGCCAGCGAGAATGGGGGGGCGCGAAAAATCGCCACATGCCTCTTGCCGCGTGGCGGGTCGGCGCATCGGGCTGCGCAGCGACGCTGTCCTCGCGTCGAGGCGCCTGCAAGCCATGCCTGTCTCGCATCGATGCGCGCGCGACCTGCTTCTCGTGCGGCAGACGGACAGCGCGCGTAGCGGCAGCGCTTCACTCGCGGGAGGTACCGAGGACGTACGCCTGCGCGCGTGCGGGTCCGCCCGCCAGACCGCGCGCGCGGTGGGTGCCGTCGCGCGGGGTCTCTGGTTCGAGCGCGCGCGGCTCACCAGCTCGCCGGCAGTCGATCGATCGCGTCCGCCTCGCGGACGCGTCGCGAGCATCGAGCGAGGCGATCGATCGAGGCCGCGACCGGGTCGGCGGCGGCGAGCATGCAGCAGCCGAGGCTCGTGTCCACCGCTGCTCGGGCGTGCGTGCTCGTTCGTTGCGCGCACGCGCAGGTCGTGCTGTAAAGCTGCCCGCCGTGTCCGTGTTCGCGATGCTGTGGCTTGCCGCGTGGGTGCCGTCGGAGGGTGGCATCGATCTGCGGTGGGACGCGCCATCGCAGTGCCCCGACATCGCGGATGTTCGGGCCTGGATGCACGACGACGACATCGTCGCGCGAGCGCCGATCGCGGTCGCGGTGAGCATCGCGGCCCACGCGGACGGCTTCGCGTTGTCGCTCGCGATCGATGGTCCCAGCGGTTCCAGCACTCGCCAGCTCGCCGACCGCGACTGCGAAGAGCTCGCCCGCGCGGCGCTGCTCGTCGTCGCGGTCGCGGCCGATCCGCTGCGATCGCTGGTGCCCGCCGATGTGGTCGTGGTGCCACTGGAGCCGCAGACGCCTTCGGCCGTTGCGTCGGCTGTACCGCCGGCGGGCACCGCGACACCACCGGCGATCGCCGTCGCCGAGCCGCCACGCGACACGACGACCAGCGCGACGCCGACCGCAGCGAAGCCTCGCGTCAGCCCGCGTCGGCCATGGTTCGGCGTCGGCGCCGAGGGCGGTGTCGCATGGGGCCTCGCACCATCGGCGAGCGGCTCCCTGGGTGGCGCCGTCGCAGTCGGTGGCCGTCGCTGGCGCGTGGGCGTCGGTGCGTTGCACACGTTCGCGGCGCCGGCACGCTTCGTCGATCTGCCGCGCGTCGGCGCCGACGTCTCGACCACCCGCGCGACCTTGCGCGGCTGCGGTCGCATCGCGGCCGGTCGCGTCGCGCTGTTGCCCTGCGGCGGCGTCGAACTCGGAGCAACGCGCGGCGCGGGCGTGGGCCTGCCGATCACGCAGACCCAGACCTCGGCCTGGATCGCGCTCACCGTGCACGCAATGGTGGAGCTCGTGCTCGCGCGCCGGGTTGCGCTGTGGCTGGCGCCAAACTTGGTCGCTCCGATCACGCGCCCGGCGTTCAGCATCCGCGGGCGCGAAGCTCCGGTCTGGCGCAGCCCACGCCTGACCGGAGGGCTCAGCATGGGCTTGGAGCTGCGTTTCGGCGCCGCTCGACGATTTTCGGCGAAGCGTTGACCAAATCTCGCCGAGCCGGCCACCAACCCCGGGGATGACCGTGACCGCCCTCGACTTCAGCTCGCTGTACGACGCCCACGTCGACGGGGTCTGCCGTGCACTGGCCGCATACGGCGTGCCGCGCTCGGGTCTCGAGGACGCAGTGCAGGAGGTCTTCATCGTCGCCTATCGGCGCGGCGACAGCTTCGAGGGCCGCGCGAGCGCGCGCACGTGGTTGATCGCGATCGCACGACGGGTCGCGTCGCGCTGGCATCGCACGGCCCGTCGTGCCGAGCGTCGCATCGCCGCGTTCTCGGCCACGACTCCGGACAGCCCCGATCTCGAGCGCGCCTACGCATGCCACGAGGCCGCCGATCGCGTCGCGACGGTGCTCTCGAACATCGACGCCAAGCAGCGCGAAGCCTTCGTGTTGTCGGACATCGCGGGACTGTCTCGGCTCGAGCTCGCCGACGCCCTGGGCGTGAATCCGAACACGGCCTGGGGGCGCGTACGGGCGGCTCGTGCTGCGATCACGCGCGAGATCGGCGAGGTCGAGAGCATCGAGCAGCTGCTCGCGGGCACGCCCACGATCGAGCCTTCGGCGCGCCCGTCGTTGATGGGTGCGATCCTGCTGCGACTGGGTGTGGTGCCGATGGTGACCGCGACCGCGAAGCTCGGGTGGCTCGGCGCGGCCGCGATCGTCGGCACGCTGGTGGCGGTGCCGGTGGCGATGTCGAAGGTGGGCGACGACGCGACCGCGCCGGCGCATGCCAGTGCACCCGTGGCATCGCGCGAGGAGGCGGTGCGCCCCGCGACGCAGCCGGTCGCTGCGATCGTGGTGCCGCCAGCAGTCGCAGCCCCGAGCGACACGCTCGCTGCCGCGCCATCGACCGACCTCGCGCGCGCAGCGACGCGCACGAACCCCCGCAAGCAGGCCGCCAAGCTGGCGATGCCTGCGACGCCCGAGACGCTCGCGGCCGAGCGCGCCTCGCTCTCGCAGGTGCGCGCGGCGGTGCTGCGCGGCGCCCACGACGATGCGCTCGCGCAGCTCGAACGTCATGCGGCGAGCTTTCCCGACGGCGTGCTCACGCCCGAGGCCAGGCAGCTGCGGAGCTTCGCGCTGTGCGGCCTCGGCCGCGATCGCGAGGCGCAGGCGCTGGGCGGTGATCATGCGTGCGACGTGACCACCATCGCGGGTGGTGGAGACCAACGTCGATGATGATGCACCGCAACGTTGGAATCTTCGTGATCGCCCTGGCGCTCGGCGGAGTCGCCTGTGACCTCCCGCCGAAGGAGGTCGGCGCGACCCTCGGTGACACCGATGGTGAGTCGGGCACCAGCTCGACGAGCTCGGGGGGCGGCGGACAGAGCAGCACGAGCGCGTCCGCGACCGGCACCACCGGCAACCCCGGCGAAGGCACCACTTCGACCTCCACCGGCACCACCGGCAGTCCTGATGAAGGCACCACCTCGACCTCCACCGGCCCCGCGCCGTTCGACGTCGGCGTTGGCACCTCGGAGGTCGGCGGCGGCGAGGTCGGTGAGCCTTGTGATCCGTTGCTGCAGGCCTGCGCCGACGGCTTCGGTTGCTACCTCGATGCCGGAGCCTTCACCTGCCAGATCGACATCAGCGGCGACGACAGCGGCAACGCCGGAGACGCATGCGCCGATCCGGCCGCCTGCGATCCCGGCCTCGTGTGCGCGTCGTGTGGACTCGCCGATTGCTGCGTGGTCCTGTGCGATACGGGCGCGAACACCTGCCAACCCGGCGAGAGCTGCGTGGCGGTCTACGCCGATGGGGACGCCCCGCTCGGGCTCGAGACCGTGGGCCTGTGCCAGTGAGGCCGAGTTGACGAGGTCATCATGGATTGGTTGATCGGGCTGTGGCTGTTGCATGGCGGCGCCAGCGTCGGCGCCGTCCCCGAGGCCGGGAGTCCGGCGATCGAGGTGGCGACGCCGAGGCGTCCGTTGGCGAAGCGATCGCTGCGCTCCCCGTCTGCGGTATCGGGCGGGGTGCCTCGCCATCGGCTCGTGGTGAAGTTCGTCGATGACGCGCGGATGCGTCTCGACGCCGGACGCTTGGCCTCGCGCAGTGGTCGTGGGGTCGAGCGTCTGCTCGCGCTCGCCGAGCGGCTCGGGCTGGGATTCACGCCGCTGGTGCCCTGGTCGGAGGCGCGACTGTCCGCGGTCGCTGACCGTGCGCACGCGCGCTCGGGTCGGCAGCAGCCGGACTTCGGCGGGATGTTCGTGGTCGTCGCGCCCGAAGGCGGCACCGACCTCGCGCAGGTCGGCGAGGCGCTCCAACGTCTCGAAGTGGTCGAGACGGCGTGGGTGGAGATCTTGGATGTCCCTTCACCCGCGGATCTCGAACCGCCGACCGCCAACCTGGTCGACGGCCAGGACTACTGGCTACCGGCGCCGGGGCACGATCTCCAGACGCTCTGGAACATGGGGCTCACCGGCGGTGGAATCCGCCTGGCGGACGTCGAGACCAACTGGGACTACGACCACGAGGAATTCCAGGATGTCGATCTGCATCCGGAACCCGGACAAACGCCGATCGTGCAAGAGGACTTTCCCGGCGATCACGGCGTCGCGGTCCTGGGGATCACGTCGGCGCCGTCCAACGGCTACGGCATCGACGGCGCGGTGCCCGACGCATGGGTGCATACGTACACCGGCGAGTCGATGCAGGACGGCGCGCGCCGACCGGCTGCGATCCTCGCGGCGCTGGAGCAGTCCGAACCCGGCGACGTCATCATGCTGGAGATCCAGACGTATCAGGGCGGCGAGCCCGACGGAGCGCCGGGCGAGTGGGACCCCGCGGTCTGGATGGCCACGCGCATGGCCGTCGACGCTGGCGTCGTCGTGGTCGCGGCGGCGGGCAACGGTGGCCTGGACCTCGACGGCCCCGAGTTCGCCGAGTACCGCGATCGCGGCGACTCCGGTGCGATCCTCGTCGGTGCGTCGATGCCAGACACCCGCGAGCCCGCGGACTTCTCGAACTTCGGAGCCCGCGTGGACGTGCACGGGTGGGGTGTCGAGGTGTTCACCACCGGCTACGGTGACTACGCGATGTACGGCGATGATCCGCGTCAGAGCTACACCGCGGGATTCAACGGCACCAGCGCGGCGACGCCGATGGTCGTGTCGGTCGCCGTCGCGCTCCAGGACCTGAGCCTCGAGATCGATGGCGCACCGATGGCGCCCGACGAACTGCGCGGGCTGCTGATCGAGACCGGACTGCCCCAGGGGGAAGGCGGTCACATCGGGCCGCTGCCCGATCCTCGAGCAATCGTCCGGCAGCTGCTCACCGAGGAGGCGCAGGCTCCGAGCCTGGTCGTGACCAGCCCGGTGGACGGCACATACATCGATGCCGAGTCGTACCAGACGGCGATCACGATCGAGGCGAGTGACGACAGCTTCTTGGTCGAGTCGGTGCAAATCACCATCAACGGCGCACTACAGACGGTGATCGACGAGCGCAGGCCTTTCGACTTCGCGAGCGTGGACTTCCCCGCGGGGGAGTGGGAGATCGTGGCGCAGGGCCGCGATCTCTGGGGGAACGTCGGTGTATCGTCGCCCGTGCGGCTGTATGTCGGCGTCGAGCCGCCCGGCGCGTCGACGGGAACCGCGGACACCTCGGGCGCAGCGTCGAGCGAGGGCGATGCCACGGGTGATTCCACCGCGACCGACGACGGTCTCGGTACCACGGGCGAGCCGTCGGCGAGCAATGACGGCGAAGCCGGGGGCTGCGGTTGCGATGCGGGGAGGCCCGCCGACGCCGCGCCGCTGGTCCTGCTGGTCGGCGCGTGGCGGCGGCGACGCTAGGACGCACGCTCACCACCCGTCGACGCCGACGTGCCACAGCAGTCCGTCGGCGATGCCGTAGGTGCCACAGGCGACGAGCTCCAGCCGGTCGACGTCGCCGTCCTGGTACGATCGTGCCGGCACGTACAGGGCCGAAGGCGCCGCGAACCCCGGCCCGAGATCCGGCAACGCGAAGCTCTCGGCGGCTGCCCAATCGATCGCGACGTCGGCCGATCCCAACGCGCGCAGCACCGCGATCCCACCATCGCTCGCTCCACCACGCACCAGCGCGAGCGGCTCACCAGCGACCGCGACGAAGCGACCGCGGAAGCTCTCGGGGATGCTCGCAACCATGGTGCGGTGATCATCCCAGCTGGCGCCGGCTGGCTTGAAGAAGTAGGCCAGCGTGCCGGTGTCCGTCTCGGCCAACACATGGGTGGCGCCGCTGTCGGGATCGACATGCACGTCGGCCGCGCTGCGGACGTCGACGCCATCGCCGTCGGCGAGGCTGACGAAACTCGGCGTCTGGCCGAGGACGAGCTCGACGACGACCGCGTCGTAGGTGCCCACGGGATAGACTCCGGTGAACTGCTGACCGGCCAACACCACCTCGCCCGGTCCGCGGAACGACGCGAACACGTAGCCGAGATCGTTGTAGCCCGGCAGCATGGTCGTCACCGGACCGTTGAAGCCGCCACCGTAGTCGTAGGCATAGATGAACTGGCCCGGTCCGCCGGCCGCGCCGACGACGGTGAACCACACCAGGTGCACCGGGTCGGGCCCGCGGACCGCTCCGACGTAGTTTGCGCTCGCCGGCGTGACATAGGGGCCACCGATGTCGACGAACGCGCAGCCGAGCGGCATCGCGTCGTCGATCGCGAACGCGCAGTGCTCGAGGTGATGGCCGACGATGTCGATCGCATAGCTGTGGATCGCCGTGGCGTCGAGGAAGCTGGCCGCGTTCTGTTGGATCCCCGGCAGGTGGTCCTGGCTGCCCACCTGGGCCCAGCCGTCGGCATCGCGGCGGAAGTAGAGGATCGCTGCGTTCACGTCGACGCTCGGCCCGGCGTCGGCCACGAACCACCGCGACCCATCCGCGCCGTACATCACACCGCGCAGCTGCGGGCCCCAGCCGCCGGTCATCTCGGGGTGATGTCGATTCTGATCGGTGACGAGTGCGGTGGTGACGACGGGAGCGGGTGCACCGGTGCTCGAGCCGGTGTCATCGAGCGCACCCGTGCTCGTCGCGGCGGTGGTCGAGCTGCTCGATCCACCGGTGGTGGGCTCGGCACCCGAGCTCGCCGTCGACGTCGTGGTCGAGCCGGCCGTGGTGTCGTCGCCACTGGGCGCCGCATGGCCGGCCGGATCACCGGCGCAGCCCGACACCGCGACCATCCACACCAGACGGCGCACCATCGCGCAATGGTACCGCGCGGGGCTCGGGCGGCGGTGCTGACCGCGACGACGCGAAGCGAGCCGCGCGAGTGCGGACGTTCCCGAGCGATGATCGCGATCGCGTGGGGCCGACACCTGTCGGGAGCGAGCTGCTAGGCTGGGGCCCATTCGTTCGCGTGGAACCAGCGGCGCGGTCCGGGCAGGTGAGCGGTGTTCCCCACGAGCCTGACGCCGTGGTTCGCCCTCGCGCTCGTCGATCCCGACCCCGGCTTCCGCCTGGACTGGGACGCACCGGCCGAGTGCGCGGATGCGGCAGCGATCGAGGCGCGGCTCGCCGACGCCATCGCCACGGCGTCGGGTACCGACGTCCGCGTGGCCGCCACCGTCACCCGTGAAGGCGAGCAGCTCCACCTTCGCATCGATCGCGACACCGCGTCGGGCCACGAACACGACGAGCTCGCATCGGCGCGCTGCGACGTGCTCGTCGACGTGGTGGTCCTGCTCGCGAGCATCGCCCTCGATCCCGCGCTGGATCCGCGACCCACGCCTGCGAAGCCGCAGATCCGCGGCGCGCTGGGCGTGTTGGCCGCGTTCGACCTCGGCACCCTGCCACGCCCGAGCTTCGGCGTGAGCGCAAAGGCTCGAGTGTTCGGCCGGTGGTGGAGCGCCGAGCTACGTGGACATCATCAGCACGATCAGCGGGTCGTCGATCGCCGTGCGCCACCAGTCGCCGCCGAGGTCGCGTGGTGGGCGGTCGGGCTCCGCGGCTGCGGCACGCCTGGTGTCGCCGCGGTGGTGTTCCCCTTGTGCCTGGGCAGCGAGCTCGGTGGTCTACGCGGCCACGCCGTCGGCAGCGCTCGTGCGCGCACCGAGCTGTGGGCCGCCGTGACCGCCGGCACCGGCGTGGTCTGGAGCCTCGCACCTCGACGCCTCGACGATGCGCTTGCGCTGGTGTTCGACCTCGAGGCGGTGATCGCCCTACGCCGCCCGGGGTTCCATCTGCTCGACCGACCGGCGTTCATGCGCGCTGGAGCGATCGCGCTGCGGGTCGGTCTCGGGCTCGAAGGTCGCTTCGGCCGCCGACGCAAGCCCTCGCGATCACGATAGTATTTTCGCGCCCCGAGAATTCGTCCGCGGTCGCACAGAAACCCCGGACCATGGCCACTCGCCCCGCGCACGCGTCCGACGATGGCCCTCTCGTTCGTCCCGCCTCCCCCGGCGCCGGTCCGCCCGGCACCGCGAGCACACCCCGAGGTGCTGTCCCTCGAGACGCTCCATCGCGACCACTTCGCCTATGTGTGGCGGACCCTTCGGCACCTGGGCGTGCCCCCGGCCTGGCTCGACGATGCGTGCCAGGAGGTCTTCGTGGTGGTGCACCGTCGACTCGCGGAGTTCGAGGGTCGATCGGATCCGAAGACGTGGCTATATGCCATCGCTCGGCGCGTCGCGGCCGACCAACGTCGCAGTCAGCGACGAGCCGCGCGCAGGGTGGCGGCGCTCCAGGCCGACGAGCCCGCGACCAGTGACGGCATCGAGGATCCAGTGGCGCGCAACGAGGCGGCGGCCCATGTGTTCCGCTTCCTCGACGGGCTCGACGACGACAAGCGCGCGGTGTTCACGTTGTACGCGTTCGAGGGCCTGCGTGGTCCGGAGATCGCCGAGCGACTGGCGATGAACCTCAACACCGTCTACGCGCGTCTGCGTGTGGCCCGGGCCGGGTTCGCGCAGAGCTGTCGGTCCATCGAAGAGCACGAGGCGGCATGCGCAGTCGCAGCGTGCAGCGAACCTGCGACACAGCGGCAAGCGCAGGCCTGGGTGGCGCTCGCACCGATGCTCGGCGCGAGCGCGGCGGCATCACCGATCGCGTTCGCCGGCGCGTTCAAGCTGATCGGGGGTTTGCTGCTCGGCACCACCGTCGCGGTCGGGGCCTGGCAGAGCTCGCGCGAACCGACGCCGGCGCTGGCTCCGAGGCTCGCGATCGCGACCTCGGTCGACACCGTCGACGACGCCGCGCCGGCGCCGGCTGCCACCCACGCGCCCTGGCCGGCCGCACCCGCGCTGGTCGACGAGCCCACCGCCGACATCCGCGGCCCCGACCCGGTCGAATCGCCGCCCTCGACTCCGGCGCCGGCTCGCCGCGCCTCGCCCTCCCGTCGCCTGCCGAGCCGTGACGCCGCGCCGTCGACCGCGACGCCGACGACGACACCCGCGATCGAGTCCCAGCCAGCTGCCCCAGCGCCGCCAGCTCCGCCAGCTGCGGACCCGCTGCATCAAGAGGTCGACCTGATCGCCAAGATCCGCGAAGCCGCGCGCACCAGCGATCACGCGCAGGTGATCGCGCTGGCCGGCCTGCACGCCCGCGGATTCGCCCACGGTCGACTGGTCGCCGAGCGGCGCGCCTACGAGGCCGCGGCGCGCTGCAGCCTTGGCCAGCTGCGGCGCGGGCGTTCCCTCGCCCAGCGTTACCTCGACGATCACCCGCTCGCGGTGCTCGCGACCAGTGTGCGCAACGCATGCTTCGGCGGCTGAGCACGGGCGTCGCGGCTGCGGTCGCGATGGGGTGTACGCCCGCGAGCGTCGAGCTCCCCCTGCCGGCGAGCGGCGGAGGATCCGGCGGCGCCAGCGAGGGCGGCGGTGATGGTCCCGGCGACTGCGTGATCGATGGCGAGCTGTGGGTCGACAACGTCGACGGCGACAACGCCAATGCCGCCACCGAGGTGTCGCCGGTGGCCGATCTCGACGCCGCTCTGGCGCGGGCGGGCGAGTGCACGCGGATCCACATGCGCGCCACCGCGGTGGGTTACCGCGGCGCCTGCATTGCCCGCGCCGGCATCGAAGTCGTCGGCGAGGGCGGCCGTCCGCTGATCGATCAACCCGTCACCTGCGACGGACGTCTGGTCGGGTTGTTCGTCCGTGCCGATCACGTGCGGATCTCCGGGCTCGCGGTCGACGTATCAGCCCATGGCGGCGAGCAGGCCCGCGCGGTCGTGCTGTCGGGCGTGCCCGAGGCCCCGATCGCCGATGTCACCGTGCTCGACGTCGTCGCGACCGGCCCGGGTCCGGGTGCCGAAGGACGCGCGCTGCTGAGCAGCTCTCTGTGCTTCGGCTGCGCGTTCGAGTCGTGCACCGCCAGTGGATCGGAGGGCGCCGGCATCGGCTTCGACAACCACCAAGACGACGCGATCATCCGAGGCAACCGCGTCACCAACACCGGCGACGGCTGCGTCGTCGTCAATGGCGAGCCGAGCGCGGCGATACCCGGCGATTCGGTACTCGACGGCGTGAGCAGCGGTGTGCTGGTCGAGCGCAACGTCCTGTCCGGCTGCGGTGGCCCGGCGATCCACTTGGCCAGCGCGGTGAGCGGTCGCATCGTCGACAACGTGGTGACCGCCACCACCGCAGGGGCGCTGCGCCTCGACGACGACGGCGTCGGCGATCCGGCGTACGCCAGTCGCGACCATCTGATCGCGCACAACACGTTCGACTGCACCCTGTGCCTGGTCCCGGCGATCCGGCTGCTCGCGGGCAGCATCGGCAATCGACTGGTCGATGGTCTCGTGGTCGCTCCGGACGCAGTCGTCGAGCTGGCCGCGGACGTGCGTGCCGACGTGGTGTTCGATCACAACGGCTATGCCACCGCCATCGGGTTCGTCGATGCCGACGGCGCGCCGATCGGGCTGACGCAATGGCAGGCCCTCGGGTTCGACCAGGGATCGATCGCCGTACCGACCGAGACGACATTCGTCGACCCGGTGTCTGGCGACCTGCACCTGCGTGCCGGATCGCCGGCCATCGACGCCGGGATCGACGTCGGGGTCGAGCTCGACGCCGACGCGGGCCCGCGCCTGGTCGGCGCCGCGCCGGATCTGGGCGCCTACGAGTTCGACGGCTGAACGACCCGCTACCGGCTCCGCTCGTCGGCCCCGAGGTCGAATGCCGCGCCGTGGGGCCGGGCGTCGCCGTCGATGTCGTAGCTCGGGGCGTCGACGCCCGCCAGCGACGCCACACCGACATCGATGGCCGGGGCATCGGCGCGCAGGTGAAGATCGTCGGCATCGACGAACACTTCCGCCGATGCGACGACCAGCGAGTGGGTGTCGCGTCCCTGCGCTTGCCACTGGGCCAGTGACATGTCGCCCTCGTCGAACGCGAAGGCGTCGATCACGGCGTTGTAGTCGCTGGTGAACTCGGCATTGCCGAGCGAGATGCTCGGCCCACCGCTTTCATTGATCAGGATGTTGTCGAAGATCACGTGACCACCGTCGTCCTGCTCGAGCCGGATGGCGGCGCCCGAGGCGAACTCGGGCACGACGAAGGTGTTGCCGACGATGCGCAGGTCACCGGCGCCCGCGCTGGCATCGATGGCGTACACGACCATGGCGTTGCGCGAATTGCCGTGGACGATGTTGCCGACCACGCTCGACGCGCGGACGCCGTCCATGTTCAGTCCGTTGTGATCGGCGCCGCGGATGACATTGCCCTCGACCACCAGGCCCGTGATGATCCCGTCGCCACCGCCGTTGCCGTCGACCGATTCGTCGCCGTTGAAGTGGATGCCAGCGCCTTCGCTCGGGCCGAGCTGGCCGTCCCAGTGGATCGCGTTGGCGCGGATGACGGTGTCGTCGCACCCGGCGTTGGCCATGTAGATGCCGTGGCCGCGGGGCTGACCGTCGGCGCCGGCATCGATGATCTCGTTGGCCTCGACGAGCGACGCACCGACCTCCGACAGGTACAGCCCCTCGTGACCAGCGCGCTCGCACAGGATCTCGCGCACGACGATCCGTTGGTGGGGGCCGCTGCTGCCGGCGATGCCCGGGTTGGCCGAGTGGCTGGCGATGCACGAGCGGGCCATGTCGACGATGTGAAAGCCCTCGACGGCCACGTCGTGGACGCCCTCGAGCTCGTCGCTGCCGACGATGCAGATCCCGGTCGGCTCGTCGACGCACCCGTCGTAGGCGTCGCCCGAGGTGATCGCCTGATCGATCAACACCTCGCCGACCGCGAGGTAGCTGATCCGGGCGTCCGGCTCTCCGGAGCGCGAGATCTGGAATCCCGCGTAGCTGCCCGGCTGGACCAACACCGTGTCACCCGCGACCGCCGCGTCGGCGGCCGACTGGATGTCGGCGAACTCCTGGCTCGGGCCGGCGCCATCGTCGACGCACAGCACCTGCGGATCGCCGCAGTCGCTGGGGCACGGCCCGCAGTCGGCCGGGCACGCCGAGCAGGTCTCGAGCACGTCGCACACCTCGTCGCCGCAACCCGGTGCCGGAGGCGGCCCCCCGGACTCGTCGCCCGACGAGTCCCCCGCAGACGCGCCGGTGTCGACACCGTCGTCCGCGCTCGTCGGCGTACTGGTGTTCGTGGTCGGTGGGGCACCGGTCGCGTCGGTGCCATCGGTGGCGACAGATCCGCTTGGGTCGCCGGATGTCGACGGCGAGAGCAGCTCTTCACCCGCCCCGGATTGACCGCAGCCCATCACGGCGAGCATCAGGATCGTCGAGGTTCGTGCCATGGGTTCAGAACTCGTCGAGGGTGTTGCCGTCGAGATCGATTGCGGTGCCGTGGATGCCACCCGGATCGACGTCGATGCGCATGTAGTGATATTCGCCCGCGGACGCGGCGGTGAACCACGCGCCGAGCGGCGCGCCACCCTCGCTGCCGCCGTGGCCGGTGGTGATGTAGACGATGCCGTCGTCGGCCTCGGCATCGCCGCGGATCGGCACGGTCCGCTCGTAGGTGTGGTTGTGGCCGTTGAACACGACGTCGACGGTGTGGTCCTCGAGCAACGGCACCAGCGCGCCGAACGATGACGTCGGCGCATGATCGTCGTAGCTCGTGTACAGCGGCGCGTGCAGCAGGACGATCCGGTGGCTCAGCTCGGCGTCACCATCGGCGGCCTCGAGCACCTCGCGCAGCCAGTCGTATTGATGGACGTTGTAGCAGCGATCGCTGCGGGTCGGCGACGCCGGTGCATTGGCGCAATAGTCGGCGCAGTCGGCATAGCCGTCCTCGAAACCATTGCACTCGAACAGGTCGTGGTAGTCGTCGTTGACGCGCAGGACCACGAACAGCACGCCGCGGTGACGGAACGAGTAGTACAGCCGATCGGGGAAGTCGGCCCCGCACGGATCGCCCTGCGGTGTCGGGTGATCGAGCAGGGTCGCGAAGTCGAACACGTCGCACAACCGGTCACCGCAGGCATCCGGCACCCAGTCGTGGTTGTCGTCGTGATTGCCGACCACCGGCACGAACGCGCTCGGCAGACCGGGGGGCGCGGGCTTGGCCAGCAGCGGGGCGATCTGCTGGGCAAAGTTGCCGTGGGCATCGGCATCGGTGCAGTCACCCTCGTGGTTGAAGCACGTGCTCGCGTCGTAGCCGGTGGTCATGTCGCCCAGGTGCACGACGAAGTCCCAGTCGGACTCGGCAACCATCCGATCGACGATCTGCAGGTGTGCGGCGTTGCCCTCGCAACCACCGCCCGCGCGGGTGTCACCGTAGATCAGGAACGAGAACGGCGACGGCGGCTGCACCTCGGTGTCGCTGCCGCCCGCGGTCGTGGTCGAGGCGTCACCGGTCGATCCCGAGCTCGTGACGGTGGTCGAACCCGCCGAGGTCGCGACCGACCCGGTGGGTTCGCTCGCATTGCCCGAGGCCGATCCGTCGGGGCTGACGGCCGACGACGAGCCGCCCGTGGGATCCGAGTGAGGATCGGCGCCCGCACACCCGAGGTGCGCGAACGCGAACGCGAGCAACGCGGTGCGGAGCATCGACGGGGTCTGTGGCCGGAGGGCGTGGGATCTGTGCGGGCGCGGTGCGGCGACTCGCTTCGGCGCTGTCGTCGACACCGATCCTGTCCGTTGTTCGGGGGCAGCTCCACGCCGCGGACACCTGGTTGCGATGACCTGGGTGCAGACGCTCCCAACCGGCACCAGGCCGCCCAGCCCTCGTGGCGTGATCGGCCCGACTTGCGGCCAATGCAGCCCGCTGTCACGGTTGCAGTCGCGTGGGTCGATGTCGCCGAGGAGCCTGGCTGAGCGCGCTCGCCCTCGCTGCGTGCGCGAGCACGCCGCCTCCGCCGCCGACGCTCGATCATCGGCAGCTCGTCCAAGAGCTCGGCTGGGCATCCGCCCTGCGGAGCGTCGACGAGTTCTGCAAGTACGGGTGGCAGCACTACGACGCGATGCACTGCAACTTGGGCTCGCGGGGCCACGCGTACCTCGCCGCCTACGAGGATTTCTGGTCCGCGCACCCGATCGAGGTCCGCGTCGAAGCGGTGTCGATGCAGGACGCCGCGGCGTTGGTGGGTGAGTCATTCCCGGATACCGCCGAGGCCGAGACCTTGGTGGCGGGATTTCGGTTTCGACTCCCCCATCCGCCCCCCGGCGTTCGCTGGAACGTCTCCGCAATCAAAGTCATCGACTACTATCCGGGGGACAACCCCGCGAAGGTCAGCTACGACCATCCCGACGATCCCGAAGGCTTCGTGATCGCGCTCGGGGGAACGCCTCGCCCTTCGACGCTCCGGATCGCCGAGAACAGAGGGATGCTGCGCGACGAAATCCCGTTGGGGCGGGCCAGCTTCTCGGACGGCGAGCGGTACGGGATCGAGCAACCCGCGGCTCAACCTGCTCCGGCGCACTCGGGCGGTGGTTCCCCGAGGCTGGGCGGCGGCGACGTGATCGTGCTGGCGATGCTGGCGACACCGCTGGCGATCGTGGGCGTGCTCAACGCCCTGGGTTCCAAGTCGCAGGCGACGAGCCCCGCGTTCGAGCGGTACCTACGAGCGATCGACGCAGCCCGCCGGGCCGAGAATGCCCAGTGGGCCAAGGACGCCGGCGTGGCCGCCCGCGTTCGGCTGTGGCAGGGAGCCTGGGAGCGCCCCATGGGTCCCGACACCACCGAGTTCCTGCTCACCTACGGCGTCGAGCGTCGCCGTTGGTGGAACTACCACCCGCCGCACCACGACCGCGAGTACAAGGCGAGCGTGTTCGCGTACATCCATCCGCAGATCGGCGACCGCGTGCTGATGCCGATCGTGGTCCACTTCGAGATCCCGCGGCGCGGTGACCTGCCCGACGACCTCGCCGCGAAGCAGGCCGAAGGCTGGCTGCCCGTCGAGCGCCGTCCCTCGCGCGGTCCGAGTTGGGATATCGAGCTGCAGCGGCTGAGCGACCCGACTCCGCCCCCGATCTGAGCGACCGCTGCGGCCCGGTCGTAGACACCCAAGCGCGGACCCTGGCAGGGTGGGCCTCGGGTAGTGCGATGGCGTTCCCTTCGACCCGTTGGAGCATGATCGAGTCGTCGCAGGCGGCGACGACAGCGGGACGCGCGGCGCTCGGTGAGCTCTGCGAGCGCTACCGGCTGCCACTGGTGATCTTCGCCCGGCGCCGCGTCGGCGACCCGGACGAGGCAAGCGAGCTCGTGCAGGACTTCTTCGCCGACTTGCTGGGTCGCGGAGGATTCGCGACGGTCGAACACGGCCGCGGTCGCTTCCGTTCGTACTTGCTCGGCGCGTTCTGCCACCACGTCGCGCGGACGCATCAGCGCGAGCGGGCAGACAAGCGCGGGCGCGGACGAACGGTGTCGCTCGACGACGAAGCGATTGCACGGGTCGCGCAAGCGGTGGCCGATGATGCCGACCCGGAGCGCGCCTACGCGAAGGCCTGGGCGCTCGCGGTCGTGGCCCGCGTCGAAGATGTCCTGGCGCAGCAGTACGCGGCGCGCGGCCAGGCGGTAGCTTTCGCGGCGCTGCGGCCACACCTGCGTGGCGAGGGGCCGCCCTACGCCGAGACCGCGCGGCTGCTCGGCACCTCCGAGGCGGCGCTCAAGGTCGCAGTGCACCGCCTGCGTCAGCGATTCGGCCAGTTGTTGCGGGCGGAGGTCGTGGACACGCTCGCCGACCCCGGCGACCTCGAGGCGGAGATCCGAACGCTCATCGAGGCCCTGGGCGACCGGGGAAGCCGGCTGTAACCTCGGGTCGGCGGACTTGTCAGAGCCAAGGGACATGACGCCCTCACACGCGCGCGCATCCACTGTCGCCGCCGAAGCCGCCTCGATGTTGGCGCTCGGCCTCACCAACCCACCGGGAGACCTGCCCGCCCTCGCCGAGCTGGCAGCCGCGCTGCCTGCCTACGCCGAGTTGGAGTGGTTGGCCCACGGCGGGATGGGCGTGGTGTTGCGCGCGCGGCACATCAAGCTCGACCGTCGGGTCGCGATCAAGCTGCTTCGCCCCGAGCTCGCGTCGCGTGCCGACTTCTCGGAGCGATTCGCCCGCGAGGCCCGGGCGATGGCAGCGCTGCAGCATCCGAACATCGTCGGAATCCACGACTTCGGCGAAGTCCTGGGCGTGCACTACCTGGTGATGGAGTACGTCGAGGGCCAGAGCCTGCGCGGGCTGATGGCAGCGGGCCTGTCGAGCAGCACCGCCTTGAGGATCGCGGGAGAACTGTCCGCGGCGCTGCAGTACGCCCACACCCGCGGCGTCGTCCATCGCGATCTCAAGCCCGAGAACGTGCTCATCGATCGCGAGGGGTGCGCGCGACTCACCGACTTCGGCCTCGCCATGCTCATCGAGCCCGGCGAGTCGCCACGGTTGACGGGGACCGGCAGCGTGCTCGGCACACCGATGTACATGGCGCCCGAGCAGCTGGAAACCCCGGGCACCGTCGACCACCGCGCCGACATCTTCGCGCTCGGCGTGGTGATCTACGAGCTGCTCACGGGCCGGCTGCCGTTGGGCAGCTTCGAGCCGCCCTCGGGGCTCAGCGGCCTCGATCGTCGCGTCGACGCCTTGGTGACCGGCGCGCTGGCACACGATCCCGATCGTCGGATCCAGAGCGCCGCCGAGGTCGGGGACCGCGTGCGAGCGCTGGCACCGATCGCAGGCGCGCCGCCGCCGGTGTTCGTCGAGTCGTGGGAGCTGATGCGAGATCGTGCACGCTCGCGCAGCGCGATCGGTGGCATCGCGTGCATCGCCGGGGCCTTCGCGATGCTCCTGTTCGGCGTCGGCGGCCCTGTGATCAGCGCATCGGGCGTGCTGATGATCTCTGCGGCACTCGTGCTCGGTTGCGTCGGCGACGTCCGACGACTCACCCGGGCATCGTCGGTGCTCCGCGAGATCTACAAAGCGCGACTCGGATTGCGGGCAACCGCGGCGGGCTCGTCTCTCGTGCTGGCCGGTCAACTGATCGACGCCGAGGCGATCGGCGCGGGTGGTTGGACACTGTCGGTCGCGATGCTGGCGATGGTCTTGGCCAGCGCCGCCGGCGGGTGGTTCGCCGCGCGATCCCATGGGTTCCCGGCCGAGCTCGTCTTCGGCCCACGCTGGTGGGTCGAGCGATGGCAGCAGCGCGAGGACGGCGTGCTTCGTGGAGGAGTTCGGGTCGCGGTGGCTCCGATGCCGTCGCGTGCGGCGCTGCCACCCGAGTGACGGTGATCCGCAACGGGCATTCGGCTCCGCGTGCGCTACCCTCGACGGAGATCCGCGCCGACGGGCAGCGGGCAGCATCATGCGAAGGACCCTCAAGTTCCTGCACGAGGTCGGCAGCGCGGGGCTCATGGGCGCCGTCGCGGCCCAGGCAATCCTGTCGTTCGCCGCCGACGGTCGCGGGCCGCTCGAGTACGCGGCGATGCGCCACGCCATCATGCTGATCTCGCAGTGGCTGCTGGTCCCGTCCCTGCTGGTCGTGCTCGTCAGCGGGCTCGCGGCGATCGCAGCCCACCACCCGTTCCAGAACGCCGGCTGGGCGTGGATGAAGGCCGCCACCACCTTGCTGGTGCTCGAGGGCACGCTGGTCGCCGTGTCGGGCCCCGCGCAGGGGGCCGCGGTGGTCTCCGCCCGGATCGCCGCCGGTGAGCCGGCCGACGCCGAGGAGCTCGCCGACTTCGTCCGTCGCGAGCGCGGCGGCCTCGGGATGATCGCGTTCTTGTCGATCGTCAACATCGCGCTGGCGGTGTGGCGCCCTCGATTCAAGCGAAGGACGCCGCCGCCGCCGCCGCCGGAGTGAGTCCGTCGTCGATCGCGGCGAACCTGGACGTCGGCCCCGGAGAACACGAGCAAGCGCCCCGCATGGATCTCACGGGATGTGCTCGACGCGGCCAGCGAGCGACACCCACGGGTGCATGCGCTCCTCGTAGACCGAGACTGTCGGCGCGGGGAAGCCAGGCTCGGCGAACGCACCCACCGGCACTGCGATCGCATCGTGGAAGCCATCGATCGTGTAGCAGACGGTCGCGCCGCAGCTCGGACAGAAGCGAAACGTCGCGCGACCGCCCTCGTCACCGACACGCACGAACGACGTCGCCGCGCCCTCGACCCGCGCCGCGGCAGCGGGAAACCACGCCTGCACACCGAACGCGCTGCCCGTGCGCCGCTGACACGCGAGGCAGTGGCACACGGAGACTCGGGTCGGCTCGGCAGTGACGTGCAGACGCAGCTGTCCGCAGCTGCAGGCGGCGATGCGATCGGTCATGGCACCGCGGAGCATGTCCCGATTCCCGCACGGCGTGGTGCCCCCGATGGGTCCTCGATTGGGGTGGTGTCGGTGAGCACGCACTCGGATACGCTGCGACCCCATGATTCGCACGGGTCTTCCGGGCTGGCTCGCGTCGGTGATACTCGGCGCGATCGCATGCGCTGCTCGTCCAGCCGGCATCCCCAGCGGTGCGCCGCACCTCGCACGCTCGAATGCGGGCTTCCACGCCGAGCAGCAGTTGAACCGGGCCCGAGGTCCGCTCGAGCTCCAGGCCCCACCCCAGGGCTGGTGGGAAGCCGAGCACCCGTGCCCCACGGGCACGACGTTGCTCTCACAGGGGAGCGACTACGATCCCGCGCACCCCGAGACCGCAAGCGACTTGCCGCGCATCGGGTGTGTGCGGCCGGATGGCACACAGCACGGGCCATCGACGATCTTCGCTCGCAACGGTGTCGCGATCCAGCAGGGCCACTACCGCAACGGGCACAAGCACGGCACGTGGGAGGAGCACAGCGCCACGGAGCCCAATGACGGCGGGCGCGAGTACTGGGACGACGGAGTCGGGATCGGAACTTGGTCGAGTACGTTCCGCGACAAAGAGACGCTGCGCGAGCATCGCGGGCCCGGCGAGATCCATCGAACGATCCGTGAGGGAGGCGCCGTCGTCGAGCAGGGCCTGCTGGTCGATGGCCTGCGTCAGGGCCGTTGGACGATCACCACCGATGGTGTCACGCGCGAGGTCGAGTTCGTCGATGGCCGGGCCGCAGGCGCATCGGCGTTGGTGGCTGTGCAAGCATGCGACGACTTTCTCCGCCGCATCTCCGTTTGCTTGCAGAGCAAGTCGGGCGCCGAGCGCTACGAGCTGTCCGCTCTGCTCATCTTGCTGGTCGACCTCTGGGAA